>Ga0180434_10008264_pt1 | contig 11529 bp, 9 predicted proteins | sample SS_ome_7_FD_132453 | JGI IMG/M metagenome (GOLD analysis project Ga0180434, IMG submission 132453) | Hypersaline lake sediment archaeal communities from the Salton Sea, California, USA - SS_1_D_2 metaG | ecosystem: Environmental > Aquatic > Non-marine Saline and Alkaline > Hypersaline > Sediment... | reverse complement strand
GCCGAACATCCTGCTGGCCGACTACTCAGCCCCGCCCGCGGCCGGTGCTGCGCCCATCAGCGAAGGCGAAACCCGCCGCATCGAGCACGAGGTGGCCGCTCGGCTGGCCGCCGCCTTGGCCGACCGCCTCCCGGTTTCGCGCGACGACGTGGAACGGCTGCTCGAATCCGGTTGGACCTTGGCCGAACGCATGAGTTGGCAGGCCGTGTGCCGGGACTACGTCGCCCCGGCTCTGGCGCGGGTGTTTGGCACCCCGACGGCGGCGACCGGCCGGCGTCGAACGTCGCAGCGGACCCAAGTGAAGGCAGCCCCGGTTTCTGCAAGGAGATCGTCATGATCCAACTGAAACGCATCCTGGTGCCGACCGATTTCTCGGAGCACAGCGAGCACGCCGCCACGTACGCAGCCGAACTCGCGCGGCGGTTTGATGCCAACGAGGTCCACTGTGTCCACGTGTCGGACATCCCCGCCGACCTGCTGGCCACCTCCGGCTACTACATGACCGGGCCCAGCGAGCAGTTCATCGACCAGGTCCGCGAGGAGAGCCGAAAGAGCCTCAACGAGTTCGCCAAGAAGCACCTGCCGGACCTGCCCGTCGAAACGGTCTTCCTGGAGGGCCGGCCGTTTGCCGAGATCATCCGGTACGCCCGCGAGAAGGACATCGGTCTGATCGTCATCGCGACACACGGCCGGACGGGCATCCAGCACGCCCTCTTCGGCAGCGTGGCCGAGAAGGTCGTCCGCAAGGCCCCCTGCCCCGTGCTGGTCATCAAGGCCAAGGAACGCGAGTTCGTGACGCCCTAGGCGGAGGCAAAGCCGACCCCACGGCCGGCATGCCGCGGATCACCTGCGCTTCCACACCTCCAGCCCCGAAAGGTTAGCAGCGCCGCCCTTGGCCGCCAGGTCGATCTTGCCGTCCGTCACATCGACGAACCACGGGCCGAGACGTTCCCAGTCGCCCGCCTGCCCGGTATCGTAGGTGCGCACCACGTCGCGCCCTTCGAGCGAAATTGTGATCGTCTCCGGCTTCGTCTCTTCCCACACGTACAGGAAGACGGCGTACGACCCGTCCGGCACGTTCGTCAACGTCAGGCTCGTCTTGCCGCGGCCATAGCGAAAGGTGCGGATCATGCCGGCCCGGGCCGGGTCGGTCGGCGGGTGCAGCGTGACCTGCCTATTCTCAAGCCGGCGGTCGTCGCAGACGAAGTCCTTGGCATCGTCGCCGTCCCACTCGCAGCCATCGATTTTCGACGCCTTGCCGCCCACGTTGATGCCCCGGTAGAACCGCCACGGCCCCACCGGGGGCGGAAGGTCCGTCACCGGCTCCGTGCGGTCGCGCCACGGGGTGCCCGCCACACCGGGAATCGGATCGCCCGAGACCTCCAGAATCGCCCGGCGGTACGCCGCCAGCGACGGCTCGCCCTTGTCGGTCACTTCCAGGATGACGTGGATGGTCCGGCCGGCGGCCTCCTTCGGCACCGTGACGGTCGCCTCGGCCGCGTCGGCGCCGGCGACGGGCACGTCGCCCCCGTACGTGCCGGCCTCGTGATACACCCACCACGCGAAGCCGAGCGCGTCGCCGTCGGGGTCGGAGCCGGCGGCCCGCAGCGTGACCGCCGCGCCGGGGTCCGTCCTGATGCGCAGGATCTTCAGCGTCTCGTCGCCGTTGAGGACGGCCGACGGGGCGTGGTTGGCCTCGTCGAACGGTTTGACGCACCAGTCCATGCGGGCCTCGAAGTCGTTCTGGTACGCCTCGCGCCAGCGGTAGATGGTGGCAAGCGAACTCGTCTTGCCGCCGACAGTGTCCGTGGCGTCGCGGTACTCGCGGCCGCGGCCGCTCGGGCGGAAGCGCCCGCCCCACCCGCCCCACTCGGGGTGCTCCGGGTCGGTCAGGCCGAGGGGCAGGACGTGGAAGAACGACGGCGTGTCGCCCTCCTTGACGGCGTCCCTGCCGGCGGCCTTGGCCGGGTACACGGGCCCCAGCGGCCCGTGGCCCGTCCGGACGTTCGTCTCGAGCCACTTCGCGTCGACCAGCGACTGGTCGCCCTTGTTAAAGATACCGCAGTAGCAGGCCGAGTAGATCCAGAAGACGTCCGAATGGTTCTGTTTGACCCAGAGGGCGGTCTTGTCCTGGTCGGCGATGGAATGGACGCGGATCTTGGCCTTCAGCGCGGCCAGTTCCTCCGCGGACCTGGTCTTCGAGAGCCGGTAGATGGCCTGGGCCAGTTCCCTCGGTCCGCCCCAGATGGTGAACCAGATGGGGCGCGGGTCGTCGCGCTGGAGCACGCGGGCGATCCAGTCGGAGCCCTCGGAGTCCATTCCCTCTCCCACCTTGTGCGGGTCGCCGTTGTGGCCGTCCTTGATGAGGGCCGCCAGCGCCGCCTCCGCCGGAAAGTCGGACCGGTGCTTCCGCAGGTTCCCGACCACCTTGCCGTAGGCCTGGACCCGTTCGCGGATGAGTTCCGGCCGGGTGTTCTTGTAATGGCCGAAGCCGAAGCCGGTGCACAGGCCCTCGACCTCGACGTCGCACGCGTACAGGAGGAAGCGGACCATGGACTGCTGGTCGTCGGGGTCGCCTCCGATGTCGGTCATGACGACCACGCGCGGCTTCTCGTTGGGCGGGATGGGCGCGAGCGGCCCGGCAGCCGCCGTGCTTCCACAGAAGATCACCGCTACGACGCCGGTCAGCAGGACGATTCGCATATCGTGTCTCCGTTTGGCAGCGTCGTGCTCGACGCTGCTGTAGAGTCCTGTCGGACGGTGAACCCCGGTTCCCGGAGTCTGAAACCCTCAATCCGGAAGCCGGAGTCTCGGATTCGTCTGTCAGCCGCCCGCTTGACGTTGCGGCGGCCGTGGTGTAGCCTCCCCGCATGGCCAGGCTCAGCGACAGCGTCCAATACCTGAAGGGCGTGGGGCCGAAGCGGGCCGGACTGCTCGCCCGGCTGGGCGTCCGGACCGTCGGCGACGCCCTCCAGTTCTTCCCGCGCAAGTACGTGGACCGCGGCAACGTGGTGCCGCTGGCCCGCGTGCGGGAGGGCCGCGAGCAAGCCGTCCGCGGGCGGATCGTCGACATGCGGTCGCCGCGGTTCAGCGAGCGGCTCGAGGCGCTCATCGAGGACGAGTCCGGCACGCTGCCGGTCATCTGGTTCCACGCGCGGTTCCTGGCCAAGGCCCTTCAGACCGGGCAGGAGTACCTCTTCTATGGTCGCTTGACGCGGTACAAGGGCCGCCTCCAGTTGCAGCACCCGAAATTCGAGCGGATGGATGACGACTCCGGCCAGCCGCCCGGTGACCGCATGCTGGTTGAGTACCCCGTCACGGAAGGCCTTCAGCAGGCCTCGCTGCTGCGGATGACCGACGAGGCGCTTGCCAAGGGGCTGCCGCTCGTCAAGGAGACGCTGCCGGAGGCGATGCGCGACCGGCTGGCGCTGGCGGACCTGCGGTCGGCGTTCCGGATGATCCATCGGCCCAAGTCGATGGACGAGGTCCGCAAGGCCCGGCGCCGGCTGATCTTCGGTGAGTTCTTCCTGATGGAACTGGCGGTGGCCCTTCGGCGGCGAAGCGCCATGGCCAGCACGGGCGCCCCGCCCATCGAGGTGTCGGACGAGGTCGACGCCCGCATCCGGGCGCGCTTCCCGTTCACCTTCACGGGCGCCCAGGACCGGGCGATCGCCGAGATCCGGGCCGACCTCGCCCGCCGCCGGCCGATGACGCGCCTCCTCCAGGGCGACGTGGGCTGCGGCAAGACGGCCGTCGCCTTGTACGCGGCGCTGGCGGCCGTGGCGGCGGGGTACCAGGCTGCCATCATGGCCCCGACCGAAATCCTGGCCACCCAGCACTACCACAACGTGCAGAAGTACCTCGTGGGCAGCCGCGTGCAGTGGGCCCTGCTGGTGGGCGGCCTGAAGGCGGCGGACCGAAAGAAGGCCCTGCGGCGCGCCCGCCGGGGCGAAGCCGACATCGTCATCGGCACGCACGCCCTTATCCAGCAGGACGTGGCCTTCGACCGCTTGGGCCTGGTGGTCGTGGACGAGCAGCACAAGTTCGGCGTCCTCCAACGCGCCGAAGCGAAGTGGCAAACGGCAGAGGACCGGCCCGGACTGGAGCCGCACTACCTCGTCATGACCGCCACGCCGATTCCGCGGACACTTGCCCTGACGGTCTTCGGCGACCTGGATGTCTCGACCATCGACGAAATGCCGCCCGGCCGTACCCCCGTCGACACCCGGGCCGTGCCGCCCGAGCGGCGGAAGCGGGCCTACGAGTTCGTCCGCGGCCAACTGCGGGCCGGCAGGCAGGCGTTCGTCGTGTATCCACTCGTTGAGGAGAGCGAGACGCTGGAAATCCGGGCCGCCACCGAGGAGGCCGAACGCCTCGCGCGCGAGGTCTTCCCAGACTTCACGGTCGGCCTGCTGCACGGCCGGATGAAGCCTGACGAGAAAGACGCGGTCATGGACCGCTTCCGCCGCGGCGAGGTCCAGGTGCTCGTGTCCACGCTCGTCATCGAGGTGGGGGTCGACGTGCCCAACGCCACGGTCATGATGATCGAGCACGCCGAGCGGTTTGGCCTGGCCCAGTTGCACCAGTTGCGCGGCCGGATCGGGCGCGGGGCCGAGAAGAGCACGTGCCTGCTGCTGGCCGAGCCGAAGACCGAAGAAGCCGAGCAGCGCATCCGCGTCATGTGCGAGACGACCGACGGCTTCCGCATCGCCGAGGAAGACCTGCGCCTGCGCGGCCCGGGCGAGTTCTTCGGCACCCGCCAGCACGGCATGCCGGAACTGGCCCTCGGGAACATCGTCGAGGATTACGACCTGCTGCGGCTGGCCCGGCACGAGGCGTTCGCGTGGATCCGGGACGACCCGGACCTCGCGCGGCCCGAGTCGCAGCCCATCCGCAAGGCCCTGGCGAAACGTTTCCGCGACACGCTTCGGCTTATCGAAGTCGGTTGACGGGTTGAGTCACCGCGGAGATCGCAGAGAACGCAGAGGAGACTATGAGAACAACAGAGCCTGAGTCTATGCCGGAGGGGCAATTGCAGCCGTCCCGGCTATCCGTTCAGGCGGTTGTTTCTTCTCCACTCATTCTCTCCGCAGTTTCTCTGCGTTCTCTGCGATCTCCGCGGTGAAATGGAAAAGGGAACAACGCAATGATAGCCATCGACGCCCTGATATTCAACGACGCCGGCCTGATCCCGGCCATCGCCCAGGACGCCGCCACCGGCGAGGTCCTCATGCTAGCCTGGATGAACCGCGAGTCGCTGGCCCGGACCCTCGAGACCGGCGAGGCGGTTTACTGGTCCCGAAGCCGGCAGACGCTCTGGCACAAGGGCGAGACGAGCGGCAACGTCCAGAAGGTCCGCGAAATCCGCACCGACTGCGACAAGGACGTCCTGCTCCTTAAGATCGACCAGGTCGGCGGCGCCGCCTGCCACACGGGCATGCGGTCGTGCTTCTCGTGGGTCCTGGAAGGCGACGCCTGGGCCGAGGACGGCGTCAAGGTGTTCGACCCGGAGGAGAGGTATGGCGGCAAGTGATGGCCGGCCGCCACCGCGCGGTGCCATCCTGGCGCGGCTACGGCCTTCCTCTCTCGCCGCCACCACCCCCGCCGAGGCCGCGGCCCTCGCCGCCGCGACCACGGCCGAGGCCATCAGGGCGCTCGGCCGTCGTGTCGTCGCGGCCGATTTCACCATCCCGCATTCCGGTTTCGGAGCGCTCGACGGCCCTACGGCCTTGGCCCTCGCCCCTGCGCACCTCGACCACCTCCGGCGCCACGAAGGCCGGAAAGGCCATCAGGACGAGGATGAGCACCAGCAGCACCAGGGCCGCCGCCAGGCGGGCGGCTCGATTGGGAACCATCCCTCGCCAGATTGCGACCACCTGCCCCCAATGAAGCGCGACGTGCAGCACCACCAGCGCCAGCAGGGCGATGCCCAGAACCAGGTGGATGTCGCCCCACTCGTGCCGGTCGAGGCCGAGCCAGTACAGGTCCGGCCGCCCCCCGTACACCGCCGGCCGCGCTTCGCCGGGAATGAGGATCCAGTGCATCAAAAACCCGATGCCGGCAATGGCTGCCATGACGAGGGCCATCGCGGCGTCGATGACAAGGTTGATTCGGGCGCGCGTCATCGTCGTTCCCTCCGTGCATGTGGGCCGCCTGCATTATAGGCCATCCGCCGCGCGGCACAACCCAAACCAGAACGTTCACCGCCCCTCACCCAGGCGCATCGTGCCAAGCATACGCGGCCGCAAACAGAATCGCCGTGTTGCCGCTGCGCCGCCGCCTCTCTATAATGGCCTCGTCATGACCTGGAAACGCCCGCTGCTGGTGTACCCGTACGCGCCCGAGAAGAAGAGCGAGCACCTGTACGGGGGGCTGGCCATCATCAACCCGATCGGCCTGGAGATTGTGGCCACGGCCATCCGGCCCGCGGCCGAGGACCTCCTGCTCGTCGACATGCGGATGGAGCACCGGCCGCTCGAAGACCTTATCCGCCGCTTCCGGCCCGACCTCGTCGCCGTCTCGATGATGTGGGGCCGCGACGATTACGCCGACGCCCTCATCCGCAGCCTGCCCGACGACGTCACCCTGGTCATGGGCGGCCTGTACGCCACGCGCCAGCCCGAGGAGATGTTCGAGGCGTACCCCGGCCTCGACATCCTGGCCCTGGGGTACGGCGACGAGACGATGCGGCGGCTGGTCGAGGCCGGCTCGCCCGAGGGCCTTTCGGGCTTCTGGTACCGCGACCGGCCGACGGCATTCTCTCCCGACCAACGCGCCAGTAGTAGCCCTCCCGGCCGGGCAAGCCGGCCGGGCCACACATCCGGCCAGCCCGGCGCCAAAGCCGCCAGCGCGACCATCGTCCGGAACTCGGCCTACCTGGGCCGGAGCATCCAGAACATGCACATCGATCGCTCCATCCGCCGGTACGAGTACCCGTGGCTCACGCTCAAGGGCGACAACATCATCACGAGCGTCGGCTGCCCCATGCTCTGCGCCTTCTGCAAGTGGCGCGAGAATATCTTCGGCGAGGTCCAGCCGTGGCTCGGTCGCAGCGCCGAAGACGTGGTCGAGGAACTGGCCGAGACCGACGCCCCCATCGTCCACCTCGTCGACGCCAACTTCGCGGCCGACACGACCCGAGTCGAGCGCATCTGCGACCTCCTGATCGAGCGCGACGTCCGGCACCTGTACGCTTGCGAAATCCGCGTCAACCCCCTCTACAAGAGCCAGCGCCTGGTCAGGAAAATGGAACAGGCAGGCTTCTTCATGTTCATGGTCGGCCTGGAGTCGTACCAGCCGCACCTTCTGAAGGCCATGCGCAAAGGCTACACCGTGAAGATGGCCCGCCGGGCGTTCGAGCACCTGCGCCAGACGAAGATCCTGACCCTCGGCAACTTCCTCATCGGCAACCCCGGCGAGACCGAGGCCGAGATGCTCGGCATTGCCGATTACGCCGCCGACCTGGGCGTCGACTTCATCAGCCCGAACAAGATCTACGCCTACGAGAGCACGGACTTCGAGCAGTGGGTGCTGGCCCAGCCCGGCATGCAGGTGGTCGGCCGGCGCCGGTACGTGGTCAGCGACGCCTACGGCGTGGACGACCTGCGGCGGATCCAGGCCCGGATCATGATGCGGTTCCTCCGGCTGCACCCGCCGTGGATTCCGTACGAGAAGGCCTTGGCCCATCCGATGGTCGCCAAGATCGGCCGGGAACGGATTCGCCGGGCCATGCTCCGAAGCCTCTGGAACCACGTGGCCGACGCCACCTTCCGTCGGCGGGCGCTGAAGCGCGTCTCCAAGCGGTTCCGCCGGACGGCGAAGGCGGCTGTCTGACGGACGGGCCGGGCTTCGTCCTTTTTCCTTGACGCTCCCGCCACCCCTTCGTCTAATGATTTCTGAGTCCAATCATCATGACGGGTCTGAACTGAAGCGGAATCAGGTTACCGCCCGAGGAGGGTCTACCATGTACCGGTTCGTGCTGACCGCCACCCTGCTGACTGCCGTTGGAATGCTCCTGGCCGGCGACGCCCTGGCCCAGACGGACGAGCTCGAGCTGCCGCCGGTCAAACTCAAGCCGGACCGCCCGAGCAAAGCGAAGCCGATTCCGCCGACACCGGATGAGCGGGAGGTTCAGCCGCCTGAAGAGCCCGCGCCGCCGCCCGAACCGCCGCCGGCCCCCAAGGAAGCGGAGCCAGAGGAACCTAAGGCCCCGGCCCCCCCGCCCGAGCCGGTCCTCCCGGACGAGGAGCCCGCCCCGAAGCCTCCGGCCAAGGTTGAACCCAAACCTGTTCCGCTGAGGCCCGAGAAGCCGGCCGCCGGCCAGCCGCCTACGCCTGCCGATCTGCCTATGCCCAAGCCGGTCATGGAACCGCCCGAGGCCGCCCCCGAGAAGGTGGCTGTGCCCGAAAGCGAAACGCCGCCCGTCGTCATGCCGCCGCCGGTCGAGACCCCGGCCCCGAAGCCCACGGACATCCAGGAGCGGGCGATCGAGGCCCAGGTCACGCCCACCGTCCAGCCGGACCTCAGCGGCATGGGCGAGGTGGGCCTTGTGGAAGCCGTGGCCATGGCCCGCAAACACTACGAACGGGCCCTGGAGGCCCTTCGGACGTACTACCAGAACCGCGGAGACAGCACCAAGATCGAGTGGGTCCAGTCCGAGATCCAGGGCTTCGCCGCCATCCCCAAAGTCCGGTACCTGATTGCAGCCGAATTGGCCGGGCCCAACCTGAAACCCATTCAGAACATCGACGCCGCCAATCAACTCTACCAGGAAGCCCTCGACTTCAAGAACTACCCGGCCTTCCCGCCCGGGAAGAAGGACTACCTCAAGACCGCGCTCGAGAAGTTCCGGACCATCATCGAGAAGTATCCCCAGAGCGACAAGATCGACGACGCGGCCTTCCGCATGGGCGAAATCTATGGCGGCTGGTACTTCCAGGATTACGCCCGGGCCGTCCAGTCCTACGAGCGGTGCTGGCAGTGGAATCCCAACACCGAGTACCCCGCCCGCTTCAATGCCGCCAAGATCTTCGAGGAGAAACTCAAGAACCGCGCCAAGGCCGTTGAACTCTACAACGAGGTCATCGCCCACAGCCAGAACGAGGACGTTGTCCGCCAGGCCCAGGAACGCATCCGCGCCCTGACCGGTCGGTAACGCATCCCCTGGGGAACGCAGCGACGCCGCGCGGCGGCCGATTCGGGCCGCCGCGCGTTTCTTTCGGCCTGCGATTGTCTCATGGGGCCCCTTGCGCCGCTACAAATCCGCCCGTCTGCTTGAAATGCCGGCGCGCGCCCGATACACTGCCTTCCGGCCGACCAGGGCGCGCTCCATCCCGCCAGGCGCGCGGGCGCCGGGCGAACACCGGGCCTCGGCCAAAGGGAGCGAGATATGCCGGTCGTCCGCGTCGGAATCGGCTTTGACATCCACCGCCTCGCGCCTGGCCGGCCGCTCGTCCTGGCGGGCGTTGAGATCGCCGCCGACCGCGGGCCGCTGGCTCACAGCGACGGCGATGTGATCCTGCACGCCGTGGCCGATGCCGTCCTCGGGGCTGCTGCCCTCGGCGACCTGGGCGAACACTTTCCGGACAACGACCCGGCCTGGAAGGCGGCCGACAGCGCCGGCATCCTGAGCCGAGCCGTCGACATGGCCAGGGCGGCCGGCTTTCGGCCGGCCGGGGCCGACGTCAACGTCCTCCTGGAACAGCCCAGACTGGCGCCGCACAAGCCCGCCATGCGGGCACGGCTGGCGGAACTGCTTGGCCTGCAGGCCGACCGCGTCAGCATCAAGGCCCGGACCATGGAAGGCCTGGGGCCGATCGGCGAAGGCGAGGCCGTCGCCGCCCAAGCCCTCGTCGTCCTGGAACCGGCGTCGGCGGTCTAACCGCCCCTGTGGCCGCAACGCGCACACGATACCACCGGGCTCGCCCGCCGCGAGCGGCCCATTCAGCCGCCGGGCTTGTCCGGCGCGTGCTGTCGGGAGAACCGTAAGAGCAAACCATGACCCTCCGCGACCACAACCTGCACGTCTTCAACACCCTGGGCCGGATCCGCCAGAAGTTCGAGCCGGTCGCCCCGCCGCACGTGGGCATGTACGTCTGCGGGCCCACCGTCTACGGCGACGCCCACATCGGCCACGCCAAGTCGTACGTCGCCTTCGACGTTATCCTCCGGTACCTGCGGTACCTGGGCTACGACGTGACGTACGTTCAGAACATCACCGACGTGGGCCACCTGACCGACGACGCCGACGCGGGCGAAGATAAGGTCGAGAAGGCCGCCCGCGCCCGCCGTGTCCACCCGATGCAGATCGCCGAAGACTACACCCGCCGGTACTTCGAGGACATGGACCAGCTGAACGTCCTGCGGCCGGACATCTGCCCGCGGGCTTCGGGCCACATCGTCGAGCAGATCGAACACGTCAAGCGCCTGCTCGAAGGCGGACACGCGTACGAGGTGGACGGCAACGTCTACTTCGACGTGACGAGTTGGGGCAAGTACGGCCGATTGTCGGGCCGGACCGTCGAGGAGATGCAGGTCGGGGCCCGCGTCGAGCGAAAGAGCGAGAAGCGGCACCCGGCCGACTTCGCCCTCTGGAAACGGGCCGAGCCCGGCCACATCATGCAGTGGCCCAGCCCGTGGGGCATGGGGTACCCCGGCTGGCACCTCGAGTGCTCGGTCATGAGCCAGAAGTACCTGGGCGACACGCTCGACATCCACGGCGGCGGCATCGAGAACCAGTTCCCGCACCACGAGAACGAAATCGCCCAGGCCGAGGCCGTCACCGGCAAACCGTTCGTCAAGTACTGGCTCCACAACAACATGGTCACCGTGGACGGCCAGAAGATGGGCAAGAGCCTCGGCAACTTCATCACCCTGCGCGACGCCTTCGAGCGGTGGGACCCGATGGTCCTGCGCCTCTTCCTCCTCCAGACCCATTACCGCAGCCAGACGGATTTTTCGGAGGAGGCCCTGGACGCGGCCAAGAGCGGGTACGAATCGCTTGTTCGTATGGCGGAGAGCATTGAGAAGGGTCTATTGTCGCCGAAAGAAGACCGTCGAGACGCGGAAGCGTATAAGACCGGATCCCGGATGATCGCGAACATTCGCGGTGACTTCTGTAATGCTATGGATGATGATTTTAATACCGCCAGGGCACTTGCCCAGATCTTCAACTTACAGGGAGCTGCCAGTATCATTCGGCGGCTTGCCGAAAAATCGCCCGATTTGCTTCCTTTGTTCTGGAATACATTCAAACAAATGGCAGATGTCCTCGGCCTCACGCTCCAGAGTGCCGAGCGCGGCGGCAGCGGCCTGACCGCCAACCTCGCCCAAACGATGATCGACCTTCGGGCCGACGCTCGGACAAAGAAGGACTTCGGCGCGGCCGATGCTATTCGCGACCGTCTCGACGAACTCGGCATCGCCCTCGAAGACACGCCCGACGGCACCACCTGGCGATTCAAGTAGGCGGCGTGCCGGCCGACGACGCAAGCGAGCACCGCGGTGTAGCGCCGGGGTTTATCCCCGGCG
>Ga0180434_10008263_pt1 | contig 11531 bp, 9 predicted proteins | sample SS_ome_7_FD_132453 | JGI IMG/M metagenome (GOLD analysis project Ga0180434, IMG submission 132453) | Hypersaline lake sediment archaeal communities from the Salton Sea, California, USA - SS_1_D_2 metaG | ecosystem: Environmental > Aquatic > Non-marine Saline and Alkaline > Hypersaline > Sediment... | reverse complement strand
TCGAGTTCGGCCATTTCGTCCGTTGACGGCATCGACTCCAGGTCCTTGGCCGCGTTCCTGCGGTCCCAGACCTGCCGGTCGCTTACGATGATGCCGTCGCGCATCACGACGATCCGCTTCGCATACTGCGCGATGTCGGTCTCGTGCGTCACAAGGAGGACCGTTATGCCCTGATCGTTCAGCTCCTGAAAGACGGATATCACGTCGACCGACGTCCTGCTGTCGAGGTTGCCAGTCGGCTCGTCCGCCAGAATTATCGAGGGGTTGTTGACTAGCGCGCGAGCGAGGGCCACGCGCTGACGTTGTCCTCCCGAGAGCTCGCTGGGGTCGTGGTGCATGCGGTCTCCCAACCCCACCCGTTCCAGCGAGGCGACAGCGACCGCTGTGGGGTCTTGGAACCTCCCGGACCTGTCGTAGAAGAGCGGGAGTTCGACATTGTCGAGGGCGGTCGTCCTCGGAAGCAGGTTGAAGGTCTGGAAGACGAAGCCGATGCGCTGGTTGCGGACCTCCGCGTACTCGTCGCGTGTGAAGCCGCTGGTGTCTACGCCATCCAGCATGTAGACGCCCGAGGTCGGCTCGTCGAGGCACCCGATCACGTTCAGCAGGGTCGACTTGCCGGAGCCTGACGCCCCCATGATTGCGACGAACTCACCGCTCGAGACCGTCAGGTCGACGCCCCTCAAGGCCTTCACCACCAGGTCGCCCATCTCGTAGTGCTTGGTGACCTTCTGGATGTCTATGACGTGCCCGTTGATCATCTGCGTCTTCTTCCGAAGGGCGTTGTGGCAAGCGGGTTCTTGCTGCCCCCCTCGCTGTCCTCCGTCTCGATGACCGCCGTGATCACCTGCATCCCTTCGTGAACGTCGCGGCCGATGGCTATCTCGGTCTTCGAACCGTCGGTGGCGCCCTTCTCGACGGGCACGATGGCGAGCTTCCCGTTCTCATCCAGGTACCACAGGACGCCACCATTGGCCGGGTCGATACCCGCGGCCACCATCATCGCGTCCATGGGGCTCCCGCCCGAGGCCCCTCTCATCGCGCCGCCGTTCGAGCGCTCGGCCGCCTGGCGGCCCTGTCCGGCTGAGGCGGAGCCTGCCTGAACCTCGCCCGTAGCCACGCCGCGATCCACCCGCTCTCCACCGCCATCTACGTCCGGGGGCGCCGCCTCCGCATCACTCGGCCGTGCATCGCCCCCTGCTCCAGGCGGCGTGCGTCCCTGCATGTTCTCGCGCAGGGCGCCCCACATCGCCATCGTCGGCGACAGCTTCAGCGCCGCATTGCCAACAAGCAGCACGTCCTCGCGGTGCTCGATCAGGAAGTCGGCCGTCGCCGTCATGCCAGGGAGCAGAAGCCCTCGTTCGTTCGGCGCGTCGACCACGACCGTGTAGTTGACCACGTTGGACACGGTCTCAGGAAGGAGCCTGATCTGGCGCACCTCTCCCCAGAACTCCTCTTCGTAGTACGCATCGACCGTGAACCTGACCTCCTGACCCACCTTGACGCGACCAATGTCGCTCTCATCTACGAGCACGTGGATCTCCATGTCGGACAGGTCCTCCGCAATGATGAAGAGCACCGGCGCCGACAGGCTGGCCGCGACCGTCTGCCCCGGCTCCACGCTGCGCTCTATTACGGTTCCGCTGATGGGTGATGTGATGACAGCGTAGTCGAGATTCGTCTTCGCCCTGTCTAGCGCGGCCTCCGCCGAGAGGACCGAGGCCCGTGCCGAGGCCAGCTGGGCGGACGCGTCCTGGTGATCGGCCTCGCTCACGAGCCCCCGCTTGAGGAGGTCCTCGGCCCTGGAGAACTCAATCTGCTCCAGGTTGAGTTGCGCCTCCGCCTTCATCACGTTAGCCCTCGCGTCCTTGACCGAAGCGGCCAGGAAGGTCGTGTCTATGAGCGCAAGCACTTGGCCCTCTCTAACGCTGTCGTTGAAGTCGACGAATATGTCCGACAGCCTCCCTGACACCTGCGTCCCGACCTCGACGGTACCGACGGCGGAGATCGTGCCCGTCGCCGAGATGACGTCCTCCAGGTCACCCCGCTCGATCTTGGCGAACTCGTATACCGCGCCGGCGCTACTGCCGTCTCCGGAGGTCATCCTCCACACGACCAGCGCGGCGACCACGACTACTGCGACTACGATCAGGGTTCTCTTCATCTGTCGCTCTTCCTCTGTGACCTCTGCTGTTGACTCGCCAGACAACAGCTTAAGTCTAAGCGAGCGGGAGTTCAACTGCCGTCGGGCCTTCTGGCCCGTCTCCTGCCCCAGGACCGTACGCCCCTACGCCTCCCCTTGCAGAACCTGAGACGACGAGAACGCCCATGGCCGGAGCTACAGCGGCCGCTCTTACGAAAGCGCGAGGATTCACACGCGCCCTTCCTTTAGAACAGGGCGGGCGCCCATCGGCGCCCGCCCATGCCGGGGGGAACCACTGGCGGCGTGCTAGCGTAGCTTCACCAGCCTCGCCTCCAGCACATCGTCACTGTCGACCACACGCGCGAAGAACACGCCGAGCGTCAGCGCAGAGCTGTCCCGGGACGTGCCGTCCCAGACGAACTCGGTCGGGCCGCCATCGCTACCCGTGGGCTCGAGTGTGTCAAGCAGCCTGCCCGAGACGTCGTAGAGACGGCACGTCACATTCTCGGCGTCGGTCGGAACCGCCAGCCTCAACGTGGTCTCGTTACGGAATGGATTGACCGTAGGTGGTGTCTGATCGTGGATCGTGAGTTGCCGCGTCTTCATCGTGCGATTCCTATTCGAGGGGGAGGCCGGCCCGCGGAGCGCCGTCTCCGGCGGGCCGGCCGAGAGAGCATCGTTCTTGCGCGGACATCAGGATGCTCCCCCGAGGAAGAACCTGTTGCTAGCCGTCAGCCTCCATGCCCGAACCGTCAGGCGACATGGGACCTATGCAGCGGGGCGTACCTCGTCCCATCATCATGCGGGGCTGCTCCCCAGAGCCGCCCTGGGAACCCATGCCCATTCTGCCGCCGGGGCCACCTGCGCCCATTCCGCCGCAGCGCCCCGTGCCCATGCCGTGCCCCATCCGTCCTCCACCCATCGGGCCCGCGTCGCGGCCGCCACGGCCGTGCATGAGCGCCTGCCCGATGCGTCCGTCGAATAGCGTCTTCTGATCGTCAGTCAGCAGCGGTCTTATGTCCTGGTGAATGCGCAGCTTGAGCTTCGCCATGTCCAGCCTGACCTCGGCGATCTCTTCCAGCTTGCGCTCCAGGGCGCCAAAGTCCGGCTCGCCCTCGGCCGCGACGAGCTCCTGCATCTCCATGCGAAGAACGCGGACGCGGTTCGCGAGCTCAACCTCGCGCTCACCGTACTGCTCGTGGATCTCCCGTATCTGCTCACGCTGCTCCTCGGTGAACACGGGCCCCATGCCCATGCCCCGGTCCATGCCGCGTTCGGCGCGACCCATTCGAGCGACCGACGGGATAGCCACGGCCGCAACTACCGCGATGGCCACTACCGATGTGATCAGAACCTTCGACCGTCTCATCTCTCTCTCCTTTCGGTGGACCCTCGTTTTCTCAAACGCACGCAACCCCCAATTGAGCAACGCGTGTGCCAGGACGGACCACGCTTGTCGCCGCTCGCGCGAAACCGCGAACGATCCCACGGCGTGGGGACTTGGCGCGATTCACGCGCGGCAACGACGCTCGCGTGAGCGTCGTGTGCTGCGCAGACTCTTCACATCTGGACGGTATCGGGGGACTTCGGTGCGCAGATCCTGCGCACCTGCGGACATGATGGTCGGAGTGTCGGTCGAGGCGCCACGCGCGCGGACGCCTACAGGTCTATCTCGTACTCCTTGATCTTGTTCTGAAGCGTGCGGCGGGAGATGCCCAGCGCCTCGGCAGCGTGCGTCCTGTTGCCGTCAGTCTTCGCGAGGGCATCCATGATCGCCTCCCGTTCGACCTCACGCATGGTCTTCGGACCGCCACCGGGCTCGGCCGCTCCGCGCAGATCGCCCGGCGCGACCTCCTCCCCCGCGTCGAGGGCCTGGATCTTCGCGGGCAGGTGTTCGGGGAAGATCGTCTCTCCTCGAGACAGGACCACGGCTCGCTGCACGACGTTCTCCAGCTCGCGCACGTTCCCTGGCCAGTCGTACGCCATCGCGAGCCGCACGGCCTTGGGCGACATCTTCTTCGGCTTGCCGCCGGGCTTCGCCTGGGCCCTGAGGAAGTGCTCCGCCAGAAGTGGGACGTCCTCGGCCCTGTCGCGAAGCGGAGGTATCGTGATGGTCACTACGTTCAGTCTGAAATAGAGGTCCTCACGAAACCTGCCCTCCGCGATCTCGTTTTCGAGGTCCCTGTTGGTCGCAGCGAGGACGCGAACGTCGACCTCGATGTCGGTCGTCCCTCCCACCCGCTGAACGACCCGATCCTGAAGGAAACGCAGGAGCTTGGCCTGTAGGCCGGGCGACATGTCGCCTATCTCGTCGAGAAAGACAGTGCCGGCGTCCGCGGTCTCGAACCGCCCCTTCTTCTGCCGCACGGCGCCGGTGAAAGCCCCCTTCTCATGCCCGAAGAGCTCGCTTTCGAGAAGCCCCTCGGGGATCGCGGAGCAGTTGACGGCCACGAACGGCTTCCTCACCCTTGCGCTACTGCGGTGGATCTCGCGGGCGATGACCTCCTTGCCCGTTCCGCTCTCACCGAGTATCAGCACCGTGGCATCGCTCTCCGCAACGCGGTGGGCCAGTTCGACGACTTGACGCAAGGCGGGACTCGAGCCGACGACGCCGCTCCCGACGGCCGCGTCGCGCTCGTGCTTGCGCTCCTCCGCATCGGCCGGGCGGGTACTGAACTTGCCTATGACGGAACGGACCTCATCGATGTCGATCGGCTTGGTGATGTAGTCGAAGGCTCCGAGCTTCATGGCCTTGACCGCCGTCTCAACGGAGGCGTAGGCCGTCATCATGACGACGCCGGTCTGCGGCGAGATCTCCTTCATGCGAGCCAGCGCCTCGACGCCATCGAGCCCCGGCATGCGGATGTCCATAACGACGAGGTCGTGAAAACCGCCGCGCAGCTTCTCCACGGCGGACTTCCCGTCGGACGCCTCGTCGATCTCGTGGCCGTCCGACTCGAGAACAGCCCGCAGAAGCTCTCTCACGCTGGACTGGTCGTCGACGACCAGTATCCTGAGCCTGTCGACGGTCACGTCACCTCCGGAGGCTCCGTCCCCAGCGCCTTGCCCGGGCCCGCTCCAGACCCTCCCGCGACCGGCAGCCTGAGAGAGAACGTGCTGCCGTGCCCCGGTCGGCTCTCGACCGAGATGCGACCGCCGTTCTGCTCGATCAAGCGAGAGACGATGGTCAGTCCGAGACCGGTCCCTTTCTGTTTGGTCGTGTAGAACGGCTCGAACAGGCGGTCGAGTTCCTCCGTGCTCATCCCCGGACCGGTGTCCCTAACCGAGACCGTGACCATTGGCTCGCCTCCAGTCTCCTGCGACAGCACCGTCTCTATAGTGAGCGAGCCACCGTCGCCCATCGCCTCTATCGCGTTAAGAAGAACGTTCAGAAGCGCCTGCCTGATCTGGAACTGGTCCACCAGAACGGACGGAAGTCCGGGCGCCTCGTTCCTTACTATCGTCACATTGTGGAACCCCGCATCCTCGGAGACAAGCGCGAGCGCCTCATTGAGAAGGGCGCCGGGCGCGATGGGCTTCCTCTCCGGCTGAACGGGCCGGGCGAAGTCGAGCAGCTCCTGAACGACCCTGTCGAGCCGCTCCACCTCCTCTATCATGATGTCCGCATAGCGCTCCTCGTCGGAGCCGGGAGAGAACCTGCCCCTCAGGAACTGCGCGAACCCCTTGAGCGACGAAAGCGGGTTGCGGACCTCGTGCGCCACTCCCGCAGCGAGGCGACCGATCGCGGCCAGATGCCTGGCGCGCTCGACCTCCTCCTGCAGCTCTCTGACCTCGCGAAGGTCCCGGAAGAGCACGACAGTGCCCGAGCGTCCTTCCGGCTCATCCCTGAGCGAGGAGGCCGAGAGCGAGACCGGCAGGCGCTCGCCGGCGACCACGAGCTCGGCTTCGGCCTCGAAGACGTCACTCTCGCCCCGCGCCACCTTCTCGACTGCGTCGCTGACGCCACGTGGCGCCAGGGCAACGATGTCTGAGAGCCTGGAGCCCGTCACGTCCGAGTCGCGGACGCCCAGTAACTCCCCCGCCCTGGGGTTCACCGTCACGACCCTTCCGTCGGCATCCAGCGACACGAGCCCGCTCGCCATGCTCTCGATGACGTTCTTAGTGTACGACTGCATGTTCCTGAGAGCGGTGTGCGCCGAGCGTGAGCCGGCGAGAACGAAGAGGAAATAGATGGCGGTGCCGCCAACCACGAGGAGCAGCACGGCCATCAACAGCGTATGGTTGCGCGACACCAGGAACGCGGCTTCTATCTCGGACGCGTCGAACGCCACGATGACCGTCAGCGGAACGCTCTCGTCGGGAGCGACGGCCCGGCCCAGGAGGTCGGCCATCCGCTCCTCTACGTTGGGCGTCTCCACCATGTGCCGCATGAACGCGCGGCCCGGACGCGCAAGGTGCCGCTCCTCCAGCTCGCGCGGGACGAGCTCCAGGGCCGCCGCGAACTGGTAGACCCGCTGCCCGTGGCTGCTCACGAAGCCGCCGACGGTCTGACCGCCGTGGGGACCCGCATCCGGCCTCCCGAACTCGGCCGGAGCGGCGAACTCAGGCATGAGCTCCGCGGGCCACTCCGTTCCCACCAGCTCGCGGTCGCTGTGCGCGAGGATCCTGCCGGAGCTGTCGATCAGGGCAAGATACGTCACCTCCCTGCGCGAGCCCGCCTGCTCGAAGAAGAGCTCGAGCCGGCCTCTCTGCCAACCGGGGCCCAGGAGGCTGGCGTGAAGGTCCGCGAACAGGAACCTGGCGACGGCCACCCCCTGCCGCTCGAGAACGTCGGCGACCTGCTGCCGTCCTCTCCTTATGTCCCTGAACGAGACGGTGCCGACGGCGACCGCGAGCACGAGTATGCCCACGACGATTGAGGCGAGCGGAAGATATGAGAACCGTCCGGAACGCAAGTAAGACTCCCTGCTCGTGCGCGGGGGTAGGCTCGAGCGACCGAAGCTGCGCCAGCCTACGTAGGCTCCACTACTTAGATACCACGAGGACGCAGGCGGGCAAAGCGAAAGCGTGGCGCGTCGGCGGCTCGGCTCGACTCCGTCGGGAGAAGCGGCCAGCGGCGCCGAACGGGACAGCCACGGCGGGGCTCTTCCGAGACAGAATCGTCAGTACTCCCCGAGCGTGCCTCGGCGACGAGCACAGCGGTAGCCGGCGCGCAGCACGGCGGCGCCCACGACCAGCGATGCGATCGCAGCGCAGGAAAGCACGATGAGAGACTTCGAGGTCGAGGCGGCCCCGAGCGGCTCGGGGCCCGCGCCCCTGACAAGCGCCAGGGCGTGCGTCGTGGGCAGAAGGCGAGATGCTCGAGCAAGCCAGGAAGGAAGGAGGTCCACGGGGAAGAAGACGCCGCCCAGAAGGCCGGATGCGGCGCCGAAGAGCCAGGAGACCGGTTCGCCCTCCTTCGAGACGAGCACGCACCCGGCCGACGCCAGACCGAGACCGGCCATGAAGGCACCGTAGAGGACGACCGCCGACAGAGCGTGCGGCCCCCCGAGCACGCGCACGTCGAGCAGCGCGCTCGCCGCCGCCAGGAAGACGCCCCCGCCCGCAACACCCATCGCCAGATCCCCCAGCCCCGCCATGAGGACGGCCCCCGACGCCGGCAGCCTGCTCGTGAGAAGAGCCTCGAGCGTGCCCTGCAGTTGCTCCCGCCTGACTGCCGACCTGAAGCACGAAAGCCCCCTGGATGCGACCGCATGGATGGTCACACCGACGATGGCGAACGAGGCGTAGTCGGTGCCGTAGCGCTCCGCGAACCCCGTACCCGCCGCCTCCACGACCCTTCCCACCAGGGCGAACGTGAGGATCGAGAGTGAGAGCGACACAAGGCTCAAGAGGAACTTGATCCTGTAGCTCAGGTAGATTGCCGCACCGCGTTTCACGAACGCGATGGCCGCGTACGCGATCGCGAGGAATCGCGACAACACCAGGCCGCCAACGGTGGTCGCGCCAGCTCGGTCAAGCGTGGGCGCGTACGGATACGGCTCGCTCACAGCGTTCAACCAGCGAGGGGTCGTGTGTTGCGAGGAGAACGGCCAGCCCCTTTCGTACGCGGCGCTCGAGCGACCGCCAAGCGGGCACGCGCCACGCTTCGTCGATCGCGGAGAAGGGCTCGTCGAGCAGCAGAAGCGCGGGCTCGTGCAGAAGCGCCCTGGCCAGAGCGAGCCTCGCCAGGACCCCTCGTGAGAGGCGGCGCGCCGGGACGGACAGGCACTCGGCTATGCCCAGCTCGGCGGCCACGCTCCTGCCCGCCGCCCTGGCACGCCGCGGGGACAGACCCTGCGCCGCGCCGAAGAACGCGAGGTTGTGCTCGGCCGTCAGCCTCCAGTAGAAGGAGCGCGTCGATGAGAAGACCGTCCCCAGGGCGCTTCGCGCTGCCAGCGGGAACCGGAACACGTCGCGTCCGAAGACGTACGCGCTTCCCGAGGTCGGCTCGACGAGGGTCGCCGCTATCCTGAGCGCGGTCGTCTTCCCCGCTCCGTTCGGGCCTACGAGCGCTACGGTCTCGCCGGGGTCGATCGCCAGGGTGAGGCGTCCAAGCCCCGTGACCTGGCCGGAGCGTCGCCGGTAGATCTTGCTGACCGAGCGCATTTCGAGCGCGTGTGTGGCGCTCACGGGCGTGCCTCCACTCCGCCGACCGGGAGGCTCGTTCTCCACGCGATCACCCTGAGACCAGCGTGCTCTACGAGAACGCCCTCCAGCATCCCGTCGCCATCCAGGTCCTCGAGCATGACGGCCGTTGGATCGGCCAGCTCCGGCCCGCCCAGAGCGGGTGGGCGGAGCATCGACTCGCCCGTCCCCCCGTCGATGAAGAGGGCGTCGCGATACTGCCAGGCGATGAGGTCAGGTGTGCCATCACCGTTCATGTCCGCCGGGATCGGCGGCTCGTACACCGTGCTACCGGAGTCGAGACTCCATATGAGCTCGCCGCGGGCGGGCGAGTAGGCGTAGACACGCCCGTCACCACACCCGAACACCAGCTCCATGCCGGCGCTCCCGTCCAACTCCACGGCGGCCATCCGGTTCACGGGCTCGCCCGAGTCGGCGATCGCACGCCGCATGAAGCGAGGCAGCCTGCTCAGCCGCCTCATGTCGGACTCGGAGCGCACGCCGAACCTGTGTGACCCGACGACCTCGCCATTCGACGGATCGACGAGCACCAGTCGCCCGGCGAGACAGCCCACGCACAGGTAAGACTCACCGCTGCCGTCAACGTCGACCGCGACGGGCCTTCCGGTGATCGCTCCCTTCGGGAAGAACTTGCCCCTTTCGTCCAACCTGACGGACCAGGCCCGCCCCTCCTGCGCGTCGAACCTCGTAAGCCGGTCCGTGTTCTCCGTAACGTAGACCTCGCAGCTCCCGTCGCCGTCCGCGTCGCAGAGCACGGGATCAGAGAATCCGGTCCCCATCTTGCTGTCGTCCTCCTCGGCGGCCGCGGAGAAGAACGCGCTCAGGTCGCTCCCCGACAGCGCCAGCAGGCGGTCGTCCCGCGTCGTCCCGACAGCAACGACCACGTCGCAGGAGCCGTCACCGTCGAAGTCGCCGGCCGCGGCCGGGCCGGTCCAGGCGGGCAGCTCGGCCGTGACAACGACCTCACCATCGGCGCCGTTCAGGAGCATGGCCCGAGTGCTGTCGGCCACGAAGACGTTGGATCCTCCACGGTCGACGGGAACCGCGCAGACAGCCGGCCTGTTGCGGTGCCGCCTGGACCAGAGGACGTTGCCCGACGCGCCATCGAGCGCGGTGATCCACCACGGGCCGTTTCTTCCGACCGAGGTCAGAAGGAGGTCCGGCAGCCCGTCCCCATCGGCGTCGAACACGCGAGGCACGACCACCGTTGCATCGGGAAGCGGCTCGCTCACTTCCCACAGAACACCGCCGGCCCTCTCGGCCGCTCCCACCTTCGGAGCGGCCAAGAGAACGAGCACCGGCAGCAGGTAACACACTGCCCGCAACATCCGCTGTCCCCCCAAGTTCAACCCGATCGTCAGTAGTCGACCAGGCAGACGTCCTTCCCCGGGCAGTCCCCGAAGTCGAACCCGCACTGGTCCACGGCGTCGCACCCGCCCCAGTCTATGAAGATGTAGCAGAGCTGCGAGTCGGGGACGGCGGACGACGAGTGCCCGGTCTTCCTCATGCCGTTTGCTGCTCTGAGATGCTTCACTCTTCCTCCTTGGCCGTCAACAGGCGGGGGCGCTATGAGATATCGATGATGCACCCGTCGCTGGAGGGGCAGTCGTTGTCCATGTCAGCAAGCCAGCACACGTCTGACTGCGGGCAGCTTGAGTAATCCAGGAAGCAATACTCGGAGTGCTGCTCCTGCGACGCAACATCCGTGCTACCGAGGTTGGCCAGTCTAAGATGCCGCACGTTCGTCACCTCCCTTCCTCCACACCAGAACCCGGCCCGAGCAACTCCCGCTTAGCATCGTCGGACAACGAGGCATACATCCACATGGAGAGCTCGAACACTCTCTTGAGAACATCGCATCTCGGGGTGTCGTCAGCATCCTCCTCCGGGGTCCGCACGTCGTAGTGGCATGGCCCTCCGCACAGGAACCTCGCCCAGCAGCTTGCGCACTCCACCGACCTTTCTCTGGCCCGCGACAGGAGCCTGCCGATCGCCCGACGATCTATGCCAGAGGAGACGCTGCCCACGGCGAACTCCTCGAGCCCGGCGAAACGGTGGCAGAAGTAGAGCGTGCCATCGTGTGTCATGCACAGGTAGCGGCAGCCGGCCCCGCAGGGCTCGCGCCGCGGTCGCCCCTCGGCGACGGCCCTCATCGTCCGGAGGAAGTTTCCGACCAGAGGCTCCTCACCCGAGGAGATCCTCGCGAGTTCCGTTCTCGCGAGTTCTTCGAACTCGACGGTGAGCCTCCGCGTGAAATCGGGCGGCATGGCGTCGCCACTGACCGGCGATAGATCGACTCTCCGGAAGCCCATGTCCTGCAGATGCTCGACTGTCTCAACGAGAGGGGCGGACTCGGGCGTGAGCGTGACCCTGGCCGACACGGACATGCCGGACGGAAGTGCGGCCACGTTCGCCGCGACGGCGGAGTGCGACCCATCCCCCTCTTTGAAACGTCGATGTCTGTCCTGCACGGACGCCGGCCCGTCGATGCTGACCAATACGAGCACGCCCAGATCGTCGAGTCGTGAAGCAGTGTCGCGGTCGAGCAACGTCCCGTTCGTGGTGATGTGCATCCGAAGAGGCACACCGCGGCAATGAGCTAGCTCGCGCGCGAACCCGGCCACCTGCAGGACGCGCTCGCGTTCGAGCAGAGGTTCGCCACCGAAGAAGACGAGCGACGCCCCGCGCTCGCCGACGGCCTCGTCAAGGAGCAGCTCGACACCCAAGCGGGCGACGTCGAGCG
>Ga0180434_10008262_pt1 | contig 11533 bp, 12 predicted proteins | sample SS_ome_7_FD_132453 | JGI IMG/M metagenome (GOLD analysis project Ga0180434, IMG submission 132453) | Hypersaline lake sediment archaeal communities from the Salton Sea, California, USA - SS_1_D_2 metaG | ecosystem: Environmental > Aquatic > Non-marine Saline and Alkaline > Hypersaline >... | reverse complement strand
GGTGCAACGCCTGAGATATCCAGAGACCCAGGAGCAGAATCATGATCAGCCACAGTACTTTTTTCATCTGATATCCTCCGTTCATGGATTGGGGGTGACCCCGTCTCCATGATATACGCCTCCGCAGGGTTGTAAAGACCGGTTGTGACGGATGGCACGGTTTTGTGACGAAATGCACGCCCAGGCCTCGTGGCCGACAAGGCAGCGGTGAATTGATCAAAGGTTTCGATCCAGTACCCGCCGGAACTCACCCATGTAGCGGCGGGAGACCGGCACTGTGGTGTCGGTTTGCTCGAACCTCAACTGGAACCCCTGCGCGTTTCCGGAGACCGAGGCGATGGCCTGTATGTTGACGATGTAACCTCGGTGACAGCGAAAGAGGAGGGGATGGAATGGCCGCACCTGTCTTTCGATCCGGGTGAGGCTGCTGCGGATCAGCACCCGCTGGGATTTTTCTTCGAGGTGATGAACCGCCACGTAGTTCTCTTCGGCCGCCAGGAACAGGATCCTTGCCAGCGGCAGGGTGAGGACGTCCTTGCCGTTCTCGGCCACCAGCCTGACCCGGGAGGTTTCGCTACGGTCGAAATCCGGTTTTGCAGCGGTCAGGCGGGCCTTCAGTCGTCGATTCACCCGGGCCTCGAACCGCAGGTTTCGCCTGAGGCGCAGGTTCTGTTCCACGAGGTCGATCAGCACGACGCACAGTATGCCCAGGGCCAGGGTGCCGCTGATGACGGCGGGGATGTTCACCCGACCCGGGGAAGCGATGCCTGTGTGAACGAAGTACCAGCGCGTGTAGCAGATGTTGGCCAAAACGATCGTCAGCACGATCCAGAGGGGCCAGAGCGTGCGCCGGAACAGATGATCGATATCCGGGAAGCGGCGGTGGATCAGCGGACCCAGGACGATGTGATTCAACAGGATCATCAGGAAACCGATCAGGGCGTAGCCGAGGAGCAGCGGTTCCAGGCGCTGCGGGTCCAATTCGCCGAAGCCGAAGGGCTGGAAAAGTTTGAGAAAGAGGTAGATGAATCCCCCGCTGGCCAGGCTGTAGATCCACTCTGGACGGGATTTGAACGGGTGGCGCATGACGGCTTCCATGTCGATTATAACGCAAACGGTTCGGGGAGGGTAGTGCCGCGATCCGGCCGGCACCCGGTTAAAAAAAGAAGGCAAAACTGGTATAATCCGGGTGAAGCAATTCTTGGTATGGGAGCGTGCCAATTTGGATGTCAAAGCAATCGTCGAAGAATCGCTGAGAACCTTCACCAACCTGCTCAAAGAATTCCCACGGCAGGCCACGGACGAGTTCGTCTACGACGCATCCACGCTGAAGAAAATCGATCGCGCCGCGGCGGCCCTGACGCAGATGGCGGGACTCTGCACCCCGGATTCCACGTCGATCGGTGGTGCACAGGCAGACATCGTAAGGGAGTCCCACGCGGTCCTCTCCCGTCTGATGAGCGAACTGCCCCGGGCTGCGGCGGACGAATTTTTGTACGACCGGCGCATCCACCGCCTGGTGGAGGATGCCCGGATGACGCTGGTCCGGTTGAATGCCCTCTGAGCCCGGGATTCGTTCTCGCGGTGGCTCCGGACGGGTTTCGGACTGCGGTGGACTTGCAATGGGGATGGTCCTGACCTAAAATGGAATAGACCGGAAATATCCGGCCACAAGGGGGAATCCATGACGTATCGAATCGTTGTCGTGTTGACGGTTTTTCTCACTGCGGGGGGCCTGCTGATCGGGCAGCAGAATGAGGACGGGGGCTATATCCTGGGCGGCACCAGCCAGTCCTACATCCACGGCGGCAGCCTGGACGATTTCCTGGCCTACCGGGTGGATGCGAACGGCGACAAGCTGTGGCGCAAGAACTACGGCGGGGATCTGTCGGAGCGCTGCTACGCCTTCCAGCAGACCATCGACGGAGGATTTCTGTTCGCCGGCTTCGGCAATTCCGGCGGGAACGGTTTTCACGATTTCCTGGTCTACAAGGTAGACGCCACGGGGGCCAAACAGTGGCGCAAGTACTACGGGGGTGGCAACTACGATTACTGCTACGCCGCCCGGCAGACCGCCGACGGGGGGTATGTGCTGGCGGGAACGACCTACAGCTACAGCCACGGCGGTACCGATATCCTGATTTACAAACTGGATGCGGCCGGCAACAAGGTCTGGCGCAAGAACTACGGCGGGTCTGGAATTGACGACGGTCGATCCGTCCAGCAGACCGCCGACGGAGGATATGTGGTGGCCGGCCACGGGGATTCCTACACCACGGGCAATTACGACGTGCTGGTCTACCGGCTCGATGCCGCCGGTAACAAGGTATGGCGCAAGAACTTCGGAGGTTGCGGCTATGATTATTGCTACACCGTGAGGCAGACCGCAGACGGAGGGTTCATCACCGTCGGGTACTCGGACTCGTTCAGCCCGGGTAACACGGACTTCCTGGTCACCAAACTGGGAGCCGACGGGGTGGTGCAGTGGCAGAAGACCTACGGCGGATCCGGCTGGGAGGAGGGGTACGGTCTGTGCGTTTGCTCCGGCGGCGGCTACGCCATGGTCGGCAGCACCACCTCCTACAGCCACGGCATGGAGGACGTCCTCGTCTACAGGGTGGATGCGTCAGGCGCCAAGCAGTGGCGGAAAAACCTGGGTGGGTTCCAGAACGACCTTGGATTTGTCGTCCAGCAGACCACCGACGGCGGCTTTATCGTGCTGGGCACCACCTACTCCTATACCAGCGGATCCGCCGATTTCCTGGCCTACAAGCTCGACGCAGCGGGCGCCAAGGCGTGGCGCAAGCACTACGGCGGGTCAAGCTCCGATTATATCTATTTCTATAAATAAGCCGCGGGGAGCACCTTCGAAATGCGACGCGATCTGTTCATGACCGGAAAACCGGTGATGGAGGGCGGCGGCGGGGGTCCACTCCGCTGGATGTTCTTCCTGCTGGGTCAGTTGCTGTTCGCTGTCTGCCTCGCCTGCCTCTACCTGGGGATGCGGGGCATCATGCGGCTGGGTGGATTCGTGGCCTCGGGCGGTCCCTACGAGATCGCCCACCCTGCACCCGGCTGGGTCTGGATCCTGCCGGTGAGCATCATCGTCGGCATGATCTCGGTGTTCGTGTCTCTGGGCGCCGGTCATCGCATCGGTGGTCCCAGCCTGATGTCCCTGGCCTGGTCGGCCCTGTTTCTCTCCCTGGGCTGGAATTTCCTGGAATTCGGCCTCCACCCGCCCGTGGGCGACGGACTGGTCTGGGGCTGGCTCATCTGCGGTGTGCTGTTCGTCCCCATGGGGGCCTTTCCCCTGTGGATCATCCTGGCGACGGTGAGGGACCGTCTGAGGGAAAGGCGCCGGGCCCGGGCGGTGGGAGCCGGCACCAGCGGGCCCCACTGGGGATTTTCTCTTATTTTGCAGGCCCTGGCCGTGGCTGCGGGTGTTTATCTCGGAGTGCTTCTTTTCGCCTCCGTCTCGACGCCCGTGGTTCGAGAGAGACCCGTCGCCGCCCGCCCGGCCGATGGAGATACGTTTGATTTCCATGCCCGGGGTCGCACACTCAGCCTGGTATCCACAGAAGACGGGCGCTGGAAGTTCCGTTATCAGGGGCGGACGTACGAGCGGATCCGCGACCTGCCGGCCGGGGCCCGACGTCTCTTCGAGGACACCCTGAAACACGTGAAAGAGGTCCCCCGCTGATGTCGTCCATGCCGGTTTGGCAGCAAAGGAGCCAACCATGCGTAAATCAAACCGAATTTTCCTGTGGGTGTTGATCTCCATCGTCCCCCTGCTGCTGCTGGGAATTCTGCCGCTGTTGCGGCTTGACATTCCCGGATTCCCAGACATCGGTCGGTCGACGGCCCTGTTCACCGTCCTGATGATCCTGCCCTTCGCGGTGGTGTTCATCCTGGTGTTCAAGCTCTTCAAGAAGCCGCTGATGGCCTTCTTCGGCGGGGACGCGGAGACACGGCGGATCCTGGCCACGGGCCGTTCGGTCCTCGGCACCATCCGCCACATCGGAGAGAGCAGTCTGGGCGGCACCATCACGGTCAACGATCAGCCCTTCATCAACCTGCAGGTCGAGGTTCCGGACGGCCCGGACGGTCCCACCGTCCTGAGCATCGACACCGTCATTCCCAGGACCGCCATACCTCGCTTTCAGCCCGGCATGAAGATCGCGCTCAAGATCGATCCCGGAGATCCCGGCAAGGCCGTCATCGACTGGAAGGGGGGCACCGGGGAAGGAGAACCCGCCGACCGGAAGGTGGTGGGCAACGTGGACGGCTGGACCGCTACCGATAACCTTCTCCTGGAGAGGGAGGGACTCGACGGGACGGCGAAAATCCTGGCCGTGGCGGAGACGGGCAAGAGCCAAGATTACAACCCGCTGGTACGGATCACCTACGAGATCCGCGTGCCCGGCAAGGATCCCTATACCTTCACCAAGGACGTGCCCCTGCCCACCTCGGTGGCCAAAAAACTGAAGACCGTGGTTCGGAAAACCTTCCCCGCCCGGATCCACCCGAGGGACCGGGAAAAAATTCGCGTGGAACTGACGTTCTGACGGCGGGAGCCCGCGACGAAGCGTCGGTTCAGAGGCCCTTCAGTTCCTTGGTGAGGGTGACGATGTGGCTCCGTTCCTCGTCGATGATCCGGTCGACGCGGTCCCGTCCGAATCCCTGGGGCACCATGTCTCGCAGACCCAGGTAGAACAGAATGGACTCTTTTTCCAGACCGATGGCGGTTCTCAGAATCTCAGGCAGGGTCTCTTCCCCGGTGAGTGAATCGGCCACCGATGGGGCGCCTTCTCCGGGATGACCGTCGGCCATGGCTTCGAGGTAGAGGGCGGTTTCCCCGAAGGGATCCCAGGTGGTTGCCTCCGCCTCCCTCTCGTCCAGTTCATCACGCATGGTCGCGAACGTTCTCTCGTGCTCTTCCTCCATCTCGGCGAGCTTTAGCAGGAAGTCGAAGCCGTCCTGGCCCTTTTTCTTCTGGGCCGCCTTGCGGTAGAAGGCCGCCCCGTTCTGTTCGATCCGTATCGCCATCTGCAGGATCTCATCCGCATTGAATCGTATCGCCATGGCCTGTTCTCCTTATGGGTCGATGTGTTTTCCTGGTGTTCATTATACGATGTTCGCGAAATTATTCAAGACCCGATCCACCCCGGGGCGATCGCTGTGACAGGGCATCGAAGCGGTGGATCTCCATGCCGCGTGAGGTCGACCGGTCGCTTTCGGCTTGACTTTTCGGCAATAATCAGGTAAATGGTACCATTACATCTTTTCGAGGAGATGACATTGAAGAAAAAACCGATTTACTTGATCGTTGCCAGTCTGTGCCTGTTCTGTTTCTCGGCGTCCGTTTCCGCCAAGGCCTTGAAGAAGAAGGATTTCGACAAGCTGCTCAACGAGGACCGGACCTTCTACCTGGTCGGCCTGGAATTCGCCTACAACACCGAGGATTACACGGCCGTCGAGGTCAAGGCGTTTCGCCCCTTGATCGAATCCCTGGACACACGTTTCCTGGAATCGTTCCCCATCGCAAAAATGATCGCCTCGATGCAGGAAAAATTCGAGATCGAGATCAACAAGAAAGCCTTTGAACTGGGGGTGGCAAACCGCGAGAGCAGCGGTTTCTTCACTCCTGAACCCGAAGAGTCGAACCAGTTCACATACTACCGCTGGAAGGTCCCCAGCCGGAACAACCGGCTGGTCGTTTCGGTGTACCTGTTCAAGGTGGGAAACCGCATACGCCTGAACAAGGCCCAGATCGAGTTGCGTTTCCTGGTACTGAACAAAGCCGGCACCGCCTATGAACCCCTTCTGTACCACAGCGAAAGGCTCGACTGGAAGACCCCGGAGGATATCTACACCCTCGTGCAGGAACACGCCCTGGTCAAGTAAGCACCGGGGATGTGACCGGCGCATACCGGTCAAAGAGGAACCCGACCGCCGAACGAAGCCTCCAAGGTGTCGTTGCCTGACCGGGAATTCCAAAACAGCATCCGCACCGACGCCCGTGCGGTATCCCCACCGAGCGCGTGGTCTGGATCGTTTTCTGGATTCGGTGTAAAATGGTCTGTCCCGGATGAGGTGAATTCAGGGGTATCTGGGGCGTCGTTTTCATGACAGGAGGCAAATATGAACGTTAAAAAGAGTTGGCTGGTAAGGTTCTGCGCGGGTGTTTATGCCCTTTCCATGCTCGGCGGCGTGATCGCGGCCGAAATGCCGCCGCTGCTTCCACGTGAGGTGGTTTTCGGCAATCCGACCCGCACCATGCTGCGGCTTTCACCGGATGGGACCATGTTCTCGTATCTGGCTCCCTCCAAAGACAAGGGCGTGTTGAACGTCTGGGTGAAAACCGTCGGCCAAGACGACGAACGGATGGTGACCCGGGACACCCACCGTGGGATTCATGTGTACGGATGGATCTATGACAGCCGGCATATCTTGTATCTTCAGGACAAGGATGGCGATGAGAACAACCACGCCTTTCTGGTGAATCTCGACTCCGGCGTGGTTCGGGACCTGACGCCCTTCCAGGGGATACGGGCCGAGAACTTCATCCTGAACAAGCGCCACCCGGATCAGTTGCTGGTGGGTCTCAACCTGAGAGACCGGCGGCTTTTCGACATGTACCGGATCGACCTGAAGACCGGGGCGGTGAACCTGGACACGGAAAATCCCGGGGGTGTTATCGCCTGGACCGCCGATCAGGAAATGGTTATCCGTGCGGCCACGCTGATGAGCCCCACCGACGGCAGCACACTGATTAAGGTCCGGGACGCCGTCGATCGTCCCTGGCGTGATTTTCTGCTTCTGCCCTTCGGGGAAAACGGCGGTGTCGTGGACTTCAGTGACGGGGGCACAACCATTCTCTGTGAGACCTCGGTGGGTTTCAACACGACGCGTCTGGTCAAGATGGACCTGGGATCCGGCAAGGTTCTCGAAACCATCGCATTCGATGACCGTTGTGATGTCGGTTCCATTCTTCAGCACCCGGACACCCATGCCGCGCAAGCGGTCTCCTTCAATTACCTGAAACCGCGCTGGGAGGTATTGGACGATACCGTGGCCAAGGATTTCGCGACATTCCGGACCTCTTTCGGGGGAAGTTTCGGCGTGGTCAGCCGGGATCTGGAGGATACCAAGTGGATCATTTGGGTGGATACCGACGATGGACCCCTGAGTTATTACCTCTACGAAAGGAGTTCGGGCGAACTCCGCTTCATTCTTGAAGATCGCCCGGAATTGAAAAAGTACACGCTGGCCAAGATGAAACCGCTGGTGATCAAGGCGCGTGATGGCCTTGATCTGGTCAGCTATCTGACACTTCCCGTGGGCCTCGAGGCCAAGAACCTGCCCCTCGTACTGCTCGTACACGGCGGCCCCTGGTCACGGGATGTGTGGGGCTTCGATCCCTGGGCCCAGTGGCTGGCAAACCGTGGATACGCGGTGCTGATGGTCAACTTCCGGGGTTCCGCTGGCTTTGGCAAACAGTTTCTCAACGCCGGTGACCTGGGCTGGGGCACAGGCGCGATGCAACACGACCTGACCGATGCGGTCCAATGGGCTGTGAAAAAGGGAATCGCCGATCCACAGAAAGTGGCCATCATGGGGGGATCCTATGGCGGTTACGCCACCCTGGCCGGGTTGACCTTCACTCCGGATCTTTACTGTTGCGGGGTTGACATCGTCGGACCTTCCAACATCAAGACCCTGTTCGAGGCCATCCCGCCGTATTGGGAACCTCTGAAACAGATGTTCATCAAACGGGTGGGTGATGTGCTGAACGACGAGGCTTTAAACCGACGGATTTCGCCACTCTACCACGTGGATGCCATCCGTGTGCCCCTGCTGATCGGTCAGGGCCAGAACGATCCCCGGGTCAACATACGCGAATCAGACCAGATCGTTGAAGCGATGCGCGCCAGGAACCTCGAGGTCGAATATGTCGTGTATCCCGACGAAGGCCATGGTTTCGCACGGCCGGAAAACCGTCTCGATTTTTACGGATACGTCGACGAATTTCTCGCTGAAAATCTCGGCGGCCGGGTGGAGCCCCATCGGAAGATCGAGGGGGCCACGGGTGAGGTCCGCTAAGGGATCTCAATCGAAGGCCGTTCCCCTTCGTGTGCGAATGACGAGGTGGTAGAGGTCCGTTTCCTCGTCGAGAATCAGATAGTAGAGTTTATCCCCGTCGAGGGGCCGTTGGATTTCTGTCGCTGTAGCGGCGAGCAAAAGCACTGTGAGAAAGAGTATCAACGCTTTCCGGCTCATGTCTGTACGCCTCGGCGGTCAGGAGAGGGGCCTTGGCCGAGTTTCGTCACGAGGCTGACCAGCTGCAGCCGGTTCTTCACCCTGAGTTTCTGGTAGATGCTGTAGAGGTGGTTTTTGACCGTTCCCAGCGAGATATACAGCTTTTCCTCGATCTGGCGGTTGGACTTGCCGGCCAGGATGAGTTGAATGATCTCCAGCTCACGCTTGCTGATGCCGTGTTCCTCGAAGAAGGCCTGAAGGTCCGGAGAATCGACGGGACGGGGGCTGGCGGTGCGGTAGTAGGTGCGGATGAACCGGGCCATGAACGCCAGCGGGGGAAGATGGACCAGAAACACCAGCGAGTTGACCATCAGGCCCCGCGGATAGCCCAGCACTGCGGCCAGGGCCCTCGATGTGATCAGGTCCAGAAACACATAGCCGGAGAAGTAGATCATGACATAGGTGCGGACCGCTCTCCGTCGGGCCGGATCCTTGATCTGACGACTCCGCCAGGCCATGAACAGCAGGATGAGATATCCCAGCATAATGCCCCAGGTATCGATGACCCAGATCGACAGGGTCATGGGTTCGTTTCTTCCGTACTGCCAGCTCAGGAACACGGTGTGGGCGTGCCACAGGAGTAGGACCGCCCAGGAGGTGATGTACACCCGCATCCACCAGCGGGTGAAGGTGACCTCCATCCAGGTGACCGCGAATTTCAGATAGAAGTAGAAGATGAGGGCCACGAGGGGAGAAATCAGGGGCGTGAAAATATAGCTGGGCACAGGACGGCCGCCGCCGTTTTCCAGCGTGAAAAGACTGAAAGCCAAGGTCAGACCGATGGCGTTGAGGAAGTGGGTGAAATAGGTGAAGATCTGGTAGTTCAGGTGGTATAGGAGATACTTCAGCCGGTACCGTTTATAGAGCTGAAAGGACAGGTAGAGGGCCACCGCGGCAGAAATCAAGGCGATCGGATACGGTAACACCACTTGCAGAGGCATGGCGGAGGATGACTGTCCACCTGTTTAGACGCAATCCGAGGAAAAAAAGTTTACAAACCGCGGACCGGAGGTGCAGTTCCGGATTGGCCCCAGCGATATGCGGAAACGCCCTCCTCCCTCGATATCGAAACGGTATGCTCTGTCGGGTTCGTCAGGCCGGGATCGGGAGATGGCCGGTTATCCTAGAAAACCAGCTTCCAGGAGTGCTGGATGCGGAAGGTCTTCTGGGCTTCCTGGTTGAGGTACCCGGTTTCCCAGTTGGAGAGATCCAGTCCGACCAGGAAATGCTTGGAGAACTTGTAGAACAGGGTGCCCCAGACGGTCGTGTTCTTGGACCGCATGCCGTCGATGAGGTCCTCGTCCTCGGGATCGTCCATACCGTAGCCGACGCTGATCTGAATCCTGTCGGACAGGTCGGCGATCAGGTTGGCGAAGAAGCCGCTGGCGCGGATTTCTCTGCCGTCGGACACTTCCTGGACGATGCCGCCGAGGAACTGGCCCAGGTTCTTGCCCGTGAAGTACTCTCCCTGGATCCGGACCCGGGGGCAGAGCACGACGGCCAGGTCGACGTTGAGCGAATCGGTGGTAAGGTCGATCTCACCCGAGGTGGTTCCGTAGTGGCCGGAGAGGCCCAGCTGGACACTGGCCTGGCCAAACATCAGTTTCACCGCCACGCGGCCCTGGACCATGGGGGTTCCGGCGGCCGTCCCGTCCACGATGCCGTCACCGTCGTAATCCTGGGTGATGGTGCGGAACACGCCGGCCTGGAGGGAGAACACGCTCTTTTCCGACTTGAAGTCCTGGCGCAGGCTCAGCTGCGGACGCCGGTAGCCGATGTTGCCGCCCGCCCACTGCACGCTGTAGTTGAGTGTGGCCGGAATCAGCGGTGAGATGATGTCCCAGGTCTGGCCCGCCGTGATCGAGAAGCTGCCGTTGGACAGCATCAGAAAGGCGTGCCGCATCATGGGCTGGGCCTTGTTTTCGGCGCCGCCGCCGAAGAAATCGAACTCGACCTTGCCGCCCAGGTCGAAACCGCCCACCCTCAGGCCGGCGATCTTCAACCCGACCCGGGTTTCGTTGGCCGTCAGATGGAACAGGCCGCTGCTGCTGCCGGGATCGACGGCCCAGAGGATGAAATTGCCGTGCGAGGCCATGCCGGTTTCGTAGACGGCGTCCAGCTTGACATAGCCGTAGGGGGTGACGTTCAACTTGACTTCCGCTTGAAGGGCCAGCGACCAGAAGAGTAAAAATGCAAACAAAAGCACCGCTGCTTTTCTCATGGATCCTCCTATTGAGACGCCCGCTGGGTGGTTCACCCCGGCGCCGTGGCGACGGCTGTGCCGATGTTCTCGATGTTGAGGAAAACGCCGACCGGCTGCCGCGGCCGTTCTCGTCAAAGATGAATCCATATGGTAGCACATTCGGGCACGCGGGTCAATGGATTCCCCTGCCGTGACCGGATATGAAGGGAGTCGGCCGGTGCGGCCGGCGGTTCGGAAGGGGCTTCAAGACAGGCCGTGGATGGGGAAAACGGCCCGTCTGAGGCGTTCGATCGTCCGGTTGACCTCGGTGTTGACCTGCAATTGGCGGTCGAGGTCCACGGGAACCGTTCGGTCGCGGAGTCCCCCGGACCACTCCACGGTCTCCAGCATGACGCCGCCCATTCCCATGCTCAGGTCGTACTGATCGTCACCGCACAGCACGCTCCAGGCCAGGGCCCAGCCGCGCACGGTGTTGCGCACGTGATAACCGCCGCCGCCCGTGGCCAGGATGGGACGGTCCTGTTTGAGGATCCGGTGGATCAGGTCGACATAGACGTTGTTGCTCAGGCTCAGGTGGGCGAGGGGGTCGTTGGCCAGGGCATCCATCCCCAGTTCGAGGAGGATCACGTCGGGTGCGAATGTTGCCATCAGGGGCGGCACGATGATGTCGAAGGCCTTCTCGTAGGCCTCGTCGTGGGTGTCCATGGGAAAGGGGATATTGACGGTGTATCCCAGGCCGGGGCCTGACCCGATTTCGTTTTCCCGGCCCGTGCCCGGGAACAGGGTTTCTCCGGTTTCGTGAAGTGAGATCACCATGACGTCGTCCCGCTCGTAAAACGCGTCCTGTACGCCGTCCCCGTGGTGCACGTCCAGATCGAGTACGAGGACCCGTTTCCCGTGCCGCGCGAACAGCATGGCCGCGAGCACGATGTCATGGTGATCTCACTTCACGAAACCGGAGAAACCCTGTTCCCGGGCACGGGCCGGGAAAACGAAATCGGGTCAGGCCCC
>Ga0180434_10008261_pt1 | contig 11534 bp, 10 predicted proteins | sample SS_ome_7_FD_132453 | JGI IMG/M metagenome (GOLD analysis project Ga0180434, IMG submission 132453) | Hypersaline lake sediment archaeal communities from the Salton Sea, California, USA - SS_1_D_2 metaG | ecosystem: Environmental > Aquatic > Non-marine Saline and Alkaline > Hypersaline >... | reverse complement strand
TTTCCCATCCTGTGGACCAACATCGTTGCGGCCAGAGACGTGAGCCCGGCGATGTTCGTCCTGCTGCTTGGGCTCTACATGCTGGTCTACCAGCTGGACGAGTTGGTGATCTTCGGCGCCGCGGTCACCACGATGCGGGTGACCAAGCTGCAGGAGAAGCAGGGCCGTTTCCTCAAGCTGCTCAGTGGCATGCTGATGCTGAGCCTGGCGGTGGTGATGCTGGTCAACCCGGCCCTGATGAACAGCGTCGGCACCTCGCTGCTGGTGTTCGCGGCGGCCGGCGCGGCGACCGCACTGGCCGTCCTGGTCGACCGGCGGGTCAGGTCAGCGCGGCGAGCAGACCCAGAAGCAGCAGGCCGGCCGCGAAGCTGAGGGTGTGGACGGCCTTGTGCCCGGGGTCCGGTGAGGTGGTAGTCGTCGGCAGCAGGTCGGCCAGAGCGATGTAGATGAAGTTCCCGGCGGCGAAGGGCACCAGCACCGCGACGTCGACGTGCCCGGTGAAGGCGTAGGCGAGCAGTCCCCCGAGCGGGAATGTCAGCGCTGAGCCCAGGTTGTAGAGCAGTGCGTGGCGGGGTCGCCAGCCGCTGTGCACCAGTATTCCGAAATCCCCTATCTCCTGGGGGATCTCATGTGCCGCCGCGATCAGCCATGTCACGATCCCGAGCCTGATGTCGACGACGAAAGCAGCACCGACGGCAAGCCCGCCGATCAGGTTGTGCAGGCCGTCGGCGGCCAGGATCAGGTAGCCCATCGGGCGGTGCTCGGAGACCGGGCGGTGGCAGTGGTGCCAGTGCAGGAACTGTTCGAGGACATGGAAGGCGAAGATCCCGGCCGCGACCCAGGCGTAGACCGACAGTCGGTTGCCGATCACCACGATCGACTCCGGCAGCATGTGAAACAGCGCGCCGCCCAGCAGGGCCCCGGCCGCGAGTGCGACCAGGGGTGTGATCACCCGGGGAAACGACCGCTCGGGCAAGAGCAGGGCGGTGCTTCCGACCAGGGCGAGCGCGCTCATGGCCAGCCCGCTCAGCACGATCCAGCTCAGCACCGACACCGGCAGAAGATTACCGACCCCGGCGCCCCCGACCGGCCCGCTGATCAGCTGCTGATCGGCTACCGTGGGGGCGGCGTCGGCAAAGGAAACCCATGACATCTTCGGCGACTTCTCCTGTCGCGCTGCCCCGGAGCCCCTATGCGGAGCCAGCCGACGCGGTCGCCGCCGCGCTGGGTGTCGATCCGGGGACCGGCCTGACTCAGCGGGAGTCCGACGTGCGCCGCGAGTCCTTCGGCGCCAACCGGCTCGCGCGCCGGCCGCGGGTCTCCGAGGTCACCCTGGTGGTCCGGCAACTGCTCAGTCCGGTGGTGGCGCTGCTGGCCGCGGCCATGGGGCTGTCGATTTTCTTCGGCGAATGGCACCAGGCGATTGCGATCGGTGTGGTGCTGCTGATCAACACCGCGATCGGCTATTTCACCGAGCGACGCGCGGTGCGCTCGATGGAGGCACTGCGCGCCCTGGGCGGAACCTCGGCGCGGGTCCGCCGGGACGGCCGTTCGGAGATGGTCAGCGCTGAGTCGCTGGTGCCCGGCGATGTGGTGCTGGTCGAGGCCGGCGACGTCGTGACCGCCGACCTCAGATGCGTTGGCGCCGCGGCACTCGCCGTCGACGAGTCGGCGCTGACCGGCGAGTCGATCCCCGTCGACAAGGGGGTGGAGGCCAACCAGTCCGGGGCCGCCCTGCACGAGCGCAGCGCGATGATGTTCAAGGGAACTCATGTGGTGCGGGGCAGCGGCGAGGGGATCGTCGTCGGGACCGGGCTTCAGACCGAACTCGGCCGCATCACCGCCCTGGTCGAGACGACCGAGGAGGGTGAGTCGCCGCTGGGCTTGCAGCTGAAAAAGCTTTCCCGCCAACTGGTCTGGGTCACCCTGCTCCTGGCGGCCGTGATCGCTCTGGCCGGGTCGGTCTCCGGCAGACCGATCGCCCTGATGGTCGAGACGTCGATAGCGTTGGCTGTGGCGGCGATTCCCGAGGGCCTGCCGATCGTGGCGACGATCACGCTGGCCCGTGGGATGCTGCGGATGGCGCGGCGCAACGCCCTGGTGGAAAACCTTGCCGCGGTGGAAACCCTCGGTTCGACCTCGGTGGTGCTGACCGACAAGACCGGAACCCTGACCGAGAACCGGATGGAGGTCGAGCGGCTGGCAACCCCCGCGGCGACCTACACCCTGGACCATGATGCCGGTGCGCTGCTCGCCGACGGACACCCGGTGCGACCCGACGACGATCCCGACCTCGCCCGGGCGCTGGTCGTCGGTGTCCTGTGCGGCAACGCCGAACTGGCCAACCGCACCGGCGATCCCATGGAGGTGGCGCTGCTGCAGGCCGGGATGCTGGCCGGATTGCGGCGCGACGAGCAACTCCGAACGCGGCCGGAGGTCGCCGAGTACCCGTTCGACCCGGCGACGAAGGTGATGATCACGGTGCACCGCGACGGCGACGGTTACCTGACGGCCCTCAAGGGGGCCCCGGAGGTGGTACTCGGGTTGTGCGGGAGCCTCGGGACGGGCGGCCGGCCGCTGAGCGACGCCGACCGCGGCACCTGGCTGGGGGTCGTCGACGACTTCGCCGCGGACGGCTTCCGGGTGCTCGCCCTGGCCGGCGGCCGCAGCGCGCAGCCCGTCCCGGCGGACGGCGATGACCTCGCGCTGCTGGGGATGGTGGCGCTGCGGGATCCGCCGCGCGCTGATGTCGGCGGCGCGATCGGGTCGCTGCGCCGGGCCGGGGTCGAGGTGGTGATGGCCACCGGGGACCACCCCGCGACGGCGCTGGCGATCGCCCGCGACGTCGGCATCGCCGGGCCCGGCGCCGACGCGCTGACCGGAGACAGGCTGATCGCTGCGGGGGACCGCGGGGACGGGTCCGCCGAGGACCTGGTCGTCGGCCACCGCGTCTTCGCAAGGGTTTCGCCCGAGCAGAAACTGAACCTCATCGACCTGTTCCAGCGCCACCAGCATGTGGTGGCCATGATCGGTGACGGCGTCAACGACGCGCCCGCTCTGGTCAAGGCCGATATCGGCGTGGCGATGGGCAAGCGGGGGACCGAGGTGGCGCGTGAGGCCTCGGAGATGGTGCTGCTCGACGACCGCTTCCCCACCATCGTCACCGCGGTCCGCGAGGGACGGGTCATCCTCGACAACATCCGGCGTTTCTCGACCTATCTGCTGTCGTGCAACCTCGCCGAGGTGATGGTGGTCGCGGTCGCCATCCTGGCCGGCCTGCCGCTTCCGCTGCTGCCCCTGCAGATTCTGTTTCTCAATCTGGTCACCGATGTGTTCCCGGCCTTCGCGCTGGCCAGCAGCGAAGCCGAGGAGGACGTGCTGGAACGGCCGCCGCGGCCGCCGCGGGAGCCCATCATCACCGGCGGCCACTGGCGGATGATGTCGGCCTACGCCACCGCGATCGCGGGGAGCACCCTGCTGGCGCTCTGGGCCGCCGGCCAATGGCTGGGCCTGGACACCGCCGCTGCGCGGACCGTCTCTTTCCTCACCCTTGCCCTGGCCCAGTTGTGGCACGTCTTCAACATGCGCTCCGCGCGCAGTTCGCTGCTGGGTAACGCAGTGGTCCGGAACCGGTTCGTGTGGTACGCGCTGGCGCTCTGCGCGGCGCTGGTGGCCGCGGCGGTTCTGGTGCCCCCACTGGCCGATGCGCTGCAGACCGTTCACATCGGCGCTGCCGGTTGGGCTTTGGCCGTCGGTGCGAGCCTGATTCCGCTGGCCGTCGGTCAGCTGTGGCTGACGGTGGCCGGCCGGTCGGGGGCGGACTAATCCAGCTGGAGGTGGTAGGACACCGTTCGTGGCGCCACCTCGTTGCCGCCGAACCAGCCGGTGACCCGCGCGCTGGTCCAGAAGTTCGGCGCCAACTCCTGCGGCCGCGCCTTGTACACGGTCTGGTTCCCCAAGGTCACGGTGATGCCGTCGTAGTCGGTGCGGAACTGGAAAGTCTCACCGGCCGGCACCGTGATGATCTCGTCGGGGGTGGGGAAGACGTAGCCGAAGTCGACGTTGAAGAACGGACCCACTTCGAACACGTCGGCCTTGAGGTTGTAGCGCCACACCACCATCATCGAGTTGCGGTCCGGCCGCCAGGGGGTGAAGGTGATGCCGGCCAGCTTGTTCCAGTCGTACTGGTCCTCGTCCTTGAGGTCGTAGGTGGAGCTCGCTGTGAAACTGGCCGACCCGGAGTCCTCGGTGACCCACAGCGCCCACTGGTTGGGGATGACGAAGTGGGTTCCCTTGTAGATGGTGACGACCCGCTCGGTGGTGGCTACCCCCGGCATCGTCGATGCAGTGCGGGTTTCGGGCCCCGACCCGGTCGCCGCCACTCGCCTGCCGACCCGGGCCGCGGCACTCAACCGAGCGGGGGCCGGCGGTGCGCCCGCCAGCCGCCCGGCGGCGGGCGCCGGCGATGCCGCTGCCACCCGCCCGGCGGCGGGCAGGGTGCGGCGTGGGGGGCGGCCCGATGCCCTGGGACCGGCGGGCGGGGCCGCGGAGGCGCCGGAGCCGGCGGCAGCCGCCTGCTGCGCGGACCGGCCGTCCGCAGGCGCTGCCGAGGCCCAGCCGGCCGCGGCGAGGGCGATCGCCGCGGCGGCCCCCAGTCCGGCTCCGAGCACGAGGGCCCGGCTGCCGGTCAGCGCCGTGTTCATCGTGTCGTCCCGCTGACCATGCCGGGCAGCATAACGGCCTCCGCGTGGGCCCTCCGGAAGGCCGTTGTGGCAGGCTGAAGCGCTGTGGAGGCGCCGCAACGTGCGACCGGCCCGTTCGCCGCCGGCGACCGGGTGCAGCTGACCGACGCCAAGGGCCGCCACTACACGATGGTGCTGGACCACGGTGGGGAGTTCCACACCCACCGCGGGGTGGTCATGCACGACGCGGTGATCGGCCAGCCTGAGGGCAGTGTGGTCAAGGCCACCGGAGGAGACGCCTTCCTGGTGCTGCGACCGCTGCTGATCGACTACGTGATGTCGATGCCCCGCGGCGCGCAGGTGATCTACCCCAAGGACGCCGCGCAGATCGTGCACGAGGGAGACGTGTTCCCCGGAGCCCGGGTGCTCGAGGCCGGCGCCGGATCGGGGGCGCTGACCTGTTCGCTGCTGCGGGCGGTCGGTCCGGCCGGCCGGGTGATCTCCTACGAGGTCCGCGAGGATCACGCCTGTCACGCCCGGCGCAACGTGGAAACCTTCTTCGGCCAGCTGCCGGACAACTGGCAGTTGGTGGTCGAGGACCTCGCCGAGGCCGATCTGTCCACCGCCTCGGTCGACCGCGCCGCGCTGGACATGCTGGCGCCCTGGGATGTGCTCGGCACGGTCGCGCAGGCGATCGTTCCCGGCGGGGTGCTGATCGTCTACGTCGCCACGGTCACCCAACTGTCGAGGGTGGTCGAGGCGCTGCGCGAGCAGCAGTGCTGGACCGAACCGAGGTCCTGGGAGACGCTGCAGCGCGGTTGGAACGTGGTCGGGCTCGCCGTTCGTCCGCAGCACAACATGCGGGGCCACACCGCCTTCCTGGTCTCGGCGCGCCGGCTGGCCCCGGGAACCATCACACCGACGCCGTTCCGCCGGAAGGGGCGCGCCGGCTGATCGCCGCGGGCGCAGCCGAGCTCAGTCGTCGTCACTGCGGCGCAGATCGCGCCGTGTCGAGAGCAACTCGATCTCGGGGCGCCCGGCGACCATCCGCTCAGCGGCGTCGAGAACCTCGACGAGGTGAGCCCGGTCGGCGGACACCGCCGCCACGCCGATGCCCGCACGCCGGTGCAGGTCCCGCCAACCGGTCTCGGCGGCCGCGACGGCGAACCGGCGCTGCAATTCGGCCACGATGGGCCGAACCACCGAACGTTTCTGCTTCAGCGACCGCACGTCGCCGAGCAGGATGTCGAACTCGATCCACCCGATCCACACCTGCGTCTGTGAGGGGTCTGCGAGTGGGCCTGCAGAAGATTCCCGGGGAGGCCCGGAGTCAGTTGCTGAACATCGACAGCACCGTCGTCGCCGAACTGCGCGACAGTTTCCATCCGCCCTGGTCGACGAACAGGATGTTCTGCGTCGCCGGCGGCATCGCCGGGCCGGAAGCCGTGACATCGGCGGTCGCCGCGCCCGGTCCGGCCGGGGTGATCCCGGAGACCGTGAAGCTCAACGGCGTCTGCCCCTTGGCCACCGCGTTGCGCATCAGCGCGTCGGCGGTGCGGGCCTCCAGGCGTCCGATGCCCCCCTCGACCAGGTTGCCCTTGCTGGCGAACGGCACGGCGGGGTTGGCCAGTCCGTAGAGAACCCCGGTCAGCTGATCGGCGGTCGGGATGGGTGCGGCCGGGTCGAGCGGCAGCGGGGTGCCGAACACCGCCGGGGCCACCGCCGCGGACACCACGGGGGCGCCGGGTCGCGGGCTCTGGGCAGCTTCGGTGATCCCGGCTGCCAGGCCGGCCAGTGCGGCCACCGCGACGCCGGTGGTGAGCAGTTTCCGTGTCATGACGGTCCTTCCGGTGTCCTTGTCGGATCGCCTGGTTCCCGCCGAGATTAACAGTGATGTCAGAGTGTCGATATTCGCCAACAGGCCAAGATCGTCCAATCGCCGGTAGCGTTGAACTGTCCACCGCACCGAGAACGGGGCGGGGAAGGAGCCGCAATGACCGAGTCACACCGTCCGGGACCGTTCAACGCCGACGACGACCCGATGTCCGGCGAGGACGCCGCGGAGCTCGAACGGCTCCGCCGGGAAGCGGCGATCCTGCGTGAGCAGGTGCAGAACACCGGAGGTGCCGCGGGTCCACGCAGCGCGCGGGAGATCACCCAGCTGGAGGCCAGGATCGACTCGCTGGCGGCCCGCAACGCCAAGCTGATGGACACCCTCAAGGAGGCCCGCCAGCAGTTGCTGGCGCTGCGTGAGGAGGTCGACCGGCTCGGCCAGCCGCCCAGCGGCTACGGGGTGATGCTGGGCGCGCACGACGACGACACTGTCGACGTCTTCACCTCGGGCCGCAAGATGCGCCTGACCTGCTCGCCGAACATCGAGGTCAAGAATCTGAAGAAGGGGCAGACCCTGCGGCTCAACGAGGCGTTGACCGTCGTCGAGGCGGGACACTTCGAGGCGGTGGGGGAGATCAGCACCCTGCGGGAGGTGCTCGCCGACGGGCACCGCGCCCTGGTCGTCGGCCATGCCGACGAGGAGCGGATCGTCTGGCTGGCCGAGCCGCTGGTGGCCGCCGAGGACATGGATCCGGAGGTCGCTGCCGCCCTCGACGACGACCTGAGGCCCCGCAAGCTGCGACCGGGTGACTCGCTGCTCGTCGACACCAAGGCCGGCTATGCCTTCGAACGCATCCCCAAGGCCGAGGTCGAGGACCTGGTCCTGGAGGAGGTGCCCGACGTCGCCTACGGCGACATCGGCGGCCTGACCCGCCAGATCGAGCAGATCCGCGATGCCGTCGAACTTCCGTTCCTGCACAAGGAGCTGTATCGGGAGTACGCGCTGCGCCCGCCCAAGGGTGTGCTGCTCTACGGGCCGCCCGGCTGCGGCAAGACCCTGATCGCCAAGGCCGTCGCCAACTCGCTGGCCAAGAAGATGGCCGAGGTCCGCGGCGACGACGCCCGGGAGGCCAAGTCCTACTTCCTCAACATCAAGGGCCCGGAGCTGCTGAACAAGTTCGTCGGTGAGACCGAGCGCCACATCAGGCTGATCTTTCAACGGGCCCGCGAGAAGGCGTCCGAAGGCACCCCGGTGATCGTGTTCTTCGACGAGATGGACTCGATCTTCCGCACCCGCGGCACCGGTGTGAGCTCGGATGTGGAGACGACCGTGGTGCCCCAGCTGCTGTCGGAGATCGACGGCGTCGAAGGCCTGGAGAACGTCATCGTCATCGGCGCCTCCAACCGCGAGGACATGATCGACCCGGCGATCCTGCGGCCCGGTCGGCTGGACGTGAAGATCAAGATCGAGCGCCCCGACGCCGAGGCCGCCCAGGACATCTTCAGCAAGTACCTGACCGACGGCCTGCCGGTGCATGCCGAGGATCTCGCCGAGTTCAGGGACGACCGGGGTGCGTGCATCAAAGCGATGATCGAGAAGGTCGTCGACCGGATGTACGCCGAGATCGACGACAACCGGTTCCTCGAGGTCACCTACGCCAATGGGGACAAGGAGGTCATGTACTTCAAGGACTTCAACTCCGGGGCGATGATCCAGAACGTGGTGGACCGGGCCAAGAAGTACGCGATCAAGTCGGTGCTGGAAACCGGCCAGCGCGGCCTGCGCATCCAGCACCTGCTGGACTCCATCGTCGACGAGTTCGCCGAGAACGAGGATCTGCCCAACACCACCAACCCCGACGACTGGGCCAGGATCTCGGGCAAGAAGGGCGAGCGGATCGTCTACATCCGCACCCTGGTCACGGGCAAGTCGTCGAGCGCGTCCCGGGCGATCGACACCGAGTCGAACCTGGGTCAGTACCTCTAGCCCAGCAGGGAGTAGCTGTTGGTCAGCTCGTCCTGCAGGACATGCGCGGTGCGGTCGGCGGTGTCCACCGTCAAAGGTTCGCTCAGCGTTCGGGTTTCGTACCGCCAGCCCACGGGCAGCTGCAGCCGGGAGTCCAGGCCGGGCAGGTCCTCCAGCGACAGTTCCCTGTCGACCACCTGGCTGTAGGTCTGCATCACCCAGCGCCGGTCGTCGGGGTCGACGAGTTCGAACACCGGACGGCCGGCGTCGAAGGTGAAGGCCGCCCGCCGGTCCACCAGGTTCTCCAGGTACGGCGCGGGGTTGTTCGACGACAACGCCACGGTCGCCTGCTCGATCATCTCGAGGCCACCGAAGGCCTTGCTGGTCTGCTGTGCGGGGGCGGACTTGGTGATCGAGCTCATCAGCCAGTAGCGGGGACCGTTGAGAAGTGCGGCCGCAGCGCCGTTGTCCCGCGCGATCGCATCGGCGTCGAGGGCGTCCCACAGGTCGGCCGGGCAGTCGTTGAGCGGAAAGGTGTTGTAGACGGTGGCCCGCGGGCCGGAGTCGGTCATCCGGACCAGCAGCACTTCGCCGTAGCGCTTTCCGAACACGTCCATCGGCTGCCCTGTCATCGAGTTCCTCCGTCGCGTCGTCACCGCGGCTCGCGGTAACCCTAGCCGGGGCCGCCGGGGCCGGGGTCGGTCACCGATACGCTGTGGTGCATGCAGCGGATCATCGGCACCGAGGTCGAGTACGGCATCTCCTCACCGACCGACCCGACCGCCAACCCGATCCTGACCTCCACCCAGGCGGTGCTCGCCTACGCCGCCGCCGCCGGAATCCAGCGCGCCAAGCGCACCCGCTGGGACTACGAGGTCGAGTCACCGCTGCGCGACGCCCGTGGTTTCGACCTGAGCCGCTCCAGCGGGCCCGCCCCGATCGTCGACGCCGACGAAGTGGGCGCGGCCAACATGATCCTCACCAACGGCGCCCGGCTCTACGTCGACCACGCCCACCCGGAGTACTCCGCACCTGAGGTCACCGATCCGATGGACGCGGTGATCTGGGACAAGGCCGGCGAGCGGGTGATGGAAGCGGCCGCCCGGCATGTGGCCAGCGTGCCCGGGGCCGGCAAGCTGCAGCTCTACAAGAACAACGTCGACGGCAAGGGCGCCTCCTACGGGTCGCACGAGAACTACCTGATGAGCCGGCAGACCCCGTTCTCGGCGGTGATCGCCGGGCTGACCCCGTTCATGGTGTCCCGCCAGGTCGTCACCGGTTCGGGCCGAGTCGGCATCGGCGCCTCCGGCGACGAACCCGGCTTCCAGCTGTCCCAGCGCGCCGACTACATCGAGGTCGAGGTCGGCCTCGAGACGACGCTCAAGCGCGGCATCATCAACACCCGCGACGAACCGCACGCCGACGCCGACAAGTATCGGCGACTGCACGTCATCATCGGCGACGCCAACCTCGCCGAGACGTCGACCTACCTCAAGGTGGGAACCACCTCGCTGGTGCTCGATCTGATCGAGGAGGGTCCCCGGCACGGCCTGGACCTCTCCGACCTGGCCCTGGCCCGGCCGGTGCACGCCGTCCACGCCATCAGCCGGGATCCCACCCTGCGTGCGACGGTCGCGCTGGCCGACGGCCGCGAACTCACCGCCCTCGCGCTGCAGCGGATCTACCTGGACCGCGTGGTCAAGCTGCTCGGCGCCCGCGATCCGGATCCGCGGGCGGACCACGTCGTGCAGACCTGGGCCGAGGTGCTCGATTTGCTGGAGCGGGACCCGATGGAGTGCGCCGAGTTGCTGGACTGGCCGGCCAAGCTGCGCCTGCTCGACGGTTTCCGGCACCGGGAGAACCTGAGCTGGTCGGCGCCCCGGCTGCAACTGGTCGACCTGCAGTACTCCGACGTCCGACTGGACAAGGGCCTCTATAACCGGCTGGTGGCCCGCGGCTCGATGAAGCGGCTGGTGACCGAGCAGCAGGTGCTCGACGCGGTGGACAACCCGCCGACCGACACCCGCGCCTACTTCCGCGGTGAGTGCCTGCGCCGTTTCGGCGCCGACATCGCCGCCGCCAGCTGGGACTCGGTGATCTTCGACCTCGGCGGCGACTCCCTGGTGCGGATACCGACGCTGGAGCCGCTGCGTGGCAGCAAGGCCCACGTCGGCGCGTTGCTGGACTCGGTCGACAGCGCCGCCGCCCTTGTTGAGGAACTGACGACCTGAGGACGGTACTGTGGGAGACCGGCGGCTCGGCCCGCTGATCAGATCAGGAGGCAGCGATGGCTCAAGAACAGACCAAGCGTGGCGGTGGCGGCGAGGACGACGACCTCGCCGGCGATTCCGGCGCCGGGCAGGAGCGTCGCGAGAAGCTCGCCGCTGAGACCGACGATCTGCTCGACGAGATCGACGACGTCCTCGAGGAGAACGCCGAGGACTTCGTGCGGGCATACGTCCAAAAGGGCGGACAGTGAGCTGGCCGCCCTCCCAGCGTCTGGCCACCAACTCACCTCTGACCGGTTCCCCCTCCCTCCCCGCAGATCTGTCCTCCTTTTCGGAATTCCTGCGGCTCAAGGCTCCCGAGCTGTTGCCGACCGTGCGACCGTCGGAGATCCCGGCCGCCGGCGACGGGCTTCCGCACGGCACCACGATCGTGGCCCTGAACTTCCCGGGCGGTGTGCTGATCGCCGGTGACCGCCGATCCACCCAGGGCAACATGATCGCCGGGCGCGACGTGCAGAAGGTCTACATCACCGACGACTACACCGCGACCGGGATCGCCGGCACCGCCGCACTGGCGGTGGAGTTCGCCCGGCTCTACGCCGTTGAACTCGAGCACTACGAGAAGCTCGAGGGTCTCCCGATGACCTTCGCGGGCAAGGTCAACCGGTTGGCGATCATGGTGCGGGGCAACCTCGGTGCGGCCCTGCAGGGCTTCGTGGCGCTCCCGCTGTTGGTGGGCTACGACCTCGACGATCCCGACCCGCGGGCGGCCGGCCGGATCGTCTCCTTCGACGCCGCCGGCGGGTGGCACCTCGAGGAGGAGGG
>Ga0180434_10008257_pt1 | contig 11540 bp, 8 predicted proteins | sample SS_ome_7_FD_132453 | JGI IMG/M metagenome (GOLD analysis project Ga0180434, IMG submission 132453) | Hypersaline lake sediment archaeal communities from the Salton Sea, California, USA - SS_1_D_2 metaG | ecosystem: Environmental > Aquatic > Non-marine Saline and Alkaline > Hypersaline > Sediment... | reverse complement strand
GGAGAGGTTTTGCTTGAAATATTGCCGCTCCTGTTGCATAAGTTGAAAAACAAGCTGACCCCCATCCTGGGCTTCACCCAAATATTGTTGAATAAAATTGATGATCCGGGTATGCAAGAGCGGCTGCTTAAAATCGAGAGCAACGCCTGTGAGCTCGATGGTCTGCTCAACACACTGAAGTCCTATTTCAAACCGTGTCTCTGTCTCAAGCAGAGGGGCAGCTTGAACACACTCATGGCGCCGAAAGAGCAGTCCTGGCGTGAGGTGGCTGGGCGATCCGGGATCCGTATGGTAATAGAGAAGGATGATGCACTCCCACTTGACGAGTTGAACGGTGGCCAAGTGGTGTATATGATCGATCAACTGTTCAAGAATGCCGTAGAAGCCATTCTGTACAAGGATCGACAGGGATTGATATTCGATTCAGCCAAAACCATAGAACTGAAAACCGAGCGTCTCGACCGGGGTTACCGGTTGGTCATCACCGACAATGGCATCGGAATAACCGAAGAGGATTTGCCAAGGATTTGGATGCCGTTTTTTTCTTCGTTTCCCGGAGGGGTGGGTATCGGACTGGTTATCTGTGAACGTGTGATTAAAAACCACGGGGCCCGTGCCGAAGTTTCTTCAAAGCGGAATTGCGGAACCCGGGTTGAGATCCATTTCTCTCCGGGGAACACGGATCATGAAAACAAACGGTCTGACATAGATATGGAATAACAGGTACCGGACGGGTGCCGAAAACGGAGGTTTCATGTCAAAGAAGTTGGTTTATTTTTTTTCTGAGACGGTGGTTGAAGGAAATAAAGATCTGAAAAACCTGCTGGGTGGAAAAGGCGCGAATCTCGCCGAGATGTGCCGTATCGGGTTGCCCATTCCACCTGGATTTACGATTACAACCGAGGTGTGTGACCTGTTTTACCGAAGTGGAATGCAGTTTCCCGAGGGACTTCGAGACCAGGTCGAGGAACAGCTTGAACGGCTTCAGGAAATGACGGGGATGGTGCTGGGAGACAGTGAAAATCCGCTGCTGGTATCGATTCGGTCGGGAGCAGCCGTATCGATGCCGGGAATGATGGACAGCGTCTTGAATCTGGGGCTGAACGATCAAACGGTGATGGGGCTGGCCAGGAAGTCCGGAGATGAACGGTTCGCCTACGATTCTTATCGTCGATTTATTCAGATGTTCAGCGATGTGGTTCTGGGGCTCGATCACGCCATATTTGAGGAAATTTTAGATGTTCAAAAGGGATTGAAAAAGGTGGAAAACGATCTCGATCTGTCGGCCGAGGATTGGAAAAAGATCGTGGGCGAGTACAAAAAGATCGTCGAAGAAGAAACGGGTCGTGAATTTATTCAGGATCCCAAGCGGCAACTCTGGGCCGCCATCGAATCGGTGTTCAAATCCTGGAACAACGAAAGAGCCATCACCTATAGGCGCCTCGAGAATATCACGGGTCTGTTGGGAACCGCTGTGAACGTTCAGGTCATGGTGTTCGGCAACCTGGGTGATACCTCCGGCACGGGGGTGGCCTTTTCTCGGAACGCCTCCACAGGGGTCAATGAGTTCTTCGCCGAATACCTGATGAACGCCCAGGGTGAGGATGTGGTGGCCGGGATTCGCACGCCCAAGAAAATCGACGAACTGAAGCAGAAGAATCCGGAAATCTACAGGCAACTCTTGTCTTACAAAGATATCCTCGAGAAACATTACCGCGATATGCAGGACATGGAGTTTACGATTCAGGATGGGAAGCTGTACATCCTGCAAACCCGGACGGGGAAACGTACCGCGTTTGCCGCCATTCGCATCGCGCTGGACATGGTCAAGGAAGGGCTGATCACGAAGGAAGAGGCCATTTTACGGATCAGCCCGAAGCAACTGGTGCAGCTGCTGCACCCGACGATCGATCCAGACCAGGAGTACGATCCCATCGGTCGGGGCTTGCCCGCTTCCCCCGGGGCGGCAGTGGGCAAGATCGTTTTCACCGCAGCGAAAGCGGAAAAGATGGCTGCCTCCGGCGAACATGTGATCCTGGTACGGAAGGAGACCTCACCGGAAGACATCGGTGGCATGGATGCGGCCGAGGGGATCCTGACCTCCACGGGAGGCCTGACCTCCCACGCGGCGGTTGTGGCCCGTGGTATGGGGAAATGCTGCGTGGCGGGTTGCGGCGACCTGGTGATCCGTTCCGCGGACACATGTGAGATATCAGGTCAGCTGTTCAGGGAAGGAGACTATATCACCTTGAACGGTAGTACCGGTGAGATCATCGCTGGACAGCTTGCCCTGGTCACACCCAAAATTTCCGAGGATTTCGAGGATTTCATGGCCTGGATCGATGAGCGGAAATGTGTGGGTGTCAGGACCAACGCGGATACACCCAAAGACAGCCAAACCGCACGGACTTTTGGAGCCGAAGGGATCGGACTCTGCCGGACCGAGCATATGTTTTTTGAAGGAAGCCGGATCGAGGCGGTTCGGGAGATGATTTTGGCCCAGGACAAGGAGAGCCGTGTCAAGGCCTTGAAAAAGATTCTGCCCATGCAGATGGAGGATTTCAAGGCCATTTTCACCGCCATGGAAGGATTTCCGGTGACCATACGACTCCTGGACCCACCCCTGCACGAATTTTTGCCTCAGACCGATGAAGAAATGTCTGAGCTCTCCGCTGCCAGCGAGGTCGACGCGGGTGTCTTGAGGAAGAAAGCCGAAAGCCTGAAGGAGTTTAATCCCATGCTGGGCCACCGGGGGTGCCGCCTCGCCATCACCCATCCCGAAATCGCAGAGATGCAAACCGAGGCCATCCTGCGGGCCGCCCTGTCGGTTAGCCGCGAAGGGGGCACGGTGTTTCCCGAGATCATGATCCCTTTAACCGGCACAGAGGCGGAATTCCAGTTTTTGAAGGAAATCATTCAGGTCAAGGCAGAGGAGGTATTCAGAGAAGCGGGCGGGCGAATCGATTATAAAATTGGGACCATGATCGAGGTTCCCCGGGCCTGCCTGGTGGCTGACAAAATCGCAGCGCATGCCGATTTCTTTTCCTTCGGGACAAATGACTTGACCCAGATGACTTTCGGCTATTCGAGAGACGATGCCGGGACGTTCTTGGTTAACTATGTGCACAAGGGCATCTTGCCGGCGGATCCGTTTCAGGAGCTGGATCAGCAGGGTGTGGGAGAACTGGTGAAAATGGGAATAGCCAGAGGGCGACATACCCGGCCGGATCTGAAAGTGGGCATCTGCGGCGAACACGGTGGCGATCCAAAATCCATTGAGTTTTTTGTCAGGGCCGACATGGACTATGTGTCCTGTTCGCCCTATAGGGTTCCGGTGGCCAGACTGGCTGCGGCCCAGGCGGCCATCCGCCGGTCGAAGGCGCCGATGGGATAGATTGTCGATGAAAGCATTGGACGTGCGACAGGTTAAAAAGTCATTCCGGTCGAATTTCTGGGAGCACCGTGTGGACATTCTGCGCGGGGTCAGCTTTCAGGTCGATGCCGGTGAAATTTTCGGGTTCCTGGGGCCCAACGGCGCCGGTAAAACCACGACCATGAAATGCATCCTCGGTTTGCTTCGTCCCGACTCGGGGACCATTGAGATTTTCCGTCATGGCTACGATCGAACCGATGTGAGAACACGCGTGGGGTTTTTACCCGAGTACCCCTACTTCTATGAATATCTGAGCGGTCCGGAGCTTCTGCGCTTCTCGGCAAGACTGTTCCCGGTTGCCACCGGAATGATCGAGGCCCGGATTCAGGTGTTGATGAAGATGGTGGGACTCGAGGGGGTGGGTAGCCTCAAGTTGAAGAAGTACTCCAAAGGCATGGTTCAGCGGATCGGCCTGGCGCAGGCCTTGATCAACGATCCCGATCTGGTGATGCTGGATGAACCGTTTTCGGGACTCGATCCCATCGGCCGGAAGGAGTTGCGGGATATCGTATTCCACCTGAAAGACGCAGGGAAGACCGTGTTTTTTTCCTCCCATATCCTGCAGGATATGGAGATGATCGTCGACAAGGTCGGCATCATCTTTAAAGGCCGTATCCTGAAGCAAGGGCGCTTGACCGACCTCGTTACCGAATACATTCATTCATTTGAGATCGTCTTCACGGGTGTTGCGGAAGACAAAATTCGGACCAGGCTCGGAATCCCAACCCGCCAGGATGACAACCAGATGGTTCGCACCCGCGGCATCGAAGAGATGAACCAGGCCGTTGATTTTATTCGCAAGAATCATGGTCGGATCCTATCCGTCACACCTGTGAGAAAGACGCTCGAGGACATCTTTCTGGAGGAGATTCAGCGGTGAAAATTCGGGCCATCGCCATCAACACCTTCAGGGAAGCAGCCCGGAACAAGGTGTTTTACCTTCTCATTGTCGTCGGGCTCGTATTTGTCTTGAGCAGCCGCGTGGTCAGCCTGCTCGTGATCGGAGATCGGGTTCAGGTGTTGAAGGACATCGGTCTCGCTGCCATCAACTTTTTTTCCGTGTTGATCGCCATTTTCACGGGGATCAACTTGGTGTTCAAGGAAATCGACAAGAAGACAGTCTACAACATCCTGAGCAAACCGATTTCCCGTCACTGTTTCATCCTCGGTAAATTTCTCGGGTTGGCCTTTACGCTTCTGGTGGCCCTGGGTTCCATGATGCTCGTTTTTTCCATGTTCCTGCTCCTCGCCGCGGGTGAGTTCGACTGGAGGCTTTTAATCTACTTTCTGTTGCTTTACTCGGAGCTGCTGATCATCACCGCGGTCTCGCTGGTATTTTCTTCCTTTTCAACGCCCATTCTTTCCTCGATATTCACAATTATCGTCTACCTGATCGGCCATGTGGTGTGGACCTTCAACGAATTCAAGCACAGGCTGGTGGATCCCGTGGTCAAAATCGTGGCCTATGTGATGTACTACATCTTGCCCAATCTCGAAAAATACAACATCAAGGACCAGCTGGTGATGGGCGAGAGTGTCCGCTGGAACCTCGTCGGCTACAGCCTGCTCTATGCGGCACTTTACATCAGCGCACTCCTGCTTCTCTCCGTCATTATCTTCAACCGGAGGGAATTCCAGTGACAACTGGCAAACTCCCGGTGGCGGTTCTGCTGTTGGTTGTCATGGCCGGTTTCGTACAATTCAGCTACGATTCACAACGGGGATACTTCGCCGAGAGGGACGTGTTTCTCACGCTGCCGACGGGAAAGGTCTTGAAGGTGTTCTCCTTCGGATACCACAGACTGGTGGCCGATGTGTTGTTTATCTGGTCGATTCAATTTTACTCGAGTTACCATCTTGTCAACCGATTCGACCACATCGAGCGCATATTCAACGTCATTACGGATCTGCGCCCCAAGTTCAGGGCGGCGTATTACATCGGATCGATCATCATGGCCCTGGAAGCCAAGGATTACCAGATGGCCATTCGCCTCCTGCAGAAGGGATCACGAAACATGAGCGATGAGTGGGTGTTTGATTACGAGGCCGCCTACTACGCTCGCAAATATCTGGGTGATTATCGGCTGGCGGAAACATACTACCGGCGGGCGCTGCGAAATCCCTCTGCACCCGCGTTGATCCGCCGGCAAATGGCCCACATGGTTTATCTGCAGGACAATTTGCAGGAAGCCCGAAAGCTATGGGCCGACATCTACCAAAACTCCAGTTCCGATCTTGAACGCAATGCCGCGATCCATCACTTGTACCAGATTAAATTTGAGCTGGATAAAAAGATGTTGGAAACGAAAATCCGCCGGTACAGGCAGCACTACGGAAGGAATCCCATTAATTTGAATGAACTCAGACGTACCGGCCTGATCAATGAAGTCCCGAAGGACTTCTCGGGTCAGGATTATTTGTACGATTTGAAAACCGGGACGATCCAACCGAGGAAGAGTTTCAAATGGAAGAGATTTTCCTGATATGTCTGGGTTTGGTGTTCGGCAGTTTTTTGAACGTGGTCATCCATCGTTTGCCGCTTGGAAGGAGCATCGTTCGGCCCGGTTCAGCCTGTCCGGATTGCGGTGCCGGCATCCGGTTTTACGACAACATTCCGGTGGTCAGTTACCTGGTTTTGCGGGGAAAATGCCGGGAATGCGGGAGCCGGATCTCGGTTCGATATCCACTGGTTGAGCTGTTCACCGCCTTTTCGTTCTGGCTGGCGCACCGATATTTTGCCGATGAGCCGCTTCATTTGGCGATGACCCTGGTTTTTCTCTGTCTTTTGATCGCGCTTGCGTTGATCGATTTCGATCATATGATTCTTCCGGATGAGCTCACCATCGGTGGTGGCATCGGGTTTTTGATATACGCCTTTTTTAATCCCGCCCTGTCGGTATGGAACGCCTGGGGAACGGCCCTCGGTACCAGCCTGTTTTTTATCCTGCTTTATCTCGTGTATCTCCGGGTACGCAAAATCGAGGGCCTTGGCCTGGGGGATGTAAAAATGGTGGTTTTTCTCGGCGCGTTTCTGGGGCTTGAGAAGTGTGTCATTGCCTTGCTTCTGGCGTCTCTATCCGGTTTGATTGTGGGATTGTTTTTGATCGTTTTCAGGAAGAAAGACCTGAAATTTGCCCTGCCTTTCGGGACATTTCTCGCCCTGGGCAGCTATATCTCGGTCTTCTGGGGGGATGACATTTTTCTTACGATTCAGTTGGCCTATCGCTGATCGATTTGCGGAGTCGAAGACCATGAAAAAAAGTGTGATCGTATTTTTAATCGTGATTGAAATCCTCCTGATCTTCGTGTTTCAGAATATCTACTTTCTCTTCAAGAGCCTCGAAGGCGCGGATCTTTCGGCCCCTGGCCGGTGGGAGACATGGGGGACGAACTTCTCGAGAATGCGCAAAATCTTCTTCCTGCTTTCGGCGGTTACGGGAATTTTTTTGATCGGCACCGGCATTTATCTCGCATTCTCCTACAGAAAGTCAAAAGGGAAATACCAAGCGGAAGGGGGCATTCCCCCCTTGCAGAACTACCTGCTCGAGTTGAAGGACAGCGAGACTTCATTGAAGGATATGGTCGAGAAGCAGCAGGAGAAGGCCGTCAAGGAGGAGAATCTCAGCCGGAGCATCGTCAACAACATGGATGCGGCCATCGTGCTGATCGGCCCAGGAGAAAGGATCGATATTTTCAATGCGGAAGCCGAAGCGATCTTCGGCCAGAGCTATGCTCACGCCAGAAACAACGCCATGGACAACATACTGGGCGGCTTTCCCGAGTTGGTTACGTATATTCGTGACCATTCAGGCGTGCGTACTTCCGCAGATGTTCGTTGTGGACGCCGTATCCTTGAAACCCATGTCATTCCCATGCCCAGGGTGGGTGTTCTGCTCATGATCCGGGATGTCACGGCCCTGCGGGAGCGTGAGGCCATCGATCAAAAGAACAGGAATTTCATCATGCTCGGTGACATGACAGCGTTTTTGGCCCACGAAGTGCGTAACTCACTGGGCGTCATCTACGGTTATGCCAAATCGTTTCAGTCCGGCATCAAGCGGAACGGTGAACCCGAAGGCGGCGACAAGATGAAAAAGGTGACCCGTGAAATCGAATTTCTTTCGGAGATGATGGAGAAGTTCCTGAATTTCTCTAAGCCGGTCCCCGTGGCCATAAAGGAGCCTGTCGATCTGATCGGGCTGGTACGTCGCTTGGCTCGTGATAAGGGATTGCGGATCGATGTTCCGGACGGCCAATTTACGGTGGATGGCGATCCGGCCTTGCTGGCATCGGTGTTCACGAACCTGTTTTTAAATGCGCGCGAGGCGGGTGCAACCCGCGTTGAGGTGGAGATGTCCGAAGAAACACAGCCCAAAATCGTCATCCGAGACGACGGCAAGGGGATCCCTGACGAAGAATTGGAAAAGATTTGGTATCCGCTTTTCACGACCAAAGAGAAGGGTACCGGAATGGGACTGGCCATTGTTCGAAAGATACTGAATTCCATGGGCGCGAACATCTGGTTGCTTGAAACGGGGAGAACCGGCACCTCGTTTCAAATCGATTTTTTTCGTTGATGGCGATGAAGGTCAGGACGATTGAGGGAGTCATGTGATGGAGCAAACCTTGCTTTATCTGTCGAAAGCCGATGTCGAAGCTTGCCGTATCAAGATGCGGGAAGTGATCTCCACGGTGGAGAGCGTCTTTGTTGAAAAGGGTCACGGCCGTGTCGAGATGCCGCCCAAGCCGGGTGTTCATTCCAGACCGGATTCCTTCATCCACGCCATGCCGGCCTTTGTTCCCAAGGATGAGGCCATCGGCATCAAGTGGGTCAGTGGTTATCCGAACAACCTGAAAAAGGGGTTGCCTTATATCAACGGGCTTCTCATCCTCAACGACCCGGATACCGGGATCCCCCTATCGGTCATGGACTGTGTCTGGGTGACAGCCATGAGAACCGGGGCCGCCACCGCGGTATCGGCAAAGTGTCTGGCGAGACCGGATTCCAGCGTCCTGGGGATTCTGGGGGCAGGTGTCCAGGGATTCACGAATCTATTGGCGTTGAGGGAAATATTCCCGATTCGGACGGTTGTGGTCTATGACATCGACCCGGACCAAGTGGATCGTTACGAAGACAGGGTGCGCGGAACCGGTTCGGGCATCGATGTGGTACGGGCCGCGACCCCCAGGCAGGCGGTTCAGGAAATGGACATGGTTGTGACCGCAGGTCCGATTCTGAAAGTACCCCACGCCACCATAAAAAAAGGATGGCTTTCACCCGGGGCCTTCGCTTCCCTGGTGGATTTTGATTCCTACTGGGATCGGGAAGCCCTGGTGCAGGTGGATCGCTTCACCACGGACGATATCGGCCAGCTCAAGCATTACCGCGAATTGGGCTTTTTTTCAGGGATTCCGGAGGTGTATGCCGATCTAGGCGAATTGGTGGCTGGCCTGAAACCCGGTCGTGGGTCGGCAACGGAGCGAACCATCGCCTGCAATCTCGGCCTGGCGATCGAGGATATCGCCGTGGCCAAATTGATTTATCGTAAAGCGGTCCGGCTCGGACTGGGCACACGTCTCGCCCTTTAACCTCGAGCGCGGATGCCTTGAACTATTTCCTTTCGTGGGGCAGAGATATATGGGCTGCGGCCAATACCACCAGTGTGATACCCGCAACCACCACTTTTTGGCTGAGGCGTGAAACCTGATCGGTCAAGAGAATGAAGGCGGTGAATCCGCTCAAAAAGCCTACGAAAATCTTCCGCGAGAAGGTATCCGGGATACGAAAACTCCTCGAGGAGAAGCGGTGTTCCATGATGGTTTCCGCGACCACTGTTAGCACGAGTACGGTCGCGGCGGTTGCGAGTGCCATGGGTTCCTCCTTGAATGTGACAGCGTCTACCTCTCGTTCGCCGAAGTATCCGGGATCAACTGATTTTTTCCAGACAATTTCATCGAGTATATGGTGGAAATTCCGGGTTCGTTCATGCTGATTCCATAGATGAAGTCGGCTTCTTCCATGGTTTTGAAATTGTGCGTGATGATCAGGAACTGGGTTTGTCCTTTGAGCTTATGGACGAAGTTGAGAAATCTCTGTATATTGGCCTCATCCAGGGACGCATCCACCTCGTCAAACACGCAGAAGGGTGAGGGTTTGTATTCAAACAGCGAAAACAAGAATGCCAGGGAGGTGAGGGCCTTCTCGCCTCCGGACAGGAGACGCAGGCCCTGCAGCTTTTTCCCCGGCGGTTGGGCACGAATTTCCAAACCGGTTTCACTGACGTTTTCTTCGTCCGTTAGGCTGATCTCCGCCTCACCCCCCTCGAAGAGTATCTTGAAGTTTTTCTTGTAATACTCGTTGATCTTCTGAAAGGCTTCGAGAAAGCTCGTCTGGGATTCTTCGTCGATTTTTTGAATGGCGTCATTCATGTCCTGGATTGAATGCAGAATGTCTTCCCGCTGAACCGTCAGGAAGTCGAAATCCTTGGAAAGAAGGTCGTACTCGGATTCGGCCGAGAAATTCAGGCGATCGCTGTCCCTCATCTTCAAGAGGCGCTGTTCCCAAACCTCGAGTTGGTCCTCAATATCTTTGAGTGACGTGTCACGGAGATCTTCGGGCACTTCGAGACCAGCCAAGTCGGAATTCAACTCCTGCAACGCCTTCTCTTCCAGCTGGTACAGGTCTTTCTTCACGGATGAAAAATCGATTTCCAGCGAGGCGCGTCTTTCCCTTGTCTCCTCCAGTTGGCGCCGGTTGGTGGCGAGTTCTTGTGATCTGGTCTTCAATTCTTGGTTGACGGTTGCGAAATCCGCTTCCTTTTGTCCCACCTGCGATTCCAGTTGCTTTTTGTCCGTCTCCAGATCGCCATTCTCTGAGGTAATCTTCGCAACGGCGTTTTCACTCTCTCCCAGCTCTTGCTTCAACCGGATCTCTTCTTTTTCGTTTTTCTCAATCGTTGAAGTCAGTCGCAGGTGCAGTTTTCCCAGCTCTCTGTTTTTGGCTTGGATCGCCACCTCCTTTTCCTTGAAAAGATCGACCACATGCTGTTTCTCAAGTGCTTCTTTCTCCAGGTCGTTGGTCCGGTTCTCCAGTGTCCGTTTTTCATCTCTGAACGATGCCTGCTTTTTCTCCAGTTCTGCGAGGCGGCCTTCGACAGATTTCCGTTCTCCCGTTTTCTTGTCCGTTTGCTCCTTGATTTTTCCGCTCTCCACTTTCAAGAGCTCTATCTCTGCCTGGATCACTTCGATCCGCTTCCGCGTGGTTTCTTTGTTCTGCACCAGGGTGTCCAGCTGTGCCTGCAACTGGGCACGCTGATCTTTCAGTCGATTCAGATCGGATTCTTTGGATGTCCGCTTTTCTGCCAGCTCATCCGACTCGCGCCGACGCGATTGCAGCATCTCTTCGAGGTGAGACGCTTGTTTGGCCAGGGAGTCTCTCTTCTCGTCCAGCCTGGCGATTTCCTCCTTGACATCGAGGATTCCCCTGTCCCGGCTACGGATCAGGAGTCCGTCACGGGTGATCATCTCGCCTTTTTGGGTGGCGATGGTTAAGCCGTGCTTCAGGAAGATTCTCAGGCCGTTCTCGATGGAATCGACGAGCACGCCGTTTTTCAGACTCTCTTTAACATGCGCATCGGTGTGGGAGTAAAGATCCTTGATCCATGATATGAATCCGGGTTCTTTGGCGGGTTCCCCCGGGGGGGGTGCGTCGGGACGGGCTATGAGCAGTTTGTTTTCTCGCCGCGCCGCGCCGTGTTCAGTGGGTTGGACGAGCACGGCGTCCATCTCGTCATGGTAGAAGTTCTCCAGGATATGATGGAATTTCTTCTCGGTGTTGAGGCCGTCGTAGACGAACCCGTTCTCAGGGGACTCTTCTTGGGGTAGATGTTGAAAGAGCCGTTCCCTGATTTCCTGGTACTTTTTTTTCTGGGTTTCAAGGATGGACATTTCATTGGCGCAGGCGTTTGCCTCCGCTTCGGTCTGGGACAGTCGGCCCTGAATCGCTTCGCCCCGTTCTCTAAGGGCATGCAATTCTCTTTCACGGGCCTTGACCGTTTTGTCTGCATCCTGGCATTGCTGCTGTTTCTCGTGCAGTGAATCATCCGTG
>Ga0180434_10008255_pt1 | contig 11542 bp, 5 predicted proteins | sample SS_ome_7_FD_132453 | JGI IMG/M metagenome (GOLD analysis project Ga0180434, IMG submission 132453) | Hypersaline lake sediment archaeal communities from the Salton Sea, California, USA - SS_1_D_2 metaG | ecosystem: Environmental > Aquatic > Non-marine Saline and Alkaline > Hypersaline > Sediment... | reverse complement strand
TGAGGACGCGGATGATGTTTCCGCCGAGAACTTTAGCGATATCCTCATCTGTATAATCGTGTTTGACCAGCCATCTCAGGATGTTATGCGAGGCTTCAGTGGGGTTTTCGATTCCTTTGACGTAGGGCACTTCCTTGAACTGAGGACCTTTCTCTTTTTCCCCCTCGTGGGACTGATCTATGGACAGAGCCTCGGCAAAGACATGATGAAGCCCGACATGATCGCCATAGAGGGTATCCGGCCCGAATGCCATGTGATCGATCCCGACCATGTCTTTGATATGCTCAAAATGCTCCATGAAAGCATCGATGTTGTGGTTCGGGTTTTGTGCGGTGAGGGTGGTATGGGGCGCGGCCTCGACGCCGATGACGCCCCCATTGCCTGCGCAGGCTTTGAGCACCTCATCCGGTGCGAGCCGCCGAATATTCCACAGGCTGCGGGCACCCGTATGGGTCAGGAATATGGGTTTGGTGCTGGCTGCAATGACATCGAGTGTGGTCTGATCGCTGCAGTGAGCACAATCGATGGCCATTCCTATTTTGTTCATTCTTTCGACTGCCTTACGGCCGAAGCTGGTGAGCCCCCCATCCCGCGGCTCCCTCAGGCCCGAACCAAGCACGTTGGATTCACTGTAGGTGATGCCCATGACGCGGACACCAATACCGTAAAGAATCTCAATCCGGTCCAGCTCGTTCTCGATCATTGTGGCCGCCTCCTGCGCCGCTATCAGTGCAATCCGGCCTTCATCGTGTGCCCTGTAGATATCATCCACTCCTTCGCACTTGATCAGGAAATCCTGGTGAGCCAGGTCGCAGAAGCGCATCCCGATGTCGTAAATAACATCGCTCCACTTCCAGCCCTGCTTGGAGGTGATCATGGCTGTCCCGTCCATGAAGTTGTCAAAGACAGCATCCCAGTAGGAATTAGCCAAGGCCTCGTAAGCCGTAAAAATGCGGACCTCTTTCTCATAGGCCGTGGTCTCCCGGATGTTGGCCGGGAAGAGATGGGGGTGTTCGTGGAGGGAAATCATCACGGTTTTTTCTGCAAGATCGTTCATCCGAGACTCCTGCTCAAGCGAGAGGGGTATCAGGTAGGGTTCAAAGGCATTTTCTCCCTCTATCAGCTTGAACTCTTTGAAATCTTTTCCCTTCTCGAGATAGTCAAAGGATTGATATCCGGAATATTTTTTATTGATGCCCATCGGTTATATCTCCCTTCTGGATATAAATTGGGATATATTTCTGTTATATGGTGTTAACCAGTTTTGGAGGAATTGGATACGCTTTTTTGCTGTGGGAGAGACCTGCCGTGATTAGGCCTTCCAAAACCTTTAAAGACACGATTGCCGGATTGACAACAGGGATACCCAAGTCTGCCTGCATTTCGTCCGAAACACCCATAAAAGCCATGCTCATGCAGCCGAGGATGATGACATCAGCCCGGTCTTCGGTCATGGCTTTTTCGGATTCGGCCATCATTCGCTTCTTTGTGGCCTGGATATCTTTCTTCAATTCTAGAACCGGGATGTCAGCGGCTCGGACTGAAGCCAGCTTCCTTTCCACCCCGACGATTCGGGCCAACTTCTCCAGGGGAGGAACAACCGTATCTAAGACAGTTATGATGGAAAATCGATGGCCGAGCATCGCCCCTACCAGCATCGATGTCTCGCCGGGTCCGACCACGGGAATTGTCACCATCTCCCGCATGGCATCGATTCCCGGGTCTCCATAGCATCCCACAATGATCCCGTCAAAACCCTCATCTTCAGCCTGAACCACCTTTTTCACAGTTTCCGGAACAGACAGATATTCTTCATAGACCGATTCAATAGAACTGGGACCTTGCTCCACATCGGTGATTTCAACGCGAACATCATTTCCGGCACGCTCTTGCAAAAACCCCCTCCGTCGTTCCAGCTCCTCGGATCCCAATTCGGTCTGGGACATAACCCCCGGCACGACATAAACAATCTTCATTCAGCGCCCCCCATTCCAAAATAAAGAGTATTGACTTTCAACTTAGGTTTCTGACCTTTAGTCAGCGCAAGAACACCTGCCTCGAATTTCTCTCATCTGAATATCTCTAATTGGACTTTCTTGGAGTATCCCCTAGTTTATATCACAGGAAAATGGTATGGGCAAACACCTGCCTCAAAGAACCCGTGTTTTCGTTGACATGGGCGGTCACACCCCCCATCTTGAAGAACAAGAGCTGTTTGATCAAAAGCTCCTCGACTGGATAAAGAGCCATTGATCGCAATTGCCAATCTCAATCATTGAAGATGGGTCTTTATCGTGTCGGTAATCAAATGCTTTAGAGGTTTTTCACAATTGGCTCGAATACTTGTGTAGCAGTAGGAGCAGGTGTTGACTTTGCTGAATTTCTCATAGAGTTCTTTGGGCGTTTTATAATCCGTGATAATTAAGCCGCACGGGGAGAATGTTCCGTTTGGATTCACATTGAAGAATCTCTCACCTGTTCTGCAGTTGGGAAAAGACTGGTTCTTAAAAAAATCAATTGTATTCTTGTACACATAGGCAGAGGTGCGTATATTTTTTGCTTTTTTCTGACGGTCAAGAAGCTGCTCGACAATCTCTCTGAATTCTTCCAATTCCTCTTCTGACAGCATGTAGTCCATATCATGCGTTCTCAAAGAATTATAGGCACTGAGATTCAGTTTCACGTCCCAATCGCTGGCGAGTTCAGCCATCTGGATCAAACTCCTGAAATTATCGCTCTGAATCACACAGCACAGGGTGATGCCTTTATCCTTGGTGATGCCTTTATCCTTTTCGGAACGGATCTCCTCCATTAGCGAACGGATACGGCCAAAAAGCCCCGGGATTCCCCTGAATTCATCATGCCTCTCGTCAGGATAATCTAGCGAAACGGAGAATTCATCGACTCCAGCCCGGCGAAGGCTGTCATATCTCTTTTTTGAAAGAAGAGATGCGTTGGTCGTTATAACGATAAACGGAGCCCTGTTCGGAACTCTGAAAGCCTCAACGATTTCTTCCAAATCTTTGCGAAGCAATGGTTCCCCCCCGGATATTTGGGCGATAAGGGGGCGCACTTCCCGGCATATTCTGCCTAGCTCTTGCGGCGAGGCCAAGTCTTCTTTGACCATGCCTCCAAGGTGGCAGTGTTTACAGCGGGCATTGCAGCTGTGAGTGACTTCAAAGGAAACGCTGAAGGGTCTTTTTTTTAAGTAGTTAGCCATCCCGCGTTTGGCCAAAGATAGTGTCCGGGTAAAAGATTCTGTCATTCGACCGCCTTCAAGAAAAATTGAGGATTCATTGTACTGAATGCGTCTATCAAGGTCAATGAAACAAAAGAACGGCATGAACATGGAGGGAAGGTAAAGGTGCCTGGCACCTTTTTTTTATATGGGGAAAAAAAGTGCCTGGCACCTTTTAGGGTTCGAAACTGAATTTTTTTTCGTTGAAGAGCTTGATGCAGATGTCGGCAATCTGGGGGTCATAAAGAGTGCCTTTGTGCGTGGCAATTTCCTTCAGCGCTGCGGGTAGCCCCAGGGCAGGACGATAGGGACGGTGCGAGGCCATGGCTTCCACCACATCCGCAATGCCCAGAATGCGCGCTTCCACCAGGATATTGTCGTGCATAAGCTTATTGGGATAACCGGAACCGTTGAGCCGTTCATGATGCTGAAGGACAATTTTTGCCACCGGCCAGGGGAACTCAATACTCTTCAGGATGTCATAGCCGACTTGTGGATGTGTTTTGATGAGATTGAATTCATAGGTTGTCAGCCGGCGGGGCTTGCTCAAAATCTCGGCCGGAACATAGATCTTACCGATATCGTGAATGATTCCGGCAATCCGAATTCCATCTATGCGGTCCTGCGAAAAGTTCATTTCGGCGCCTATAGCCCGGGCAAGATCGGCCACCCGGCGTTGATGCCCGGCCGTGTAGGGATCTCTCACCTCGACCGTTTTTTCCAGGACCTGGATGATCGCACCCAGTGTCTGTCTCAATTTTTTCAGATTCTTTTTGACCTCCACTTCGGCCCGATTTCTCTCTGTCCGGGTGTGCAAGGCCACAATTCCGTAAACCAAATTATCGGCCAAATCCATCAGATGATTGACATCTTCGAGAGCAAAACCTTCCGCCTCATCCGAAAAAATGGTCAGAGAACCGAATGTCCCACCGTTGCTGATAAGAGGAAGGGCAATGACAGATCCGTAGCCGCGCTTCAAGGCCTCCCCGCGCCAAGACATGACATCCGGATGATTGAGGATGTTGTTAACAACAAAGGGCTCACGCCTCAGGATCGCTGTCCCCGTAGGACATAAGCTTTTCTCCTTGTCCGACCAGGTCACCCTCACACTGCCGAGAAAACCGTCATCATAGCCTGCATAAGCAAGGGGTTTCACAGTCTTATAGCTGTCCTGGGAAACAACTCCAACCCAGGCCATTTTGTAGCCACCAACTTCGACGATCGCTTGGCATATTCTGTTCAGGAGCTCCGATTTATCCGTGGCACGAACCAGGACTTTGTGGCATGCGCTAAAAGTTTCTAGAGTCTGAGTGACTTTTATCAGTTCTTTGGAGATCTGGGTGTACTTCTGACCAGCGGTCTTGGCTGCCGCCGATCTCTTCAACTTTTCTCCGCTCACACCCATGATGATAGACCCCTTCGAAGGAGAATAGAATTTTGATTCCGGTAGAAATCCACTCTAGAATCCACCTCGAATAATTTAGTCGTTCCATAGAGTAAAAAAATTGAAAATCCCGGGCTTTGTGTTCATGAACACAAACCTTACCAGCATCACGATAACGTCCGGTTCGTCATCAGTTTGTTTGATGGAGAAAAGACATCTCCTTGATCATTCTTCGAGATTTTGATCTCATATCGTGAATGCGCCCTATCCTGATAGTCTCTTATTTTTGCCTGTCATTTATTCTATAATAGGTTTTATTATGTGCATCTGCATTTTCCTCTCAGAAAGTGCAAAAGGCAATCTACAAAAGGTTCGGTTCCATGGATAAACTAAAAGTGTTGTGCATCGATGATGAGGCTGAGGCGAGAAAAGTCCTGTGCAATCTTTTACGATCGCGAAATTATGCCGTAACCTCAGCGGTCTCCGGGCAGAGCGGCCTCGCATTTTTCAAAAAAAGAGCATTTGACGTCGTGCTCTGTGATTTGAACATGCCCAAAATGAACGGGCTTCAGTTTCTCGAGAAAGCCAAGCGTATAAAACCGGACATTCCCGTCATCATCCTTTCCTCCCACGGGACTATCCCCGCGGCTGTCAAAGCCATCAAGAAAGGGGCTGACGATTTTATCCTCGAACCCCCTAACATCGAAGAAATCGAGACAACCATCCACAAAGCCATCGAAAAGAGAGATCTGAAAAAGCGCCTGCGGGAATCCGAGAAGAGCTTAAAAATGCTCGTGGAGAACGTGCCCGACATCATCTATTCTTTAAGTCCAAAGGGTGAATTTATCCGTTTGAGTCATGCTGTCAAAGCCAATCTGGGATACAAGCCCACAGAACTTCTTCACAGGCCTTTTTTCGACATAGTCCATCCAGATGACAAGGCAAGAGTAAAAGCTGGCTTCCTGGCATCGACCAAATTGAATAAAGGAGATATTCGGGATGTAGAATTCCGGATGCTCAAGAAGACGGGCGAAGTCCGATATTTTGAAGTGCGAGGTCAAGGAATCATTGAAAATGGCCGTTTTATCAGGACAGACGGCATTGCCCGTGACGTGACGATAAGGAAAAGTATCGAAAAAGAACTGGAGGACAAAAACAATAGACTGGAAATGCTCCTCCGCGAGCTCTCCCGCAGCCACGATGAACTTCAGGCTATCATGGATACGTACCCCGATGGGATGATTATGGTCGATAATCAGGGCCGCATCCGAACGGCCAATAGAGGACTCAATGCCTACTTCGGGATTGATTTTGCAGAGATGATTGACCAACCTTTTGAAGTTTTTCTCTCGGCAATCAAAGACTGTTTCGATGACTTCGATACGTTCCTCAAAGTGACTGAGAAGAGCCGGCATTATCACAAACATATCAAAGATATTGATTTCAATGCAGCCCACATCCATGATCTGTCTGTCAAGCAGATCAGGCCGAAACAACGGTATATTCATCCCGTTGACATCGCGGTTCTAGATACCAATGACAAAGAAATGGGAAGGATATGGATATTTGTCGACGTCACATCCATCAAAAGATCATACGAACAGCTGGAAGCCATTGTTCATGCCTCGCCTATGCCCGTTCTTGTCAGCCGGTTCTCCGACGGCAAAATTCTTTTCATCAACGACAACCTCGCCAAGTTGATGGGATACAAAGCCAAAGACGTTCTCGGTAAAGAAACCCAAGATTTTTATGCCAACCAAGAAGATCGGTTAAACATTCGCAGCAAACTGGAAAAGCATGGACGAGTTCACAATCAAGAGATCCAGATCGTCAAAGCTGACGGAAAACCGGTCTGGATTCTCCTCTCAGTCGAGATCACTCAACTGGGTGATGATCAAGTGGCCATCTCTGGACTCTATGATATCCAGGAACGGAAACAGGCTGAAGAAGCCCTGGAGAGAGAGAGAAATTTCATCTCAACCATCCTGGATACTGTCAGCACTTTGGTCATAGTCCTCGACCGGAAGGGAAGGATAGTGCGGTTCAACAAGACATGCGAGAAGGTGACCGGATACTCCTTTGCGGAACTCAAGGGAAAGCCGTTCTGGGAAAAACTTCTTGTCCCTGAAGAGCTCGAAGACGTCAAAGCTGTCTTCCGGAAGTTAACAGCAGGTCAATTCCCCAGCAAGCACGAGAACTGCTGGTTGACCAGAGATGGCAGTCGCCGCCTGATCTCATGGGTGAACACGTCACTCTTGGACGACAGGGGTGAGGTGGAACATATCATCGGTACAGGCGTAGATCTTACCGAACACAGAGAGATGGAAGAAGCCCTGAGAGAAAGCGAGCAGAAATACCGCGAACTGGTGGAAAATGCCAACAGCATCATAATGCGTTGGAATCAGAACGGAGACATTACCTTTTTCAACGAGTTTGCCCAGAAATTTTTCGGGTATGCCGAAAAAGACATTCTGGGCAAAAACGTGATGGACAGCATTGTTCCGGAGACAGACCAGGCAGGTCAGGATCTGCGGACCATGATCGAAGATATCGAGCGCAACCCGGAAAATTATCTGAGCAATGAAAACGAAAACATCAAACGAACCGGTGAACGTGTTTGGATCACATGGACCAACAGGCCTATTTATGACGAAGATGGACACCTCAAGGAAATATTGAGCATCGGCAAGGACGACACGGACCGCAAAAAAGCCGAACAGGCCCTCTTGGCGAGTGAGGAGAGGTTCCGTAGAATAGTCGAGAATGCCTACGACATCATCCACGCCGTGACACCTGACTTGCGCATGTCCTATGTCTCACCCAATATCACAGAAGTGCTGGGCTATCAGGCGACTGAGATTGAGGGACAGAGCATGGCCGATTTCATCCACCCGGATGATGTGTCCGCTGTGCTCCAATCTCATCGTAAAATCATCAAAACCGGGATCAAGCAAAGCGGGATTGAATTCAGGGTCAGGCATAAAGACAAGAGTTGGAGATGGCTCAGATCCAACGTGTCTCCTCTAAAAAACTTGGATGGAAACATCACCAGCCTCATAGGCATTGCCCATGACTTCACGGAATGGAAAAAGGTCATGGAAGACCTGGAGAAGACGAACAGAAACTTGAAAAAAGCCCAATCACAACTGGTTCAATCGGAAAAAATGGCTTCCCTGGGACAACTGGTGGCAGGTATTGCCCATGAAATCAACACACCGATCGGCGCTGTCAGCAGCATGCACGACACGCTGTTCAGGAACCTGGAAAAAATGCGCGGCCTCATCGAATCGGAACTGCCTCCGGACTGCAAACAAATCCCAAGACTCGAATCCCTTTTCAAACTGATAGATGACTCCAATCATGTGATCAGGTCCGGAACAGATCGGGTGATCAACATCGTCACCCGGTTGAAAAGTTTTGCCAGGCTGGATGAGGCAGAGCTTAAGACCGTCGATATTCACGAAGGAATTGAAGACACTCTTGTTTTGATCCACCATGAATTGAAGCACGACATAACAATCAAGAAAAATTATGGTCAAGTGCCGCCCATTTCCTGTTACCCCAGCCAGCTGAACCAGGTATTTCTCAACCTGCTCGTGAACAGCAAACAGGCCATCAAAGCCAAGGGGACCATTTCCATAAAAACCTTCGTCAAAAACAAAAAAATTCATATTATCTTTGCCGATGATGGTAAAGGAATACCCGAGAAAAGCCTGAACAGGATCTTCGATCCCGGCTACACAACCAAAGGAATCGGAGTGGGGACAGGACTGGGGTTGTCCATCACCTACAACATCATCCAAAGCCATCGAGGCACCATCAAGGTCAAGAGCGAAGTGGGGAAAGGAACGACTTTCACCATCACCTTGCCCATGAACCTGGAGGACATCCTCGAACAAGAAAAAAATCAGCATTGAGCCAAAAATGGCAATTCGAGAAACTCATGGCCGGCTTCTTTCGCAAGCTTTTTGACATCCGACACGGCGAAGGCCTCAAGGTCTCGCTGATGTTCTTCTATGGCTTTTTTATTATCGCCTCTTTATCCGTCTTGAAACCGGTCCGCAATTCCCTCTTTCTGGTCAAGCTGGGCGTGGAAAAACTACCCTTGGTTTATATATTGGTCGCGCTCTTCTCTGCTGTTGTTGCCACACTCTATGCCCGATACGCTAGAAAAATCAGACTGATCCGACTTATCCAGGCCACCCTCCTCATTTCAATAGTCAGTCTCCTTCTGTTCTGGTCTTTGCTGGATTCAGGATATCAAAGCGATTGGCTCAAGTACGCCCTGTATATCTGGGTTGCCATATTCGGAGTCATCTCCGGTGCCCAATTCTGGCTTTTGGCTAATGACATATTCAACGCCAGAGAGGCCAAACGGCTCTTCGGGCTCATCGGCACAGGCGCCATTGCCGGCGGTGTCTTTGGCGGCATCCTGACCTTCCAGCTTGCCCCCCGTATAAGCACAGAAAACTTGATTTTTCTCTGTGTGGGATTTCTGATCCTGTGCCAATGGCTTGTCTGGATTGTTTGGAAAAAATCTGTTCAGGTGGTCTATCGTGACAGATCTGCTCGACGGCGCCGAGCCGGGAAGACAAGTATTTCCGACAATTCTCTCGAGCTGATTTTCGGCTCGCGTCATCTCAGCTACCTGACCGGTATAGTTGGCCTGGGGGTCATCGTCGCCCATCTGGTCGACTTCCAATTCAGCGCCATTGCCAAGGAGGCCTATCCGGATGCGGATCAACTGACCGCCTTCTTCGGCTTGATATCGTCAACCCTGAACATCATATCCATTGCCATACAAATATTCATGACCAACCGGATTATCAAGAATATGGGAGTGGTGGCTTCTCTGTTTTTTCTGCCCATCGCATTGCTCTTCGGGACAATAACCATCCTCATCAGCCCGGCGCTGTGGTCGGCCGTGCTGGTCAAAGTCGGCGATGGCGGGTTCAAGCATTCCATCAATAAAGCCAGCACAGAGCTCCTGATTCTCCCCATTTCCTCTGAGGTCAAAGCCAAGGCCAAGGCTTTTATCGACGTTTTCATAAAAAACTTTTCAAAAGGACTGGGCGGTCTTATCCTCATAACTTTGACAGCGGGATTTGGGTTTTCTGTTCAACACATCAGCCTAGTAACTTTTGCCCTGCTTGGCGGCTGGGCCTTTCTCATCCTTCGTATCAAAAGGGAATACATCAATTCTTTCCGGCTGGCCATCGAAAAGCGCTCGATCAACCCTTCAGAACAATCCTTAAACTTGGAAGATGCGGCGGTTTTCCAGAATTTTATGAAAATACTCGAAGAAAAAAATGAGCGTCAAATACTGTATGTTTTAAACCTCTTAGAGGATGTGAAGAACAAGGATCTCGTCCCTCATCTGGAAAATTTGATCAGCCACCCTTCGCGGGAAGTCAAATCGGTCGTTTTGCGCATGGCTCTGGACTACGAGGAGCTGGATTTCACCAGGGAGGCTGAAGCTCTCCTGGAGTGCAAGGATATAAAGGCACAGGCTTCAGCCATCCAATATTTGTGTCAAAAAGCAGAAAAGGGCGTGGAGAGGCTGAACAGTTTTCTCAACAGCAAAGATTACACAACACAAATTTCTGCCGTGACCTGTGCCGCTAACGAGTGGATTGAAAACCAGGAAATCCGGAAAGAAATCAACCTGAAAAGCCTTCTGGACAGGATGATGACCACCTTTCAGGAGGAAATCAAGGACAAAGAGAAGAAAAAGATCTTTAAAATAATCACAGCAGAAATCATAGGACGGGCAAAGGACCCGGAGCTCTTCCCCTATCTTCACCTTTTTGCTGAGGACACCGCCTCTGAAGTCAAAAGGGCGGCTCTCATAAGCATCGGACAGACCCCGGACAATGAGTTCATTCCCGTCCTCCTCCAAAATTTGGACACGCGACATGTTCGCAAGTACGCGAGGGAATCCCTTGCTGAATACGGCGAGGACATCATCGTCATCTTGACCAAGCTTTTAGAAAACACAGACGAGAACGAGGGCCAGCGCTTGGCCATACCGCAAGTGCTGGCGCTCATAGGATCCCAGAAATCCGTCAATATTCTTTCCAAAAACCTGGATACAAGGGATCTCCCCCTGCGCTACCAGATCATCAAGGCGCTGAACAAACTTCGCGTGAACTACCCAGAATTGAAATTCGACCACGCCCTCATAAAAATGCGAATTTTCGCGGAGATCGATGCCTACAACACGACTTTGTCTTCGTGGCTGCAACAGACCCAGACCCTCTCCTCTAAAAAAGATGCTCCCCAACTTAGGGACGAAGGCACCCAGGCTTGGAAAGCACGCCTTCTACTGGTCCTGGCATTGGAAGAAAGACTGGACAACACCTTGGAGCGCATCTTCCGCTTGCTCAGTCTCAAATACGCACCAAAGGACATGTTTAATGCCTATCTGGGGCTGGCAAGCATTAAAACCGCCCTTAAAGCCAATGCCATTGAGTTTCTGGACAATGTTCTGGAAACAGGCCTGAAAAAATTGATCGTCCCGCTCGTGGAAACCTCACGGCCTGAAGTCCTGGCCAAGGAAAGGTATTTGCTCTCAAAGTATAAGATTCCCACAGAAGAAAATGCCATACGATCCATCCTCTCGGCTGACGACAACTGGATCAAAGCCTGCACGCTGTATCTCCTCGCTGTGACAGGACAAGTAAAATACGCAGACATCATCAAAAAGCTCACCCAGGCTTCAGATCCCGTTGTCAGAGAAACTGCCGAATTCAACTTACGCCGCACAACGACGCGTTAGAAAGAGATGAGCGGAGGATTTCAGATTGACGGTCGAAGGGAAGTGTGATACCTTCAGATTGCCTATAAACAACTCATTCAAATTGGGTTAAGCCATGCTGACAAACATAGAAAAGGTGCTTTTCCTCCAGGACATTGATATA
>Ga0180434_10008252_pt1 | contig 11546 bp, 6 predicted proteins | sample SS_ome_7_FD_132453 | JGI IMG/M metagenome (GOLD analysis project Ga0180434, IMG submission 132453) | Hypersaline lake sediment archaeal communities from the Salton Sea, California, USA - SS_1_D_2 metaG | ecosystem: Environmental > Aquatic > Non-marine Saline and Alkaline > Hypersaline > Sediment... | reverse complement strand
TGCCCCATGATCGGGATTTTGAGCGTGATCATGTCCATGACAAATCGGCCTATGTAGGCCTGGCGAATCAGCTTATAGATCGCATAAACGATCGTGGGCGACAGAATAATCACCAGCCAACCGGGCGGCGAACCATGCAGCAGCCAGTCGGACATGTCGATCAGTATTTGAGTCATGCCCGGCATGTCCTTGACGCCGAAATCCAGAAAGATCGTCTTGAACTGCGGCACTAGAAAGATAATGATCAGCAGGGTGATGACCATCGCGATCGAAATCACCACGCTCGGATAGATCATGGCGCCAATGACTTTGCTGCGCAGTTTTTGTGCTTTTTCGAGGAATTCGGCCAATCGTTGGAGAATAACGTCGAGCACGCCGCCGGCCTCGCCCGCCGCCACCATGTTGCAGTACAGTTTGTTGAAAACCTTGGTATGCCGGGCCATGGCTTCCGACAGGGTGGCGCCGCCTTCGACGTCCTCGCTGACCTGTCTGAGCGAATTCTTCAGCATGCCGGCTTTCTGTTGTTGCTCCAGGATATTGATGCTGCGGAGGATGGGCAGGCCGGCGTCCTGAAGTGTCGACAATTGCCGCGTGAATTGCGTCAGAACCTTGACGGAAACCCAACCTAAACCGGTTCCGGCGGCCTTGCGCTTCTTTCCGCCGCCAGTGTCTTTCTTAGACGCCAACCGCTTCTTGCCGGCTTTTTCCAGAACTTTGGTGGGGAAATAGCCCAGACTGCGGACCTTGGCGACCGCTTCCTCCTTGCTGGGGGCTTCAACTTCGTCTTTTACTTCCTGCCCCTGTGCATTTAACGCATGGTATGTAAAAACCGCCATAGGGTAGCCTCCCGCGGCTATGTTTCATCTCATGTCAAGGCGCCGACAGCGACGCCGCGCATCAGCGCGGAGCACGCGCATCATGCCGCACCCCATTGTTCCGCCTCCCAAGTGGCTCGGCAATTGAGTGTAGCACTATCGGACCGATGTTGCCACGTCCAGACCGGTCTCCCAGGGGTTAGGGGAGTTTAATCCATCTGCTCGGCCAACGTTTCGCGCACAACCTCGTCGATGCTGGTGACGCCGTCATAAATCGACAATAGACCGGCCTCGCGGAGGGTTCGCATGCCGCGCTTTCGCGACTCGGTCCTTAAAACATTCGTTGATGCGTTCTGCATGATGTGCTCGCGCATCTCGTCGTCCATCAACATTAGCTCATAAAGGGCTTGTCGCCCGCGATAGCCGGTATTGTTGCAGTAATCACACCCGTCGCCGTAATAAAGCACCCGCCCTGCCACGTCCTCGGGAGTCAGGTTAAGCTCCATAAGTTGTGATTCGCTCGGCACATATTCTTCCTTGCAGTTTAGGCAGATTTTTCGCACAAGTCTTTGTGCGATAATGGCTTCCAGCGTCGCGGTGATGAGAAACGGTTCTAGCCCGAGGTCGAGCAGACGCGCGATCGAACTCGGCGCGTCGTTGGTGTGCAGAGTGGAGAACACCAAGTGACCCGTAAGTGAAGACTGGACAGAGATTTGCGCCGTTTCGAGGTCGCGGATCTCACCCACCAGGATGATGTCGGGATCCTGACGCAAGAAGCTGCGCAGGCAGCGTGCGAACGTAAGTCCAATGTCCGACTTGATTTGCACCTGAATCATACCGTCAATATCGTATTCGACCGGGTCTTCGCTGGTCAGGATTTTGACGTCCGTGGTGTTTAGTTCACGCAACGCGGAATATAGCGTGGTCGTTTTTCCGGAGCCCGTGGGACCGGTTACGATAACGATGCCGTGAGGCTTTTTGATCAGTTGCCGAACGACATTGAGTTCTTCCTCGCGAAATCCCAGCTGTTCGAGGTCGAGGTTGACCTGGGCGCGATCAAGAACGCGCAAAACCACGCTTTCGCCGAACAGCGTCGGCAATACGCTGACGCGTAAATCGACCGGGCGTCCTTCAACCAACAGTTCGATTCGCCCGTCCTGCGGGATGCGCCGCTCGGCAATGTCGAGATTGGCCATTACTTTGATACGGGAGGCGATCGCCAAGGCGACGTATTTCGGCGGAGGAACCATTTCGAACAGCACGCCGTCGATGCGATAGCGCATCTTGAACTCGTCCTCGAAAGGCTCGAAATGGACATCCGAAGCCGAGTCGCGAATAGCCTGGAGCAGAACGAGGTTGACCAGCTTTTTGACGGGGTTGGATGCGGCCATCTCCTTGAGTTCATCAAGGTCGATGGACGCGCCGCGGTCCTTGAACTTGGCGAGTTCTGAATCGTCGCCGATCTCGGCGATCAACTCGTTGATGGTGTCGGCCTCTTCCTCGGGGTAGAACCGGTTCAGAGCCTCGGTCATGCTGTCCTGGGTGGTGATACGCGCGATGACGTTAAAGCCCATCAGGGTTTTGAGATCGTCGGTGGCTTGGAAATTGTCGGGGCTGGCGACGGCGACGCCGAGCGTGTTGGTCTCAGAGTCATATTCGGTCGGTACGATGCGATAGGAATGGGCCATCTGGGAGGGAATCATGTCGATAACATTCTGCGTGATATCGATGTTGCCCAGATCGATGGATTCCATGCCGACTTGAGCTGCCAGACCCAAGTGGACGTCTTTTTCCTCTACGTATCCCATCTCGATCAGAAGCTGACCGATTGGGCCGCGTTTTTTCTTTTGCAGGTCGAGCGCTTCCGAAACCTGGGCACGGGTGACCTTGCCCATCTTGATCAGAATACGTCCGAGCGGCCGTCCCCTTAATTGAGAGATCGGCGGCATATCGATTTCGGCCATGCAAGATCCTCCTGAAAACCAAACGCCCCATCATATACGCATGACAGGCAAAGGCACAATCTGGATGACGCGGATCGAGCGGCGAGGGCGTGAGCCTTTTTCGCGGCACGAAGGGTCTCGGTGTCCAAACGCGAAGCACGGACGAGCGTCATTAGGGAAACGCCGAGCCCGGGCAAGGGCCTGCGCGGGCGCTTCGGATTCGGATCAGCGCCGCCTCGCGTCCGAAAATATCGCCGGCGCCGGCGACGGCAAGGCGACCGGCGCCAGATTCTATTGCACTGACGCCGCTTGTATTTCATGCTTGTATACAGGGACCAGTGCGGCGACGCGTCGGACTATGTACGCAATGTCCGACGCCGCGGCACGCGGATAGACAGCGAATGAGCGGAAATTCGGACAGCTTACGCCACCGTGATCGACATGCGGACCAAGCCGAATTGGATCGTGCGCGCCGTCATTCGACGACCTCGAACGGCGCGACGGACTCCGAAAGATTAATCAAACCGCCGGTACTGCGTCGCTCCACGATCCGGCTTCTCTGCGTCGTATGGCTGGGATTGGTTATCTACGGAACGCTGGGACCGATGGGGGTCGAGCAGCGACCGTGGATTGAATGTCCCGACCAGTGGCGCTGGGCGCCGCCCGTATACCATTTTAGCTACACAAATTACAACGACATCTTCACTAACATTCTGGTCTATCTCCCGGCCGGGACGGCGTTGGGACTGTTGTTGCGACGACGCAGCGGCGTTTGGGCGGCGGAATTGACAGCGGCGATGTTCCTGGCCGTGATGTTGAGCTATTTTACGGAACTGCTTCAGCAACTCATGCCGGCGCGGTGTTACGATCGCGGCGATCTAGTCGTCAATTCGGCGGCGGCGCTGGTCGGGTGCCTGCTCGCCCCGGCCGCGCAGCGCACGCTCCGACGCCTGCATCTGTGGACCTATGAACATTGGCGGTATCAGCCGTGGCTGATATCGGCGTGGGCAATGACGATTTTGACCCTGGTGCTGATGATCCTGCCTTTGGATTTTTACTGGCCCACGCTCGAAATGACCTATAAACGCGATTTTGACTTGCTGGATATGCGGCGGTTTGGCGCCTTCGTAATCTTGGGATTCCTGATCGCAATGGCAATGATCGAGCGGCACGGCCGTTGCCCGCTAGCGGTCGGCGAAGCCGTCAAACGCATCTTCGTCTGCGGCGTATTCTTCGAAGCCGCGCAAATCATCTTGATTTCGCACGCCTGCGGATTGCTCGATATCAGCACTGCTTTTTTCGGAGGATTGGCCGGCATCGGCGTGGCTCGCTGGTTGACCGCCGCGATGTATATGAAGAGCGGCCTGCCTTCGCACATGCGCCGCAATCTCGCAACTTGGTTGCTGTTCTCGCTCGTGCTGGGCGACATCGTGCTGGGGCTCTACGGCGTTCACGCGGGTTCCGCGCGGAGCAGCGGTTCGGTCATTATCCGGGCGCCTTTCCAGATTCAGTTTTTGGAGTCGTTCGATCGCGTGATGATTTACGCTTTTGAAAGCATTTTCATCTACGCCACGATCACCATGCTATGCCTGTATCTGACGCTGGGGGAAGGACGCTGCGCTACCTTGCTCTTGCTGCTGGGGTTGACGGGCGGCGTCGAGTTGGCGCGAGCGCTCGTTACGAACGGCTCGGTCGATTTCACTCGAATAGCGATCGCGTTAGCCGCTTGGATCGTGGTGGTTCGCTGCTGGCGCGCCTTCGTGCCGCAAATCTGGCGACCTGAGGCGGCGGCTGGATCGGACCGTCCATGTCAAACGCCAAACGCGCAAATCTGATACGTCGACATTTCAACGTCTCATAACATGCTTTGATTACGCCAATAAGCGGGCCGGCGAGCCGAATTGTCCCGTTTATCCACGTCCTGAAAAATCAGCCCTGATAAGGTCTCGACTCCCAACGACCGAAAAAACTATGAGTTGTCAATACATGGAGCGATTGCGTCGGCCCCGCCCGGACCGAGAGTGCCGGCGCTGACGGCCGAGGGCGGCTGTTCCACATGTAGCGGCGGACGCCTCGCCCGCCGAGGAGGCAACCTGATGCAAGCAAAATCGCCGTACGCGATCATGCAAAAGCCCGGCGGGCGCGGGGCCGCGCGGACCCAGGCCCGCGACTCCTCGATGTCCCTGATTCGCGCATGTTCAGATAAAGCGGGTAAACGAGTGCGAATTGGCCTGGATGCGCGCAGCATCTTCATGCCCCGTCCGCGCGGCACCGGTCGAAATTTGAACGACGCTTATCGCTTGCTTACCGGGATGCGCCCGGAGTGGGAATTCGTTTTCTATCACCAGCGCGCGGCCGGGCGAAGCGACGAACTCTGGGGTCGGAACACGCGCTTGCGACGGATGGACATGCCCGGTGATCGGTTCGACTGGTGGCGCCAGATTCGCTTGCCGGCGGCGGCGTGGATGGACGGCGTCGAGTTGTTGCATCTGCCGGCGAACACCGCTCCGGCGTGGTGTCCGGTCCCTTACGTGGCCACCATTCACGATCTGATACCGCTGAGAGCCGACGAGGGATTGACGCCGGAGGAGACCGCCGTCTTCGAACGCGGCGTTCGTCGTGCGGCGCGCGGCGCGGTTCATATCATCTGTCCGTCACGAGCGACGTCAGATGAATTGGCGGAGCGTTACGGCGTCGCGCACGAACGTATGAGCGTGATTCCCTGGGCGGCGGATCGCGGGATCGTGCGGTCGGCCGGCGGGAGCGAGAAAATGGCTAACACGGAAGCGACCGTTCAGGCGGAGATCGAGCGCGTGCGGGCCGCGTATCGGATGGCGGGGCCCTGGTTGGTGAATTTTTCCGGATCGTCGCCGAGAAAGAACGCGACGGGATTGATCGAGGGATTCGCGCGCATTCCGGAGAAGGAGCGCCGGGGCGTCACGCTGGTGCTCGTGGGATGCGAGCCGGCTTCGTTTCGTACGCGATTGGAAGGGCTGCGCGACCGTGCGGGGCTTGGCGACTCCTGTCGATTATACGGTTTTGTGCCGCACGAGGATTTGTCGGGATTGCTTCGCGGGGCGCGGGGGATGGTGATGCCGAGTCTGTGCGAGGGTTTCGGATTGCCTATTCTGGACGCGTTCGCCTGCGACACGCCGGTGCTGACGTCCAATTTGAGCAGCATGCCGGAAGCGGCCGGCCGGGCGGCGGTTTACTGCGATCCAAGCGATCCGCAGAGCATCGCGAACGGCGTCGTGAAACTACTGGACGACGGTCGGGCCGACAGGCTGCGCCGGGCGGGAAGAAGTAGATTGAAGGAATTCAGTTGGTCGCGGACAGCCGGCTTGATGTGCGAAGTTTTTGAACGCTGCTTGACGTGGAGTGCTCGGCGGGGCGGGCGCGTTGGAGCGAAAATTCAGGCGTGCGGCGGGGGGGCATGATGGCTCGCGATGATGTGCTTTTTGAGGACGGCCGGCTCGGCGCCAGGTTGCGGTTGGACTGCCGGCATTATCGCGGCGACAGGCCGTGTCGGGCGGGAGTACAGGGGGCCTGTCCGGTCGGTTGCGGGCGGTACGCGCCGCAGGGGCGTCGTATTTTGATCATCAAGCTCGGGGCGTTGGGCGACGTGATACGGACCGCCGCCGTCCTGCCCGGACTCAAGGAGCGTTGGCCTGACAGTCACGTTACGTGGATCTCGCGTCCGAACGGCGCGCGGATGTTGAAGAATCATCCGCTGATCGATCGACTATTGTCGTTCGACGCGGAGACGTTGAGCCATGTGGAGTACGAGCGTTTCGATCTATGTTTGAGCCTGGACAAGGAGCCCGGGCCGGCGGCTTTGGCTATGCGCGTCGATACGCCGGATTCGAGGGGGATCGGGTTGAGCGTGTACGGGACGCCGACGCCGTTGAATCCCGAGTGCGAGGATTATTTTCTGCTCGGGTTGGACGACGAACTGAAGTTTCGCGGGAACACGAAGAGCTATCAGCGTTTGTTGTACGAGGCGCTCGGGTTGGAATACGCCGGCGAACGCTATCGTTTGTATCCGAGCCGTGACGCGGTCGAGGCGGCGCGGGCGTTTTGGGAGCGAGTCGGCGTAACGCGGGATGACATCGTCGTCGGATTGAACACGGGCGCCGGTCCTGTCTTCGCGAACAAGAACTGGCCGCCGGAGAAGTATATTGAGCTGGCGCGTGCGATAACGGAACGAACCGACTGGCGCGTGGCGTTGTATGGCGGCCCCGACGAGGGCGAATTAAATCATCGTATCGCCGACGCTTGTCCGGGCGTGATCGACACGGGCTGTCGACACGATGAACAGCATTTCACAGCGTTGATGCAGCGCGGCGACGTGATCGTGACGGGTGATACGATGGCGATGCACGTCGCGATTGCGTTGGAGACGCCGACGATCGTGCTGTTCGGGCCGACCTGCGATCAGGAGATAGATTTATACGGCCTGGGCGAGAAGCTCAACGCCGGGTTGGATTGTTCGCCGTGCTATCGGCGGCGTTGTGATTATTCGCCTAATTGCATGGACGCGCTCGATGTCGAGCGAGTGTTCGAAGCGGTCGGTCGTTGGATCGGATCGCGTGGAGAACAGGCGGCGTCGGTCGCGTCGGCGACGGGGGCTGGCGCATGACTTTGAGCAGGCGAACGCCGATGCGAGTTCTCGTCGTCGCCGGCGGCGAACCGTGGCCGTTGGACGGGGGCGGGCGGCTGCATTTGTATCATGTGTTGACGCGCTTGGCGCTGCGAGCGGACGTGACTTTATTGCTGCCGCGGCGGACCGAGTATCGCGAGCATCTCCCGGAGAACATGCGCGTGGTTTCGGTCGAGCGGAACGACGGAGCGCGCGGGACGAACGTCGCCGTGTCGCCGATGTTGAGGCGGTCGCGTCGATGTTTCAGCTACAGCGCTGCGATCGAGGCCTGGCTTCGGCGTAACGCCGTGCCAGAACATTTCGACGTCGTGATGTTGAACGGACCGGCGCGGGGGGCTTACGTCGAGGCTTGTCGCGCCCCGGTGGTTTGGAATCAGCAGGATGAACTTGTCCTGCCGACGATGCGCGACGCTCAGTTTTCCGACTGGAAAACGTGGGGGTCGGCGTTGAAGGGTATGGCGTTGTTCGCGGCGTTCGAGCGAGCGGTTGCGAAAAAGGCCGACGCCACGATTTACGTATCGAAGCTGGATGCGGCGTACGCGCGGCGTTGGTGCGGCGACACACGCATCGAGGTTGTGCAGAATGGGGTGGATTTCGACTATTTTCGGCCGGCGGCCGCGGCGCCCATACCGCGTACGGTCGCCTTCGTCGGTTCGCTCGAATTTCTCCCGAACATCGACGCGATGCGTTACTTCACGCACAAGATCTGGCCGGGCGTTTACGCCGCCGATTCGCGTCGGCGTTTCGAGATCGTCGGTCGGCGACCGGTTGCGTCGGTGCGCGAGTTGGCGTCGGCGCCGGGCGTGAAGATCATCCCGGACGTACCCGACGTGCGGCCGTATCTTGCGCGAGCGTCGGTAGTGGTCGTGCCTGTACGCAAGGGCGGCGGTCTTAAAAACAAGGTGTTGGAAGCCTGCGCGGCTCGGCGGCCGGTGGCGGCGCATCCGCGTGCCATGGTCGGTTTGAGCGCTCGGCTCGGGATCGACGTAGTCTGTGCCTCGACGCCTCGGCAATGGAGCGAGCGGCTCGGGCGACTGTTGGATAGTCCCGAGCATGCCGCGCGCATAGCCCGAAACGGTTACGAATGGGTCAGTCGCGCGCACGACTGGGGGCGAACCGGGGATCGGTTTTACGAGATTCTAGCGTCGGTCGCGCGATTCAAGGGCGCCGACGCCGCAAGTCGCGCGACAGGCGATATTCCCGCGCGAGGTTCGTGCTCGGCGGAGCGACTGTCGCCGGCGGAAATTGGAAAGGACAAAACAAGCGCCGCGGGCGAGGCGCTGCTGAAAGTATACGAGACAGTCGGCTGACGGACCATTGATTTGCGGATCGGTCGCCTGGAGCAAGGCCTATGAAAATTGCATTGGCGTCTTACGACAACTCTCAGGGCAAGGGCACGGGTTACTATCCGCCAATGCATCTCTGCAACCTGGGCACGGGGCTTCGTCAAGCCGGCTACGAAGTGCGCGTGTTTGATTATTCCGGGCCATTTTCAGCGATGGACAGTTATTGGCGGGAGATCGCCGATTTTGGTCCCGACATGGTCGGGCTGACGTGTTTCACGCCGGGCGTATCGCGTTTCCATCAACTTACCAAGCGGTTGCGCGAGCATGTCCGCGACGCGGCCTTGGTCGTCGGCGGTCCTCATCCGAGCGTGTGGCCCAAGTGGACGCTCGAGAATCTTCCGCAGTTTGATTACGCCATGCGAGGCGAGTGCGATCATGCCGTCGTTGCTCTGGCGGAAATGATCGACGGACGGCGCGATCAGAGCGAGGTTCCCGGCCTGATCCATCGTCGCGGCGAGGAGATCGTGTGCAATCCGGCCGATTACATCAAGGATCTCGACAGTCTGCCTCAGATTGATCGCACCTTGCTCGATCGCTATTACAAAGTCGGATTATATTGGGATATGGCGGCTAGAGGCCCTCTTGACGTGATGATCTCAAGTCGGGGTTGCCCCTACGATTGCAGCTTTTGCTTCAAGGTTGATCGCCGCTATCGCTTCCGCGGCGCCGAGCACGTCATGATCGAGTTCGACGAGCTTCGTCGACGCGGCGTCAAGTCGGTACACGTCCAGGACGACGCTTTTACGGCCAACAAGAAACGCTGCGCCGATGTCGCCGACGCGTTGGTAGCCGGCAAGCATCGTTTGTGGATCAAGGTGCGCAGTCGCGTGAATTCCGTGGACGAGACTATTTTGCGCAAGCTCAAGCGGGCGGGCGTGCGTTGGATCATTTACGGGCTTGAGTCCGGGTCGCAGACCATGCTTGACAGCATGAACAAACGCTCCACCGTCGCCATGAACGAACGGGCCGTCTCCCTCACAAAGAAGGTCGGTATCGCATGCTACGGCGAGATCATGATCGGCATGCCCGGCGAGACGTCGGAGACGATCGACGAAACCATAAACTTCCTGCTGAAGTATAAGCCGATTATCGGGACGGCGGCGGTGCTGTATCCGTTGCCCGGCACGCGGGTTTACGACGAAGCCCGTCAGGCCGGGACGCTCATGGGCGACTGGAGCACCAACGGTCCGTGGCCCTGGGTCAAGCTGCCGTGGAGCAACTCTCGCGAAGACCTGGCGGCGGAATCGCGCCGGATTAACCGGATCGTCCAGCGTGATCCGGGGACGATCCTGTACTTTTTGCGGACGCATCTGCGGACGATCAGTTGGAACCAGATCAAATACCTCGCCAAGCTTGCTCGTCGTCATTTGCGCGAGTTGTGTCTCCCGAAGCGTCGCGAGGCGGCCAAGCCGCCCCAGTCGCGCTGCGTCCCGGCGCGCGGGTGATCGGCGCCGTCACTGTCTGCCGTGTTCGCGCGGCGGAGTCCGAGCTGGTGGATACGTGCAAGGAAATGCGATGAAGGCGCCGCCGACAATTGACGACAGGGGCGAGATCGTTCGTTTCGAACGGACGGACATTCTGATCTGCGTGGTGCTGACGATCGCGGCCGCCGTGGTGTTCGGACGCGCGATCTCCGTGGGCGGATTTAGGTTTCCGGATACGTCCGTGCATGCGATGGACGGGGTGTTGATCCACGATTTTGTCGCGGCGGGTCCGAAGGCCTGGCTGAATCCGAAGGAATTCGCGCTGCAACAATACGCACATTATCCCAGCCTGGGGATGGTGGGAGTGTATCCGCCGGGCTTCGCCTTCGTGGAGGCGTTGTTCTTCGGAGTGTTCGGGATCTCGATATTCTCGGCCCGGTTATGCGCGGCGACGTGCGGGCTGGCAGCGGTAGTCGGGTGTTATCTGTTGGGGCGTCGGATGGGGGGGCGTCGGACGGCGATACTGGCGACGGCGGCGTTGATCGGCGTTCCAGGCGTCGTTATCTGGACGCGTCAGGCGATGCTCGAGATGCCGACGCTGGCGATCCTGATCTGGACGGCGTACGCGACCGACGCGTATTTTCGAAAGCCGGGCTGGTTGCGTCTGGCGGTCGTCAGCGCGTTGGCGATCGCGGCGCCTCTGTTCAAGCAAAACGCGATTTTCGTGATCCCGCTGCTGGGCTTGGTCGCGACGTACATGCTTTGGCGTAAACGCATGAAACTGAGGCATTACTGGGCGGCGTTGGCGGCGATAGGCTTGCCGATCGGCGTTTATTACGGATGGGCTCTTTTCGCCGAGGGGGCGGGCAGCCACGTTGAACTCGTAGTGACCGAGAATCGCACGCTGGCGGAATGGCACGTGTGGTCACAGATCATGTTTCATCTGACGGCATTCCAACAATTCGTGGGGTGGCCGATCACCGTGTTGGCGATCATCGGGGCGCCGCTTTCGCTTTGGCGGCGCGATTGGCTCTGGGGGATGATTCTCGGCTGGTTCGTGTTGTTCGCGGGCATGACGTTCTTTTTACAGCACGCCGGGCTGGAAGAACGTTATTTCTATTTCGGGTATTTCCCGCTGATCATGTGGGCGGGATTGGGGGCGGCGGCCGTACTGCGATTTATGAAGCCGCGTTTGCTGAATCAGGCCGTGCTGGTCGGGGCGGCGTCGATCGCAATCGTCGCGGGTTATTTAACGCCGATACAACCGCGTCCCGACCATGCGCCGGTAGTGGGAGCTTACGCCGACAAGATGCGTCATCGTCTGGTGTTGTTCGAGGGACGCCAGGACGGCGGATTCG
>Ga0180434_10008250_pt1 | contig 11547 bp, 3 predicted proteins | sample SS_ome_7_FD_132453 | JGI IMG/M metagenome (GOLD analysis project Ga0180434, IMG submission 132453) | Hypersaline lake sediment archaeal communities from the Salton Sea, California, USA - SS_1_D_2 metaG | ecosystem: Environmental > Aquatic > Non-marine Saline and Alkaline > Hypersaline > Sediment... | reverse complement strand
TGCCTGCCTGATACCCGTGCTGTAGGATAGACTGCACATAAGGGGGAGAATCAGGGTATGTCCAAGGCCTTTGATAGACTTTACAATCTCGTAACATACCTCAGGAGTGAAGACGGCTGCCCCTGGGACAGGGAGCAATCACTGGACAGCCTCAGGCCGCATTTGCTCGAGGAGATTCACGAACTCTGCGAGGCGATCGAGGAAGATGATACCGATAAGATCAGGGAGGAGATCGGCGATGTCCTGTTTCTCCTACTCTTCCTGGGCCGCATCGCCGAAGAAGAGGGCCGATTCACTCCACCTGAGGTCATGGACGGCACTCATGCCAAAATGAAGGCACGGCATCCTCACGTTTTCGGAAGCAAAAAGCATCTCCAACCCGGTGAAGTACTCGATCAGTGGGAACGGTCCAAGCAGGCTCAGAAGCCGGAAGGAGAATCCGTCCTCTCCGGCATTCCTAAAGGCCTATCGGGGCTCATCAAGGCCCAGCGCATTCAGCAGCGGGCCGCCAGCCTGGGCTTTGATTGGGAGGACATGGAGAGCGTATTTGATAAACTCAGAGAAGAGATTGCGGAATTCGAGGACGCTCGAAGAGGCAGCGACAAGGCGGAGATCAGGGATGAGCTGGGTGACATACTGTTTTCCCTCGTAAACGTCGCCAGATTCCTCGGAATTCGCGCAGAGGATGCCCTCCAGAGCACGAACGAGAAGTTCAGGAAGCGTTTCGCCCATGTGGAGCGTGAGATAGCCCGGCGCGGCCGTATGACCCTTGAGGAGATGGACGCCATCTGGGAGAAGAGCAAAGGTAAGAAGGGGACATAATACTCTTGTCGCAATATACGCATCACGTATTGATAATGCGGAGAAAGAAGGGGACACAATACTCTTGTCGCAATATACGCCTCATACATTGCTAATACGTAAAGAGTATTGTGTCCCCTTTTTTGCAGAGGTCATTCGATGTCACAGGAGCGACGACGCTACGGAGACATTGTCTTGAAATAGTCGTCGAGGATGGTGCGGTGGTCGAAGACTATGTTGTCGGGTAGATCCTCCGCGGTGAACACACGGGCCGTCCGAGCATCATCGCCGCCCTCAGGCTTCCCGGCGGCTGTCCCCGTAAAGACCACGGACACCGTATGCCCGCGCGGGTCCCTCGAAGGCTCCGAGTAGGTATGGAACTGTCTGAGACCAACAACATCGAGCCCGGTCTCTTCCTTCGCCTCCCTCGCTACGGCTGTCTCAACCGTCTCACCATACTCAACGAAACCGCCGGGCAGAGCCCACCCCAGGGGCGGATTCTTGCGGCCTATGAGCACGACAGAGCCGGGCCTCCCTTCAATCTCTATGATGACATCAACCGTAAGCAGGGGGTTCCTTCGCGGCCAGGTCCAGCCGCACGCCTTGCAATGGTCTTTCGAAAGGTCCAATACAATCTCCTTCTACATAGTCGACCTTATCCCTACGTCCCCACTGGAGCGGGGACGCTACGTAAAGATAACAGTCGGGCGTGGAAACCCGACGCTACACCCATTCGTCGTCACAGGGGTGACCACGCTACGAAAGACAACCGTCACATACGATCTACCAACTGCCGCAGGGCACAGAGACCCGGACATACGTCGGGCATGGAAACCCGACGCTACGCAAAAGCCGCTCCAAATAGTAAGGGGAACCGGTGGTTAGCCGGTCCCCCCGCCTACGTATATTATAAAGTCTTGGCCTTAGAACCTCGCGGTCACTGAGATTCTATGGTTGTTACCGAGAACGTCTTCTTCGGCCTCGGTAATATACGTGTAATCGAACTGCATGTACGGCACTCTTATGCCGAGACCCGCCGTAAAGGCCTGATCCTCGACACTGTTGAAGCCCGACCTGAAGAACATGTAGTAATCAGGGTGGACCTCCATGCCGTACTCGGCACCCAGGTGTATCTTGAACTTGTCGATATCCTGGGTCTTGTTGATGTCCATGCCTACAATCAGCATATCGTCCATGGCGGTTATGCCGGTACCGAAACGCCAGTTGTAGGGCACATCCACATCGCCGAACTGCGAACCGATGTCTCTAATCATCAATCCGGCCGTTACGTTGTCGGTCACCTCAAACATCCCACCGAGATCGACGCCGAAGCCGGTCTCGGTCTCGCCGAAGATGTCCTGGTGGAGGACCTTGGCGGTCCCACCAAGCATAAGATCTCCGGCTTCCATACCGTATGAGAACATTATCGCGTTGTCGCCGACATCCTGCGTGCCGAGCAAGTGACCGCTCATGTCCCGTTCCTCAAGGTCGTTCATACCGGCATTGAGCCAGTGAATTCCCAGTCCGCCCATTCCCAGCCACTGGGTGTAGGCGAAGTAATTGAGGTTTCTATCCACGGACATGTTTGCGGCATACATGAATGTCGCTTCGATGTGCTCGATCTTAACGAGCCCCGCGGGGTTCCAGTAAGCAGCCGTTGCGTCATCCGCAATGGCCGTAAAGGCACCACCCATACCAAGGGCCCTGGCACCCACTCCCATCCGTAAATAAGGTGCTGCATGGGAATCGGCACCAAACGCAACACAACCATACGACAGAATCCCGAGCGTGACCGCAACTACGACCAAGAACCTTCTCTTAGGCATTTCCCTTGACCTCCTCCTCGTTGGGGAAAGATTTCTCATATCCCAAGAAGGAGGAGGGGCGAAGCCCCTCCTTCCTCTTATTCACCATGTCCAACTGCTATCTTAAGGTTCTTCGTTACGACCTTGGAACCATCATCAACCTTGACGAATCCGATGTACGCACCGGGAGCGACAGTGTTGCCCGACTCGTCTCCGCCGTGCCACTTCTCGACGTGGCTGCCGGCACCCTTGTAACCCTCGACTATGGTCTTCACATGGACTCCGGCGAAGTCATAGATCTTGATGGTCACCTGAGCGCCCTTGGACAGCGTATAGGCGATTCTCGCATACTCGCCGTCGGCAGGGCTGAACGGGTTCGGGAACACCTTGATGTCGAACACGTCGACCACTTCAGCACCGCGATCAATCTCGATGGTGTTGAAGTTACCCACCATGTCGCTTCCCTTTACGTCTATCTTGACGGCATCCTCGCCCACGTCAATGGTGAGGATACCGCAGTGGTTGTTGATTTCCTTCCAAGACCAGTCGTAGTCGGTCTCATCAATCGGCGTGGAGTGACCGTTCTCCATTATCATGATGGAGGTGGGATCGATGCCCGAGGTCTCGTCACAGATCTCGATCTCTACCTCGGTCGCCGATTCCTCACTTATGATCACCATCGAAGGCGGCTCGCCGTCAACCGTAAACCTTCTCCACACCGGGTTGGCGTGGTTCTCGGCGCAGTCCGGTACACCGTGATCCTTCTCGTACCTTCTGCACTCGCCGTACGAACAGTCACCGGTGTAGCTCTGGTACTCACCGTCATACACGACCACGTCGATCGCCATCTCGTGAGGCAACGTCCCGTGATATACCATGTCTCCGAAGTTCACCATCACGGAGCCTTCGCCTTCCGTGAACTCCATGGCACTCGGAGTAGCCGTGCCGAGGAGTTCCTCGTACTCGGTGTCGGAACCATAAGGCGCCACTGCGAAGACATCCAGGAATACCTGGCCCTCATCCACACCGCTCTCGGCATCGCTCAGAGTGAGATGGAAGCTCGGGTTGGGAGCAACGTACTCACCCACGAACGCCACATGAGGAGGCGTGGCATCTACGGTGAAGGTGTGCACCAGGTGCTCGGTGTCACCCATCTCGTTCTGCGCCCAGATGTCCAGCGTGTAATCACCGGCAGGCAGGCCGCCATGGTCCACATACCATCCCAGCCAGTACTCGTAGTCATACCAGTAATCGTAGTAGTAGGACCACTCATCCGGCTCCACCAGCCTCATACAGAGCCTGTTGGATACGGGATCGTAGGTACCGAACCAGCCGGCCGCGAACGAAACCTCTGCGAACCAGCCTTCACCCTCGTACTCACCGCCGCCGGCGTCATAGATGATCATGTCATCGAACTTCACATGACCGGCGGGCCCATCGAGCTTGACCATGATCTCATCAACGTAGTCATAGGCAAGGTCCTCGATGATGGTGCAGAACTCAGGATAGGTGCCTGTGTAATCACCGCAATCCGGATCAAACATCGGGGTCGTGATCCTGAGCTTGGGAGCAACAACCACCGAGTAAGTACCGGTCTGGTCCACCAGGCAACTGACCTGGTCGGCCTCGCTGTCAACCGTCGTGTTTATGATCTCGACGTCGCCGTCAAAGATCCACTCCTGGTCGTCCTGATCCCAGAAGGCTATCTTGAGGTCATCCTCTGTGTAACCTTCGGGAATATCCAGTTCGCTGTAATTCATCCAGATCTTCGCACGGACGCCGTTCTCGAAGTGATAATGATCGCAGTTGCCGTAATCCAGCAGCGTCATCATCACCGGACCGCCGACCGGCATCGGATCGTTGAGCGACGGATCGTTGTAGAGCATCGGCACGTCGATGATCAAGAGTCCGTCCTGGCCGTTGAAGGCTCCGGACGGGATATCGACCGTCATGCCGTCCTGGCTCACCTTACCCTTGGTTCCTTCTCTCTCGTTGACCTTGAAGACCTCGATCATGTCGGTCATCGCGCCCACAACACCTTCGTCGTTATAGGTGGCGATGATCGTCACGTTGCCCCAAGGATCGATTTCGTCGAGATCGAAGTCATCCATCCAGACGGTCGGATCGTCCGCACGTTCCAGATGGCGGAACCAGCCCCAAGGCTCATTGAAGTGGTCCTCGGGATCGTCATCGTAGACAACGATCAGGTTAGGTGTACCGTCGCACACCACCTCGCTCGTAATCCAGTTACAGCGAGCGATATTGCCCCAGGTATTGAGGCTTGTGATAGCGCTGGTCTCATCCATGGTGACGGTGCCGTCCTCAGCGACGGTCACCTTCATCTGGGCCGGGTTCTGGTCGTAGAGATCAGGGAAGTCCACGACGTCATAGTCGTCGTCGTAGGCAACCGCCCTGACCCAGAAGTCACCGACCAAGCCGCCCGGATGCCACGGGATGCCGTAGAGGCCACCCGACATGCACTCCTCGACCTCGCCTATCGTCGTCCATGAAGCCCCGTCGGCCTTGAGCACAGCGGGGCTACCGGCCGCCATGTACTGGAACCTTACGAAACCGATATCATTCGAAGGTCCGTGTATCATGGGCGCCGCCCAGATGTATCCACTCACAGGATCCACACCGGCTATCACGGCCTGCGCGGAAAGCGCGTCAACCACGTTGATCGTTATGTAAGGCAGCTCGGGCTTGCCGTCTACATCAGCCCTGTTGCCTACGTTGTCTATACCTACCAGCCTTATATCGTAGCTTCCGCCGGTAAGTCCCAGCGTGTTCCAGTCCATGGTGTAATCAGGACCCTCACCCTCAATAATGTCTCCCAGATCCATCCAGCCGTCCATGGGCTCGCTCTGGAGCAGCTCGCCACCGTTGGCACGATACTGGAACTGGCCGCCGGCAAGGCCGCTGTTCATACCCTGGCCCTGATAGTTGGTACTCGGCACGTTATCCTCACAGATACCCGTGAGGGTCACGATACCCGCAACATTGGAGCCGGGCTCAGGAGCGGTCACCCAACCATCGGGCGCCCACTGGTCGACATATACCGGCATCACGTAGAAGGCCACGTTACCGGCCATGTCCTCGGCCTGGGCCACCAGGTCGTACCAGCCGGACTTGAGGTTTGTGAAGCCAGAACCCTGCCACTTGTAGTAGTAAGGCATCTGGCGGTCCTCGTAAATCAGGCTCACCGCGCCGAACGGCTCGCTGGCCTTCTTGTACCAGAACCTGAACCACTTGACACCGCTTGTGGCATCGGTCGCCGTACCGCTCATTTCGACGTACGGCCCACCGATCCAGGTCATATCACCTTCAAGCGTGGTCACCACGCTCGGATCCAGCGTGAACGTGTCAACCACAGGCGCGGTGTTATCAACCGTCACCATGATCGAAGCGGGTTCCGGATCCTCCTGGAGGTTGGCGTCTCTCGCCACGGCCCTGAGCTCATACTGGCCGTCCGCCAGAAGATCGGTTTCCCACTTGATGGTGTCGCCGTTGGCGTCGATGTTCCACGGAGCACCGTCGTGAGCCCTCGAGGTCCCGATGTCGATCCAGCCGTCATCGAGCGTTGTTGCCGCCCTGAACTGGTAGGTTACATCGTAGATCTCGTCGTTCGCGAAGGCGTTGGCCTGCACGAGAACGTTGTGGCTCACGTAGGCATCCGGAGCCGGCATCGTGATGAAGGCGCCGGCGGGCTCGACATCAAGAATTGTGAAGTCGACCCAGTACTCACTGATGTTGCCAAGCATATCGGTGAGCTCGGCCCTCAACGAAAGAACCACGAAGCCGTTCTGGAGAGCACCGGGCAGCAGGTACTGGTCGATCGAACCCGAAGCCGGGAACGTGACCATGTAGTCTGACACATCATCGGAGCTCTCGCCTACAAGCATGCTGCCGTTCATGACCTGGCTTCCTTCGAGGAAGTACCGGACCATAGCGACATCGCAGTCGGTCTCGGTCCACGAGGTCACGCTCGCCGAACCGTCGGCCTGCACGTAAGGCAGCATCGGCCACAACCAGCCTTCATCTATAGGCTGGAAGAGGTGATCACCAGTATCCACGCTTCTGATCCTGACTTCCGGAGCCTCGTTGTCGACCACTATCGTCATACCCATGCCCTTGGCAAGGGCTTCGGCGAAGTAGCCGGGATCGACGCACCAGTCGCCGTTCTTGTCCCAGGACCAGTGGCCGGCCACATCGGTCGTGAGAAGGACGAAGTCGTAAGAACCGTCCTCCATACCCTCGGTTGCCGGGTCGACCGTGGCACGCCAGATGGTCTCAGGAGTCGTAAGATCCAGGATCATCAGCGAATCCACCGGGTACCGCCACCCGTGGGTGTCCATCGGGTTGCAGTCGCCGATATCAGCAAAATCGGAGCTCTTATAGGCCAACATCACCATGTAGGTATCCACGGGGATATTGACCTCGGTAGCCGTCACGTTGAACGGCCCCTTGACCCTGTGCTCGCTGCAGACTTCCTGAGCCTCAGGAATATCGATCGCAAGCACCGGATACTCGGCGTCGATGAGGATGGTGACCATCTCGGTCATGGTGTTACCCACTTCATCCATCACCTCGGCTTTAATGGCGATCTCCGTCCCGTGCTCGAACATCGATGTGTTCCAGCCGAAGTCGTAGCCGATCCAGAAGTCGCCGTCGAAGGACAGGGTGTCATCCCAGTCGGTGAGAGTGGCTATGTGCATCCACTCCTCGTCGAGGGCACCCGCCATCTGATAGGAGACCTCTACCTCGCCTACGTCGTAGGCCCAGAACGGTATCTCGCCGGGCCACTGCACCCAGAAGGTAAGATCGACCGGGTCGGCACCCATCACGTGCATACCGTCAAGGATCTTGAGGTACTCAGGATGGCTGTTGTGGCCCATTATGCCCGCGATCTCTTTCCAGAACGCGAACCGGCCACCCGGAGCCTCCGTATCCTGGATCTCGAGGAACTGCATGTACCACTCGTCGTTACCGGCCTCGTCTTCAATCACCAGGCCGAGCGTGAAATCGCCGGCCGGGTAGTTCGAGAGGTCCATGGTGTACATATAATCTTCGCCAACCGGGATTGTCTGGCTGTCGATCATGATCTCAAGCGAGCTTCCATGTACCTCGAGGAGCCAGAGCTCCCAGGTCAGCTCGGCCGTCATATCACAGCCGTCGTTACCCCTGGCCACGATGTCGATCTCATCGCCCACTATCCAGCGCTCGGCTGAAGGCGAAGGATGACCGTCCACGGACCAGTAGGTCATTACAGGATCCCAGTTGTCGTAAGTGAAGACGAACTTCTCGGCTTCATCCGGCGTTATGTGGTTACCTTCGGTGTCCCAAGGAATCATGCAGACTTCGAAGGTATAGCATCCGCCGGGCACGAGATCGAAGCACTCCTCGGGGTGGTCCATAGCCCCACCCTCACAATCGAGGAAGTAAGCGTAGCAATGATACGGCGCGTCGAGCGGATAGTACGGCGGGTTGATCGGCCAGGAGCCATCCTCGTCGATCAGTTTCCACTCGCCGGGCTGGTTGCCTTCGGTCATGGGGTCTATATCCATGATCCTGGCATACCACTCATTGTACATGATCTCGTAGTAGTCGCTGTTGAGATAACCGAGGAAGTAAGCATCCTCGCCGCCGAGAACGGTCGGATGATCACCCGGGTCGAACGCCTGGACGAAGCCGGTAGGCGCCGTCGCGTCGGCGTAGTCACCCGTAATCCAGGTGAGCTCCGGATCCGACATGTTACCGGCGTTATCAACAGCCAATATACCGAAGTGATAAGGCTCGTCCCGCTCGGGCAGGAAGTCGGAGACCCATACATAGGTCCTCGCCATCATGCCGTTGAACGAGGTCGGTATATCGTCCACCGGAATCGGCTCGCCTATGAAGTTCTCAAAGTCGACATAGCCGGCCGAGTCGATGTCGGCGTAAACGAAGAAGCGCTCGACATCCTGGTTCCTGATGTCCTTATCGTAGAACATCTTGATCCCGATCGCGCCGTCCTGCAGCGAGTATGCCCTTACGTCGCTGTCATAATCGTTGAAGGTCGGGTTCAACGGATCGGGAGCATCGGTGTCGGCCGTCAGATGGTCCATCTCGCCGCTGGAGGTCCAATCCGGCACGAACGGCCATTCCTCGATCTGAGGCCAGATCTGCGGATTGAAGGCACCACCCGAAACAGGGCCGATCCATTCGTAGTCGCTCCAGTTATCCGACTCATCCTGGGCCATCACTTCGACCTCAGGATGGATAATGGTGGCCATGAGCAGCTTGCCGCCGTTGCACTCGACATCGTCCTCCCAGAGCACATCGTCCTCGCAGAAGTTACCCGGGTTCCTCACTGCCGTGAAGGTAACCGAGTAAACCGGCGAGCTCGACGTGAGCGGGATCTTATCCATCGACGGGTAACCCCAGTCATAGAGGTTGGCCCACACGCCGGCGACGTCGCCACCCGGAGCATCGGTCATATCGACCGTGATGGTGATGTCATCACCGATATCGCAGATGCCGTTATCGTCGTTATCGACAAAGGTGAGAGTGATGTCCTCAGGATCGATCTCCGGAAGCTCATTATCGACCGGCACGTATTCCTGAGTCATGTAGTGCTTGAGGTAATCACTCTCGGTCCATGTCAACGAGAAGTTACCGGCGTCGTCCATGGCGCGGACCCTGATTTTGGTTCCTTCATCCATAGCCGGGAGCACTGTGTCGCCCGGAAGGATGGGAGCACCCTCAACCAAGGTCTGGCCGTCGGGCGAGCCGTCGGCAGTCTGATAGTAGAAGTGATAACTGAACCTACCATCACCCTCGCCGCCTGCGCTAAAGGCCCGGTCGGTGAGGAAGAGGTAGTTGTCGAGGTCCATGTATTCATCACCGTACTGGCTGATGTCGGCCTGGACGAAGCCATACTCCCAGTACATATCGTAACCGGGAGCGGTAGGATCGCCCATATTGACCTCGATCTTGAGCCTGTCGCCTACATTGGCTATCTCGTTCGAGTCTTCAAGAAGCTCGAAGACGATAGCATCGGGGTCAACCGGCGCCGGACGCTCGGTGTCGACCCCTACGCAGTCGGCGTTACAGGCGTATGTGGAATCCGAAGGTGTGGCAATTGGATCCGGCAGGACATTCTCGTCAAACCAGATCGGGCAGACCCACTTCGAACTGTAGTTGCCCGCATCATCCCAGACTTCGAGGTATACCAGCGTACCCAATCCGCCGGGGCCCTGGTCGATAGTGCCGTCCGGCAGCGGATCCACTCTGTAACCCCACTTATAGGCAGGGCCACCGTCGAACCCGAATACCATGTCTACGACGCCATCGGTACCTATCGACTCTCCGTAATTCGAGAAGTCGGCGGTTACCTTAACCACGTCGCCGTCCTCATCGAAGTAGATCGCGGTCAGATTGTCGGCCGCATTGACGAGGTGCATCGGCACGTTGTCGACATAGTCCCAAAGCCTCACATATGCATTGTCGCAAGGCATTGACGGAGGCATATTGTCCACGGCGACGGGGCCGGCGAAGCACGAGTACTCGTTGGCCACGTCATCTTCCGCAATGACCTCGAAGTAGTACGCCGGGTCGTCGATCATACCCTCTTCGACCACCGCGCAGCCCGTCCAGGCGCCAGGTGTGAGATAGAGGATGGAATCGTCTCCGGCCACTCCATAGAGCCTTACGCTGATGTCCTCGACACCATCGTCGGGACCGTTGTAGGTGAAGCATATGGTGTCGCCCACCGCAGCCACCGTATCGGGTCCGCTCACCGTGATATCGAACATCGCGCAGTCTATGATCGAGCCCATATTATCAAGCTCGAGATCCGAGCAGAAGTTCTCCCAGCCGTTGGTGTTGCCCGCGTTGTCCCAGACCTTGAAGTCGGCACAGAGCGTCTCGCCGTCCACCGTGCCCGCTGTGATGGCATAAGGCGAACCCGGACCGTCAGGCCAGTGGTTGCGGTATATACCGCCGGAAGGATTCCAGTAGAGATTGATCCAGCCGGTGTAGGCGGGATCGATCGATGCGGCATTGACGCGCACCGAATCTATTTCGGTGTCATCAATGACCTCGTCTTCGCATCTCCACTCGAAGATAATCGAGTCGCCCACGGTCACAAGGCTGTCGCCGTCGACGTCACCGTCGATGCCGAAGGTCTCGGGATCGTCCCAGAACATTATAGATACATGCTCGGGGCTCATCCACGGCGGCTCGTTGTCGACCGGAGGCTGGATGCAGGAATGGTTGATGGCCGCGTTACCCGCGTCATCGGTCACCAGGACCGAGAAGCCCTGCTCATCCTCATCCGTATCCAAGGTGCAGACAGCCGCAGTGATACCGGCCACCTGGATTCTGGTCTGGCCGGTATAGTTCTTGTCCCCAAGCACCGCATCGGCGCCGTCAAGACCGTTGTCGTAAAGCACCGGCACCGGGTCGTTGCAGTAGGGATTGTCTATAAGGCTAACATCAAGGACCTCGTCCACACCCAGGTAATCACCAAGATTGGCGTGGAGCACGATCCTGTCCCTGTCGTCATACGGATTGCCGTGGATATTGTCCACCGGCTGGCCGACGTTGGCGTAACCGGGATAGCTGGCAACGTCCTCGTCGAGCTCCGTCCAGATCACGTTTCCGGTGGAACAGTCGCCGGCATCCACAAACGGCAGGATGTTATCCACCCAGAGCGTGGTATCCGTGGCCGGTCCCACGAAGAAAGTATTACCGGCGTTATCGAAGATCCACACCGCGCTCATGAGCGAATCCTGGTCGTAGCCATAGGGTGAAGGCGGTGAAGCCAGCACATCTATAGAGTCGGTTCCCCAGACCGGGCTCAGGGGATGCATGTCACCCAGGAAGTCGAAACCGAAGGGCGTATACATCGTGTCCGCCTGGTCGTAACCGATCTGCATCATAGATGCGAATGCCCATCCGC
>Ga0180434_10008249_pt1 | contig 11547 bp, 9 predicted proteins | sample SS_ome_7_FD_132453 | JGI IMG/M metagenome (GOLD analysis project Ga0180434, IMG submission 132453) | Hypersaline lake sediment archaeal communities from the Salton Sea, California, USA - SS_1_D_2 metaG | ecosystem: Environmental > Aquatic > Non-marine Saline and Alkaline > Hypersaline > Sediment... | reverse complement strand
CCTGGTGCGGGGTCCGGAGCAGGAGGCCTCGGTCGACTCCGGCGCAGGAGCACGGTGTCAGTTGCCGAATCTTTGATGCTGAAAGTGGGAACACTCCACCTGAGTGCAGTTCCCCAACTGAGCGTATCTTCAGCCTGAGGCAGGTAGCTCTGTCAGAGCATAGACGGGAAATCGTCTCCGGCTCCACGCGATGCCGGCGACCGACGGCCGGCGGGGCAAGGCGCCCCGCGAGGCATACTGGGGACGCCCTGTGGCGCCTTCGCGCGCTGGCAGTCGCTCTCGGCCTCCTTTTGGCCGGCCCGGCCGCCCCGGCGCACGCCTACATCGGTCCCGGCGCGGGCTTCGCCGTCTTGGGCTCGTTCCTGGTGGTGGTGGCGGCCGTGGTGCTTGGCGGCCTCGTGCTCATCACGTGGCCGCTGAGGGCGCTGATTCGACGGCGGCGGCGGCGGAAAGCCTACGCCAAGAGCCAGGTGAACCGGGTCGTCATCCTCGGCTTCGACGGCATGGATCCGGAGATCGCGGAGTCGATGCTGGCTGCGGGGCGACTGCCGAACCTGGCGAAGCTCCGGGACACGGGATCGTTCCTGCCTCTGGCGACAAGCTGCCCCGCGATGTCGCCGGTGGCGTGGTCTTCGTTCATGACCGGCGCCGGCCCGGGCCGCCACGGGATCTTCGACTTCCTCCACCGCGACCCGCGCACATACCTCCCCGACCTATCCTCCGCCCAGATTCGGCCGCCGCGACGGCAGGTGAAGGTGGCGGGAGTGACGATTCCGTTGGGGCGCCCGGTCATACGTCTGCTGAGGCGCAGCAAGCCGTTCTGGACGGTGTTGGGGGAGCATGGGATCTTCTCGACCGTGCTGCGCGTGCCCATAACGTTCCCGCCCGAGCGCTTCAACGGCCTGCTGCTGTCGGGCATGTGCGTGCCCGACCTGCGGGGCAGCCAGGGGTCGTTCACGTTCTTCACCAGCGCCGGCGAAGCCAGTCGAGAGCACATCGGCGGCGAGCGACACCTGCTTACTCAGGCGAACGGCGTCTTTCACGGCGAGCTGCCGGGGCCGCCGCTGGCGGGGTCCGACCAGGGCGAGGCCTCGCGGACACCGCTGCAGCTGCGGCCCGGGGGAGACGGCCGGGCGCGGCTGGAGATCGACGGGGAGCGCCTCGATCTGCGGCTGCGCCAGTACAGCGATTGGGTGCCCCTGAGCTTCCGCCTGGGGCCGGGCATGCGCGCCCGGGGAATGTCCCGCTTCTATCTGAAGCAGCTCCAGCCACAGGTCGAGCTGTATGTCTCGCCCATCAACATCGACCCGGAGCAGCCGGCGCTGCCGGTCTCCCATCCCGCCGCCTACGCCATCTACTTGTCGAAACGGCTCGGCCGCTACGCCACCTTGGGTCTGGCGGAAGACACCTGGGCCTTGAACGAGTCGGTGCTCGACGATGCGAGCTTCCTCGACCAGTGCCGGCTCATGTTCGAGGAGCGCAGGAAGATGCTCTTCAACGCGCTGGCGAACGCGCCGGCCGGGTGCGTCGTATGCGTTTTCGACACGACCGACCGCGTGCAGCACATGTATTGGCGCTACCGGGATCCAAATCATCCCGCCCCGGTGGAGGACGATCCGAGCCCCTACTCGCAGGCCATCGAAACCTCCTACGAAGAGGCCGATCAGGTCGTTGGCGAGGTCGTGTCCAAGCTGGGCCCCCGGGATGCGCTTTTCGTCATGTCGGACCACGGGTTCAAGTCGTTCCGGCGGGGTGTGAACCTCAATGTGTGGCTGCTGCAGGAGGGCTACCTCCACCTGAAAGAGGGCGCGACGGGAGAGGCGGAGTGGCTGCGGGATGTGGACTGGGAGCGGACCCGCGCCTACGCCATCGGATTAGGCGGCCTCTATCTGAACGTAAAGGGCCGCGAGGCGCGAGGCATCGTGTCGCCCGACGAGGCGCCCGACCTGAAGGCGGAACTCATTGCCAGGCTGACCGGGCTTCGGGATGAAGCGAGCGGGGTGGTTGCGATCGCGCGGGCGCTCGATACGGAGGCGGTGAATCCAGGCCCGTACGCCGAAGTGGGGCCCGATATCACGCTGGGATACGGGATCGGATACCGCGCCTCGTGGGGGGCGGCGCAAGGGCAGGTGTCCGGAGCGGTGATCGAAGACAACAGGCGGCGCTGGAGCGGGGATCATTGTCTGGATCCAAATCTCGTCCCCGGAGTGCTGTTCTCGAGCATTCCGCTGGCGGCGGCGGAGGCCTCCATCGTGGATGTGGCGCCGACCGTGCTCCAGTTGTTCGGGGTTCGAGCGCCGGCCTATATGCAGGGCAGGCCGCTGCTGGTCGGCGAGGAGACGGAGGCTGTGGTCAGTGGTTGAGGACGCTCGGGCGCGCGGGAGAGGGACCGGCGCGCCCGACAGGCCGGCCGACCCCGGCAAGAGAGCGACGCTGAAGAAGCTGGCGGCCCTGGGGCTGCTGGCGATCGTCGATGCGGGCGCGCTCTCCTCCTGCGGACGCAACGCCTCTTCCCCCCGGAGTCGAGAGCGCAAGGTGATCGTCCTCGGGCTCGACGGACTCGACGCCCGCGGGATCGAGCGGCTCATGGCGGACGGAAAGCTGCCCAACATGACCCGTCTGAAGGAGCTGGGAGGCTTTCGGGCCCTTCGCAGCACCATCCCGCCGCAGAGCCCGGTCGCCTGGGCCAGCTTCATAACCGGCCGGGACCCCGGCGGCCACGGCATCTACGATTTCATCCAGCGCGACCCGAAGACGTACATCCCCTACCTCTCCATCGCGCGGACGGAGGCGCCGGACAAATCCCTCTCCATCGGGCAGTGGAAGGTCCCGCTGTCGGCGGGCAAGGTCGAGCTCCTGCGGAGCGGGCGGGCCTTCTGGGACGTGCTGGCGGAGCAGGGCGTGCCCGCGAGGGCCTACCGGGTGCCGACGAACTTCCCCCCGCAGGGCGGTGCCGTCAAGCAGTTGGCGGGGCTCGGCGCGCCCGACCTGCGGGGCACCTACGGGGAGTTCTCCTACTACACGGATGCGCCGCCGGAGCCGGGGCATGAGATAACGGGAGGGGCGATCTACCAGGTCGAGGTGAGGCAGGCTCGCGCCAAGACACGGCTCTGGGGGCCGGATAACACGCTTCGAGAGGGGGGCCCTCAGTCGTATGCCGACCTCGATCTTCTCGTCGACAGAGAACACGGCTTGGCCAAGGTCAATCTCCAGGGCCAGGAGATCCTGCTCCGCCCCGGCGAATGGAGCGAGTGGACGTCCGTTCGGTTCGAGATGATCCCACACCTGAAGCATGTCAGCGGGATCTGCCGCTTCTATCTGAAGGCGGTGCGGCCCTACCTGAAGCTGTACGTGACGCCGATAAACGTGGACCCGAGGGACCCGGCGCTGCCCATCACGGCGCCCCCGGAATTCTCCTCCGAGCTGGCGAACAAGTTCGGGCTCTTCTACACTCAGGGCTTTCCGCACGACGTGAAGGCGCTCCGCCACGAAATCCTGGACGACGAAGAATACCTCCAGCAGTCCGGCCTCGCCTTTGGGGAAGAGCGCGGGATGTTCGAGATGGCGCTGGGCGAGTTCAGCCGCGGGCTGCTCTTCTACTACTTCGCTACCAGCGACCGAACCCAGCACATGTTCTGGCGCACGATGGACCCGCTCCACCCGGCCCACGACCCCCGGCTCGCCGCCAAACTCGGCTCGGTGATCGAAGACTGCTATGGCGATGCAGATGAGATCGTCGGGCAGGCGCTGGAGGCATGCGACGGGGACACGACGCTCGTCGTGCTTTCCGATCACGGCTTCTCACCCTACTACCGCTGGTTCAACCTGAACACCTGGCTGGCCCGAAACGACTACCTCCCCGGGGTGGAGCCGTGGGGCGGAGGGACCGACATATTCGGGAATGCCGATTGGCGCAACACGCTGGCCTACGGCCTCGGCTTCAACTCGCTCTACTTCAACCTGCTGGGGCGCGAGCCGTACGGCCTCGTCGGTCCGGAGGAGAAAGAGTTCCTGGCACGGCAGCTCGCCCATGACCTCCGCCAGGTCCGCGATCCGGAAACGGGCGAGCGCGTTATCGAGCAGGTGTACCTGGCGGAGGAAGTCTATTCGAAAGATCGAGCCGATAGAGCGCCGGACCTCGTGATCGGCTATGCCCGTGGATACCGCTGCTCCGACGAGTCCGTGCTCGGCGAGGTGTCGCAGGAACTCACCGGGGCCAATTACGACAAGTGGAGCGGGGATCACTGCATCGACCGCTCCCTCGTGCCGGGAATCCTGCTCTCCAACAAGCCCATCCGAGAGGCCTCGCCCGCGCTGGAAGATGTGACGGCCAGCGTCCTCGCCGAGTTCGGCTCGCCAAAGCCCGAGGAAATGTCCGGCGACCCGGTCTGGTGAGGAGCTGAGCGTGGCCGCGAACGAGCCCCAGGGTCCGGCCCGACGCCGGCGCAAGAGCGCCTCCCCAGCCGACCGACCGGCCGATCCCTCCAAGCGGAAGACCCTCAAGAAGCTGGCCGCCCTCGGCGCGCTTGCCGTGGTGGACGCGGGCGCGCTCGCCTCGTGCGGCCGGCGGCCGACGTCGGGCGCGCATGCGCGGGACAGGCTGATCCTGCTCGGGATCGATGGCCTCGACCCAGGAATCACGGCGCGGATGATGGCCGAGGGCAAGCTGCAAAATATGCTCCGCCTCAAAGCGATGGGAGGCTTCCGCACGCTCGCCAGCACCATTCCCCCGCAGAGCCCCGTCGCCTGGGCGACCTTCATCACCGGACAAGATCCGGGGCGTCACGGGATCTACGATTTCGTCCATCGCCACCCGGACACCTATGAGCTTGTTTCGGGTATGGCGCGGACTGCGCCACCCAAGTACACCCTCCCCTGCGGCCAGTGGCGCCTGCCGCTGTCCAGTTCGCAAGTGGACCTGGTACGGCAGGGCCGCGCTTTCTGGGAGATTCTCGAGGAGCACGGCGTCCCCTGTGAAGTACACCGCGCCCCATCGAACTTCCCCCCGAGAGACACCGGAGCGAGGCAGCTCGCGGGCCTGGGAACGCCGGACATCCGAGGCTCGCTGGGCGAACACTCCTACTTCGCCGAGTCGCCCCAAGGGGACGGCGGCGAGACACAGGGAGAACGCGTTCGCGTGGTGGAGGGGCGGGTGCGAGCGCGGCTGAAGGGGCCGCGCAACTCGCTTCAGACAGGGACGCCTGACACGGCCGTGGACTTCGACGTCTGGGTCGATCGCCGGCACCTCCTCGGCAAGCTCTCGATCCAGGGCCAGGAGATCGTCCTGCGCCAGGGAGAATGGAGCGGCTGGGTTCCCATACGGTTCACGATGGTGCCACACGTGAAGAGCGTCGGCGGAATCTGCCGCTTCTACATGAAGGAAGTGGCCCCCTCCTTCAAGCTCTACGTGACACCCGTTCACTTCGACCCGATGGATCCCCCCCTTCCCATCGACGCCCCGCCCGGTTTCGCGCGAGAGCTGGCCGAGCGGCACGGGCGCTTTCACACCGCCGGGCTGCCCGAGGACACGGGGGCACTCATGAGAGGGGTGCTCGACGACGGGGAGTATCTCCACCAGGCCGGACTCGTGCTTGACGAGACGCGGCGTATCTTCCACACCCGCTTACAGGAGTTCCAACGCGGTTTGCTCTTCTCCTACTTCGGGACTACGGACCGAAACCAACACGTGTTCTGGCGGACGATGGATCCGCTCCATCCATACTACGACGAGGGGCTCGCCCGCGACTACGGCGGAGTCGTCGAAGAGTGCTATCGGATGGCCGATGAGCTCGTAGGGGAGGCGCTTGCAGTCTGCGATAGTCGAACGGATCTGATCGTTCTGTCCGACCATGGCTTCGCGCCGTTCTATCGGAAGTTCAACCTCAACGGCTGGCTGGCCGACCGCGGCTATCTGGCGATGCGCAACCCTCAAGATGGAGCGAACATCACCCGCGAGGCCGACTGGGGTCGGAGCGCCGCCTACGGGATCGGGCTCAACGGCCTCTACCTCAACCTCAAGGGCAGAGAGCGAGATGGGGTGGTCACGCCGGAGGAACGCGGGTCGGTGGCGCGTCGACTTGCCGCCGACCTGAAAGCGCTCCGCGATCCCGACACCGGAGAGCCGGTCGTCGCCAACGTCTACCTCTCGGAGGAGGCATATTCGACCGTGAACCCGGATATGACCCCCGATCTCATTGTCGGATACGCCCGCGGCTACCGGTGCAGTGCCCTTTCGGCCGTGGGTGTGGTAACATATCCGCCGGTGGAGGACAATGCGAACAAGTGGAGCGGCGACCATTGCATCGACCGGCAGGCCGTGCCGGGCATTCTCCTCGCGACGAAGCCGATCAGGGCGGAAAGCCCCGCACTGGCGGATGTGACGGCGAGCGTGCTTGCCGCCTTCGGGGTGCAGGTGCCGGGAGAGATGCAGGGGAAACCGATGTGGTGAGGATCGAACCATGTTCGGACCGAAAGTGAAGCTCGACAAGGACCTGTACGAACGCCTCAAGCGCTGCGCCGAGGCGGCGGGCTACTCCTCGGCGGACGAGTTCATCCGCCACACGCTGGAGAAGGCGGCCGCCTCCATCGAGGAGGCGGACTCGGAGGAGGAGGTCAAGAAGCGCCTCCAGGGGCTCGGCTATCTTGACTGAGCAACCATGGCAGCGGTGAACGCGGTGATCACGCAGCTCTTCGATTGGCTCCTGGCGCCTTTCTCGGCGAGCCCCTGGCTGGCGCTGACCGTCATCTCGCTCCTGACCGGCGGCGTGCTGCTGCTCGTATTTCGCTACACCTCGAACCAGCGGGGGATCCGGCAGGCGAAGAGCCAGATCGTGGCGGGTCTCCTGGAGGTGCTCCTCTACCGGGATGAGATGCGAGTGGTCCTGCGGGCGCAGGCCCGCCTGGCGAAGGACAACCTTCGCTATCTCGGCCATGCCCTCGTCCCTCTCGCCTGCATGATCCTCCCGGTCGCGTTCCTGCTCGTGCAGACCGACCTGCGCTACGGGCACCGCCCGCTGCGGGAGGGGGAGACCGCCATCGTTGCGCTCACGGTCGACCCCGGAGTGAACCTCGACCAGGTCTCGCTGTCGGCCGGTCCGGAGATTGCCGTGGAGACGGAGTCGCTCCGGATTCCCGCCCTGCGTGAGGTCGATTGGAGGGTTCGAGCGGCCGCCGCCGGACAGCACGAGCTTCGATTTCGAGTGGGGGGCCAAGACCTCGTCAAGCAGATCGTCGTGGGCAACTGGCGGGGGCGAGTGTCGAGCGCGCGGGTAGACGGCGGAATCAGGGCTCAGTTCCTCCACCCGGGAGAGCCGGCCATCCCCGCCGGCGTGCCGGTCCAAGAGGTGACGGTGTCGTACCCGTCTGCGGAGATGCAGCTCTTCGGGTGGCGAATGCACTGGGTCTGGCCGTGGCTGATTATCTCCATGGCCTTCGGATACGCGCTCAAGGGACCGCTGCGGGTGCAGGTCTAGCCGGAGGCGGGGGCGAGGCCTCTTCCGCCTCAGAGATAGCCCAGCTCCTCCAGCCTCGCGCGAATCTCCTCCAGGTGCTTCGGCTCCAGCTCGCGACTGACGGCCAGCCTCTCCAACGGGTGCCCGAGCTTTCCCCACCCGATCCAATTCCAGAGCCGTTCGTGCCCGTAGTAGAGCACCAGCTTGACCACGATCTCGACCGCACCGATCCCCAGGGAGAGAACCGCCTGTCCCGTGAAGGCATAGACGATGGCCATGGTCGATGCGGTGGCGAGAAACCGCCAGCAGACTGCCTTGACGAAGCTTCGCTTATGAAACTCGCGCACGCTGTGGTCCTTTCAGCCGACTCCCCAAACACCTGAGCTCGGCCCTCTGGCGCTAGAGCGCATTTCATAGCCCTCATTCGCCTAGCTGTCTGCTAGAGACATCGGCATGAAATGCGCCTGCCGGAGCCTGGCGGCGTGTGCTGCTGTTTCATAACCTCCATCTGAGGTTATGAAACAGCTTCTACTGAGTCAGCCAGTCCAGTATCGCCGCCGCTGGCTCCGAGATATCGGGACTCTCTGGAACAGGCAGGAGGGTCCAGAGGAAGGCATCGTCCCAGGTGTGCATGCCCTGGAAGTGGCTCTCGGCGAAGATCTCCCCTCCCTTCGTCGTCCCCTTCAAATCGAAGCCGGCGCGGCCGATGGCGACGAGGTCCGCCGCCAGGCCCTGCTTCGGCCCGTGGAAGGCCTCCTCACGCGTGAACACATGCGCCACCGCCTCCTCGCCCTCGAACTTCAGGGCGCGGAGCTTCGCCGCCATCTCTTCGCGCAGGGCGGACACCTCGGAGGCGTCCACACACCCCCCCGCAAAGCGTTCCCTCGCGTTGATGTGAATCCGCCCGGGGTCCAGGGCAAAGGCGCGCGTCCTCTCCGGGTCGATATCGGCGACGGACGCCGGATCCTCCTTCGCATATTCCAGGTAGCCGTTGTCGTGGAGCCAGGCGTTCAGACGCAGGTCCCGCTTCAGACCGCTGAAGCCGTGGTCCGAGAGGAGCATGAATCCCTCCCCCTCCCGGTCGGCCGACCGCCCTTCGTGGAACGTGTCCCAGAGGCCGCCGATGAAGTCGTCGATCCTCCGGTAGTAGTCCATGGCGCGCTGGTGGCGGGGGTCCTCGCGCCGCTCCACCGCCTTCCAGAGGAAGTGGTGCAGCCGGTCTGTCCCGGTCACCACGACCTGGAAGTAGTCCCATGCCTCCTGCTTCCAGAAATAGCCGGCGGCCATGCGCCGCCTCTTGAGGGTGGCCTCCAGGTCGTCCAGCAGCCCGTCGGGATCGTCCGCCGCCTTGCGCGCGTCGACGTCGATGCGATAGCCCATGCGCTCCAGCGCCGACAAATGCGTCTTCGGCCAGACGCTCTTCTGAAGCTGAAGGGCGACGAACCCGGAGACGAGGGCGCCGGGGATCTCCCGCGCCGGATAGGTGGCGGGCTGGTTGATCACAGCGCAGCGCCGGCCCCTCTCGCCGAGCCTATCCCAGAACGTCGGCACGGCGACGTCTGCGAAGGTCGGAAAGCGAAGCTGGTAGCTGTCGCGCGAGACATCGGTGAAACCGAAGATGCCGTGCTCGGCGGGATTGGCGCCGGTCATAAAGCAGGACCAGCTCACCGACGAAACGGGCGGCAGGGAGGCGCGCATCTTCCTCAGCCCGCCCTCCCGGATGATGCCGGCGGTGCGCGGCATCACCGACTCCTCCGCCAGCCGCTTCAGCAGACCGAAGGGAACGCCGTCGAGCCCCACGACACAGACCCGTCTCTTCTTGCGCCCGCGGAAGAAGAGCATCTCAGACCCGTCTCAGATGTAGCCCAGGTCTTTGAGTCGCTGCTTTATGCTCTCCTCTTCCTCCTCGTTGTAGCCGCGGCCGTCCGTCGCCGGGATGTAGCTGAGCTGTTCGAGCGTGGCGATGATCCTGTTCACGGAGGCGTCGATGTCCTCGGAGGCGGTGTTCACCACGACCTCCGCCTTCTCCGGCGCCTCGTAGGGGTCGCTCACGCCGGTGAAGTTCTTGATCTCCCCGTTGAGGGCCTTCTCGTACAGCCCCTTGGGATCGCGGCCCTTGAGCGTGTCCAGGTCGCACTGGCAGTACACCTCGACGAAGCGGCCGATGAGCCTCCGGTTCTCGTCGCGGATCGCCCTGTAGGGCGAGATGGCGGCGGCGACGGCCACGACGTCGTTGCGCGTGAGGAGGTGGCACACCCATCCGATGCGGCGGATGTTCGTGTCCCGGTCTTCCTTGGAGAACCCCAGACCCTTGCTTAGGTTCGTGCGGACCTCGTCGCCGTCGAGCACTTCCACCTTCATCCCGCGTTCGAGCAGGATATCCCTCACCCGCTCGGCCAGGGTGCTCTTGCCGGATGCGGATAGACCCGTGAACCACAATGTGAATCCCTTCGGCATCTCTCACCTTTCCTCTGCTCTCGAATCGAGCCGGACCGGCCGCCCGGTCAGATGATCGGCTCTCCGATCATATCCTCCGGCACCTCCAGCCCGAAGAACCGGAGGATGGAAGGAGCGACGTCATATATCTGATAGCGCTCGGCCGTGCGCGGTGGTCCGGCCTCTCCCGGGTCCCAGACGAACAGCCCGTCGGGAAGGTGGTTCGCGTCATCCGGCCCGGTGTCGTTCTCGCGCAGGTGGACCGATCCGACGCCCACCGAGCCGGCGGAGCGCCAGTCGAGATCGCCGAAGTAGACGATCATATCGGGCGGAATGTTGTTGACCTCGCGATAGACCTCCTCCGGCTTGAAGACGCGGGTCCCGATCTGCCTGCCCTCTTCATCCCCGAGCGCTTCCAGCGCGGCCTTGAGTTCGCTGCGAACGGCCTCATAGGCCCCCGGCGGGACGCACCCCTGGGGCTCGCGGCCGCTCACGTTCAGGAAGAGCCGGCCGTAATAGCCGCCCTCTCCCCAGGCCTTCGTCTTGGGCCAGTCGATCATGTCGGGGGTCAGACGGGTCCGTGATTTCGGCTGCTCCTTGAGCGTCAGATATCCCTCCCGCTGGAGCCACTCGTTGATGCAGATGGCGCCGTCCATCGCCTTCGCCCCATGGTCGGAGACGACCATGATGGAGGCGCCCTCCCCCGCCGCTTCCAGCGTCCGCCCGATCTCGGCATCCACCGCCACGTAGTAATCGTGCAGAACGTGCTCGTACGGGTTCCCCGCCTCGAACAAACGGTGCTCCGGATCGCAGTAGCGCCAGAAACCGTGCTGAAGCCGGTCCGGCCCCATCTCGACCATCATGGCGAAGTCGAACTCGTCCGCCTGGAGAAGCGCCCGAAAGGCGCGGAAACGCGCCGCCGTCATCTTCTGCACCGACGCCAAGAGCGCGTCCTTATCATCGGTGCGGAAGTCCTTGACGTCGATGATGTACTCGCCCCCCGCCGCCTGGTCGAGAACCTCTTTCACGCCTTCCGGATACGTGAAGGTGACATCTTTGCTCGGCGTCATGAACCCGGACACCATGATGCCGTTGAGCGGCTTCGGCGGATAGGTCTGGGGCACTCCCATGACGAGCGATTTCAGGCGATTCCGGGAGAGGTAGTTCCAGGTCGTCCGGGCCGTGATCGCCGTCGCGTTCGCCACGCTCAGCGCGTCGTATTCGTAGGAGGTGCGATTGCGGAATCCGTAGACCCCGAGCATGCCCGGATCCTTGGACGTCATCATGGCCGTCCAGGCCGGCACGGTGATCGGCGGAATGGTCGAACGCAGCCGCGCGCCCACCCCCCGGGAGAGGAGCCCCTTCAGGTTCGGCATCTCGTCCAGCCAGGCCTCCAGCGCCCACTGGGGGGTGAAGCAGTCCAACCCTATGACGATCAAGCGCTTCATCTATTGCCTCTCACCGGGAGCTCTCGGCCAGCAGCTTCGCCACTTCCGGGCGCGTGAACTCAACCGGAGGCAGCTCTCCCGCCGCCAGCATCTCTCGAACCTTCGTGCCGCTTAGGAAGACGTGGTCTTCCTTCCCGTGCGGGCAGGTCTTCGTGGTGGCCATGTTGCCGCACGTGCGGCAGTAGAAGGCGTGGTCGAAGAAGAGCGGCGTG
>Ga0180434_10008244_pt1 | contig 11552 bp, 13 predicted proteins | sample SS_ome_7_FD_132453 | JGI IMG/M metagenome (GOLD analysis project Ga0180434, IMG submission 132453) | Hypersaline lake sediment archaeal communities from the Salton Sea, California, USA - SS_1_D_2 metaG | ecosystem: Environmental > Aquatic > Non-marine Saline and Alkaline > Hypersaline >... | reverse complement strand
TGGAAGACGCTGTCGTTGCGGCGAGGGTCCACCACCCGGATGAGGCGGGCGCCGACCTGGACGGCCAGGCGGTCGACCTCGAGCATGGCCTCGACAGGGGGCTCGTCGGTGTCCTCGGCGTGCCTGTCTTGCTCGGGTTTCGGCTCGGCCCGGCGTTCGCGCTGCCGCAGCGCCCGGGCCAGTAGCCCCGCCCCGAGCGAGAGGACGATGAACGGCACCTTCGGAAAGCCCGGGACGAAGACCATGGCGCCGAACAGAAACGCCGCGATCCCGATGGGCCGGCTCCGGGCCAGCATCTGCCGCACCAGGTCGTGGCTGAGGCTTTCGAGGGTCGAGGTCTTGGAGATCAGGAACCCTGCCGAGGCCGAGATGACGACGGCTGGAATCTGGCTGACCAGGCCGTCGCCGATGGCCAGGATCGAGTACGTCTCGGCGCTCTGGGCCATTGTCATGCCGCGCGTCAGCCCGATGACCATGCCGCCGACGAGGTTGACGGCCGTGATGACCAGGCCGGCGATGGCGTCGCCACGGATGAACTTGCTGGCCCCGTCCATGGCGCCGTAGAACTCGCTCTCGCGGACGATCTTCTCGCGTCGGGCCTTGGCCTGCTCCTCGTTGACGAGGCCGGCGTTGAGGTCGGCGTCGATGCTCATCTGCTTGCCTGGCATGGCGTCGAGGTTGAAACGTGCGGCGACCTCGCTGATGCGCTCAGCCCCCTTCGTGATGACGATGAACTGGATGATGACCAGGATCAGGAAGACCACCAGGCCGATCGTCAGGCTGCCCCCCGCCACGAACTGGCCGAACGTCTGGATGATCTGGCCGGCGTCGCCCTGCATCAGGATGAGCCGCGTAGAGGCCACGTTCAGCGACAGGCGGAAGAGGGTCAGGAACAGCAGCAGAGAGGGGAAGGTCGACAGTTCCACCGACTCCCGCGTCGAGAGGACCACGATCATCGTGCCGACCGCGATGGCGATGCTGCATGCCAGCAGAAGGTCCAGCAGGAACGTGGGCAGGGGAATCAGGAGCGTGGCCAGGACCATCGCCAGACCGCAGGCGAACAGGATGTCGTTGTGGGCGAGGAGGCGGTGGAGCCCGCCCCGGTCGGTGTCGGCGGTCGTCGCGTTGTTGGTGGGTTTCGCCATTATGTTGCTGCTTGCCGCTGCTTGGCGGCTTCGCGGCGCCGGAAGGCACGCGCCGGGCAAGCCCGGCGGCTAACTGTCGCTTCCCCGCGCGGCGGGTCTCCCGACCTGCCGCGCTCGCCCGCCGGGCAAGTTTACCCGCCGTCGTGGGCGGGCCCGCGGCTACGTGTCGCTATGGTCCGGTCCGCTGGCGCCGCATCCGGTAGATGAGTGCGAGGATCTCGGCCACCGCGACGTAGAGCGGTTCGGGGATCGGCTCGCCGGCCTCGACGGTGCGGTAGATGGTGCGGGCGAGTTCCGGTCGCCGCAGGATCGGTACGCCGTGGGCCCGGGCGATCTCGCGGATGCGTTCGGCCAGGTAGTCGGCCCCCTTGGCGGTGACCTGAGGCGAGTCCATCGCCTCGGCATCGTACTTCAGGGCCACCGCCACGTGGGTGGGGTTCACGAGGACGACGTCCGCCCGGGGTACCTCGTGGAGCATCCGCTTGCGGACCATCTCGATCTGCATGCGCCGCAGCTTGCCGCGAACCTCGGGGGCGGCTTCGTGCTGCCGGCGTTCCTCCTTGATCTCCTGCTTGGTCATCCGCAGGTCCTTGCGGTGCTGCCACTTCTGGTACAGGACGTCGAGGATGGCGATGACGACCATGCCGGCCACGAACCGGGCCACCAGGCCGAAGATGACCTCCATGATGACCGTCAGGGAGGCGATCGGCGTGGCCCAGGTCAGTGCGAGGAACTGCTCCAGCCGGCCGTGAAGGTACGTCAGGATGAGGGCGACCATGACGCCCAGTTTCGCCCACGCCGCCAGAAGCCGCACCAGCGACCGGGTTGAGAAGAGCCGCTTCACACCCTCGACGGGGTTGATGGCCTGGCCCTTCGGGTGGATGGCCTTCGGCGCGAAGACCCAGCCGCTCACGAGCAGCCCGCTGGCGATGCCGGCCGTGACGATGGCCACCATGAACGGGGCGATGAGTGCCAAGACGGCCCAGCCCTTGCCGGCGAGCAGGTCGGTCATGGTGCCCAGGCCCATCCCGGGGGAGGCGGCGGCCGTAAAGCCCGCCACCATCTGGTTGCGGAACCATTTCCACAGGTTCTCCGCCGACAACACCAGCGCCACCAGCAGCATCCCGAGCGTCAGGGCCAGGGGCAGTTCCTGGCTCGTGGGCACCTTGCCCTCCTCCTTGGCCTTCTTCAGGCGATCCGGAGTGGGCGGTTCGGTCTTGTTGGCGGCCGACTCGGCCATGGGTGGTCTCTAGGGGGCGAGGAGGCCGTTGATCCAGTCGCCCAGTTCGCTCGTGAAGCCCTCGATGGACGGCAGGATGGCGGCGGCCATGAAGAGCCCCAGGCCGATCCGCAGCGGCAGGCTGGCGATCAGGATGTTCATCTCCGGCAGGATGCGGGCCAGGATCGCCAGCGCCACCGCCAGCACCAGGAACGCCGCCACCATCGGCGACGCCAGCCGAAGCGCGAAGAGCAGCATGGCCAGCCCGGCGTCGAGGATGGCCTCGGCGGCGGCACCGGCCTCCGGCCACCGGCCGACGGGAAAGACCTCCCAACTCCGGGCCAGGAGCCTCAGCATCAGCCGGTGTCCCCCCGCCGCCAGAAAGAATACCGTAAAACACATCTCCATGAGCATGCCGACCGGCTGCGACTGCTCGCCCGTCATGGGATTGACCTCGCGGGCCACCGCCAGACCCATCTGCCGCTTGATGATCATCCCCGCCTGCCGCACCGACGCGAACACCACCGCCACCGCCAGGCCCAGGCCCAGGCCCGTCAGCGCCTCCCGCACCACGAGCAGCGCCACGGCCGGCCAGGCCGATGACGCCAGCGAGGCCTCGACCGGCAGCACCCAGGCGAACGCCAGCGTCAGCACCAGGGCCAAGCCTGCCTTGACCCGCAGCGGCGCCGAACGCCAGCCGAACACGGGCAGGGCGGCCACGAAGCCCGACACCCGTGCCAGCACGAGCACCGCCGGGACGACCATCCGGCCGAGCGATTCCACGGTCAGTGTCCCATCGTGTGGACATGCGAGAAGACCTCGTGCGCAAACTCCACCACCACCTGGAGCGACCAGCCTGCCGTCACCAGCAGCGTGATCCCCACCGCCGCCAGTTTCGGCGCCATGCTGAGGGTCATGTCGCGGACGCTCGTCACGGCCTGGAGCATGGCGACCAGGACGCCCGTCAGCATCGCCACCGCCAGGATCGGGGCCGCCACCAGCAGCGCCGTCTCCAGCGCGCGTCGGCCCAGGTACAGGACCAGGTCGGCGTCCATACGCGCCCTTCCTTTTGTCGTACCGGCAACCTTGTGACGCTTATGGTGCGCGGCGGGTCTCCGCACCCGCCGCGCCTAACTCTGCGGCGCGATGGGTGCGGAGTCCCGCCGCGCCCCCAGGCGTCAGTAGAAACTTGTGACCAGGCTTTGCGTCAGCAGCGCCCACCCGTCCACCAGGACGAACAGGATGATCTTGAACGGCAGGCTGACGATGATGGGCGGCAGCATCATCATGCCCGCCGACAGCAGGATGCCCGCGATGACCAGGTCGATCAGCAGGAACGGGATGAACAGCAGGCACCCCATCTCGAACGCCGTCCGGAACTCGCTGACCGCGAACGCCGGGATCGCCACGTGCATCGGGACGGCGTCCGGCGACTCCGGTGCCCGGGCGCCGGCGAAGTCCAGGAACATCACCAGGTCCGACTCGCCCGTCTGGCGGATCATGAACCGTTTGACCACCGTGAACCCGCGGTCCATCGCCGCTTGGAACGGCACCTCGCCCGCCAGGTACGGCTGGAAGGCCGCCTCGTTCAACCGCGTGAACGTCGGCGCCATCACGAACAGCGTCAGGAAGACCGACAGGCCGATGATCGCGATGTTCGGCGGGATGTTCTGCGTTGTCAGCGCCCGCCGGATGAACGACAGGACGATCACGATCCGCGTGAAACTCGTCATCATCACCAGGCCCGCCGGCACCAGCGCCAGCCCCGTGAACACCACCGCCAACTTGATGGGGGCGGACCAGTCGCCGGCGGCGTCCTCCTCGCTGGTGACCTTGTTGACGGCCCGGAGGATGTCACCGAGTTCCGGCAGGGCGCCGCCCTGCGCGGCCGAGTCCTGCGGGGACGCGTCCTCGCCGACCGCCGGCGCGGGGGCCGGGACCTCCGGCATCGTCAGCCCCTCGGCCGGCTCGGCGGCCCCGGCCGCCGCCGCGGCGAGTCCTCCGGCCAGGAGCGCGCCGGCCAGGGCGATGGAAACGGTCCGGACCATCAGGTGTTCTCCGGTGCGGCTTCGGGGATGCGGAAACGCGACGCCCGCTCCGACCCGCCGGTCGCCGGTGCCGCCGCCTCGGGCGGTGGCACGGAGCCCGTCACGTCGGCCAGCAGGCCCAGCCGTTCACGCGTGCCGGAGACCAGCAGCGTCCGGTCCCCCACTTGGACCATGTAGAGGCTCTTCCGCGGCCCCAGGTACACCGTCTCCAGGACGCTGATCCGCCGGCCCTGCGAGATGCCGAACCGCGGCAGGAGACGTTTGACGACGAACACCGCGGCCGCCCCCAGCACCAGGATGACCAGGACCGCCGCCAGCGAGTGGCCCACGAGGTCCGACGTGCCCGTGGACGTGTCCCGCTCGAAGAGGGACTTGCGGGACGACTCGTCTCCGGCAGGGTCCTCGCCGGCCCCGTCCCGTTCGTCCGATGGGGTCTGCTTGCCGGGTAAGTCGACGGCGCCGGAGGCCGGGTCGGCGTGGGGCTCGGCGTGGCGGGGGGCGTGGGGTTTGGCCCAGAGGGCATCGGCGCGGTTGGCGGCGTCGGCCGCCGTGGGCGCCAGGACCGCCGTCGCCAGGACCGCCGTCGCCAGGACCGTCGGCCGCGGGTTCTTGAGCGTCATCGCATGCTCCGGCCGTACAGAGAGTGTTCCGTCGGCCAGTAGTGCACACGGTGTGCCAAACGGAAAATCGCCACGGACGGCCTGGAAATGGGGTTTACGGCGGGCGCGTGCCACGAAGAATCAGACAGCGCCCAAAAAGTTGACGCCGGCCGGGGAAGGATGGCTACCGCCCTCGAGCCGGGTGCGGGAGCGGCGGGCTCGAATGGCGCGGCAACGGGCTCACCCGCCGTCGGGCGAGTCGGCCTCGTCTGCCGCGGCGTCGGCCGGCGGTTCGTCGTCATCCTCGCCGGGGCTCTCGATCTCCGTCAGACGGATGCCCAGGCGGTTGTCCACGACCACCAGGTGACCCTTGGCGAAGGGGATGCCGTTCAGGAGCAGGTCCACGGGCCGGCCGGCCTCCCGGTCCAGGGAGACGACCGAGCCGGTGCCCATCCGCAGCAGTTCGCCGATGGGCATCTTGACCGAGCCGAGCGTGGCCGAGACCTCCACCGTCGTCTCCAGGAGCAGGTCGATTTTGCCGGTGCCCTGGTTGTTCCGGCGCTCTGGGACCTCGTTCAACGTCACGTCCTGGACCTCGACGCCTTCCTGGGCGTCGGCGGCGGGTTCGGCGTCGGTGGCGCTCTGCGTCATCGGTTGACTCCTTGCATGTCCGCCTCGTGAGGGCTTGCGTTCAGACGTTGAGTTCGAGCCTTGGCTGCCGACGGAGGTCCTGGACCTCGACGGCGTACTGTCCGGCCGAGACGGCCGGCCGGGCTCGCAGGACGACCTGGCCGTCGACGGTCAGGTCGATCGCCTCGCCCCGGTCCCGGTTCAGGAGGACGACGTCGCCGGCTTCCAGGCCGAGAAGATCGCCCATCGGGATGGAGGCGGCGCCAAGACGGGCCCGGACCGTGACGGGGGCCGCCTCGATGCGGGCCTGGAGGCGGCGGGAGAACGTCTGGGGGTCCACTGCGGTGGGGCGGGCGGACGGGTCGGCCTCGGCCAGGGGCTGGAGGAAGCGGCTCGTCAGCAGCAAGGCCGCCGCGGGCGGAGCCTCAGCCGCCTCCTCGGCCGTGCCGTCGCCGGCCGGACGGGGCGAGTCCGCAGTGGCGGCGCCGGCGGGGGCATCCTCCGCGGCCGGGTCGGCGTTCGTTTCGTCTCCGGTGTCCTCGGTTTCGTCCTGGTCGGCCGGCGGCGTTGCGGGAGCGGCGGTCGTGTCGGCCTCGCGGAAGACGAAACGGCAGAGTTCCGTGGCGTCGTCGGTCGGCAGGGCCTCGGCCCATCCGGTCACGGCAGGTTCGTGCTGGATCCCCGCGGTGCCGTCGGTGGAGACGGCTTCGGAGACGGCCTTGAACATCCAGGAGGCGATATCCAGCAGGAGGCCGGACTCCAGGGGCGAGAGACCCTCGGCGCCCGTCCGGGCCGAGGGTGTTCCGCCCAGCAGGCGCTCGACCCAGGCGGCGGCCAGGGAGGCTGGCAGCCGCAGGGCGCCGCACGGCCGGCCGTCGGCGTCCCGGAGCGGCACGCAGCGGGCGGCGGCGCCGTCGGCCTCGACCGCCGACGGGTAGCATTCCTCCGGCGCCTCGGCGAGGAGGCTGGCCTCGGGTCGGAGCACGGGCGCGAGGGCAGCGCTCAGCCGGTCCTGGAGCCGGCGCGCGAACTCGTCCAGCCGACGGTGCTCCGCCGCCGTGAAATGGTGCGGGCGGGACCAGTCGTAGTCGGTCATGTCGGCGGGCGCCCCGGTCCGCCGCCCGAGGCGCCGGGCCGCCCCCCGGAGCCGTTCGAGGGCGGCGGGGGTTGCGCAGCGGGTCTTGGGGATCATTTGACGGCGAATTCCTTGAACAGGACCTTGCGGATCAGGGGTTTGCTCTCCGGCCAGAGTTCCTGGTTGAACGCATCGAGAATTTCGCGGCGGATGCGGTTGAGGTTGGCGGACCCGCGGACGTCGTCGAGTGTCAGGCTGGCCAGGTACACGGTGAGCCAGTCGCGGAGCACGCGGGTTTTGGCGTCGATGCGCTGGGAGGCGGCCGGGAAGTCCTCCTGCAGCATGCCCAGCGTGATGGTCGCGTGGACGTACCGGGCCAGTCGCGGCTCGTCAAGGTTGACGGTAATGGACTCGAGGTCCTTGTAGAGGTAGTTCTCGGTGTCCTCGGCCGGTTTGGGGGGCGGAGCCTCGTCGGTCTCGCCCGTCTCCGTCTCCGGAGCCTGTTCCTCCTCGGCCCGGGCGGAGGCCGGGGCGAGGGGGGACTGGTCCGGGGTGAGGATGGCGACGGCGTATCCGGCGCCGCCGGCCGCGATGGCGACGCCGGCGCAGAGGATGAGGAAGCGCCTGGACTTGCGGAGCGGGGTGGCGGCCTCGGTGGACGCCTCGCCGGCGTTCTGGGGCGGCTGGGCGTCGGGGGCGTCCTGCGGGTTGTCGGTTTCGGCCTCGGGCATGGCTACGGCTCCTTGGAGGGCGTCTCCATTATGGCCAGCACGATGAACGTCTGGTGGGGGCCGGTTTGTGGGACGTCGAGGTCGGGTCCGGCGATCCCTGCGCCCCAGGAATCGACCGTTGCGCCCTTTTCTCTTAAGCGTTTCGGCAGGTGGTCCCAGAGGCAGTGCCGGACGGCGGCGGCGCGGCGGGCCGAGAGGGCCCAGCGGTCGGGCCGGCCGGCGCCCTCGGGGGCCAGACCGATGACGTAGATGAGGGGCGCGGCCGGCCGGCCGCGGAGTTCGGCGGCGAAATCGGTCAGGTAATCGCGGCCGGCGGCGTGGAGGCGGGCCTCGCCCCGGGCGAAGGTGATGGGCGTGGCGAGCAGGCGGGCGGGCGGCCCGGTGTAGTCCGAGGCACGCATCCGGTGGAGCCGGCGGAGGTCCTCGAAGACGCGGCGGATCTTCTCGTCGTCGGCGTCGATAATGCGGCGGCGGTCGAGGTTCTCCGGGCCCTCCTCGATGGGATGTTTGCGAAGGATGAAGTCCCGGCGGGGGGCGTCGCGCTTGCCCCAGAGCCAGTCGGGCACGCCGAAGCCCTCGATGGCCCGCCGGAAACCGCCCCGGCCGCGCTGAAACAGTTCCGGGTCCCGCGTCGTGGAGAACGCCTGGAGCAGGATGAAGAAGGACAGCAGCAGCGTGATCATGTCGGTGAACGAGATGAGCCAGGCGGGCGTCCCCTTCTTCTCGGATTTGCCTCGTCGTCGGCTGAGCCTCACGGGTACACCTCGCGGTTCAGCATGTCGATGTGAAGGACGGACTGCTCGGCCGCCTCGTCGGGCCCGGGACCGGCGGCCGAGACGACGAACCGCTCGACCGGCAGGTCCTCGGTTTCGATAAAGTGGCGCATGACGGCCACGGCGCGGCGAAGCGACGTCTCGGGCGCGAGCCCCGGCCCGGGGACCTCGCGGACGACCACGCGGCAGGACATGAGGCGGAGGAACCGGGCCACCCCGCTGAGGATTTCCGACGCCTGCGGCTTCAGGGCGGTGCCCCGGCCCCAGAAGAGCAGGTCGCTCGGGATGCCCAGGACCCGCCGGTCGCAGTAGGCGTCGCTCGAGAGGGGGTCCTCCGGCGCCCGCGGCGTTCGCGTGGCCGAGAGGCGGTCGAAGGTCGGCGTCTCGGACCCCTCTTCGGTCCGGTCGACGACCGACTCCTCCTCTGGCAGGAAGGCTTCCTTGGGCGGCCTCTTGTTCAGAAACGGTGAGGTCCGGCTGGCCTGCTTGAACCCTTCCATGACGTGGGTCAGGTCTCGTGGGTCGAAGGATGAGAAGGACAAAACCATGACGAAGAAGCAAAGCAGGAGGGTCATGCAGTCGCTGAACGTGACGATCCAGTCGTCGCTGGGACCGTCATCGCCGGAGGCTCGGCGCTGCCGGGACTTAGACACTGGGTTTGACCTCCTCGCGATGTTTGGCCGAGACGTAGGCCTGCATGCGTTCTCGGACGGCGGTGGGGCTCTCGCCGCGCGCGATGGCCAGGAGCCCCTCGGTCATCATATCCTTCTGAAGCGTCTCTTTCTTGGAGCGGAGACCGAGTTTACCGGCCAGCGGCAGAAAGACGAGGTTTGCCAGCAGGGCCCCGTAGAAGGTGGTGATGAGGGCGGTGGCCATGCCCAAGCCGATGGAGTCGGGCGAATCGAGGGACTGAAGCATCTGGACCAGCCCGATGAGCGTCCCGATCATGCCGAACGCCGGCGCGCTGCCCCCCATGTACTCCAGGATCTTCTTACCGTCCTCGTGCCGCTCCTGGAGATACTGCACGTCGGTGGAGAGTTGCTGATGAATGGTATCATCGTCCTGGCCGTCGATGAGCATCTGGAGACCCTTGATGAGGAACGGGTCGGAGGCATCGGCCATCTGCTGTTCCAGCGCCAGGGCACCATCGCGGCGGCTGATGGCGGCGAAGTCGACCATCCGCTGGATGACTTCCTGCTCGGGGCGAAGTTGGTCGAACAGGGTCTTCTTGGCCACGGAGAAAATCTTCAGGACCCGCCCCAGCGAAAAGTGGATGAGCGTGGCGGAGATCATCCCCCCCACCACGATCATCGCCCCCGGGATGTTGAAGAACATGGCGGCGCCGCCGCCGGAGACGATCGCGGTCACGATCAGTCCGAAGCCGGCCAGCATCCCGATAACGGTAGCAAGATCCACGGCATCACTCCCCAGATTCCGGTTCGCGGATGCGTTTCATTTTCCGGCACAGGTCGGCCACCAGGGTGGGGTCGGTGATGGCGGCCAGGAGTTTGGCCGCCGACCGCTCCGTCATGAAGTGGAGTACCTTGGCCGCGTCCTCCTCCTGTTGGTTCTTGCACATGTCCTGGATGACGTCGGCGGCGGCCTGGGGGTCCATGCTGTCGTAGATTTCGGCGGTGTGCTTGAGGTTGCGCTGCTCGTCCGCGCGGACCTCCAGGCGGGCCTTCTCCAGAGCCGACCGGGTCTCCTTGAGCTTGGCGGTGGCGGCGGCGAGGCGGGCCCGCAGCGTCTCCAGGTGCTGGGCTTCCTTCCGCAGGTCCTCGCGGGCGACCTGGAGCCGACGCTGCTGGGCCGCCAGGTCCTTTTCTCGCTGGCGGCAATCGTCCAGTTTGCCCCGCACCTGCCGGACCAGGGCCATGAGGTGCTTCTCTCCCAGGTGGGCGGTCGGCATTTCCGGCGCCTCGGTGTCCGGGGCGTCGGCCTTGCCCTCGCCGGCGACCCCCTTCTTGGCCACGTCGGCGGCGGCGGAGCCCGTGCTGGTCCCCAGCCAGAGGCTCAGGCCGTAAGAGGCGCCGAAGGTGGCCGCCGCCAGCCCCATCAGGAGCAGGATCGCGAACTTGCTGTTGGCCATCGTTTTCTCCTCCAACCGGCTCGCGGACGATTTATGGAGTCCGGTGAAAACAACTTTCATCGTTGTCATTCTGCGGAACGGCGAAGTTCACCCGCCGTAGGCGGGCCGCGACGAAGCATCTCGCCTTGTGGTGATTCGCACGGCGAGATTCTTCGGCCCCGCAACCGGGGCCTCAGAATGACAGCCTCGCACAACCTGGTCGTTCCTTTTACCGGGCTCAATACGTGTTTACTGGCTGAGTCCCGTTCATCGGTACCCGTTCGCCTCGCCGGGCATGGGCCATGTGGGCGGTTTCGTCGAGCCGTTTCTGTTCGTTGCGGGCCACTTCCCGCACGTGCCGGCGGTACGCCTGCTCCCGCAGGCGCTCGAGCCTCTTGCAGGTGGCCCGGACCTGGAGGAATCGGCGATGGGTCTCGGTCCGGGCGGCCTCGAGGTCGGCCCGGCGTGCCGCCAGCTGCCGCATCGCCAATTCCTCCACCCCGACGTACTGCATGAAGACGGCCTGTTCGGCGATGCGGTCGGGGAGCGAGCGGCCGGCCAGGTCCTCCAGGAGCCCCCGCAGGCGGGTCCGACGATACAGGATGGCCTCATGGACCCGCGCGATCTCCTGCGCCAGCAGGAACAACTCGCTCCGCAGCCCGCGCTGGCGCTGCTGCTTGACGTCGAAGACACGCTCGAGCCTCCACTGGAACCGTTTCACGAGGTGTTACTCCCTGCGGGGGCGGGGCGGGCGGCCTCCTCGTCCGACGGCATGAGGTGGTCCCACGACTGCGTGATCTCCACCAGCCGCTGCACCGTTTCCTCGTAGGGCGATCGCGTGCCGAGCGGCTGGACGAGAAAGGCGTTGACGCGGTCGATGAGGCTGACGGCGGTATCGATCCGCGGGTTCGAGCCGGACTTGAGCGCGCCGATGTTGATCAGGTCCTCGGCCCCCTGGTAGGTGGCGTAGATGGCGCGGAGTTTCCGGGCGGCTTGGGCGTGCTCGGGGGCGGTGCAGGCGTCCATCAGGCGGCTGATGCTCTGGAGGATGTCGACTGCCGGGTAATGCCCCAGTTCCGCCAGCCGGCGCGACAGGACCACGTGGCCGTCCAGCAGCGACCGCATACAGTCGGCCAAGGGGTCGTTCATGTCGTCGGCCTCCACCAGGACGGTGATGAGACCGGTGATGGAGCCGGCCTCGGCCGACCCGAGCCGCTCGGTCAGCCGCGGCAGGAGGCTGAAGACGCTGGGGCAGTACCCCTTG
>Ga0180434_10008243_pt1 | contig 11554 bp, 8 predicted proteins | sample SS_ome_7_FD_132453 | JGI IMG/M metagenome (GOLD analysis project Ga0180434, IMG submission 132453) | Hypersaline lake sediment archaeal communities from the Salton Sea, California, USA - SS_1_D_2 metaG | ecosystem: Environmental > Aquatic > Non-marine Saline and Alkaline > Hypersaline > Sediment... | reverse complement strand
TGGCCGATGGTGCCGAAGTCCAGGCTGATGACCGACTGCGTGGAGCCGGGGCCGTCGAGGCGGGCGCAGATGGCCAGGTCGTCCGGCGTGGCGCCGCCGAGGCCGGCGAAACTGCCGTCGGCGTTGAACTGGATGCCCTTCACCCGCCGGTCGTCCGGGCTGTCGAACGCGATGTCGCCCGTCATGTTCGTCACGACCATGTCCCACGTGTCGTCGGTGTCGGTCCGGGCGAACGCGAGCGAGACGACGTGGCCGATGCCCTGGGTGTCGAAGATCTCGACGTTGGCGCTCTTGGTCTCGCGGCCGCCAGCGGCCAGGTGCTGGAAGTACGCCGGCACCGTCAGGCTGCCCGCCCCGTTGTATGTCATGTAGATATCGCTCTGGCTGTAGCCGGCCGTGGTGTCCGTGAGCCGGATCTCGCCGTTGACGAGCGACGCCGTCGAACCGCTGAACGCCGCGCTGATCTTCGAGAGCAGGTCGCCCAGGGTCGTGCCGTCCTGCCCCGGCCCGCTGCCGATCGTGAACGTACTCGTGACGACCGACCCGTCGGCGTCCCTGCCGGTGATGGAGATCGTCTCGCCGTCCGCCAGGCCGGTGGACTGGTCGAGGTCGGCCAGCAGCGACGTGGTCGACGCCACCGCGCCGCCCACGGTGTATTGCGTGCCGCTGGTCAGTTGGTTGGTGAGTGGGTTCTCGGCGTCGGCGCTCAGGTTGCCCGTGAACGAGATGGTTTCGGTCGGCCGGGCCGGCAGGGCCATGTCGTACGGGATGCGGATGTCGTCAGAGGACGGGTCCTGGAACCCTTCCGCCACGCCCTCGATGCCCAGCCGCTGCACCCGGAAGCCCGTGCCGGGGTCCACCAGGTAGTACTGCGAGTCGACCGCGAACGTGCCGACGCGCGTGTACACGTCCTTGGTGCCGTCGCCGAGGACGAAGTACCCGGCGCCCTCGATGGCCATGTCGAGCGGCTGGCCGGTCTGCACCATGCTGCCCTGGGTCATGTTCCGGTCGACGCTGGAGACCGTGGCGCCGCTGCCGATCTGCTGCGGGTTCGTGCCGCCCACCCGTTCCTGCGGTTGGGTGGCCTCGCGGATCGTCTCGGCCAGCAGTTCCGAGAAGGTCACGCGGCTGGACTTGAACCCGTAGGTGTTGACGTTGGCCAGGTTGTTGCCGGCCACGTCGAGCATCTTCTGATGCCCCTGGAGCCCCGAAACCGCCGCCATCAAGGAATCACTCATCGTCGGCCTCCTTCAGGGAGTGGCCTCGGCCGGCCTACTCCCGGATTGTCAGGACGGCGCCCTGGTCGACCAGCCAGTCGCCGACCTGCAGCAGGAATCCCCTGTCGGTTCTCTCGACCCCCGAGACACGGCCGGTCTCGACCGTGTCGTCGCTCGTTCTGAACGTGACCTCGCGGCCGATGAGCGACGCGGCGTAGCGCGCCTCGGCCAGGTCCATCGCCCCGGCGAACGTCGACCCCTGTTCTTTCAGCGCCGCCAGGTTCGCATTGGCCTCTTCCAACTGTTCCAGCGATGAGATCTGGGCCAGTTGGGCCGTCATCTCGCTGTTGTCCATCGGTTCCAGCGGGTTCTGGTTCTGCAACTGCGCCACCAGCAGTTTCAGGAACTGGAAACGCAGGCTGTCGCTGCTCGTGTCGACGCCGGCTACCTCGGCCATCGCTGGCTCCTAGACCTGCACGTTCACCGATCCGCCGACCGCGTTCCAGACGGCGCCGGCCGCGCCGCCGTCAGCCTCGGCTGCCCCTTCGGACCCGCCGGACGCCGCCCCCGATGCGTCGCCCGACCCGCCCGAGCGCGGCCCATGTTCACCCGCCCACGCGTCGGCCTCGGCCTGGCCGTCGCGGAACGCCGCGCCGGTGTCGGCCTGGTGGCCGCTCTGCTGCTCCGTCAGGCCGAAGTCGAGCCGGCGGATCTCGATGCCGTCCGCCGACAGCCGGGCCACCAGCGGGGCCGCCTCCTGCTGAAGTTTCGAGAGCGTGGCGGCCTCCTCGGCACGGATCACGCCGTGGATGCCGTCCGCCTCCGTCCGCAGGACGATCCGGACCTGCCCGAGTTCCGGCGGGTTCAGGTTCACCAGGATCTGCCGGTCCGTGGGGCTGCCGGAGGCGCGGATGGACTCGGCCACCTGCCCGGCCACGTCGCCCGGGCCGCGGTCCATATTACCGGCCTCCGCCGGACGGGCCGCCGCCAGCCGTGCCGTGGAGGCCACGTCGGAAGACGCCGCGCCGTGCACCGCCGCGACGGCTTCGCCGCGGCTTTCGACGGCGGGCGTCGCCTCCGGCTGTGGCTTCGGCGAGGCCGCTTGGCCGGTCGAGGGCCGGGCCGTTGCCGGTTCGCCGCCGGTCCGCCCCGCCTTGTCGCCCGCCGTGGCCGGCTTCTTCTGCTGACCCGAGGCCGCCGCTTCGGCGGTCCGGACCCGCTGGGCGTCGGCCTTGCCGGCTTGCCCTGCCGTTTTCACGCCGTCCGGACGGGCCGACTCAGCGGCCGATACCGCCTTGGCGTGAACCGACCGGGTCGTCAGGACCTTCTCCGAGGCCTGCGCCGCGGCCGGGGCAAGGGGCTTCTGGCCCGCATCTGGAGCCACAGCGGGTGAGGACTTTGCCTGCCCGTTGGTCAGCGGCATGCGGTTGGACGCATCGGCCTTGGCGGCGGTCGCGGTGGCGATTTGGGAAGCCGATTTGGCCGCGGACGCAACCACGAGAGTCTGCCCGGCCTGCTTTTCGCCCTTGCCGGACGCCGCAGTCGCTGCCGCCTGCCCCGCCTTCGCGTCCGCCACCGGGGTCGTTGGCGCCCGTTTCAGCCCCGGAACTGAGGCGGGGTGGGCGGTGCTTGGCCTCACCGAAGCCTTGGTGCCGTTCTGACGGGCCGTCACAGCGGTTTTCGACGAAGAACTGGCCAGTTGAGCGGCAATGGCTGCCGCAAACGTGCCGGTTTTCGGCCTGGAGCCGACCGTTTTGGGATCAGCCTGGGGCTTCTCGGTGGCTCCGGAGGCCGGTTTTCGCCCTGAAACCGCGGAGGAACGGTCGGAAACACCGTTGTTCTTGCCGTTTCGAGCGATTTCCACCGTCTCTGCCGAGCCGTCCGGGGCCGGGCCTGCGGGGTCAGCCGGCGTCTCATCGCGGCGGAGCGCGCCACCCGTCGTCTCGTCCCGCGACCGCCGGGACGCTGGCGGCTCATCCACCGAATCCCGCCGCCGGGCCGTGGAGGCGGGCTCCCGGGCGGGAGTATCCTCGGTCGCGTCCCCGGGGCGGTCGGGGCAGTCGGGAGTAGAGAGCCGGTCCGGGCGGTCATCGTGGACCCAGGAACCGCGGTCGGAGGCCGAACCGGCGGCCTGGCCCGTCCGGGCGGCGGCCGGCTGCCATAACGTCTCATTGAGCGATGCGGTACCCAGAGCCTGCATAGTGACCTCCTGCCGCCACGGTACAGGCAAACACCGTGCCAGCCACCGGCTCTGTCGGTCCGGTTCGCTCTAAGTTCCTTCGCGAAAAGGACTTCCGTCGCAGGATTCCGGTCGAGGCGCGGCGAGACTTCCGCGGCGGCATGCAGGGGACCGGAAGTATCTTCCGGGCGGAACGGAATAAGGTTCCGGTTCAGCCGGCTGCCTGCATGCCCTCGTACGGTGCCCATGGAGAACCTGCATCCCCTGATGGCCAACCGGCGGTACGCTGCGGCGGGAACGACACTCTGAGCAACATTTATATCCGCAAACACCTCGCCAGAATATTTTCTTCTCCGTCCGATAATTCCGCTAAAGCCGGCGCTTGCCGCGTGCCGACACTGTAATACCGCATCAGCAGGCGGGGGGATGCCCGGCGCGGGCCTGATACCGCCTCCCGGGATGGCCGCACGGCCGGACCTTGTGCTGCCGCCCTCCTTAGGTCGTTTCGTCCGGAATCGTTGGGGGAAGCGGTCGATGCCCGAGGCCCTACCGAAGGCCACCCTCCAAGCCGTCGTCGCATTGGGCAGCGCCCCGCGGTCGCCTGCGTGTCCGTTCGAAACGGTCGCCCACGAGGTCATTTCCAGCCGCACCGCCGATGAAGCCCTCCAAGCCGTCCGTGCCACCCGCCCGGAACTGGTGGTCGTCCGCGAGACGTTCCCGCGGGAGGCGGCGCTGGAGTTCGTCCGGGGGATTCGCCTCGCTGCCCCAGGCCACCCGGTCGTCGTGCTGGCGGATCGGCCCGATGTGGACGAGGCCATCCTGTTCATCCGTCACGGGGCCATGGATTACGTGGCGGCCAAGCCGACGGCGGAGGCCCTGGACCGGGTCCTGCGGGCGGCCCGCCGTTCGCCGCTGCCCGCTGCCCGGCCGGAGTATTTCGCCCCGGAGTGCCCGGCGGGCGTGCCGATGGTCGGCCAGAGCGAAGGCATGCGCGCGGCGCTGAAGACCATCGCGCTGGTGGCCGAGAGCGGCTGCAACCCCGCCCTGGTGGTCGGTGAAACCGGGACCGGCAAAGAGTTGGCCGCCCGCGCCATCCATGCCGTCCGCGGCGGCTCCGACGACAACTTCGTCGCCGTCAACTGCGCCGCCCTCAACGCCAATCTCCTGGAGAGCGAACTGTTCGGCCACGTCAAGGGCGCCTTCACGGGCGCCGACGGGCCGAAGAAGGGCCTGTTCGAACTGGCCGGCACCGGCAGTATCTTTCTGGATGAAGTCAGCGAGATCCCGGTCGAACTCCAGGCCAAACTGCTGCGGGTCCTCCAGGAACGCACGTTCCGCCGTGTGGGCGGGACCGAGACGATCCCGTGCCGGGCGGGCGTCATCGCGTCAAGCAACCGTGACCTGGCAGCCGAGGCCCAGGCCGGCCGGTTCCGGCGCGACCTGTATTATCGGTTGGCGGTGTTCCCGCTCGAATTGCCTCCGCTGCGGTCCTCCGGCCGGCGTGATGACGTGCCGCTGCTGGCCGAGTACTTCGTGGAAATGTGCGCCTTGCCGCGCAAGCGACGCGTCCAGGGCCTGACGGAGAAGGCCCGCGACCGGCTGCGAGCCCACGACTGGCCCGGCAACGTCCGCGAGTTGCGGAACGTGATCGAGCGGGCCCTCATCATGGAAACCGCCAACCATATCCGCCCCGAGAGCCTGGTCATCGACGGCCAGGGCACGCCGCCGACCGCGTCAGAGAATGCGGCGGACGGCAAAGCCGCCCTCGCGGTCCCGGAGAACGACTTCTCGCTCAAGACGGCCGAGCGGTTGTTCATCACGCGGGCGCTGCGCGAGACGGGCTGGCAGCGGACGCGGGCGGCGGCGCTGCTCGGCATCACCCGGGCCACGCTGCACTCCAAACTGAAGCGGTACAAGATCCGCATCCCCGACGGGTCGGAGGCGTCGGGCCCGTCGCTGGCGGCTTCCGAGAACTCGTCTCCGCGGTCTTCCCGGCTGGCCAAGGTCGGCGCGTAGGTTAGCCTCCTCTCACACACACCCACACCGCAAGCGTTCCGCGCCGCGCCAACGGCGCGCGCTGGGCAAGCCCAGCGGCCAAGTGTGACGCCTGTTTCCCCCGTCGGGCCGTAAGCGGCTTCCGCCGGCGCGTCTGAAAAGCGAACGCCTGACCAAAATCCTTACGCCGCCCGAAGCGCCTCTCGCCAGATACTCTGCGCCGCATCGCGGTTTTCCGGCCCACAGCCGCGGTTGCCGGCCCCCACCTGCCTCCTAAGACGTTTGGCACGCCGGTTGCAGCGGACCTCCGCATGGCTGCGCCCGCGCTCTAGCGCGGAGCGCCCCCGCACGAGGCGAACGAGGACCAGGCAGACGAGCCAACGCATGGCCGATACCGACGAACGCGACAATCCCCCGGCTGCCGCCGACGCCACCCCTGCGCCCGCCGCGGACGAACCGAATGCCATCCCGGCTGCCGACGAGGCGTCCGCCCAGCCGACCGAAGGCGAGCAGGCGCCGCTCGCGCCTCCGGAGACCGATCCGGCGCCCGCTCCGGCCGAGGGCGCGATGGAAGCGACCCCACCTGCCGACGCCGCTGCCGACGTCAACGACTTCTTCACCGATACCGGCGCCTCTGACGCCCCCGCCGAAGGCAGCGAGGCGGCGTGGGCCGGCGGCTTCGGCGACGATCTGCCGCCCGAGTTCGCGACAGGGCTGCGTCACGGATGGGGTCCGTGGCCGATGCTGGTTGCCGCCAACGTCATCCTGGTGGCGGGCGTGATCATCGGCATGTACGTGTTCGGACCGTGGGGCGGCGGGGCGGTGCCGGAACCGGCCCGGCTGCCGGCTGTCCCGCCGCCGTCGCGGGCAAATCCGCCTCGCGTCACCCCCGCCGAGCCGCCCACCAACGACGCCTTCTCGCTGGCCCTGGAAGAACAGGCATTCGCCGCCGGCCGGTACCGCGAGGCCCTCGCGCAGTGCGACCGCCTGCTGGCGGCGACGCGCGGCAACCCGCAGGACGAGCGGCTGGCCGAGTTCTTCCTCCTGCGCCAGGCCCAGTGCCGGCGGTCGCTCGGCGACATGCCGGAGGCATACGACGGCTTCGTCCAGGCGGCCGAGAGCCGGTCGCCCATCGTCCGCGGCATGGCACTGGTGGAACTGGCCCGGCTGGCCCTTGCGGACGGACAGTATCTGACGGCCCGAACCCACGGGTACCGGGCCATCGCAGCGCTCGGGGCCGTGCCGGGATCGACCGGCATCGAGAACACGTGCGACCTGGTCGTGGCCGAGGCCCTGACACGCAAGGCCCTGGCGTTTCACGGGGCGGACGACGCGCTGCCCGAAGCGACCGTCCTGCCGCCCGACCCGTTCGCGGGCGGACCGACCGAAGGCCAGGTCCGGGCCCTCCTGGCGGCCGGCCTGGCCCGCCTCACCGACGCCGCCGTCGGCCTGCAGGCCGAGCGGACACTGCCCGACGACGGCGGCCCGGCCGTCTGGTCGGTCACCAGCGTGGGCGCCCCGCTGGAGGAGGTGCTGCACCGCGTGGCGGGCCGGTCGGACCTGGACGTGACGTGGGCGACCGCCGAGGCCCCGGCCCGGCGGCGGGCGGTCCTGGTGGCCGTCGACCGGGCCCCGGACACCCGTGTCATCGAGGTGGCGTGCGGGGCGGCCGGGCTGGTGGCCCGCATGACCGGCACCGGCGCCATGGTCCACGACCCGCGGGCCATCCGTTCGACGGCCGAACTTCAGGACCTCCTGCTGCGCGAGGCCGTGTCGATGTGGCGCCGGCGGCTCCTGCGCGAGGTCGACGTGCCCCGTCACCCGTACGCCCACTACGCCCTGGGCCTGCTGTACGAGCACCAGGGCGAAACGGCCGGCGCCATGGCCGAATACAACCTGCTGGCCGACCGGTATCCGCGGTCGGACCTGGCCCCGCGGGCCATGCTCCGCAGCGCCGGTATCCGGATCGACCTGCGCGACTACGCGGGGGCCCGCGGCCGGCTGCTGGACCTGTTGAACCATCATCCCAACTTCCCGCAGACCGACGTGGTGTACCTGCGGCTGGGACAGGCCACGCTGAAGGCGGGGCTCTTCGCCGAGGCCGTGGCCACGTTCCGCAAACTCTACTACTGGGAACTCTCGCGGTCATCGCAGATGGGCGCCGCCTTCGGGGCCGGCAAAGGCTACTGGCTCCAGGGCGAACACGGCGACGCCGTCACGTGGTTCCGGCGGTACCGCAAGGCGGCGGCGGGCGTCCGCGACGCCGACCGGGCTGAGGCCGAGTATCTGCTGGGCCAGAGCCTGCTGGCCCTCGGAAAGACGGCCGAGGCGCAGGCGGCGCTGCGGCGGGCGACGGCGGCCGAGGCCGAGCCTGCCCTGGCGGCCGACATCCTCCTGGCGCTGGCCGGCTTGCTGGCCGACCAGGCCGAGTACGCCGAGGCCCTGGCCCTCGTGGCCCGCGTCGATCCGGCGGTCGCCCCGGCCGAGCACGCGGACCGGGCCACGCTGCTGGAGGTCCGGGTGCTGCGGGCGATGGGCCTGCCGGACCGGGCCACGCGGTCGCTGATGGACCGCCGGCCGAAGGCGGCCGGCCCGCGGACGGCCATCGAGATGGAAATCGCCCTGGCCCGGTGCTGCGTGGACCTGGGCCGGCCCGACGACGCCCGCCGCCTGCTCGAAACGGTCGTGGCCCACCTGGACCCCGGCCCGCTGGCCCAGACGGCCTGGGCCGACCTGGCGGAGGTCCACCTGTCGGCCGGGCGGACGGAGGAGGCGATCGCGGCGGCCCGGCGGGTGCTGGCCGAGTCGGCCGCCCCCGACGTTCGACGCCGGGCTCTCGACACGCTCGGCCGGGCGTATCTGCGGAGCAACGATTACGACCGGGCCGCCCTGGCGTTCGCCGGCACGGTCCCGGACAGCCGCGAAGGAGACCAGCCGTGACACGCTCCCTGGCCATCGTGCTGGCGGCGGGCCTGGCGCTGGCGATCGCCTGCCAGTCGACGGCAGCCGCGGCGGCGGCAGGCGATCCGGCCGGCGGCGCGACGCCTGCCATGGTGGCGAAGCCGACCGCGACCGTGCACGACGGCGGGGCCCGGCCAGCGGATGCCACTGCGGCAGGGGGTGCCGACGAGGCCCTGCTTCGCGAGGTCCGCGAGAACCGGGCGCGGCTGTTCGATTCGCAGATCGACGTCCCGCCGCCCTCGGCCCCGTCGGTCGACCTGGAAGAGGCGATGCGCCGGCTCCGCGAGGCCGTGGCCCGGCCGATCGCGAAACCGAAATCGGCCGACGCCGCCGAGGTCGCCCCGACGCCCGGCGCCGACAGCACGGTCGCAGGCGATGCGGCGGGCGCAGCGGAGGCACCGGCCGAGACGCCCGTCCTCTCGCCGGAGGAACTCGCCCGCGTCAAGGACCTGTCGCTCGAACGCCTGGGCGAACCGATGGCCCTGGCCGACGCGCTCTTCCTGGGCGGGCACGACGCCGAGGCCGCCGCCCTTTACGAACGGCTGCTGGCCGACGGGTCGCTGGGCGGCACGGCCCGGGCCTGGGCGCTGTACCAGGCGGCGAACTGCAAGCGGCAGGGCGACGCGTCGGCGGCCCTGGTTCTTTATGATCGGCTTCTGACCGAGCATCCCGAGTCGCCGTGGGTCGATCCCGCCAAGGTCCGAAAGACCCTCCTCCAGTGGCAGACCCAGACGCAGCCGCAGACGCTGCTCGCACCCCTCCACAGCGCGGCGGCATCGAGCCCGGCGACGACGGCCTCGGCGGCGAACACGAACACGGTAACCCCCGCGACAAACCCGACGGAAGGTGCACGTCCATGATGGACTCGGCCGGACACAACGTGCTGATCGTCGAGCCGGAAGGCGGCACGACGCGGGCCCTCCTGGAGACGCTGGCGGCCCGCGGCGTCCGTGGCGTGGTGGCGGCCGACCTGAACCAGGCCGAGCAGCGGTTCGCGACCGGCCGGTGGGATCTGGTGCTGTGCGACCTGTCGGCCCCCGGCGGCGGCCTGGAAGTCGTCCGCCGCGTCAAGGACCGCGAGCCGGAACTTCCCGTCGTCCTTCTGGCCGATGCGTGCGACCGCGAGACCACCGTCCGGGCCGTCCGCGACGGCTGCGACGACGTCCTGGCCAAGCCGGTCGAACGCGAGGCCCTGGAAGCCCTGCTCGACCGCTTCGTGCCGGCCCACCCGGTGTCCGTCGCCGGCGGAGCCGACCTGGACGCCGCCGGCCCGTACCGCATCGTCGGCCGAAGCCCGCGCCTCCAGGAGGCGGTGGCCCTGGCGCGCAAGGTGGCCCCGACGTCGGTGCCGGTGCTTCTGTGCGGCGAGAGCGGCACGGGCAAAGAACTGTTCGCCCATCTGGTCCATCACGCCAGCCGGCGGTCGCGCGGTCCGTACCTGCGCGTCAACTGTGCCGCGGTCAGCGAGACGCTGCTGGAGAGCGAACTCTTCGGCCACGAGCGCGGCGCCTTCACGGGCGCGGTGGCCCAGCGCAAGGGCCGGTTCGAACTGGCCGACGGCGGCACGCTGCTCCTCGACGAGATCACCGAGACGGGCGCGCGCCTTCAGGCGGAACTGCTGCGGGTGCTGGAGCAGCAGGACTTCGAGCGCCTGGGCGGGTCGCAGCGGGTTCGCGTCAACGTCCGCGTGGTCAGCACCACGAACCGCGACCTGGGGGCCCTGGTGCGCGACGGGGCGCTGCGGGCCGACCTGTATTACCGGCTGGCGGGCGTGCGGATCCACATTCCGCCGCTGCGGCACCGGCGCGAGGACATCCCCGTGCTGGCGTGGCATTTCGTCAACCAGTTCGCGCGGGAAACGCAGCGGCGGATCACGCGGCTGGACCCGGAGATGATGGACCTGTTCTATCAGTACGACTGGCCGGGCAACGTCCGCCAGTTGCGGAACATCGTCCGGACGGCGCTGATTCTGGGCGAAGGCGAGGTCCTGTCGCTGGCGGAGGCCCCGTGGCTAGTGGCCGAACTGGCTCCCGCCAATCCCCTGCCGCCGCCCCGGAGCCTGCGGCTCGAGGACGTGGAACGCCGGACCATCCTGGAGGCCCTGCGGGTCACCGACAGCCACCAGGCCAAGGCGGCGGACCTGCTGGGCATCAGCGACCGGACGCTCCGCGAGAAACTGCGCCGCTGGCGCGAGGACCACGGCCTGGACCGCGAGGAGCAGAAACAATGGATCAAGGCACCCGCATAACCGAATACCTGGAGACCGGCCTGCAGGCCGCGGGCCTCCGCCAGTCGGTCATCGCCGGCAACATCGCCAACATGGCCACGCCCGGCTACCGCCGGTACGCCGTGCCGTTCGAGGAGATGTTCGCCGAGGCCCTCGAAAAGGGCAGGCCCGTCCAGTACGGCGACATTGTGGACGAGGTGACCCGGCCGATGACCGGCGAGGTGAACGAGATCGGCAACGACGTGCACCTGGAGTCGGAGATCGGCGACCTGGTGAAGAACTCGCTCCTCTACAAGACGTACGCCCGGCTGCTGGCGCGGACGTACCAGCAGATGGAAATCGCCATGAGCGTCGGACGCGACGGATAACGCCGCCAAGGAGGCGCTGCCGTGGGTATCGACGAAATCGCCCCGATGGTCGACATCGCCGTTTCGGGCATGCGGGCCCAGTCGCTCCGGCTGAACCTGATTGCCGGCAACATCGCCAACGCCGAGACCACCCACACCGCGTCGGGCGAACCGTACCGGCGGCGCGACGTGGTCCTGCAGGCCTCCGGCGACGACCCCGGCGGCGTCACCGTCCTGAACATTGCCAGGGACTCGAGCGCCTTCCGGCAGGTGCTGATGCCCGGCCACCCCGACGCCGACACCGACGGCTTCGTCCAGATGCCCAACGTCGACCTGCCCGTCGAGATGATGAACATGGTGGCGGCGTCGCGGGCGTACCAGGCCAACGTCGCCATCCTGCACCGGTACCAGGATATGGTCGAGACCACCGTGGAACTGCTGCGGTAAGGAAGGAGCCGTCATGACTCTCTCCGGCATCCATGCCATCGGCACGCCGCCCGTCATCCAGCCACCGCAGGCCGGCCGGCCCGACACGGCGGGGCCGAAGACCGACTTCGCCACCCTCGTTCGAAAGGCCGTCGAAACGGTCGACCAGGACCAGCAGGCCTCGGCCGCGGGCGTCGAGCAG
>Ga0180434_10008242_pt1 | contig 11556 bp, 23 predicted proteins | sample SS_ome_7_FD_132453 | JGI IMG/M metagenome (GOLD analysis project Ga0180434, IMG submission 132453) | Hypersaline lake sediment archaeal communities from the Salton Sea, California, USA - SS_1_D_2 metaG | ecosystem: Environmental > Aquatic > Non-marine Saline and Alkaline > Hypersaline >... | reverse complement strand
GCTGGGTTCTCGAAGGCGAAGCTGATCGAGTTCTTCGGCTCGCAGGAGGCGGCCTTCGAGCAGTGGAGCCTGCTCTGGCAGACGTGGGCGACCGAGCAGTATGCCTTCGAGCTTCCGCGCATGCAGCGGGCGCAGGAGAGAGCAGAGCGGAAAGCATTCGCAGACTACCTCGGCACGAACATAGCCGGCGCAGTCGCCACGGTCTTGTCCCTCTTTCCGCCGACTGCGCCGCTCGGGTACGCGATCTCGATCGGATCGCTCGGCTACTCTGTAGCGTCAGCGGTTGCGAACAAGCAGAACGCGACGGAGCTGCGGAGACAGCTCCGAGACTCAGGGATCGCCGCGGAGCGCTTCGCGGAAGGCGTCGAGCGGTTCTATGGCGCATACGCTGCCATCATCGAAGGCGAGCTGCTGAAGGTGGAGCGCAGGCAGGCGAGCCTGAACAACGCAGCAAAGGCAGTGAAGAAGGCGTCGGGCGCCGTGTCGGGGGGCTCCCCTCTGTTCGTCGCCGGCGCGGCGCTCCTCGCCTCCTTCCTGCTCGGGGTGAAGGTCGGATGAGAACGGTCAGGGGCGCAATCGGCTGGTGGATCCCCGGGGCCTCCCTCGGGACCGCTGACGGTCGCTGCACCGACCGCCAGAAGCGGATGGTGCAGGATCTCGCGCTTCGGACCAGGCCTGGCGACTATCGCTACGCTGACGAGATGCTGCGGGCTGCGTGCTGGGCGGAGACGTTCCCGCCCTACGACGAGAGCCTGCACCCCGACGCGCCGGAGACGCAGCAAGAGGTCGGCGTCGTAGCGGAGCCGTTCTACGTCCCGACCACGCCGCCGCTGGCAGAAGAGCCGGCGGTGACTGTCGAGAGGCCGCCTCCGATCGCGCAGGAAGCACCAGGGACAGCGGTGGCAGAGAAGGAGACGAGCGCGTGGCCCCTTGCCATAGGCGTCGTACTCCTCGTGCTGCTCGCAGGAGGCACACGATGAGAGGCAGCTCGCGCTACCGCTACTCGACCGGGCTCCGCAACACGAACCTGAGCGGCATGCCGTGCGGGCGCCGCTACGTGGGGCTCGCCGACGCCACGGGCGACGAAGCGATCAAGAAGCAGATCCAGGCGAGGATCCCGAAGGGCGAGATGGTTCACGCGCCGAAGAACGGGCGCACCGCACCGGTCACCGAGGAAGACCTCATCAACACGGGCGCGACGGACGCCAGCAACGCGAAGGCGGTCGGTGTCACTGGGATGTCGAGCGCAGGGCTCGCATTCCTTGGGCTGCTGGCCCTCGCGATCTTCTACAAGTAGCAGCCGGAGGAGGAGACCATGAATCCGAAGTTCGTAGGGAACGCAGGCGCCGACACGGCGCTCGCCGGGCGTCAGCGCGTGTTCAACCCGAAGGTGCCGCCGCCACCGCCGGTGCCGACGCCCCCGAAGCCGGAGGACTGCCAGCTCCGCCGCCGCGGGAAGGGCGAAAAGGGCGTCTACTGGGCGGGGAAGTGCTGGTGCTACGACGACGGGAAGATCGTCAAGCCGCCGGTGTTCAAGCAGGTCGGCGGCGACATCCGGGATCATCCGCAGGTCCGCGAGCGCCTGGAGCGCGAGGCGAACAACATGCGGATGCGCGACCCGCTCGCCCAGATCCAGATCGAGCGCCAGCGCCTGAACAAGGAGCGGGCGGAGTTCGAGCAGCAGCGGCGCGAGCTGTTCGGGGGATAGACCATGCCTGGGTTGTCCGGTCCGAGCCTATCCCAGAGGCGCATCCCGATCATGTACTGCCCGCCGGGGCAGCGGTGGAACGGGAGGTGCTGCGTGCGCGTTCCAGGAGAGGAAACGGTCGCCCGCGGGCCCGATCCATTCAAGCAACCGCGCACGCCGGGCCGGTTCCCCCCATCCATGTTCAAGGAGCCGCCTCCGCCGAAGCCGAAGCAGTGGGCGAAGAACCCGCCGCCTCCGCCCATGCTGGTCTCCCCGCTGAAGCCGCCGTCGCGCCCCCGGCTCGACCCGGGCTGGGCGGGGAAGAAGATCATCGCGCCGCCAGAGGTGAAGCGGGGCGGAACCAGAGTGCTACCGCCGTCCGGGAAGGACGACTGGGTCGTCCCGAGGCCGAAGAACAGGTGGGGAGGCTCGGAGATGAACAAGTTCAGCATGGGCGGGCTCGGCGCGCTCGGCCAGGGGTGCCCGTCGAACTACCAGTACGTGCGGACGAGCCGTGGGTTCTGCTGCAACGGGCCCGCAAAGATCGACCGGAGCGGGAAGGTCGTTCGCCCTGGACCCTACGACATCCACGTCCCGGAACAGGTCATTCCGCTGGAGCACCCTGGAGACCAGTGGATCGACACGCCGAACATCCCGTTCGATGATCCGACGAGCGGGGCCCGGCCGTTCCAACCGCGTGTCCGCGGGGTCAACCCCGTCTCTCGCCAGGGGGCGGAGTTCGGCGCCCTTGTGCGGCGCGCTGGCGTGAAGAAGAAGACGACCGGCTTCCTCCCCGGCTGGCTCAAGGGAGGGGGGCTCCGCGGCCCGCTCGGCCCGCTCGGCTCGGCCGGAGCCGTCGCAGTCGCTGCGGCCGGCGGCTCCAGCTACGGCTGGCTCGTCCCGCTCGTGGTCCTCGCGCTCGGCGCGAGCTGCTTGAGGAAGTAGCCCATGGGAAAGCTCGTCTACGCCACGATCGCGCCTGACGGACAGATCGCAGGCGCGTCTGGGTTCCAGAAGGCGAAGCAGCTCGCGCACGCCATGACCGGCCCCATGGTCGTGGCGGAGCAGGTCACAGAGCGCGAGCGGAACCCGAGCGGCGTGACGAAGACGGCGACGCTCGCGCGGAAGCGAGCCGGGCTGCGCCGGGTCTCCTGGAAGCAGGTCGCGAAGTGCTCGAAGGAGGAGGCCTTCCACCGGATCGTCCCGTTCTTCCACCAGATGCGGTGGACGGAGTTCGAGCGCGTCTGGTCGGGGCGCATGGTGAAGGGGCAGTCGAAGTACGGCAAGCTCACGAAGGAGATGGTCAAGACCGGGAATCTGATCCACCACACCGGTCTCGACACGAGGGCGTACCAGAGAGCGACTCCGTTCTGCAATTCGATGCTGGGCCAGAACTACAAGCTGGAGAAGCGCATCGAGGGTATGGACAAGGTCGTCGTCATGGGGCTCTCGCTCCTTCCGCACCGCCTGGTCCATGACATCGCGGGGCTGACTGACTTCGAGGAGTTCCGCGGGGCGATCAAGGAGCTGCCGAACGTGCGCGGCTTCTCGCTCTGCGCCGGATCGACGCCGATGTGCCGCGAGGCGTGTCTCGTCTACTCCGGGCACAACTATATCGTGCTCAGGAACGCGAAGATCAAGGCCGCGAAGACCCTGGCGTTCCTGCACGATCCGGTCGCGTTCGGCCGGGCGCTCTACGAGTCGTGCATGAAGGTTGCGCGCTCGAAGGCTGCGTTCCACTGCATCCGGCTCAACGTGCTCCAGGACATCCCCTGGGAGATCATCTACCCGTGGTTGTTCGAGCGCGTCCCGGTCCAGTTCTACGACTACACGAAGATCCCGAAGCGCAAGACGCCTGCGAACTACGACCTCACGTTCAGCTTCAGCGGGAAGAACGAGATCTGGTGCAAGCGTGAGATGAAGACACGACGGCGCCGGGTCGCCTGTGTGTTCGTCGCCATGCGCGAGGCGCCGAGGTCGAAGAAGGCGGACGAGAGCAACGACGGGTGGGTGTCGATCGCGTCGAAGGCGCACGCGCCGCTCCCGCCGCAGTACTGGGGCTACCCGGTGATCGACGGCGACGAGAGCGATCTCCGCCCGTTCGACCCGGGGCGCGTGATCGTGGGGCTTCGCTACAAGACGCCCTATGGTAGAGGGATCGACCCGGCAGACAACGCATTCAGCTTCGTGACGCCGACCTACAAGGTCGAGGACGAGATCGTGTTCGACCGGCCCGGGAGGCAGCGCAACCCGGCAACCGCGAAGGTGCAGTACCTGGTGGCGCCTCCCACTCCTCGTGCAGGGGGTTTCCGGTATGATCCGGTCTCCGGCCCGGACGAGGAAGGGGAAGCCGACCTGTTCGATGAGCTGGAGGAGTACGGCGACGTAGCCGTCGATCCCGCCGGAGAGCTGGGGCTCTGAGCCCCGAAGGAAGAAGAACCCAGCGGCGGGCGCCGCTTCGGAGGAAGAAAGCATGCAGTGGCGTAGGTACAACATCACGATTACGGGCGGGAACGCGGTCGTCACCGACCTGGCCCGTCACCTGACGACGACGACGGCGCTGGCTGCGGCGGCGCTCCAGAGCCTGACGCTCTTCCCGCTCGCCGCGGGCGAGATCATCCACGCGATCAAGCAGAAGCACAGCACCGCGTTCGCCGGCGGTGCGATCACCGCCGCGACCAGCGAGGTCGGGATCGCCGGCTCGCTTCCGCGGTACTGCCCGCGCTTCAACATCTTCCAGGCGGTCGCGGACGGCGGCGTCGCCCGCATCCTCCAGCGCGGCCCGCTCATGAAGACCATCAACGGTGCCCTGCTGAACGGTGCCGGCGCCATCGCGGCGGCCGGCGCGGCGGTCGGCGACCGGGTCATCTCGGCGGCTGCCTACGGCGTCGCGGCCGGGTTCACCGAGGCGGGCTCGACGGGCGCTTCGGACCTCGCGTGGGTTCCGGGCGTGGACGTGGAGCCGATCGTCACGGTGGCGGACCAGGTCCAGCAGATCGACGCGGGCAACCGCCTGGAGTACACCGGCACGTTCCTCCTGGAGACGGGCGGCGGGCTGGAGTCCGACGCGGCGGCGACGAACATCCTGGCGACGATCCGCACGACCGGTGCGAACGTCAACGTGCTGACGGCTGGCGTTCTCGACATCTGGGCGCTCGTCTCCCGGCTGCCGCAGGTCGCGCTGGACATCGGCTAAGCGGTCGCGGGGAAGGAGGAACGCTCATGGAGTGGCGCAGGTACAACCTCGCGATCACGGGTGGGAACGCGGTCGTCACCGACCTCGTCAACCACACCACGTCCACGACGGCGCTGGCGGCTGCCCTCACGCAGTCGATCACGCTCTTCAACCTTCAGCCCGGCGAGCGCATCAACGCCGTGAAGCAGAAGCACAGCACCGCGTTCGCCGGCCCCGCGGTCACGGCGCTGGCCTCCCAGATCGGGATCGCCGGCTCGCTCAACCGCTACTGCCCGCTGTTCAACGTGCTCCAGGCAGTCGCGGACGGCGGAGTGGCCCGCATCCTCCAGCTCGGCCCGGTGCTCAAGACCATCAACGTCGCACTGGTCGCGGCGGCTGGTGCCTGTACGGCGACCGGTGCCGCGGTCGGTGACCGGGTGCTCTCCTGCACCAGCTACGCGAACGCCGCGGGCTGGACGGAGGCGCTCTCGACGGTCGCCGGCTCGCTGAACCTCGTTCCCGGCGTGGACATCGAGGCGATCGTCACGGTGGCGAACCAGGTCCAGCAGATCCGGGCCGCGGACCTCACCGCCTACACCTCGAAGATGATCCTGGAGACGGGCGGCGGGCTGGAGAGCGACGCGACCGCGACCGCGATCCTCGCGTCGTTCATCGCGGTCGGTGCGAACATGAACGTGCTGACGGCGGGCAACCTCGACGTGTGGGTCCAGATCGACCGCATGCCGCAGGCTGCGCTCGGGATCGGGTAGACCGGCAGGGGACGGGGGCTACGGCCCCCGCGTCCCGCAGGAGGTGGCTATGAAGATCGGACTGCCGACGCTGCTTCTCGGGGGTGCGGTCGCGTACCTCTGGTACAAGCAGAAGCAGGCCCAGGAACAGGCGTACACGGCGCAGCAGGTCGTCGCGTCCACGACTCCGGCGGAGTACGTGGACGAGGACATCGCAACGACCATGAAGGAGGAGGAGATCGCCGCTCCTCCCGAAGACCTGGCAGGTCTCACGGGGATCCACAGGGCGGTCGCGCTCGGTTCTCTCGGGAACATCCACTCCCGCCCGTGGTGGCGGGATCAGGTCACGCGCCGGCTCCCGCCGAGACGCTTCGCTCGGTTCTGATCGCGCTCCCGGGCGAGCTGGCGGCGAAGCCGCTTCCGCCCGGGGACGCGCCCAGCCTTGCGTTCCTCGATCGCCGCCTGGGTGAGCCCGAGGAACATCTCCTCGATCCCGTCCATGCGATCCTGGACGCTCACCGGCGCCGGCTGGAGCAGACGGAGCGCGCCGGCGACGAAGCGTTCCTCACCAGTCATGTAGGAACCCCCTTGTCTTGACAGTGACCCATTCCCCGTTGTGATCTCGGGCACTGGTGTACACGATCGGGTCGATCAAGACCCTCGAAGTCGCCACCCTCTCGGAGTTGAACCGGAGCAGTCCCATCGCGTAGCAGTGGGACTCCGTCTCCTCGGGGAAGTGGTTCGATGGGCTGTACGGCATACAGCAGAGGGGGCAGAGGTCACCTCCCCACTCATCGCTGAGACTCAAGTTCAGAACCCCAGCGCTTCCAGCTCGGAGAGCTGGAGGGAGTAGTTCTGGTCCGGGTCCACTGCGCGGGAGAGGCACAGGAACCGGTCAGCGTCGGCGAGCGCCCGATCAGCCCGGTCGCGGATATCGCGGATCGAGCCGGGCACGCTTGAGCGGGTCAGGTCCAAGACGCTTCTCGTCTTGCCATCGCTCTCTCTCTCGATCTCGCCCGAAGCCTTCTCGATCAGCTCCTTCTCCAAGGCCGCCGCTCTCGTCTTCAGACCCTCTGCCTTCTTGATCGCCTTCTCGGCGATCTCGCTGCCCTTGCGCTCGAAACGCAGCTCGTGGAACATCCCTGTCTTCCTCTTCTTCGTTGTCATCAACCACCATGGGAGCAACGCCGCTCCCACGAGGATCTGGAGCAGCGGGCTCATAGCTCCTCCAGAATCCGTGAGATCATCCCCGCGTAGCGGGAGATCAGCTCCGTGACGTTCCCCTCGGCCTGTGCCGCCCTCGCGCGCAGCTCGATCTCGTTCAGCACCTCGTCAGGCTCGACGCCCAGCGCACGGGTGACGGCGGTGCTGATCCTTGCGAGCCGGCGGAGGTAGGTCCGCGCGGCGGCATCTCGCGAGTGGACCTCCGCGCTCCTCAGGCGCAGCTCCTGCTGGAGCCCGCCGATGTCTTCGGCCGCCTCCTGCCACGCGCGCTGGAATGCTGCCGCCTGGGCGATCATGGCGTGGTGCCGGCGCGTCCTCTCGGCGCGGGCGACCGCTACCGCGTTCGGGGCGCCAGGCGGCCCGCCGCGACCGTAGCACCGACCGCAGTAGCTGTACTGCCCGAGCGTCTCCACGAAGATGACGCCGGCGCCGTCGCAGTTGGGGCACACGAGCCCGCAGCGCGTTCCGGTGACCCCCGGCTCCTCCTTCGCGATCGGAACCTTGATGGCAGGCGCTACGTGCTGCTTCCAGCTCTCGAAGCAGTAGACCCCGCCGGGGGGCCGGTTCTCGCTCTCGGGGCTCGCCGCGCTCGCGCCCACGGGCACCTCGGCGACCGAGAACGAGCCCTTCTCGCCGGCCTCCCGCCGCCGCTGGATCTCCGCTACCAGATCGGGCGTGACGGTGTGTTCGTCTTGCACTCGTCGCTCTCCTTCTCGGCGCACGGCGCCGCTTCGCTGCAGAGATCGCAGAGCACGCCCCAGCCGGGCAGCTCCAAGATGCTCGGCTCGTCGGGCGAGGCCACCCAGGTCATATCGAGGATGCGGAGCACCGGCTTCGCGTCCTTCGCCTTCACAGCGCGGAGGAACATAACGGTGTCCCCGACACCGACGAAGCGCTGAACGAGGTCGCAGAGCTGCTTCTCGTGCTTCACGACCAGCGCCCACCACTCCTTCATGGTGGTGGGGTAGTCGAGGGGGCCGTAGTCGGTCACGCGATCAGTTCCTTCCACGCACGCTTGAACGCGCGCCGGTGCAGGTCCGGGAGCGGCGGGCGCTTCCGTGCCACCATGAAGCGCTCGTAAGCGCTCAGCTCAGGGAACGACCGCTTCAGCTCCTTGTCGGTCGCCTTGTGGTTGCGGAACTCGCGCATCCAGTCGAGCCCCATCTTCATGTAGTGGCGCGTCAGCGCCTCGATCCGCTCCGCGATCTTCTCCTGCTCGTGCCTGTTGCACGCTCTGCGAGCCTCTCTGTTCAAGATGTTCCCCATCACTCCAGCTCCAGCTTCCCGAAGCGCTCACTCAGCTCCCTGAGCTTCGCCTCGTCGGTTGTCTCGTCGTTGTCCCTCGCCTCTGGCCGCATCCCATCGAGACGCCGCCGTAGCTCCTCGTTCTCGCGCTCCAGCGCCGTCACCCGACGCTGGAGCCGGGCGAGGGTCGCGTCGTCGTCACGGCGTCCTGGGAGGCCCGCGCGGGAGCGCCACAACTCCGCCGCCTCCTCCGCCCGGATCGCCCGCGCTTCGAGCGCGGTCTTCACCTGCTGGAGGAGCCACGGGTCGCCGGAGAGCGTCTCGATCGAACACGTACAGTGCGAGAGCGCGTGCTTGCAGATCGTGCAGGTAGCAACGCGCTGGCGGGGTGGCATGCGGCCTCCTCGATCAGACCCAGCATGGGGGTACGGAGCGCGTAGCCTGCGACGGTCTCAGCGCTCACGGCTCGCCTTCCTCTCCCGCTCCGCACGAGCCCGGAGCGCCCTGAGCGCGAGCTGCTCCTCCTCGATCGTCCGTGGCTCGTTCTCCTCGTAGAGGTCGAGAAGCTTCCGGGCCCGGACGCGGATCTTCGCCTTGTACTTCCGCTGGCTCTTCCGGTTACTCTCGCGCCCGGACGGTGTATTCGTCCAGAGCCGCATGCGCCCCCGGTACTTCTCAGTTTTCTTGTAGGCCCGCATGTATGCCTTGCGCTTCTCGCCGCGCTGCCATGCGTTGTTTGTGGCGCGCCCCTTCGGACTCCGCTGGTACTTCCGCTGACGGGCCCGGCGGCGCTCGATGAACTCCGGCGTGTCCCGCCGGGCCTCGAAGCAGCGTTTGCAGCGCGGCTTCCTCCCCTGGGAGCACTTCTTGTCGCGGTAGAAGGCATCGAGCGGCAGCTCTTGCCCGCAGTCCTTGCAGACCTTCGTGTCGGTCGCGATCACTTCGCCTGCGCCCGGGTGATCTCCTCCTCGATCACCCGCGCCGCCCCCTCGGACATCCCCGGACTTGTGGTCCCCAGGAACCGAGCGAGCGCGAAGATCGTGGTGACTCCGCGCCTCCTACTCGCCTCGACCTCGCCGAGAGCCTTGACGAGGCGGTCGATCCGCTCGCGCAGCCTGGCGTTGCAGGCGTCCCGAATCTTCACCTCGGTGACGTGCTGCTCGATCTCGCCTTCCAGTTCAGCGATCCGCTGCTTGAACTGCGCCTTCGTCCGTCCCTTCATGGTCCTCATCTCCTTGTATGGTCCCCGTTACTGGCGCCGGCACGGGGCACACCGGTCAGTCACCCGAGGGTATCGTCTCGGGTGCGCCTACTCCTGTCTCCGCATGAATCGCCAGCCGGTCGTCTCCCCGCAGTCGATGCACTGCTCGCCGACCCAGAGCCCCGTCGCCCAGCCGGGCTCGCGAACCTGGCGTGTCACGACACGGGTCCGGTTGAGCCCGAGGGCGTGGGCAACTCGATGGAGAAGCCGGCGCCAGGCGCGCATGCGCTCGAACTCCTTCGTGCGCTCGTCCAGCACGCCTACTTCACCTCGCTGAAGACGTGCAGCGTGCCGCCACCGTCCTGATCGACGTAGCCGAGGTAGCTCGCGAACGCGACGGCAGGCGCCGTCCCCTCCGCCACCACGAAGACCCTGCGGCGGATCGGGCCCTGCAGCATGGCGGCCTGCTTCTCCGCCCCGGGCCGCGCGAGCATGATCTTCCGCGCCTGCACCTCCATGCTCCAGAGCTGGATGGTGCGGACGCCCTCCATGGGCCCCACCGCTCGCACCGCCGGAAGCAGCGTGCAGCCCTCGACGGTGTGCGTCCCGGGCCGGCAGGGGATCTCGTGGCGTGTCAGCATGGCGCCCCTCCCTTCGGGTTCGACAGGTGCATGACGACGTATCCGGCGGCTTCGAGCTTCCGCTTCGCGGCTTCAAGATCGCGCCTACGCACACATCCCTCGACGTTGTAGCACGCTTTGACGTGGCGACCTTCTTTGACGTGGCGACCTTGCCTGCGTCCCCGAACGTCGAGTCGTCTGCAGTTAGCGGCGTCGAAGGACCGACCGCACACGGCACAGGACTCACCGATGAGGGAAAAGTCGAAGTGCAGCGTCCGGTCCTTGATGCGCTCCTTCGACCACATGTGGAAGGGGATCTGTGCCACAACCTACTCCTCCGCGCGGTGCTCTGCGTCGGCGAGGGCCGCGTCGAGGGCCGCCTTGTCGGCCTCCAGCTCCTTCTCCAGCTCCTCGGCCTTGACGCGGAGCCGGTTGAGCCGGGCCCGCTTCTTCGCGAGCTTGTCGTGCTCGATGTCGTGCTTCTTCCGCGTCCAGCGATGGATCATGTAGTCGCAGTGGGCGATCGAGCCCGCGCGCCCCTTCGGGAAGTCGAGGCGCCTGAGCTTCCGCACCTCCCCGACCGCATCATCGAAGGCGGGGATCTCCTCGGCGTACTGGCGCAGCGTGCGCGTCTGCTTCTTCGCGGGCTCCGGCTTCTTCGCGGGCTCCGGCTTCTTCGCGGGCTCCGGCTTCTTCGTCGCGTTCTTCTTCTTCGCCATGGTGTCCTCCGGCTTGGGTCTGTCAGACGATAGTGTTAGGCTATGTCGTCACGCTTTTCAGGCTCCTGGAAGGGTACCCGGGAGGTCCGACAGGCGCAAGGGGAGAACGGCATGGAAAGCGTTACCGAGAAGAGCGAGACCGTGGAGCGCGATCCGATCTTCGGGCTCGAAGAGAACGGGAGCCTCCTGTACCGCACGGGGGGCGTGCTGAACGAGGTGATCCGCGAGCGCGCCCACCAGATCGAGAAGTGGAACCAGAACGGTCCGCGGCGCCTCCCCGGCGCCGTCTGGCACCTGATCCTGAGCGAAGAGGTAGGCGAGGTCGCCGAGGCGCTGCTCCAGGATCGCGTGGCGGACGCGCGCGCGGAGCTGATCCAGGTCGCCGCCGTCGCCGTCGCCACCATCCAGGCGATCGATGACGGGAGGCTCAGGTGAGAAGGACCGCGAGGCGCTGCACACGCTGTGGGTCCGTCGGGACCGTCTGGCGCTGCTTCCGCTGGGAGCACGTACCACCTGGGGTGATGGTGAAGAAGAACTGGACCCGCTGCTATGTCTGCGGGGCTCACTGGCCGACGTGGTGGAGGCGCCTAAACCCCGAACGCTCCCGGCCACGGGCGCGCGCGGAGCTGCGGGATCTTGTTCGCCACGCCTTCGAGGAGGGCTGCCGCGTCGAGTTCTACGGTTCGGCCGACCCGGTGAGAGAACCCGAGAAGTGCAAGCTGCTCCACGACCTCGACTCGATCCTCGCGAAGCACCGGCTCTGGAACCTGACCGATGGCTGACCGCTACCTCGCCTACTGGCCGGGCCGCGCCGAGCCGCGCGACTACGACCTGCCCGAGGGCTCGCCGGTCCCCGGCTCGATCTTCGTTCGCGCCTACTGCGTCGGGTGCGGTGATCCGATCCGCGTAGGTGCCGTGGACAACCTCGACGCGCCG
>Ga0180434_10008241_pt1 | contig 11556 bp, 9 predicted proteins | sample SS_ome_7_FD_132453 | JGI IMG/M metagenome (GOLD analysis project Ga0180434, IMG submission 132453) | Hypersaline lake sediment archaeal communities from the Salton Sea, California, USA - SS_1_D_2 metaG | ecosystem: Environmental > Aquatic > Non-marine Saline and Alkaline > Hypersaline > Sediment... | reverse complement strand
TCGATCTGAACGACCCCGCGGTCCGGGCTCCGATACCCGCCGTGTTCTGGTCGTTCACCGAAGCCGGAGACGATCCGGGCTCCGGAACCGACCGCTTCGCCCTGAGCGCGCGTATCCACGGGATGCTCAATCCCGATCGGAATCCCGCCCGACTGCACGATCAGCTCTCGATATGCCGTGACGCCCTGCCGGCCGAAGCCGAGCTCGTGCACGCCGGCACCATGATCTCGCGGGACAGGAGCGGATTGAGGGTGAACATCTGGGGTCTGGCTCCGGCCGGGATCGAGGGTGTCCTCGACCGCTGCGGCGCCCCCCCGCTGGCCGCACCCCTGCTGGACTGTCTCCGCCCGCTTCAGGATCAGCTCGACAGCATGATACTGGCCCTCGATCTGACCGCCCGGGGTCCGGTTGTCAACGGACTGGAGTGCCTGCCCCGGCCCGAGCCCGGGGGCGGGCTCGACTGGCCCTCACTGATCGGGAACCTGGTCGAGAGCGGGCTGTGCGACCGCCAGAAGGGAGCGGCCCTGCTGCTCTGGCCCGGACGGACGGCTCCCTCCCCGGGGGCGGCGGCGTGGCCGACCCCGCTGATGATCGCCTCCCTGCTGGGGGAACCGCGGGAATTCTCGTTCTTCAGGCGTCGCCTGAACCATATCAAGCTCAGTCTCCGCGAGGCGGATACGATTTCCTGCAAGGCCTACCTGGAATTCTATCACGAACGGGTGGCTGTCGATCCAGCGCCGGCGGCATCGGGTTCGTCGCCCGCCAGCCGCTGATCCCGTCCTTCACCGGCGCAGTGCCACCAGCGCATCGCGGTATCGCGGGCATGGGCCTCGACCAGTTCCTCCGGAGTGAAGTCCAACCCCCGCTCCCGGCCCAGAGCGACCAGCCCTTCGAGGTCGAGCCGGTCGGCTCCGGCCCGGAGCAGCCGGCGCAGAGCGGAATCGGTTCCGATCCGCTCGATGAAGTGCAGCGCGTCCTGCAGCGCCAGAATCCGCTCCTTCCTCATTCCCTTCGCCCGTGCCCGTATTGTACCGTTAGGCTCACCGGAGCGGCTACCCGCTCGCACTCCACCCGGTGGTTCTGATCGAAACGGCCGGGCAGAGTGAACCGGACACGGCCTGTGTTCCGGGCCCGATCTGCGCGGGAACTGAAGGCAGGATGACATGTACGACATCGCCCACTATGTGATGATGATCACCGACCGGACCCGCACCGGGGCCTATCGCGAGGCTCTGCGCCGGACGATCGAGCCGGGTGCAACGGTCGTGGATCTGGGGTGCGGCTCCGGCATCTTCGCCCTGCTGGCCTGCCAGTGCGGAGCCGGCCATGTCTGGGCCATCGACACCTCGTCAGCCATCCAGGTCGCCCGCGAACTGGCCCGGGCGAACGGATATGAGGACCGGATCACCTTTCTGCAGAACCGGGCCGACGAGGTGAATCTGCCTGAACCGGTCGACGTACTCGTCCACGACCTCCGGGGCATCCTGCCCCTGCTCGGAACGGCTCTGCCCGACATCGCCGCGGCGCGGCAGCGTTTCCTCAAACCAGCCGGACACCAGATACCCCGTCGCGACATCCTCCATGCCGCCCTGGTCGAGGCTTCCGACCGGGAGCTGGCCCTGGCCGGCGGCCTGCGAAACAACACCTGGGACCTCACCCTGGATCCACTGGTGCCGTATGCCACCAGCTCCTGGTACCGGGTGGTCCGGGAATCCCCGGACCTGCAGACCGAACCCCTCATCTGGGCCGAGATCGACTACCGTACCCTGACCGGCTCCGATCTCGACGGTTCGGTCACCTGGCAGGTGGGTACTCCAGGTACGGCTCACGGCCTGCTGGTCTGGTTCGAGGCCGACCTGGCCGAGGGGATCGGCTTCTCCTGTCATCCGCGCGGTCCCGAGACGATCTATGGACAGACATTCTTCCCCTTTTCCGCTCCGCTCACCCTGACCGCCGGCTCCACGGTCGAATGCACTCTCTCGGCCCGTCTCGTCGGCAACGATTATGTCTGGCGCTGGCAGACCGGACTCCGGGCACCCGGAACCGACGGCCGTTACCTGCAGCGGTTCGATCAATCCAGTTTCCACGGTGTCCCGATCACTCCGGCCGACCTCGCCCGACGACGGCTCGCGAGAGCACCGGCCGTGCCGCGAGGTGGGCCTTCAGATGCCGATGCCGACTGAGCTCTCACTCCTGGCCCGAGCCGCGCTGGCCGATATCGATCCAGAGGGTACCGGTCATCTCACCGCCCTCTGCCAGGTCATGACCCGCTCCCCCGATGCCCCCGCCCGGTTGCTGAGGATGGCAGAGAGCGAGGGGCTGGCCGGTCAGCTGGCCCGCAATCTGATCCGTTCAGACCTGCTCGATGCTCTCCCTCCGGCCGCCCGCGAACTCGAGGAGACCTATCGCCGGATCGCGCGCGACAACCTGGGCCGCAGTGCCGCTCTGGGCGAATTCCTGACCGATCTGGCCGCCGGGGGGATCCCGGTCGTCGTGCTCAAAGGCATGGCCCTGCTCGCCGACACCTATGACGATCCCGGCCTCAGAGACATGTCGGACATCGATCTCTGGATCAGGCCCGGCGACCGCGAAGCTGCCGCGGCGCGACTCCGCCATCTCGGGTATCGCCGGGTCGAGTATTATCCAGGCACCTGGCGGCGCAGGAACGTGACCATCGATCTGCACACCGACCTGCTGGGGGCCGATCGGATCCGTACCCGGCGCTTCCTGCTCAACCGCACCTCAGAGGAGCTGTTCGCCGCCACCCGCCCGGTGACGATTCACGGTGTTCCGGCCCGTCTGCTCGAACCGGCTGACCGGGTGTTCTTCCTGGTTCTGCATGCTTTCAAGCACAATCTCGAGAAGACCGTCTGGCTCATCGATCTCCACCGCCTGACCCGCGACTGGACCGCCAGAGAGTGGGATCGTGTGCTGGACCGGGCGGCAGACGAGGGCCAGGAGCGTGCCGTCGCCGGCGTGCTTGGTCTCCGGGAGCTGATCCTCCCCGGTGCGCTGATCCCCGAAGTCGTGCGGCGGCTGGCGCACATCCGGCCACTGCCCTTCAGCCGCCGGCTCTTCACCCATCGCGCCCGGGGCGTCCCGCTGCCCGACTGGACAGCCCTGTTCTGGTACCTTCCCCCGCCGGGCCGGTTGCGTCGGGTGCGCTTCATCATCGAGACGCTCTTCCCGCGCCCCGCGATCCTGCGTCAGATATTCCCGGCCCGGTCCGACCGGCCGGTCTGGTTGCTCTATCTGCTGCGTGTGATTCAGGTGACGGGCTGGATCCTGACCGCCCTGTCGGGCCAGATCGTCACCACTCCGAAACCCGGGTTTCGGGACAGAAGAAAGCATCGGGTATGAGAACGAACCGTCCCCGGTATCTTCCCCGCGGGCAGCGGCACCCTCTTTACAGGGTCGGAGCCTTTCCGCATATTGAGCAGGTTCTCGCACTATTCACCATCGTGCCCCTGGAGATTCATCTATGCGCAGGCGACATCTCTCTGCCTCGCTGGCTACTGCTGTCGTAGCCGGCGCCCTCATCGTTCCCGGCACCCCGCACGGTCCGCGACTCTGGTCGCAGAGCGCGGTCACCACCTTCACGGGAACGCAGTACGTTACAGCCGTGCCCGATTTCGGGACCTACACCGAGACGAGGCGGGGCGGTCTGCGGATCTGCGGACAGATCCGCGAACTCTGGGATGAGTGCACCGATGAGCGGGTCACGGGATCCAATTCGATCGTCGCCAACGCCAATCTCGACAGCCGGAACGCCGGCCGGATCTGGGGCACCTACGAACTGCACACGGTCGTTGAAAATGGCTGGTGGGAAGGACGCGGGACCGGACGGGTTTATGCCGATGGCACGCAGACCTTCTCCGGGATCGGTCGCGGACGGGGTGAGTTCGAGGGGCTGATATGCATGTTTTCAGTTCACTATCCCCCGGAAGCCTCAGGGTTGCCGGGCATCGTGGGAGATATCGAAGGGCGCATCATCGATACCCGCCCTCGCCGGCCGCGGCACTGGAGGAATCGCGGCGACGATGACGACGGGGACTGAGCGGGAGACTCCATCCCCTCTCTGACAGGTTCCCGCTCCAGAGGTGCCTGCGGCCGGATGCAGAACCGCATTCGGCTTCCAGCGCCAACGGAATTCCCCTTGGAACCTTTGTCATGTCATGCGATTACAGTACTATGGTGCAAGGAAAATGCCTGCCGCTCGAAGTGTGCGGCTTCTCCCGGGGATCGGAGTGTCAGAACGACATGGCCCGACTGCTCCGCATCAGCAGCCTCCTTGTAGTTGCGGTTCTCACAACAGCCTGTGCCGGACGGGTCAATCCGTCCGAACTGGCTGATCTGCAGGCCGCGGGCGAAACCGTCATCCCGATCGCCGAATTCAGCGATCCGGAACAGACGTGGCAACGACCCCTGCACCCCCGGGCCAACACCACCTTCGTGACCATCGATGGCGCCTGCTACTATCGCCTGGGACCGGGTGACATCCTCGAACTGACGCTCTATCTCGAAGAGGAACCCGCCGTCACGGGCCTCACGATCGATCCGGCTGGCGATGTCCGCCTGCCGACTCTGCTGCCCGGTGAGAAGATCCGCCTGGCGGGACTCGCCCTGCCGCAGGCTGAAGCCCGGCTGGCAACGGCCCTCGAACGGGTTCTGCGCCAGCCGCAACTCTCGCTGGAAGTGACCGAATACCTGAGCTCCACTGCCACCCTGCTGGGAGAGGTCTTCACCCGCGGCATGGCTTCCGGGCGGGGCGAGGGGCTCTACCCGCTGACCAATCGCACGACCCTGCTCGATTTCATCCTGATGAACGCCGCTTTCAGCGACGAGAGCGATCTGACCTCGGTCATGGTCACCGATCGCGACGGCCGGCGGGGCGTATTCGATCTCTCGGCCGTGATGTACCGCGGCGATCAGGACCAGAATCCGGTCCTCGATCACGGCGATGCGGTCCTGGTCCCCTCGATCCACCTGACCCGCCGCCGGATCTATGTCCTCGGGGAGGTCATGACACCGAGCCTGCTGGCCGCCCGGCCCGGATTGACCGTCCTGGACGCCATCGTCGAGGCCGGCGGACCGACCGAGCATGCCAACCGGAAAACCCTCACCCTGGTGCGGGGCCGGGGCGCCGAGGCGCAACTCTACACCATCCCGTACAGCCGGGTGTTCCGGGAGGCAGATGTGGGCTGGAACATCGACCTCGCGGCGGGCGATATCATCTATCTCGGCCAGAGCGGCTACGATTCCGCCATCGAATTCTTCCGTGACATCTGGTCGGTCATGCAGACCGCCGTGGTAGCCACCATCCTGGTCGAGAGGTTCAAGTAAACGATGGCTCGCTACGAACTGAACCTGCGCGACTACTACCGCATCCTCCGCCGCCACTGGATCGTCATCTTCGTCGTCTCGCTGGGCCTGGGGGCGATCACCTGGTATTGGAGTGGTGACGATGATACCAGCTATCAAGCCCATGCCACGGTTCGCATCCGCCAATCGAGCAATCTGGCAGGCCTTCTGCTCCAGACTTTTTACTGGAGCCCGACCGACAATATCGACACCCAGATCCGGCTCATCACCAGCCAGCGTTCCCTGCTCGAGGTAGCCAAGAAGTATGATGCCGCCAGAGAAGTCTCCGATGCCATCCCGGACACGACCACATATGATCTTGATCTTGTTTTCGCCCATCGTGATTCATTCGATCACACAACCTCAGAGGGCCAGATCGCTCGAAACGCCCTGAGCGAGATCGGGGAATTGTCCAGACGAATTTCTGCTGCACAATTATCCTATTCCGGCTTGATCGAAATAGCCGCGACCAGTTCGGATTCAGAGGAAGACGCCATTGATCTGGCCAAGGCTGCTGCCGAAGGATTCCGACAATTCAGTGAAAATTCCTCCACCCGACAGGCCCGGGAGACTCAGACCTGGATCCGGGACCGGCTCGCTGACCTCGAGGATTCAATCCGCACAACCCAGGATGATTTACAGCGGGCCCGTCAACAGTATCAGTCCTTCACATCGCTCGATATGGCAACAATCAATCCGCTTATTACCAGGAGACTGGATCTCTCCGATCGGATCGCAACCTTGTCCGAGCAGAAAGCACGTCTCGAGCAGGGTGGTTCACTCTCCGGTGTATCCAGCCTGCAGAATACCGCTGCTCTGCTCTCATATGGGGATTACTTCCGGCAGTTGGCCACCCTTCTGGCCGATCGCAGTCACCTGTTGCTGACCTATACCGAAGAATCCCGTCAGATACAGGCAGTGGACGATCGGCTTGCCGAGATTCGCTCTGAACTCATAGAGAGCATGGCCCGGGATATCGGAACCTACACGAGCCGTCTCGACAGTCTGGACAACATCCTGGCTGAATACCCGCAGGATGAAATCGCCTATTCAGCCAAACAGCGTCGCCTTGAGATCTATACCCAGCTCCAGACACAGCTGCAGCTGCAGGAGCAGGAAGCGAACATACGCGAGAAAGATGCCCGGGGTGAAGTGGAGATAATAGACTATCCCCTCGGAGCCACCGAAACAGGCGGCACCAGCGGTCGTGAAATGAAAGCCGTCATCGGCATGCTGCTCGGGCTCATGCTCGGGATCGTGGTGGCCTTCATCGCCGAGTCGATGGATACCTCGATCGGCACGATCGAGGACGTCGAGGAGTACATCGAGGTGCCTGTCCTGGCCGTCATCCCGCACCTGGCAGTCGAGAAGATGGAAGAGCGGCTCGTCGAGCAGAATCCGGAGCTCGAGAACGATCCCAACCTGCATATGTACGCCCGGCTCATCACCCAGTACGACCCCAAATCCCCCTCGGCCGAGGCCTACCGGACCCTGCGGACCAACCTGCAGTTCGCCACCGCCGGAGCGGGCGAGGACATGGAGGTGAAAAACACCTTTGTCTTCACCTCGTCGGACCTGCAGGAAGGCAAGTCCACCACCCTGGTGAACCTGGCCATCACCATCGCCCAGGCCGGCAACCGCGTTCTGCTCATGGGCTGCAACATGCGCCGGCCCACGATCTACAAGTCCTTCGGCCTCACCCTCGAGACCGGCATGACCGACATCCTGACCGGTTCGAAGGAGTGGCGCGAATGCGTCAAGGGCGTCACCGACATGATGATCGGCCCCCTGAGCCTGCAGAACATCATGTCGATGCCCGGCCTGGACAATCTGCATATCGTCACCGCCGGCGGAGTGCCGCCCAACCCCTCCGAACTGCTCAACTCGAAGCGTTTCGGCCAGATGATCGAGGAAGCCAGCGAAGAGTACGATATCGTGCTGGTCGACTGCCCGCCGATCCTGCCGGTGACCGATGCCGCCATCGTCGGCCGCCAGGTCGACTGGGCGGTGCTCATCTACCAGGTCGGCAAGGTGGCCCGCAACGCCCTGCGGCGCGCCAAACTGCATCTCTCCAATGTCGGCGCCCACGTGCTCGGCATCGCCATGAACGACGTGCGGGCCGAGATCAGCGGCTATTCTCCCTACAGCCAGTACATGACCAAGTACTACGGCGAAGGCGCCGGGGAGAAGAAGAGCTTCAGGGAGTGGGTGCGCGGCCTGTTCAAGAAGGAAGAGATCTTCGAAGACCGCCGGACAGCTCCCCGCCCCGAAACGCACCGGATCGAGGGCCGCGATGATTCCGGTCCGGCCTGGATCGAGGTCGATTACTTCGGCAGCGGTGAGAGCCAAGACAGCGGGGACGCCTCCATATCCTCCCTGCCCTTTGCAGCCGATGCCCCCGCAGAACCGGAAAGGGACGAAGCCGATTCCGCAGGTGACCACGACACCGGAGATGCGACCGGGATCCTCGGAAACGGGAACGGGGAGGATGGCGAGAGAACCGGTTTCTTCGCCGCCGTACCGCTCTGGGGCTGGATCGCTCTGGCGGCGGCCCTGATCGTTCTCGTGGTCTCGCTGGTGCTCGGATCCTGTTCCGAAACCCGTGCCGGCGTGATGCCTGCCACGCCCGATCCTGCGGCTCCGGCCGGTACTGCCCTCGCATCCGAACCGGCCGGATCCGGCGTACCCTCCGTGAACCCGTCGGATCCGGTCGATGCGTCTGATCCGGGGGGAACCGTCTGGAGCGTTCTCGTCGGCTCCTTCCCGACCACCGCTGCGGCGGAGGCTTTCCTGGAGAGCCTGCAATCAGCCGACCCCGCCCGGGCGGCAACGGCCTGGTCGCGGACAGAAGACATCCCCGAACTCGGCCAATGGAACAGGGTCTATATCGGACAGTTCTCCGAACGTGCGGAGTGCGAGCGCAGTGCCCGGAGCCTGGCTGCGAGCGGATTGTACGCTCTCACTCTGTCGCGCCGGGTCACGCCGCCCGCTCCGTAAACCCGTGCCCCGCCTGCACGCGACCGATCGTCCGCTCAGCCTCTTCCTGGCGCTCCTGACCGGCGCCCTCATCTTCTTCGCCGCCCAGGCCATCAGCAGCACCGAGAGCATCGTCGGCCTGGCGATCGTGGTCGGTGTCATCATCGCCATCGTCACCTTCATCTGGCCTGAAGCCGGTCTCTACGTTCTCATCTTCTCGATGCTCCTGGGTCCCGAGATGATCGTCGGCAACCTGACCGGCGGCACTTCCGCCTCGCGCGGGGTGACCCTGCGGGTCGACGATTTCCTGCTGACCATCATCGCCTTCACCTGGTTCGCCCGGACAGCGGTGCACAAGGAGCTCGGGCTCTTTCTCTCCACCCCGCTGAACCGGCCGATCGCGGCCTATATCACGGCGGCGGCTGTGAGCACCGCGGTCGGGATGCTCTTCGACCATGTGCGTCCGGTGGTCGGTTTCTTCTTCGTGCTCAAATTCGTGGAATACGTCTTCGTCTATTTCGCAGCCGTCAACTTCATCCAGACGAAGACCCAGATCAGACGCCTGGTCATCGCCATCTTCATCACCGGGATACTGGTTGCGATCTATGCCGCGATCCAGATTCCGCTGGGAGTACGCGTGACCGCCCCCTTCGAGGGAGAAGCAGGCGAGCCCAACACCCTCGGGGGCTATCTGTTGATCCTGCTGGCCCTGCTCGGGGGACTGATCATCACCTCGCCGAATCTGCGTCAATCGGTCAAGTTCCTCCTGGCCGGAGCGATCATGGGGGTGCCCTTCCTCTACACCCTGAGCCGGGCCTCGTATCTCGGATTGATAGGTGTCGCCATCGCGCTGGTGCTCTTCTCGCGCCAGCGGATCATCGCCATCTTCAGCGTCGTGGCCGCCGCCCTGATCCTTCTCCTGGTGGCTCCCCCCGAAGTGATCGAGCGGGTCGAGTACACCTTCGGCGGGCAGGGTGAGGTTTCCGGGCAGATCGCCGTCGGTTCGGTACGCCTCGACACGTCCACCAGCGCCCGCCTGCAGTCGTTCACCGATGTTCTCAGGGATTTCCCGCGCAGTCCCCTGCTCGGTTTCGGCGTCACCGGACACGGCTTCATCGACGGACAGTACCCGAAGATCCTGATCGAGATGGGCCTGGTCGGAATCGCCGTCTTCTTCTGGCTCATCGTGGCCCTTTTCAGGCAGGGTCTTGCAGCTCTGAACACCGTTGTCGACTGGCAGGAGAGGGGTATCTGTATCGGCTACCTGGCCGGTCTGGTCGGGCTCCTGCTGCACGCCCTGGGTTCGAACACCTTCATCATCGTCCGGATCATGGAACCGTTCTGGTTCATGACCGGGGTCATGACCCTGCTGCACATGATCAATAGCGAACGGGCCGAAGCTGCTGTCGGCGAGGACGGTGAACCGGAGGAGCCGGAACGGATTTCCTTCGGGCTGGTGAGTCCGCGCCTGTAAAGGAGGAGCGTCACGTGAGCCAGACCGCCGAGTCACGGCCTGAATACGAGGCCCGGGTGGGAACGTACCGGCACCGGTACCGGTTCGCGAAACGCAAGTTCCTGGCTCTGCTGGCCCGCTTCGCCCCCGGAAAGGGGTTCCGCCTGCGCTGCTGCCGCCTGATGGGCATGCAGCTCGATCCCCGGACCGAGTACGTGGGGCCCGACTGCTACCTCGATGATATCTATCCCGAGCTCATTACTCTCGGACCGGGTGTCATTATTTCCTTCCGGGTTACGATCGTCGTGCACGACCACGTCACCGACACCGTGGCACCGGTCGTCATCGAAGAGGAAGCCTTCGTGGGGACCGGCGCCATCATCCTCCCGGGAGTCACGATCGGTGCCGGAGCAGTCGTGGCTGCCGGAGCGGTGGTCAATGCCGATGTGCCCGCCGGGGCGGTTGTCGGCGGGGTTCCTGCCCGGATCATCAAAACCGTCTCCGACTGATGCGCTGGCTCCTGCTCAGCGACCGGGCCGCAACCAATCCCCTCGGCGGCATGACGGTCGTGCTGACCGAGACCGGATGCCGGCTTGCTGCCGACGGCGACGAGGTCCACTGGGTTACCGGACGCCTGAACGAGAGCCTTCCCGAAGAGGGAGAGTGGAACGGGCTCCACGTGCATTCCTGGCTGCTGGCCGGGAGCATGGGCCCCGGTTCCCTTCTGCGTTCCCGGCGAGAAACCCGGCTCAGGGTCGAACGTCTTCTGGCCGGTGGAGCGATCGACAGCGCCATCGTCCACCAGCCCTTCACCGGTCTGGTTGCCGGACCCCTGCTCGCCCGCCGGGCTGTCCCGGCGGTGTACTTCTTCCACAGCCCCTGGCCGGAGGAATTCCAGCTGGCCTCTGATCCGCCGCGCTCCTCCCGCCATCCCGGAACCCGCCTGCGCGCTTTACTGGAATCCCGTGCTCTCAGGCATTTCGAGCACACAGCCGTCTTCAGCCGCTTCATGGCCGAGCGGCTGCACCATCACCATCCCCGGGCCGCATCCCCGGTGATGATCACCCCGGGGGTTGATGCCGAACGCTACCAGCCGGTCGCCGACCGCCGGGCCGTGCGAGACGAACTGGGGTGGCCGGTCGAGGGACCGGTCCTCTTCTCCCTGCGTCGGCTGGTGCGGCGGACCGGCGTTGACCTGCTCATCGACGCCTTCCCGCAGGTACTTGCCCGGCATCCCGGCGCCACCCTCCTGATCGGGGGCAGCGGAGAGTTGCGGGAGGATTTCGAACGGCGGGTTTCCGCATCCGGCACGACCGAACGGGTCCGCTTTCTGGGTTATGTGCCCGATGAGGTGATGCCCCGGGCTCTGGCGGCGGCCGATCTCGTGGTCGTGCCGACCCGCGAGCTGGAGGGCCTGGGCCTGGTCACCCTCGAAGCCTTCGCCGCGGGCACCCCGGTCGTCGGTACGCCGGTCGGAGCCAATCCCGAACTGCTCACACCCGTCGATCCCGCCCTCGTCGCCGCGGAGGCGAGCGTGGAAGCCCTGGCAGAACGAATCACGGATCTGCTCGACCGGGGAGCAGAGACACTGCACCATCTCGGACAACGATGCCGGGCCGAAGTCGAGGCGAGCTACGGCTGGGAGAAAACCGTCGCTGATCTGACCCGGCTTCTCGGAGCAGCACCGTGACCGGGCCCGTTCTGCACGTCATCACCCGTTTCGAAGCCGGCGGTGCTCCCAACACGCTCCTGCTGCTGCTCGAAGG
>Ga0180434_10008240_pt1 | contig 11556 bp, 7 predicted proteins | sample SS_ome_7_FD_132453 | JGI IMG/M metagenome (GOLD analysis project Ga0180434, IMG submission 132453) | Hypersaline lake sediment archaeal communities from the Salton Sea, California, USA - SS_1_D_2 metaG | ecosystem: Environmental > Aquatic > Non-marine Saline and Alkaline > Hypersaline > Sediment... | reverse complement strand
CCAGACCCCAGAAGCCCTTCTCTCTCTTCTCTCTTCTCCCCCGCACCGGCTGTGGCCGAGGAAAATGCAGGCCGGAGCAGGCCGGCGGACCTCGAAAATGACTACAGCGCGAATACCTCGCGCCCGGAGACGTCCTGCGGCTTCCGCGGGCTCAGAGCATGGACCCCGAAGCGAAGGACACGGCGTTTCGAAAGATGCAAAGACCCGCCCCCTCGTCGGGGAGGCTTCCTTCGATCCGGCTCCGCGTCCACCGCGGGTGGTTCCACGGCCAGAGGTAGGCCTCGGGGTGGGGCATGAGGCCGAAGATGCGCCCCGTGGGATCGCAGATCCCCGCCACGCCCGCCACCGAGCCGTTGGGGTTGTCGGGATAGGTCTCCGTGGGCTCCCCCGTCTCCGGGTCCGCGTAGACCAGGGCCACCTGGCTTCCCGCCTTCAGCGCCCGGAGCACGTCGGGATCCGCGGGGACGAATTTCCCCTCCCCGTGCCTCACGGGCAGCTCGATCCGCTGGATCCCCCGGGTGAAGACGCAGGGGCTTTGGGGGTCGGCCCGCAGGTGCACCCAGGCGTCGCGGAAGACGCCCGTGTCGTTGGCGGCCAGCGTCACCTTCCTCGCGAAGCGCTCGTCGCCGAACCCCGGGAGGAGCCCCAGCTTGGCCAGCGTCTGGAACCCGTTGCAGATGCCGAGGACGAGGCCGCCCCGTTCCACGAAGGCGGCCAGGGCTTCCCCCAGACGGGTGCGGATCTTGTTCGCGAACACCGTGCCCGCCCCGAGGTGGTCGCCGAAGGAAAATCCCCCGATCAGGCAGAGGATGTGGGCGCGGTCCAGCGGGCGCTTGTCATGGAGCAGATCGTTGAAATGCACGCGTTCCGCTTCCGCGTCGGCCATCGTGAACGCCTGGGCCGTCTCCTCCTCGCAATTGAGCCCGAAGCCCGTGATCACCAGGCTGCGCACTTTCGTCTGGACCTTCATCGATACTCCTTGCGTAGGGTTCCAACGGGTACAGGTTCAGATCTCGTTCAGGGGCCCTTTCCAGATCTCCTTCAACGCCAGCAGGTCCCCGTCGACCAGCACCTCGTCCCCCCAATGGAGTCTCAGTCTCTTGTGGGGGACCACCTTCCCGATCCGGGCCCACGGAACGCCTTCGAGGAGCGTTTCGAGGGCCGTTGCGTCTCCGGGGGAGGCGGTGGCCACGAACCGGCCGTTGGACTCCGCGAACAGGGCTTCGTCCGCCCGGAGGGCCTCGCGGGAGGGAAGCGCAGAAAGGTCGGCCTCGATCCCGAGCTCCCCCCCGAACGCCGTGAAGGCCAGGGCCGCGCCGAGGCCCCCCCGGGCGGGGGCGTGGCAGGAATGGAGGCGTCGCTTTCGGATCGCCTGCTCCACGCGGCGGTAGAGATCCAGGGCTCGCGGCGCGTCCAGATCGGGGGCTTCGCTCCCGACCGCGCCGGGGGCATCCTGTTCCCGGGCCAGGACGCGGAAGTACTCCGATCCGCCGAGCGCGCGGCCCGTCTCCCCGAACACGTAGACGTCGTCTCCGGCGGCTTTGGCATCCAGGGTGACGGCGCGTCGCACGTCGTCGATTTTCGCCAGCGTGCTGAACAGCAGGGTGGGGGGCACGGAAATCTTCACGCCCCCGCGCGTGGAGTCGTTTTTCATGCTGTCCTTGCCGGAGATGCAGGGGACGCCGTACGCCGTGGTCACGTCGAACAGGGCCCGGTTGGCCCGCACCAGCTGGGCCAGCTTGTAGGGCCCGTCCGGAGTCTTTTCGGACAGCACGGGGTCGGGCCAGCAGAAATTGTCCAGCCCGGCGATCCGGTCGGTTCTCGCCCCCGCCGCCACGACCCTTCGCACGGCCTCGTCGATGACGGACGCGGCCATGCGCCAGGTGTCCAGGTCCGAAAGGAAGGGATTGACCCCGTACCCCAGCGCGATGCCTTCCCACGCGCCGTGCTCCACGAGAAAGACGGGCGCGTCCGCCGGCACGTCCGCGCGGACGCCGGTGAAGGGTTTCACCACGGTCTTGCCCTTCACCTCGTGGTCGTAGCGGCGGCCCATCTTTTCCTTGGAGCAGACGTTCAGCGACGCGAGCACCGCCGCGAGTTTGTCCGTCAGATTCCCCGTGGGCCGCGCCGGCTCCGGAAAGGACGGAGGCCGCCACGCCGCCTTCAGTTTCAGGACGGGAACGCCCTCGTGAAGGAAATCCATGGCCAGGCGGGCGACGGGTTTCTCGCCCCAGGTGACCCGGAACACGCCGTCGCCGGTGAACCGCCCGAGGTCGGTGGCTTCCACCCCGCGCCGCGCGGCCAGCGCCAGGAACCGGTCGAGATCGTCCGGGGGCACCGCGACCGTCATCCGCTCCTGGGCCTCCGAGAGGAGGACCTCCCACGGATCGAGCCCCTGGTACTTGAGGGGGGCCTTCTCGAGGTCCATCTCGGCGCCTCCGGGCTGGCGGGCCATCTCCCCCACGCTGGAGGAGAGGCCGCCGGCGCCGTTGTCCGTGATGCCCGAGTAGAGCCCCGCGTCCCGGGCTTCGAGCAGGAAATCCGTCATCATCTTCTGCACGAGGGGATCGCCGATCTGGACGGCCTGGGCCGGCGACGTCCCGTGCAGCGCCTCGCTGGAAAACGTCGCCCCGTGGATGCCGTCCTTTCCGATCCGTCCCCCCACCATCACGATCCGGTCGCCGGGACGCACGTTCTTCACGTGGGACGGCCTGCCCGCCGTCTCGCGGGGCATCACCCCGACGGTCCCGCAGAACACCAGCGGCTTGCCGAGGTACCGCTCGTCGAAGATCTCCCATCCGGTGCCGTACGGGATGCCGCTCTGGTTGCCGCCGTCGATGACCCCCTTGTGGACGCCTTCGCGGATCCGCCTCGGGTGGAGAAGCCCCTCCGGGACCGGCTTCGACCAGAAGGGGTCGGCGAGGCAGTATCCCCAGACGTTCACCATCAACGCCGCCCCCAGCCCCGTGCCGAACGGGTCCCGGTTGACCCCGACGATCCCCGTCATGGCGCCCCCGTAGGGGTCCAGGGCGCTCGGGGAGTTGTGGGTCTCCACCTTGAAGACCAGGTTCCAGCGATCATTGAAGCGCACGACGCCGGCGTTGTCGTGAAACACGGACACGAGCCAGTCGCGGGTACGGGAGAGGGTTTCCGTAGCGCCGCGGATGCAGGTGTCGAAAAGGGACCGGACCGTCTCTTCCGGTTTTCCCTCCTCCGTGTACGCGATCTCGGCGTTGAAGATCTTGTGCTTGCAGTGTTCCGACCAGGTCTGGGCCAGGCATTCGAGTTCCGCATCCGTCGGGGCGTCGGGAAAGCCCTCCTTCGCCCGCGTCCCGTCCGCCGTCTCCCGACGGTACTGGTCCCGGACGGCCTTCATCTCCTCCAGGGAGAGAGAGAGGGTCCTCTCCCGGGAGAGCGCGATCAGCGCCTCGTCGGGACCTTCCAGATCCACCGTCTCGACGCGGATGTCCCGCGGGTCCCGGATCGCCGGCACCTCCTCGTCCGGCTCGCCCGACGCGCGTTCCTTCCCGGACAGGACGCGGACGCGTTCGATCAGGTCGTTGGCGATCAGCTCCGTCCCGATGCGCTCGGCGTCACGCCGGTCCAGCGAGGCGCCCCGGAGGAGGTATTCCCGCTCGGTGTAGACGGCTTCGCCGCCGGCGAGGGGCCGGCCGGTGACGTCGCCGATGAGGACGGCGGTGGAGCGTCCCACGTTGTCCGTGACGCCGGGGCGATACCCCACGCGGATCGCCCAGTCGTATCCCGGCGCGGGGTGCACGCCCACCGAAGACGCCTGGACGACCGGATCGGTGATCGCTTCGCGGATGGTTTCCAGGGAATCGGCGTCGATCTCGGCGTCGATCTTGTAGATGTCACGGACATGGACGAGATCCAGGTCCATCGCCAGGAACCGGCGGACGGCTTCGGCGACGGCGGATCCTCGCGCATCCTGCACGCCGGGCTTCAGGGCGACTTCGATGCGGTGGACCATGGAGATCTCCTGCGAAAAAAAACGCGCGCCCTTGCAAGGCGATCCGAGGAAGCTGGTATTATACCCTCGTGCCTTCGGAGGAGGAACCGGGTCCTTCCCGGCGACGTGCCGGGATCCGCGTCCCGGCCCGGCCCCGTGTTTCCGCGTTCCTTTCCAAGGCCTCGTGGCCCATGAACGACGCCGACGAGAAGACGGAATCCGCCGCGTCCCCCGGACCCGGAACCATGCCCCCCGCGCTGCCTCGTCTCGAGAGGATCGCCTACCTCATCCTGAACAACCGGGCCCTGTCCCTGCAGGCCGCCGGCCGGGCCCTGGATACCGTGGAAGAGGAAGGCCCGGCGGCCGTGGAGGCCGAAACGCTCCGGCTCGCCCTCCGTTTCGCCGAGGAGGAAAACCTGGTGACCGAAGGCATGGGGGCGCGGCCGGAGGGGTCCCGGGAGGTGGCGATCCGGGAGGAGGCCGGGCCGGCCGTGCGGTCCCTCGTTCTCTCCCTGGATCCCTATTCCCGGGCTCTCTTGATCTCCCTCGTCGCCCTGGATCACCCGTACGTCGTCACGACGGACATCCTGGGCCTGCACCCCGACTCGCTGGCGGTGAATCTCCGGTCCCTGCTGTCGAAGCTGCGCGGGGACGCCGCGGACGCCCATCCCCGGGGGTGCGGCGATCCGGCCTTCGATGCCGTGGAGAAAACGGCGCTGGGCATCGCGTCCGGCGACGAAGAGGCCGAGGCGTCGCGCCATCTCGCGTCGCCGTGTTCCGCCTGCGCGGACGCGCGGGCGTTTCTGGCGCGGGAGAAAGAGACGCTGAAATCGATCCTGGAGGTCCTCCTGGTTCCGGATCTCGAGGAGGCCTCCTTTCCCGGCGCGATGGAGATCATGGACGGCGAGAAGGAAAAACCGCCGTTCAACCTGGCCAGGTTCCTGGGGCTCTCCAAGGAATCCTGCATGGGCGTCGCCATGATCGGAGGCCTGGTGGGCGCCGTGCTGCTGTACGTGATGCTGGAATGGGTCTGGGGGGGCGGGACGCTGGACTCCCTCGTTCCCTGGTCGGAACCGGCGTCCTCCCCGAAGGCTGCGTCAACGCCGGCGCCCGGCGCGAGCAGTGCTCCCGACGCCGGGCCCACGGGGCCGTCGATGACGCTCGCCCGGGCGCTCGAGGATCTGGGCCAGGGCGGGTCCCGGGGTCTGGCCGCCCGCGGTTTCTTTCTGCAAACCTGGCGCGAGACCCTCCCCGCGCTTCTGCAGGAGAAGCGGAAGCGGCCCGCCTTGCAGGGAGAGATTGAGGGCCTGCTCATGGCCATTGCGGAAGATAAACTCCGGGGGGCGGAGCGGGATCTGGCCGCCTCCCTGCAGACGCTCGAGGCCCGGGCGAGGAAGCGGGCGTTTGATGCCTACGAGAAGGTGGAAAGGGAACGGCGCGAGCTGGACGCGCGGATCCGGGAGAGGAAAAGCGAGCTCGAGAAGAAGAGAAAGGCCGGCGCGAACGCGTCGGAGATCGCGGCGGTGAAGAAGGCCCTGCTGTTGGACGAGGTCCGACGCGGCCGGCTGGAAGGCATGGACCTGGAGATGCTCGCGGCCCTGATCGAGAGGGATCTGCAGGCGGAGACGAGGGCGCAGGGAGACCGCCTGTCCGCGCGGCGCCGCGCCCTGACGCCGGCGGCCGCCGAGGCCATTCTCACCGGCGCCGAGCCCCGCTTCCCCTGGCGCGTCATGGCGGACCTGCAGGAGGCGATCCGTCTTCCCGCCCTGTCCGGGGATCCCGTTCCCGCGCCGCGGGCGGCTTCCCTGCTCTCCGCCTGGGTGGATGTTCCCGTGATCCTGGATCCGGGCGCCCTTCCCCCCGACGGCGAGGTCCTGGTGGACCTCACGCGGCGGGATACGACGGTGCGCGAAGCGCTGGAACGCTTTCGGGAGGCCCTCGGCGGCCGCGACGTCCACCACGGAGGCGCGGTCTTTCTCACGCGGCCGGGGCGGGATCGTCCCGCGGATCTTCTGCGACACCTGGCCGGTTTTCTCCGGTCCGGGGATCCGGCCCGGCGGGAGGCCGCCGCGTGGGGTTTCGAGGCGCTCACGCGCAAGCGGTTCGGGTTCCAGATCGACAGGCCGGTGGATTCCCCGCGGAACCGGGCGGCCGTGGACGACATGATCCGCTGGCACGAGCGACACGGGACGTCGCTGGTGCAGGATCCCGTGACGGGCGTGTACGCGCTGCACTGAACGAGTGAACCGGAGGCGCCCATGAACATCTTCGACAGGGTGAGACGGATTTTCGGGAAGAAGGACAGCCACTACGAGGCGGCGCTGCGCAAGCGGGCCGACGCGATTCGGGAGGCCTTGCCGGAAGACGCCTCGACGCTGGATCGTCTCAAGGCGATCCTGGCGCTCGTGTCGGATGCCGAGGAGGACACGGTCGAGGCGGAATCGCGTCTTTTGGAGGATCTGGAACTGGGGGACATGGAGATCATGGAGATCGAGATCCTCTCCGAGGACGTGTTCGGGGTCGATCTGTCCACGGCCGAGCTGAACCTCGCCGACACGCTGGGCGATCTCGCGGACCTGATCGACGGGAAACGGGAGAAGGCGGGGGCGTGATTGATCTCACGCCTTTCCGGCGGTCACCTTCGTCCTGGCCGGAGGCACGCGGAGGGCGCCCCGCCCGGGTTCCATGAGATCGGCGATGTGGACGACCTCGATGTCCTTGCGATGGCGCATCAGCGCGTCCCGGATCTGGATGATGCAGCCGGGGCAGGCCGTGGCCACGACGTCCGCCCCGGTGGCCAGGATGCCCTGGACCTTCTCGTCGGCGATCTTCTTGGAGAGGTCGTAGTAGTGGATGGAGAAGGAGCCGCCCAGGCCGCAGCACGCGTCGGCGTTGGGCATTTCCACGTACGCGATGCCTTCGAGGCTCTTGAGCACGTCGCGGGGCTGGCTCCGGATCTCCTGGTGGCGGGACAGGTGGCAGGGATCGTGCCAGGTCACCTTCTTGCCCCGGAACGCCTCACGCAGCTTGTAGCCTTCCTTGGGGACGCCCAGCTCGTCGGAGAGGAACTCGGAATACATCCTGACCTTCGAGGCGAACCGTTCGAACCGTTTCTTCTCCTCCTCGTCGCGTGCGAGATACTGGGCGTACTCCTTGAGCCCGGAGGAGCAGGTGGCGCAACCCGTGATGATGAAGTCGTAGTTCTCGAGTGCCTCGACGTTCTTCAGGGCCATCTTCCTTCCGGTCTCGAAATCCCCGCTCATGTAGACGGCGGCCCCGCAGCATCCCTGGGCCTTGTCGAAGGTGACCTCGACGCCGAGGGAGGTCAGGTGCCTGACGAGGGCGACCGCTTTCTCGGGGAAGGCGAACTCCATGGCGCATCCGGAGAAGAAGGCGGCGCGGGCCTTCACGGGAACGCCGGCAGGCGGAGAGAGCACCTCGGGCAGTTGCTGTCGAAGGAAGGTGTCGGCGATGGAGGGAATATGGCGCCCGCGGCCCAGGGCGTAGAGGAATTCGGGCAGGTGCCGGAACCTCCCCGAGCCCGGCAGGATGTGCTGGAACCAGGAGGCGACCTTGAGGAAGAGGCCGAACAGCCGTCGGTTCGGCAGGATGTAGTGGAAGACGAACCGCTTGGCCAGGGGAAGGCCCTTGGCCGCGACGAGATCGGCGCGGGCGGCGGTGACGGCGCGATCGATGCGGGCCTTGGCGGGGCAAAAGTACACGCAGGTCTTGCAGAGGAGGCACTTGTTCATGATGTCCACGATGCCCTGGGTGAGTTCCTGGCGCCCGCTGAGAATGCCCCGGACCAGCTGGTTCTTCCCCCGGGCGAGGGACTTCTCCATCTGGTCCTGCCGGTAGACGGGGCAAAAGTAGGCGCAGAAGCCGCATTTCATGCACTGCTGGACGTCCTTCTCGAACTTCTTCAGCTCCGGCGTGGGGATGGCCATGAATTCTTCCTAGCAAGAGTCGTGATACGGGATCCGGACTACGATTCCCAGATCTTGCCCGGGTTCATGATGTTGTTGGGATCGAAGACCGCCTTGATCTGTTTCATGAGGTCGATCACCTTCTCGTCCACGGCGCGGCGGAGGAACTTCTGCTTCTCCAGGCCGATCCCGTGCTCTCCCGAGAGGACGCCGCCGAACTCGACGGCCGACTCGATGATCCGGTCCACGGCGGCCTTGGCCTTGTTGAAATGGGCCTCGTCCATGATGTCGGTCAGCACGGAGGGATGCAGGTTCCCGTCCCCGGCGTGGCCGATCACCGTGTACTCGAGTCCGTCCTTCTTGCAGATCTCGTCGACGCGCTCGATGAAGTCGGGAATCCGGCTGCGCGGCACGGTCACGTCCTCCGCCAGCACGGTGGGGGCCGCGCCGAAAACGGCCGCGAAGCCGGCGCTCCGGGCCTTCCAGTACTTCATCGCTTCCGCGGGATCGGAGGCGACCTTGACCTCGTGCGCGCCGTGCTTCGAGCAGAGATCCACCACTCCCTGGGTCTCCTTCTCCACCACGTCGGGGGAGCCGTCCACCTCGAACATGAGCAGGGCCCCCGCTTCCACGGGCAGGCCCATGGGCTGGATCTTCTCGATGCTCCGGATCACCCAGTTGTCGAGCAGCTCGATCTTGGCGGGCAGGATGCCGCTTTCGAGGATGCGGCCCACGTTCCGGCCGGCGTCGCCGAGATCGTCGAAGACGGCGATGATGGTCTGCTTGGCCGGCGGCAGGGTCATCACCTTCATCGTGGCCTCGCAGACCACGCCGAGCGTTCCCTCCGAGCCGGTGATCAGCAGGGCCAGATCGTATCCCACGACGTTCTTCATCGTGGTGCCGCCGAAGTGGACGATCTCACCGGTCGGCAGGACCACCTTGAGACCCAGGACGTAGTTCTTCACGACGCCGTACTTGACGCCGGCCGGTCCGCCGGAGTTCTCGGCCACCATCCCGCCGACTGTGGCGCTGAGGAAGCTCTGTGGATCGGGGGGAAAGAAGAGCTTGCTCTTGGCGAGCTCGAGGTTGAGGTCCTGCAGGATCACGCCGCACTCGCAGGTCACCGTCCGGTTGTCGGCGTCCACCGAGAGGATCCGGTTCATCTTGACCAGGCCCAGCACAATGCCGCCCCGGATGGGAATCGATCCCCCGGAGACGTTCGAACCCCCTCCCCGCGGCGTCAGGGGGATCTTCTTCTCGTTCGCGAGCTTGACCACGTCGGCCACCTGCTCGGTGCTGGTGGCCATCACCACGACGTCCGGCCTGTGGAACCAGGTGCTCGTGGCGTCATACGCGTAGGTGTCCAGGTCCTCGGGCGAATCCAGGACGTTTTCCGCGCCCACGATCTCGCGGAGACTCTCGAGGACGTCTGCCGAAACCATGCGATGCCTCCTTTTCCATCTCTTGGCGGAGTTGGCAAGTCTTTCGACCCTGATCTACACAGCACTGGCGATGATCTCGCGAAAACAACAGTGCGAAGCGTAACGGTCACGCCTGCTGCCCGTACCGCTCGCGGAGCACCCGGTGGAGGATCTTTCCGGTGCCCGTGCGGGGCATCTCGTCGTCCGAGATGAAGATGACCTTCTTGGGGATCTTGAACCCGGCGATCTTCCCGCGGCAGAACTCGCGCAGCGCGTCTCCCTCGATGGACTGCCCCTCGTGGAGGATCACCACCGCCGTCACCGACTCGCCCCACTTGGGGTCGGGCAGGCCGATGACCGCCACGTCCTTCACCGTCTCATGGGATCCCAGGACGGACTCGATCTCGGAGGGGAAGACGTTCTCGCCGCCCGTGATGATCATGTTCTTCTTCCGGTCCACGAGCGTGTAGAAGCCGTCGGCGTCCCGGCGCGCCATGTCGCCGGCGCTGAAGTACTCGCCGTGGAAGGCTTCCTTCGTCTTCTCCACCTCCTTCCAGTACGCGTCGAACATCATGGGGCTTCGCGAGAACAGCTCGCCCACCTCGCCGTCGGGAACCTCCTTGCGGTTCTCGTCGAGGATCTTGAGCCGGTCCGTTCCGATCACCTCGCGTCCGATCGATCCCAGCTTCTCGAACTGCTGGTCGGGCCTCAGCAGCGTGACCAGCCCCGCCTCGGTGGACCCGTAGGCCTCGAAGAGACTGGAGTTCTTGAAATGTTCCATGATGGCGACCTTCGTGTCCTTCCGGGCCGGCGCGGAGGAGATCAACAGCTTGCTCACGCAGGAAACGTCATACTTCGCCTTCACCTCCTCGGGCAGGGCCAGCATCATGATGTAGTGGGTGGGGACCAGCGAGGTGAACGTGATCCCCTCCTCCGACAGGGTCTTCAGCAGGTGCTCGGGGTCGAAGCGGGTCATGTTGTAGACCACGGCCGCGCCGCCCACGTAGGTGAACACGAACGAGTAGAATATCGAGTTCACGTGGCACATGGGCATCACCAGAAGGCCCCGGTCCTTCCGGTCGAAGCCGAACTCGACGTCGTTGATGAGGTAGAAGGCGTCGTAGCTGTGGTGGGAACGGACGGCGCCTTTGGGCTTCCCGGTGGCTCCCGAGGTGTACATGATCGTCCACGGGTCTTCGGGCGCCACGGGGACTCCGGGTTCGGCGGGCGAGGCGTTCCGGATCAGGTCCTCGTATCCCTTGTAGCCGGCGGGGGCGGCGTCGGCGCCGAAGTGCACGAAGTTTTCCGCGGGAACGTCGAGGTCCTTGCGGATGCCGTCCACGGTCTCCCGGAAGTCTTCGGAGACGAGAAAGGCCTTGGAGCCGGCATGGTTGACGATGTCCTGGATTTCCGGAGCGGCGAGGCGGAACATGATGGGGACGACCACCAGGCCGGCCTTGGCGGCGGCCGCGTAGAGTTCCATCCATTCCACGGAGTTGAAGGCCAGCGCGGCGAAGCGGTCTCCCTTTTCCAGGCCCAAGCCCGTCAGGGCGTTTGCCAATCGGCAGGAGCGCTCGTTCCATTCCGCGAAGGTCATCTTGCGGACCTGGTCGGCGGCGCCGAGCCTCTCCGGGTAGATTTCGGCGTTGATGCGCAGGATTTCCCCTGCATTCAGCAGTCCTTTCATGCGTCCCCCTTTCTCACCTGCAGGCGTTTTCGTCTATGAAACGGGCGCGGGAGCAGCGCCCATTCCGGAAAAGATATAGAGGTACTTGATGAATTCACGGAAGTCAACCGCATTCACGCCGGTCCCTGCGCGCTTGCGCGCGCGGGTTCGGGGCTTCGGGTTTTCGACAGCCTCAATCCCCACCCGGCTGCAACCCGAAACCGGCCACAGCGAGAAGTGCTCGGAGGACAGGTGTTCGCGCTGTAGACGATTTCAGGTTGCCATCGCGTAGGGATTGCAGGATTTCGATTTTGGAGGGCGAACCTCTCCTCCTTCGCTTGCCGGCATCTGCGAGATCTACGGAGGACCCTACGTAGCCTCGAAGATCCGATCGGCGAAGTACGGGCTGGTGAGCCCTTGTTTGGGCTCGGGCGCCCGCCGCCGCCTGATCTGCAATTGCAGGGGCTATGGCGGGTCCAGCCCGCAGCACCGCGGCGACGCGGTTCTGAACACCAAGGCACCAAGGCACCAAGGCACGAAGAAAATTCAAGAATTCTGAATCCCTCAATTCCT
>Ga0180434_10008239_pt1 | contig 11558 bp, 8 predicted proteins | sample SS_ome_7_FD_132453 | JGI IMG/M metagenome (GOLD analysis project Ga0180434, IMG submission 132453) | Hypersaline lake sediment archaeal communities from the Salton Sea, California, USA - SS_1_D_2 metaG | ecosystem: Environmental > Aquatic > Non-marine Saline and Alkaline > Hypersaline > Sediment... | reverse complement strand
CAAGGTGTGCCAAGGTGGCACAGACGCCCCACCAAAAACTGAACCAAATTCAGCTTTCCAACACCCAAAAACCGGCCGGCATTTTTAGTGGACACAGAGACGCTGTAAAAAAAGATTGCTACCCTATTTGTTGCTTGTGGGTAGCAATAGGGTAGCAAAATTAAAAAGGGTTGCGGCGCGATTGTCCGTAACCCTTTGTTTTTATTGGTGGAGATGAGGGGGATCGAACCCCTGACCTCGGCGTTGCGAACGCCGCGCTCTCCCATCTGAGCTACATCCCCTGGAAGTCGGGCGCTACTTTATTACCAAATGATTTTATTCGTCAAGCCTTATCGCAAAAAAATCCGATTGGGTGCGGCCGCCGACGTCGGTGGACGGAAAACAGCAATGAAACGCAGGGCCCGTCTTTCAATCCATCAGCAAATGTGATATCCGCACATTGAACTTTTGATGCAACAGCGACCATTCAACACCAAAAACCTTCCGACCCGGTCATGATCGGGCCGGCGGACGGCCGCATGCGGCGGCCGATCCCACAAGGCGGAAAGATATAGATGAAACCTTTCACCATCGATCTCAAAGATGTTTTTAAAACCGATACCCGGGATCAGGATAAGACCGTCGCGCCGGAGCAGACCGTGGCGGCCTTCAAGCAAAGGCTTGCCGCCACCGGCCTTGACATCCTTGAAAAAACAGAGCGCATCGACACGGGCCGTCTTGACATTCCGGTCTTTTTCAGCCGCTGTGGCCGCGCGGCCCGGGACGTCATCGGCACCACAAAGCAGATGGGCAAGGGCGGAACACCGGCGCAGGCCGAGGCCAGTGCGGTCATGGAGCTGGCCGAACGCTACAGTTTTTTTAAATTCCGCCGCAGCCGGAAACGGTTTGTCGTCGACACCTTCGCCCGGCTAAAAGAAAAGGCGCTTTCTTTTGAAACCATCGCCGCCTCGGTCGAAGATCGCGGACCGGAGCTTGAAAAGAGCCGGGAAATTTTTGAAAACCTGCCCATGCAATGGACGTGGGCCTTTCATCTGAACGAACGCCGCGCGGTTTTGATGCCGTTCGACTGGTTTTACAGCCTCAACGAATTCAACGGCCCCTCCGCCGGCAATTGCGCCGAAGAAGCCATTCTGCAGGGCATCTGTGAAGTGGTGGAGCGGCATGTTTCCTCGCTGGTCAGCCGGCGGCGGCTGCGGGTTCCGGCGATCCGTCCGGCATCCGCCGTCGATCCTTTGGTGGTTGAGATGCTGGCAAAATACGAGCGGGCGGGCATTCATTTGTTGCTTTCCGACTTTTCGCTCGACATCGGCATTCCCACGGTGGCGGCCCTGGCCTATCATCCGGCGACTTTTCCGGAAAAAAGCGAGATGGTGTGGACGGCCGGCACCACCACGGACCCCCAGAAAGCGCTCAGTCGGGCGCTCACGGAAACCGCCCAGCTGGGCGGCGGCTTCAACTCCCGGACCAGCTATGTGGCCAGCGGACTGCCGAAGCCAAAAAACCGGGACGACCTTGACTTCATCACCCGGCCGGACCGTTTCGTCGATCTGGCCGAGCTGCCGAACATTTCCAGCGCCAACCTCAAAACGGAAATCGAACGCTGTGTTTCCGCGCTTGAAAAGCAGCGGCTGCCGGTTTTTGTCATCGACATCACCGATGACGACCTGAGCATACCGGCCTTTTACACCGTCATCCCGGGAGCGCATTTTCGCGAGCGGACGCAGAACACGAATGTTGCCATGGTCTGTGCCAAACTGATCCGCGAGAATTTCCCGGCACCGGCGGCCATGCGCCGGCTGCGGCAATTCGACGAACAGCTGCCGCGGCAATATTATATTCAGTTTCAACTGGGGCTGTGCCTCATGGACGAAGGGGCCGATCAGGAGGCCCTCGGGTATCTGAAAACAGCCGCGGATCTTGCACCGCCCGGCCGGGACGGCGCCACCATCTTCTCCTACCTGGGCGTGTGCCTTAAAAACCTTGCGCAGTACGGAAAGGCGCTGGACGCATTGGCCAAGGGCGAGGCCCTGGACGCCGACCGCACGGACATCCACAACCTGATGGGCTTCTGCCATTTCAAGCGGGGCGAGCATGAACAGGCCATCCAGCGTTTTACCCGGGTGCTGGGGTTGAATCCGGAGTCGGCCATCGACTACGCCAATATCGGCGTCAATTACAACGCCATGGGCGATCCTGAAAAAGCCGCCGTTTTTTACGAAATCGCGCTTTCAATCGATCCGGACATCGCGTTTGCCAGGCAGGGTCTGGCCGCCATCAAAGCGGCCGGCGCCGCAGAAAAATCCAAACATACATAGACCGGAAGGACATGATGCAGACCCAAGCCAAACCATCGGTGCCGCCGCCCGAGAATTACCTGACGACAGCCGTCGCCGCCGCTATGCAAGCCGGATCGGCCGTAATGGATGTTTATGAAACCGATTTTGCAGTGGATTTCAAGTCGGATCAATCCCCGCTCACCCTTGCCGACCGGCGTTCGCACGAGATTATCACCGACCGGCTGCGCCGTTTTGACATCCCGGTTCTGAGCGAGGAGGGAAAATCGATTCCCTATGCGGAGCGTCGGCGGTGGCAGACCCTGTGGGTGGTGGATCCGCTGGACGGCACCAAAGAATTCGTCAAACGCAACGGAGAGTTCACTGTCAACATCGCCCTGGTGAAATCCGGCCGTCCCGTCATGGGAGTGGTCTTCGCACCCGAACGGCGGCGGCTTTTTTTCGCCGACAGCGGCAGCGGCGCGTTTTTGATGGAAAAAGAAGACAATCTCCGGCGCCTGAATCGTCTTTTGACCGCCAAGGGAACCCTGCAGGAGATGAAGACCCTGGCCGTGCGCCTCCCGTCGGCGCCGGACGGCAGCAGGCCCTACACCATCGTCGGCAGCCGGTCCCACGCCACACCGGATCTGGAAAACTTCGTGGCGGAAAAGCGCCGGCAGTATCCCTCCGTAGCGTTTATTCCGGCCGGCAGTTCACTCAAAATCTGTCTGGTGGCCGAAGGCCGGGCCGATGTTTATCCGCGGCTGGGGCCCACCATGGAGTGGGATACGGCCGCCGGCCATGCGGTCGCCGAAGCCGCCGGCGCTTCGATCCGCACCTATCCGGACGGCATGCCGCTGCGCTACAACCGCAAGGAGCTTCTAAACCCCTGGTTTATTGTTTCCCGATGAGAACCGATCGGCGGCGGTATTCTTCGGCAAAGTTCTGGTAATCCAGAGCGCCGTAGCTTTTGGGGCGAAAATACACCACCGGTTTACCGACATCGGCACTGTCCGCGATGGTCGTATTCATGCGAATCACCGTGGTGAACAAATGCGTCTTGTAACGCGCGTCGCTGCTCAGTTTTTCCAGCACACGCCGGCTGACGCGGGTCCTCTGGTCCACCATGGTGGCCAGGATGCCCGCCGTTTTCAACCCCGGGTTAATGGCCTCCCGCACGGCGGAAACCGTGTCGAAAAGCTCCTCCAGGGCATCAAACGCATACGGATGGGTCTGGCAGGGAATCAGAACCTCCCCGGCGCAGGCCAGCACATTCACGGTTAAAAGGGACAGACTCGGCGGCGTGTCGATCAAAATGCGGTCATAGCGATCGCCCACCGCAGACAACGCATCCCCAAGCCGGTTTTCCCGACCGGGTTGATCCACCAGCTCGACCTCCGCCCCCGACAAATCCACATGCGACGGCATCACGTCCAGACCCTGCCAGGACGTTCGACGAATGACCTCTTCGGCGGAAACAGGGGCATCGTTCTTGATCATGTCATACGTTCCCGGCCGGCTTTCCCGCGGATCCATGCCGAGGCCCCGGGTTGCATTGGCCTGCGGGTCCATGTCAACGATCAGAATCCGCTCTTTGGCCTTTGCCAGAGCCGCGCCCAGATTGATCACCGTTACGGTCTTGCCGACACCGCCTTTTTCATTGGTTACGGCCACCATCCGTGTTTCCCCTTCCTTCATGACAAACCTCCTCCACGCAGCTGTTTCAGAACGTCGGCGGCCTCGGCATCAATCGACGCCAGCTCCTCCAGGATCGTTGTTTGATCGGAGCGTCCCGTGTTCAGGGCCTGTTTCAGGCCGGATAAATCAACGGCATAGGACTGGAAGCACGACAGCAGGTGCGCCTGCAACCGCGCCGACATCTCATCAACCCGTTTGAAAAGATACTGGAATTTTATGTTCTCCCGGTAATCCAGAAAATGCTGCTTGACCGAACGCTCCGTCTCCTGCTTCATGCGCCTGACACCGTCCTTTAAAGCCCGTTTTCTGCTTTCCCGGGCATCGCCGGAAAAACGTTTGAAAAGCCTGTTGAGCGGTCGCAGCATTGTGTAAAATCCCAGTTTGAAAACGGCTTCCGCCCGGATGGCTGCCGAATAACGCATGGTGGACGCGACCGAGGCAAGCTGCAGGGCATCTGTGCCAAAGCGCCAGTCCATGTCGACGGGCACGGCTTTTTTTTCGGGTGCGTCGCCGGCCCGCAAGCCCAATTGAACGATGGCGTCCCGGTATTCAGCCACCGCCCCCTGCACCATATTCTCGTAGGGTCTGACGACGGACTGCAGGGATGCCGCCAGTTTTTTTTCTGCATCCCCGACAAAGCGCAGGATTTTTGGATTGATGTTCCGGGAAATATAGCGGTCCAGCGCTTCCTTGAAATCCTGAAAGTAGAGAAACAAAAGATCTGAAAAACCCGCCGCTGCCAGCTTGTCGCCGTAAGCCTCCGGCGCTGCATCATAGCCGCGGACAAAACCAAGCACCTGCGGTACCACACCGCCGGCGCGCGTGTCGAAGAACCGGTCGACATCTGTTTTGGCCTCTGTTTTCATCTTTTGCCTGACACCGGAAAGGGTCTGGTTCAGCAGCATTTCAATCTGCTTGACCTGCTGCTGATGAAATTCAATCTTCGCCAGCACATTGCCGAAGCGTTCGGCATCCTTGCCGCGGGCCTGCTGATGCAGCTGGGACCAGTGCGACAGTCCTTTGAGCACCACGGCCATGCGGTCGACATGGTTGCCCAATAGAAGCGTATAGCGTTCGCGGGTCAGCTTCGCCTGCAAGTCGGTCTGAAAACGATCCGTCTCCGCCTTCAGAAACCCCAGAATATCGTTCTCGCTCTCCCATTCCGCCAATCGCCGTTGTTCGCGCGTCCGCATTTTCTGCGGGGCCGACGTAAAGAGACTGTACAGCGCCGAAAGGGTGAAAAGCGGCGGATCCGGTCTCAAGAGGGCGATCTCCGCCGCGGTCTTGTCGATAACGTGTGTAAGATCCGCCAGCGTGTCGTGCTCGCTGATATCGCAGTTGATCACGAACAGCACATGCTCCATCAGGCCCATATCCTTGAGCATGGCCAGAAAGCGGATGTCGGCACGCCGCGGCCCGGTACGGCTGCTGATCACGTACAGCAGCAGATGCGCTTTAAAAAGGTAATCCTGAATCATGGAAAGGTGCATGGGATTCGGTGAATCGCTCCCCTGGCAGTCGGCGATTTCGACGTTCTCCGGCAGTTCGCCGCCCTTGATCTCGAGCTGAATGTCTTTCAGGTAGACCGCCAGGGCGTCGCTGCCGGAAAAGTCCTTGTGCCGCGGGAACTGATCATCCTCGAAAACCGTGGTCCGGGGCTCGGGCCCCACCAGCGTCGCCGCCCTGTCGTAACCCTTGAGGTATGCAGCCATCAGAACACTGCCGGCGCTGCGGGCGCCCTCTGCGATCAGGGCTTCGCTGTCAAGCGACGCCAGTGCCTTTGCGAGAAGCCGCCGGTCCTTCTCCCGCCGAATATCAAACGGTCCGGCGGTCTCATCCAGCCCGGCCCCCGGCAGAAGCGCCATTGCCTGGCGTAGATCTGCGTTGATTTCATCCCATGATTTGAAAAACAGCGTCGCTTTGAGATAGGAACCGCTGCGAATACGGGTGACGATTGATGTCACCACACCGGCGCCCCGCTTTAAGTAGTCTCCCTTGAAAATCGAGTTGACCAGGGTGCTTTTGCCGGACTTGATGGCACCGACCACCGCGATTCGCACCCAGCCTTCGGTTATTTGCCGCTGAATCCCGCGGCACATCTTCTCCCAGTCGTCAAAGGCCGGGTCCGCCTGTGGAAGCACTTGCCGGGCGTGTGTAAGCAAAGCAAGGGTTTTTTGGTTCAACCGCTGCAGCGTTTCCCTGACGATATCAATATCAATCATCGTTCTTATGGATCCGGTTGAAAGTAGCTGAAGACACAATCACTTGTATATGTTGGTATTTTATGTTATAGAAAAAAAACAGGTGCGCTGACGAGAATTTAACGAAACCGCCGGCACCGCTGCTTCAACCGGCGCGTTTTATTCCGGTGCGGGTAATTGGCCAATAAAGAGGAATCTATTTTCATGTCTGAAAAACATCCGGAATGTCCGTTATATAATCCTTTGAACTGCAAGGAATACTACAACCCGAAACTGTGCGCCTTTGTCCGCAAAGACAAAACATGCCGCAAAAAAAAGAAACCCAAGGTTAAAGACAAAGACAAGGAATAGACCAACACCCTGTCAGGCGTGCCCCGGTGTGTGGGACAGCAGCCCCGGATCGATGCCCAGCATCCTGACCGCCGCCGCCCAGCGATCTTCAACCGGGCTTTCAAAAACGATCTTCTCGTTCAACGGACATGTCAACCATGCATTGTCCGCCATTTCCTGCTCCAGCTGCCCCCCGGCCCAGCCGGCGCAACCCAGCGCAATGATGAAGGCCGCCGGCCCTTCCCCCCTGGCGATCGCCGTCAACAGGTCAATGGTGTTGCTCATGGCCAGGGTCGGCGTTATCTTGAGGCATCCCTGCCATGCAAAAGGCGGCCCATGGAGAATAAAAATTTCATTCTCATGGACGGGCCCGCCGATGTGCACGGGTACGGCATCCGCATCAATGGTATACGCCAAGTTAAGTTCCTTGAAAATGGCCTTGGCTGAAACCGACGGCAGCACGCGATTGATGACCACGCCGACGGCACCACTGGCATTGTGCTCTGAAAGACAGGTCACCGTTTGGTAAAAGTTAAAATCGACCATGTCCGGCATGGCGATCAAAAAATGCCCCTTGAGTGAATCCTGAATGTCGATGCCGGATTGTTGCTGCACGCGCTTTTTTCCCTTTCATGCCGTTTTTGCATCCGCGCCGCTTGGGTGGCCGCCGCGCAAATGGGTTAACCGTGCCTGCGCTCGAATTCCTGCATGAACGCACCCAACGCCGAGACGGCGGAAAACGGCGTGGGATTGTAGATCGACGCACGGCATCCGCCCACCGAGCGATGGCCTTTGAGTCCGCCCATTCCGTTTTCGAGCGCGCTTTGAACAAAGGTCTTTTCCAGCGATTCGTCCGGCAGACGGAAGGTCACATTCATCAAAGAGCGGCTGTCCCTGGCAGCGGTTCCCCGGTAGAATTCACTGTCGTCGATCAGCTGGTACAAAAGGTCCGCTTTGCGGCGATTCACTTGCGCCATTTTTTCAATTCCGCCGATATCTTCTTCCAGCCATCTGAGAACCAGTTGAACGGTGTATACGGCAAAACACGGCGGCGTATTGAACATGGAATTTTTGGCCGCATAGGTGCTGTAGCGCAGCAAGCTGGGTAGGCTCTCCGGCACCCGTTCCAGAAAATCGTCTCGGATGACGACGACACAAACACCGGCCGGTCCCATGTTTTTCTGTGCACCGGCGTAAAAAAGCCCGAAGGCGCCGGGATCAAAGGGTCGGCTGAGAATGTCCGATGACATGTCCGCGATCAGGGGCACGCCGCCCGTGTCGGGAAACCGTTCCCACTGTGTGCCTTTAATCGTGTTGTTGGAAGTGATATGGGCGTACACCGCCTGGTCGTCAAAGGATACATCCTTTGGGATGCGGGCGAAATCGTCTTCTTCCGACGATGCCGCAATCCGGATCGTTTTCTCTAAAATCCGGGCCTCTTTGATAGCCTTGGTGGACCAGGTGCCGGTGTTGACATAGTCGGCGCTTTGGCCGCCGGTCAGAAAATTCATGGGAACCATGCAGAACTGCAGACTGGCGCCGCCCTGCAGAAACAGCACCGTAAACCGATCGTCCAGATGCAGCAGCCGTTTCATGCGCGCCGCCGCATCGTTGATGACATCCTCAAACCACTTCGAGCGGTGGCTGATTTCGGTAATCGACATGCCGGAGCCCTTGAAATCGAGAAATGCGTCTCGAATTTCCTGCAGCACCGTCAAGGGCAAAGCCGCAGGGCCGGCATTGAAATTGTAGATGCGATGCTCCGTCATTTTCACTCCTTTGCTGCGCAAACGCCTTTGAATCACCGTAGCGTCATATTCGCTCATATTCACATTGAATTCAAGTAAAAGTCAATATTCTTCAAACGGCCGCGGTCAGGCCAGAATGACGCAGCGGGATTCCCGGCCGTCCACCTTGAGCAGAAGCGGTCTGGCAAGCCTCACGTGGGCCACAAAACGGGTTTCGCTGCTCCGCGGCAGCGACTGCAGCCACTCCCACTTCATGGTATCAAACCGGTTGCTGGAAATGGTGATGTAGTTGATGCCCAGCGATGTGATGTTGTGGAAAAAATGCGACCCCTGGGACGGATCGGCTTTGAGTTCGGGATGGGACACTTCCACGATCGCATCCACACCGCAGATATCCGACCAGTTGACCGGGATGCCGAGCCATCGGTCGGCCGAGCCCCATCTGCCGGGGCCGATCAGCAGATACTTTCGATTTTCCGCCATCAAACGGGCGTTGATCTCTCCGATTTCGTGAGCGATTTCCCGTGTGCGGGCCGCATCGAACACATCCGGCTTGACAAAAACGATGTCGGCGATGTCTTTTTTCACGGCGTTGCCCAGCGCCTTGGTGGAGTGGCAGAAGGCCCTCTCGATTTCGGGCGCCCCGATGTCGACCTTGGTGAGCTCCGCACGCGCCGTCATCGGCCGGAGTTGAAGGATGGCAAATGTGGGTTTATGGTCGGCGTTCTCATGGATATCGGCGGAAAACTCCATTTCCACCGAACAGCCCAGCCCCTCTTTGCCCAATCGCAGCACGTCCGCAACGATTTCGGCCAGGGGGAACAGGTGGTATTTGATCACCGAAGAAAACGTCAGCACCGGGTATCCATCAACGGCGGCCGAATCCCGGATGCGGTGATCATCCGGCAGGTAGGTGCTGGATAGAAAGCGAACCGGGTAGTGCCGGCGCATGTCATAGACGTCACATTTTTCCAGGGTCGAGCTGTCGTTGACATCCAGCTGAATGCAGGGCTCGTTCAGCCGCAGACCATAGAACGTGCGCTGGGCGTTTTCAAGAATATCGTCGACCGTCGACCGCTGCGGCAGAATTTCCGGATGCTGCGGGGAAAAGCGCAAGGCGGCTTCCCCGTCCATGACGGTTTTCCCCAGCCCCAGCGCAATGGTGACCGCACCTTCTTCCGGTTTCATTTCCGAAAAGGGATAGTAATTGTAGGACTGGGCCACGCCGGATATGGCCGGGTAAAAAAAGTCGCCATGGGACTGCCCGATGACCCGCTGCACCATCACCGCCATTTTCTCCTCTTCCGTGCGGTGGCCCACGCGCCGCGAAAAATCGCGCGGCGCTTTGAAATAGGTGGAGGCATACACCAGTTTTATGGCATCGATCAGCTGGTGGAGCCGGCAGTCCAGATCCGGATCGTCATTGGCCAGCATATAGGTTTTGTAAAGCCCGGCATAGGCCCTGAACTGTGCATCTTCCAAAAGACTGGAGGAGCGCACCGCCAGCGGATACCGGATGTGGGCCAGAAATGAACGCAGATCCTTGACGATCCATTCCGGAAAGTCGGCATCCAGAAAAAGGCGCGCGATTTCATCATCGCTCATCTTGAAAGACAGCTGCGACCATATGGCATTCTGCTCGATAAAATCGTCAAAACCTTCGGTGGTGATGATCAGCGTCTGGGGAATAAAAATATCGACATGCCCGTAGGCTTCCAATACAGCCGGGTGCCGGGCCATATAAGAAGACAGAAAGGCAAGGCCCCGTGCCTTGCCGCCGATCGACCCCTTGCCGATCTTGAAAAATTCGGTGTCCAGATCAAAATCGCCGGCTTCGAAATTGACGATCACCCCTTTCTGGCGCCGCATGCGCCGGGCGTGGATAATGGAAATCAAATACCGGCGGTGGCTTTCGACGCTTTGAAAATCTTCGTCGCGAATGGGACGGACAATGGAAGCCAGTTCAATTTCGGAACGGGCGAACAGCCACCTGGAAAAATCATTGCGGTTGCAATGATAAACAAAGGATGCTTCCGGAATGACGTGCAGCCGTTTTTCCAGCGAACGCAGATTGGCGACCCGACCGATTTCCGAACCGTCCGGCATGCGGAATACAAAATCGCCGAAACCGAGGTGATGCATAAAAAAGGCACGGATTTCCGAATGAAACGAGGGGGCATTCTTGTCGATAAACAGCGCCGGAATCGCCGCGGCCCGGTCGGCGTTGGACGGTTCCGAGCTGGTCAGGAGCAGCGGGACGTCAAAATGTTTGTTTTTGATTTCTCTTAAAAATTTGATGCCGGCCTGATCGTCCAGCCGACCGGCCTTGGGATAGCGCACATCCGAAATGACGCCCAGCACATAAGGCTCATACTGCTGGTAAAGGGCGACGGCTTCTTCGTAATTTTCGGCCAGCAGAATTTTGGGTCGGGCACGCATGGCCAGCAGGCGGTGTTCCTCGTTTAAGCCTTCCTCCATGACGGCCTGCGTCTGACTGACAAGCTCCTTGTACAGGATGGGCAGAAGGGAGGTCATGTATTCCGGAGAATCTTCGACGAAAATGATCACCCGAATGCCGGCGGAGCGCGTGTCATGGGCCACGTTCAGGCGATCCTCGGCGCCCTTGATCAACGCCAGCAGGATGTCGGTGTTGCCGATCCACAGAAACGTGCGGTCGATGTCGGACGAACGATCCCCCTCCAACCGGCAGGTGCGCGCCTGCATCACACTTTGGCACAGGAGCACCAGCGGCAGATCCGGAAATTTTTTCTTGATGTCCCTGACCACCGCCATGATGTCGACCTCGGTGTGGTGCGAAATCACGATGACCATGTCAAATTGTTTGATTTCGAGTGCGCGGAAGGCTTCCCGGGGATTGGAGGCCCAGTGCAGGCGCGGCGGGTTGCTCAGGTTCAAGCCGCGGTATTCGTGCACGATGCGCTCGGACAAACGGCAGTCCTCCTCCATGATCCAGGCATCATAGGGCGCCGAGATCAGCAGTACTTCCCTGATCTTTCTGGCCATCAATTCATGGAAGGTTTTAAAACGCGGATCAAAATCCGGATGAAAATCTTGGCTGACGATGGTCATGTCATTCAGGCCTGGTACACCGTTTTATAAATGTTGTTCCTGATTTTTACCGTTTAAGGGTCGGAATTCACTGACGCGCAGAATGCGCGTCCAGTGTATCCGTTTGTTGGGATTTCCTTTCTTCGGAATCGAAATCGCCATCGGGATCGAAATCGATTTCATCATCTCTCTTCGATCCCGATAGCGATCCCGATTTCGATTTGGATTATCCCAACAGT
>Ga0180434_10008238_pt1 | contig 11559 bp, 8 predicted proteins | sample SS_ome_7_FD_132453 | JGI IMG/M metagenome (GOLD analysis project Ga0180434, IMG submission 132453) | Hypersaline lake sediment archaeal communities from the Salton Sea, California, USA - SS_1_D_2 metaG | ecosystem: Environmental > Aquatic > Non-marine Saline and Alkaline > Hypersaline > Sediment... | reverse complement strand
TGCCGGTGCCTTTTACTTTAAAGACGTGGGGTCTGTTCCGGAGGTAGACGAAGGTGTTTGCCTCGGGGGAATTGGTTCTTAACGCGGCGATAGTCTGCCTCTCCTCCGTGGTAAACTCGTACCGCACGGTGTAATCGCGGATCCACTCAGACGAGCCGTGCGCCGTCGCACCAATAAGATCCAGTTTCGTCGAGGCCCAGACGTCGAATCCTATGAGGACGGAGCCCGCGGCAATTGCCAGGATCGCGGCTACAGCGAAATGCGGCCACGCACGCTCATCTCGAACTGTCGTCGGCGCGGTGCGGCGTGTCTTGGACTGATGGATCGAGCCGTATACGATGAGCAGAAACGCGCACAGTTGGACGATCAGGAGCAGTCCCACAAGGCAACCGATGCCAGGTGGTCTCCTGTGGACAAGGCAGTACTGGAGCCACAAGAAGATTCCAAACAGGCCAAAAGACGGTACGCCCATTACGATCAGGACCGCAGCACTACACAGATAAAGCATAATGCCAGCAGTTATCGCTCTGTGCAAGCTGACATTCATGGTGGCTCAGAAATCCCCACCGGCCTTGTCAAGAGCAGCATTGGCACCTTCAACCCACCAGCGCTCCTGAACCACTATCGTAAAGAGCAGTGACCGCATGAGAATCAGTTCTTCGCGATTGTTGCGGAGTATTCCTTTGAGAATCACGCATGCCACAATAATCTCTGGCGACGCATATCATGCTTCAACAACATCTAGTCGAAAATTGCGCTATGGTCCACGGCGCGCTCGCCGAATACAAGATATCTGACGGCCAACCCGAACGGGGTCAGCTGCTCCTCAGCTACTGCAGGAGCGTCAGGGCCATCGAGAAACCTGTGGGGATAACGTCCCTCAGTAGCGTATTTTGATGAAAGATACCTACCTAGCCAATAATAGTTGTGGGGACCGCAGAGCGTCACCGGCCATGTCACGAGCCAGAGGGTCACCACCAGCGCCACGGGAAACGTGACGAGATAGAAGACACGGCGCCCGATCGTGTACTTCGACAGCAAACGGACGGAGAAAAGGAGATGTACCAGGATCGCAAGCGCGAGAGGACTAAGAACCTGCCACGGATTGATAAGCATCGAGGGATAATAGCCGAAGAGCAGATGGCAGGACAAAGCCATGCAAGCTAACGCACTCACGAGGACCAATGTTTCTAAGGTAAGCACTGCCTTCAGAAGGCGGCGCTTCCGGACAGGTCCATCCATCACGTGCTCCTTTTCCATTCGAAACACGAGCACGACCGGAATTCCCACTAAATATGCCAGCGCGAACCTGAACGCCATAGAGCAAAGCGGATTTCTATACAGCAAGGGGATATCGCTGGCGGTATTGGCGATGATGAGCGCCGTGAACATGATCGCTATGACGTATACCAGGCAAGAGAGCCCGACAAGCCTCTCCGCGGGCGAAAAACGCGGCCCGCGCCTCCAACCGAACGCGCGCAGAAGTAACCAGATCACGAGCGCGGTCAGAGGTAACCCTATGCAGACGCCCGACAGGAAAATGACAATGAATCCCACCGACGTTGTGTCATATTGCTCTGCGGTACGCCTCCGCCATATGTCCCATGCGGCCCGATCCAGATCGAAGTCTTCACCGGTTATCCTTCTCAGCGCGAACGCGGCGTGCCACCGGACGGAAAGATCAGCATCTCCGAGAGCAGCGATAAGCGGTTCGATAGCCGGCGGCCCCATTGTAATCAGGACCTGGGTCACCGTGGTTTGAGCGGCCGGACTCCGTGCCGTTCTGAGCGCCGTGACTAATGGCCGCACGGCGCGGGTGTCTTCTATCTCGCCGAGTGCTTGTGCCGCGGCTTCACGCAGGTACCCGTCGTCGCGCAGGAGGACCGCGATCAGCGGCTCAACAGCACGCCTGTCCTTGAGTTGACCTAGCGCGGATGCAGCAGCATGTCGCACGCTGTCCGCTTTGTCGCCGAGCGCAGCGATCAAGGGTTCGACCGCGCGAGCATCATTGAGAGTCCCGAGCGCAAATGCTGCAGTGCGTTGGACGTCCTGCCATTCGTCTTTGAGAGCGCCAGTAAGGGGTACAACGGCGCGCGGATCGTGCAGATTACCAAGGGCGGAAGCTGCTGCTTGTCTGACGCCACCAGCTTCGTCGTGAAGCGCGGCGATCAACGGTTTGACCGCTCGGCGGTCCGCGAACAGTCCAAGCGCGCGCGCCGCTTCCATTCGGACATATGCTTCCTCATCCGTAAGGGCGTCGATCACGTGCTCTACAAGTCCGGGTTCGCCTAACCACCAGAGCGCGAGCGCGGCTGCGTGCTGCACCTGTCTGCGATGATCCTCAAGAGCCGCGAATAACGGTTCTTTCGCCTGAGGCACCTTTCGCCAGCCGAGCGCGAGCGCCGCTGAACTGCGCACGCGCCAACTCTCGTCGTCCAGGGCCGCAAGCAGCAGATCTACGCCTTGACCGTCCCACACCATGTTTCCGAGTGTGCTTGCGGCTGCATGCCTGACGACGAAAACCTGGTTGTCAAGCGCAGCCACCAACGGTGCCACGGCGCGCGGATCTTTGGTCGCTCCCAGAAAGCGGATGGCTGCGGTTTGGACATAGGTGTTCTCGTGTTTCAGCGCGTTGGTCAGCACGTCTATAGGTGGCTTCCCGAGGCGAATCAGTGCAGACGTTGCAGCCATGAACGGCGTCCGCGCTTTGCTGAACAGCCCCAACGGGTCATCCAGAAGGTCCATGAGAAACGGCACCGCAGGGGCGGCTTTCTCGCCCATGCCTCCCAGCGTGTCGGCGGCGCGCACCCGCTCTTCCGCATCTTCGGAGTACAGCCGCTCGATCTCTTCGCGTAGCTCGGGAGCAATGTCAGCAGGGATGCTCTCCTTCGGGATGGTCGGCTGGCCATACGACGCTTGAACAAGGAACACGCACAACCCTATGAGAACTAGCACGGGTTTTTCGAGAGGACGCATTTTTCCTCCTATGATGCTATCGGTGCCGTCCGCGTTTGCCTTTCAAAGGTGTCCCGATTGTTCTTCCACCACCTGTGCCATTGTCTTCGGTCCTGCCCGAAGTCTTTTCCTGTTATTTCTCGCAAGGCGAACGCAGCGTGCCAGCGGACATAGAAATCCTTGTCTCCAAGCGCCGCAATAAGCTGCTCGATGACCGGTTCACCGATCTCTATCAGCGCGGAGGTCACGCACGCTTGCGAATCAAGACTGCCTTTTCCAAGGCGCCCGATCAGCGGTTTCACCGCACGGCTCTCGCTGATCTCGACAAGCGCTCGTACTGCTCTTTCCGCGACATTCGCATCTTTATCGTCGAGCATGTCGATCAGCGGCTCGACTGCTCGGCTGTCCTTCAGATGCCCCAGTGCCGACACTGCAGAACATCGGACCCCCGATGCCTCATCGCCGAGCGCGTCGATCAAGGGTCGGACCGCCCGAGGATCACCGATCATCCCGAACGCGGAGGCCGCAGCGCTCCGCACGTTCTCCTCTTTGTCTTCGAGCGCGGCAGTTAGCGGCCCGACAGCCCGCGCGTCGCCGATCCCGCCCAGCGCCCAAGCGGCAGCTGTACGTACTTCGCGATACGGATCCTGCAACGCCGCGATCAACGGCTCAACCGCACCATGGTCGCCCTCACACCCGAGCGCGCCCGCGACATCCGCCCGCACGGACGGTGCCTCGTCCTTCAGCATAGGAAGCAGGGGCGTCGAAAGCTCGGACTGCGTGATCCCGTGCACGACCAGCTTCACCTCGTCCCGGACGGACGGTTCCGCGAACTTAAGAGCGTACCCTTTTGCGAGCGCCCCCTTCAACCAGGACAGAGCTAATGCTGCCGAGCTGCGGACACGCCCCTGCGCGTTCCGGAGAACCTTTAGAAGCGGCTCAACGACGTGCGGGCTCTCATATCCGATCTGCGCCAACGCCCGGGCAGCCCGGCACCGGACGTGCGACTGCTCGTCGTCGAACGTGCCGATCAGCGGCCCTATCGCGCGGTCGTCCCCGATCTCTCCAAGCTGGTACGCGGCTTCGCTGCGTACGAGGGTACTCTCGTTTTTGAGAGCGCGACTCAACGGTTCCACAGCACGCGGATCGTGCGTTTGTCCGAGAAGCTGGACAGCACCCCATCGATCCCACTCCTTGCGGCTTTCATCGGCGACCACCACGGCAAGCCTCTCGATCGGCGGTCTGCCAAGCCTGGTCAGCGCACGAACCGCCTCCTTGAACGGAGTCGGAGGCTTGTCGCCCAGTCCTGTGGAATCACCGAGCAGTGCTTCGAGAAAAGGAATTGCTGGCAGCGCGATCTCCCCCATGTTCCCGACCGTCCGGGCCGCAGCGATCTGTTCCTCCTTGTCACGTGAATACAACCGCTCGATCTGCTCCCGTACCCCCGGAGCAACGCCTACAGGAATGTTCTGCCTCGGGATACTGAGCTTGGCGCCACTAAATCCCCTCTCGCTTTGCTGCGCCGTTTTCTCCTGCGTTTTCTCGTTACCGCCGCTCTTCTGCATCCCCTTCACTGGGCCCTTTGCTGCTGTGCTTCTGTCAGGGAGAAGGGCTGTCTTTGGAGCGGGAGATTCCTCGCCAGTCTCGTGAGCCTCGCGGGACGCGATCTGGCCCAGTGGTAGCACAACTGCGGCGATGGACACCATGGCGAGGACGGACGCAACGGAGAGTTTGTAGACAAGCTTGCGATCTAGCTGAGCGATGCGCCGGAGCCGGTCTTTGAGCTGGCGTTTGGATTCGGCAATGCTGACCAGCCCGCCGCTTGCGCGGACTTCGCGCGGTGCGAGCTCGACAGCTCTCACGAGCGTCTCGCCGTAAGTTTCAGCTTCGCGCTGCATCAGAGCCAGCACCTGGTCGTCGCATACGCGCTCGCGTTCCATGTCGATCATGGTGTTCGCGAGCCATATCGCAGGATGGTAGACGTAAACGGCCTGGACTGCCCGCTGGATGAAGCTGACCAGGGGGTCGAGACGTTTGACATGCAGAAACTCGTGCAACAGGACAGCGCGGAATTGGTCCGGGCTTAACTCAGTCAGCAATCTATCGGGCACGACGACGCTCGGGCGCACAATGCCGATCGCCACCGGCATCGGAACGTGCGCCGAGGACAAGAGGCGCACACGTCGTCTCAGTCTGACCGCCCCCTTGCATTCTTCGGCAAGAGCAAGCACCTCTTCATCGGAGACAGTTTTTCCGTCGCGGAGAATACGGCTGGCCATCCTCGATCGCCTGACCAGCATTGTCACCACGCAAAGCACAGCCGTCGCCCACACGAGCATCAGGATAGCCCTTGGAGTGAGCCGCGGCAGAGCCGATGGCGGCACCCTGACGGGCAGGCGATCCGGCATCCGCTGTTCACCTGCAAGGGATGGCGGCGTGACGAGAGGTTCCGGCGACGCAAGTCGCCGCGCGATTTCAAAACGAACCGGGGACTCTTCGCGCAGAGGCACGTTGACGGGGGCAGAGACCGCGAGCTCCGGTTCCGTTCGCACACCCAATCTCGGCAGCCAGTACCCTGCGCCAGTGAAAAACGCGAAATCCGGCGGAAGCAGGAAGCGAATGATTACGAGCAGCCAGAGGCTGTACCGAAGGACAGCCGACCCGTGCCGAAGAGCGAATGTGACCGCACCCACCACCAGGAACACGACGAGGACCTGCCAGGCCTGACGCAGCATGAACTGGGCCCATACTCCTCCCAGCAGGTTGAGTGATTCGACCAGATCGCCCATGGTCTCTGCCTCTTACGGTTCACGACCGTTTGTGCAGGATACGCCTGAGCTCCTTAATCTCTCGATCGGTAAAGTGGTCTGTAGTCGCCAGATAGCTCACGAGCGGGCCGTAGGAACCGCCCAGCAGCGGATCCAGCAGCTCGCGAATCAATCGTTTGGCAGTCGCCGTCCGAGTAACACGCGGCTTATAGGTTCGCGCGTACCTACCCGGCTCGCCGCGCACGTACCCTTTCTCGACAAGCCGTCGCAGCAGCGTCTTGACGGTCGAGTACGACCATTCCGTCTCCTCGCTCACCGCGTCGTAAATCTCGCCGAGCGTTGCGCCGCGCAACTCCCAGAGTGCAGCCATAACGGTAAGTTCGGAGGCTGATAGATTTTCTCTTTTCTTCCCCACGTTCCCTGATCCTTTCTAGCGCATACCAATTTGGAAAAGACTATGTTCGGTTACATCTGTAGCCTAGTCTAACATGATTGTAACCATTTGTCAAGCAGAAAGATAACCTGCTAGAACCGCAGAGGTGCCAAGGAATTAAAGGATCTACACGCAGCCCGGCAACTCATTTGCCGGGGCGGATTTCGTCATTTGGAGGTATTGCCGCGAGGCCCGCGTCATCAAGTCGAATATCAAAGCCTACTAGTGGGCGCTGTATGGTACGTGTTAAGATCGTCCCTGAGGCATATAAGGTAGCTGTGTGTTACGGGAGGTTGGCGTAGGATGGCGGGCCGAGATAGCGGGAAGAGCGTGACGCTCGGTACACGGGCGACCTCTATCATGAATGGGTGCAGACTTATCACGGATTTGCAGTTCGCCGAGCTGGCGGCTCTGCTTGATGCGCGGGCCGAGCCGCGGTATCGTGCTCAGCAGATTTTCGACTGGGTGTACCGTAAACGTGCCGGGTCGTTCGACGAAATGACGAATCTGCCATTGGAGCTCAGGCACACACTGGCAGACGAGTTTGTGGTGCGGGGCGGAGAGGTGATCCGGTGTGTGGAATCGCGCGACACGTTCACGAGCAAATTCCTCGTGCGTCTGAACGACAATGAGACGGCAGAGACCGTGCTGATGCGCGACGGAGCTCGGTGGACACTCTGCGTTTCGACACAGGTCGGGTGTGCTCTGGGGTGTCTGTTCTGCGCAACAGGCAGGGCGGGGTTCGTCCGGGATCTCGCCGCGGGGGAGATAGTCGAGCAAGTGCTCGCGGTTACGGATACTGTGGACATGGAAGGTCGCAGTCCGAACCTGGTGTATATGGGGATGGGCGAACCGTTTCTCAATTACGATGCTACGGTGAAAAGCATTCGTATCCTGATGGAAAAGGAAGGTATGGGCATCGGCGCACGGAACATCACGGTTTCGACCGTCGGCATAATCCCCGGGATCGAGCGGTTCGCACGTGAAGGGTGGCAGGTACGACTGAGCGTCTCGCTGCATTCCGTGGACGACGACGTTCGTCGCCGCCTTATGCCTGCCGGAAAACGGTATCCTGTTACGGCGGTGCTGAACGCGGTGCGGGTGTATACCTCGATGACAGGGCGGTATCCTACGTTCGAATACGTCCTCATCGACGGTGTAAACGACGCGCGCGATGACGCCTACCGTCTCGCTGATGCTATCCGTGACATCCCGTGCTCGGTAAACCTGATCGTGTTCAACCGCGTTGAAGACTGCCCCTACAGCCCCACACCGGTCGGACGCGCAAACGCCTTCCGCGAAACGCTCCGACGCGCAGGCATCCGGGCGACTCTCCGTCGGCCGCGCGGCGGCGATATCGACGCGGCGTGCGGGCAGCTTCGACACCGACGATAAGAAGTGGAGCATTAGACCGACGGGATTCTCTCGAAAAACGTTCTCGCGACTATCATCGGCCAGCGCCGGGAACGTCAGCGACGAAATGATCGCCTATTCGCGGCTACCGTCTCTGGTACGTCCCCATCAACCGCCCTTCGGCCAGGATGTGTCCTTCCATCGCTCGGAGAAGCTCTTGTTTGGCTGCACCGGGTTTGAGGTTGAGCGCGGTATCGAGCGCATACAGCTTGAAGAAATAGCGATGCGGCCCGCCTCGTGGTGGGCATGGACCGCCGTACCCGATACGTTTGAAATCGGTCATGCCCTGTGTCGCACCGTTTGTCAGCACCTCGCTTTTCGGCACACCTTCCGCAAGCTCGGTTGTGTCCGGCGGGATGTTGTAGACCACCCAGTGGACCCAGGTGCCGACCGGCGCGTCCGGATCGTCGCTGATGAGCGCCAGGCTCTTCGTCCCGTCCGGTACCGCGCTCCATTTCAGAGGCGGTGAGACATCCCCACCGTCGCACGTGTACTTCGCCGGTATCGGCTTCCCCTCTGCAAACGCGCTACTGGTCAGTTGGATACTCATTGGCACACCCTCCTCTTCGATTGCCGCTCGATCGCCACCACCAGAACATGAGGGAAGAAGTAGCATCAGCCCTAAAGCTGAGCAGGATGCGATGGAATAGAGGTGCTTTCGACGCATGGCGGGCTCCTCTCGTCACCGACAGAATGCCATATGCTGCTCGTTACAACGTTGACGCGAACGGAAGACTCGAGTTGCCCGGGAACCATTTCCGTGCGATCGGCAACGCCCGGTCGTCATGGTGCCGTAAACCCGAACGACCGGACTTGTTGTGCGTCCTTTTCCCCTTCCGTTCCCTCGACGAACTCAAGTAGCGAAATACTCCTGACAACAAACTCGACCTTGAGCTGCGCTGCCTGGGCAGCTTCCATCACCTTGACAGCCTCGGGCGCGGGCAGGCCCGCCGTCAGACTCAGATGCGGCACGTAAGGCCGGTCGCTTACTTCAGGGCGGACATCACGTGTGACGTCGGCCAATTCTCCCCGCAACGACCGGTGCAATCTCACCAGAGCGCGATATCCTTCTTGGTAGCGCGAACTGCTGACCAGCAGTACCGTTCTCAAGTCCGGCTCGACCCAATAGGCGTCACATACGACACTATCGAAACAAATCTCAAACGGTACGTGCGTCGTGCAGACGGTCTCGATCCTGCTTACGACCGGTTCCATGTCGCCCCGGGGTGCAAAGCTATCCAGGAGGGTGATGTGCCCACCCCACGACGGCCAGGTTGCACCGGGAGTGCGTTCCGTCCAATGGCGCAACCGTTCGTCAACATCCGCGGGTAGCGGAATCTCAAGAATATACTCCGAGGACGAATCCAGCATCTGATCACACTCAACAGCGAGGTATCTGCGACGGATGCCAACAGGACCACGCACGTCGGTTCACTTTGCTCCCCCGGCTCACTCTGCCAACAACTTGTCCAACGCTTTCTTAAGGATTGTCTCGAACCCTTGCGCATAGCCGGGATACACTTCACGGATCACCCCATCCTTACCGATCAAGATCACAGTCGGGAAACCTTCCACCTTATACAGTGCCATCACCCTTCCGTCTGTATCCAAGGCGACGGGGAACGTATACTTTCGCTTCGCGATATACTCCTCGACAGTTCGTCTGCTCTCCCCTACATTCACTGTTATAAACGCAACATCTCGTTCCTTGTATTCATCATATATAGTCTGCAACACAGGCATCTCCATGTGGCATGCCGGGCATCCCGTCATCCAGAAGCTGAGAAGAACCACCTTGCCTTTATGATCGCTAAGTCGGATCGAATCCGTCGTCTCGAGTCCCTCCAGCGTGAAATCGGGTGCCGTCTTCCCGATCAGCGGCGACGTCTGCGGCATACGACCGCTCAACTCGGCAATAATATCATCGGTTTGCTGTGCTCCCTCAGGAGGTTGGAAAACGAACGTAGTCTCGGGAATCTCTGCGTCAGCCCGTATTTGGTTGTGCAACTCCTCGAGAATCAGCTGGATCGGTTCAGCGCCCGGCACCGCGGCCGTGTGGGACGACTCACGGCTGATCTTCCTAATCAAATCCGTTTCAACATCAGTCCAGAGATCGATCTCAGTCTCAGCACCGTGTAGAAGCAGGTGATGCGTCTCCATTCCGTCAATCTTCTCGTCTCCGACAAATTCGATGTCATCCACGTTTTCCACCATCGTCTTGTATGGACGATCCCCAAACAAGGAAACAATCTTGAGCGGCGCCAGACCCTGCCAGCCCAGTCCGAACGGGCACGCCTGTAAGATTCCCTCGATAGTCTCCGGCGCTTTCTCAACCGCGTACTTGTTGATTGCCGATACGTAGGTGTAGAGTTTCTCTCCGTCGCACACGATGCTCAGACCCGGCAGTCGCTCAATCACAATCTTGTTGGGGCGCTCGGATGTGAGGGAGTACCGGATCTCCGCCGTTCGTCCCAAAGGACCCGCTTCGCGCAAAGTAACGTTCGTCTCGTCCTGATATGCACGAAGCCGCTCGTAAGCGTTAGCCGTCCGGCGCAGCAGCAGTTCCGCGTATTCGACCTCGACTTTCGGCAGCGGTTCTCGAAGCACCTTGACGTCGAGTTCCGTCTCTGGTTCTTGGCTCCTTCCCGGCAAACACGTCGCGAAAATCGCAACTACCGCTAGAGTGAGCCGACGCAACGGCCACCTTGTCAGCCGCACATTAACTACCTGGTGTGACCTTCTACTGCAAACCATCTTCAACTTCTCCTCATATGGGTTCCGCTCCGTAACCTCTCTTCCGTCTGTCTCAAATCGCTCAATAGCTCCCGTATTGTAGCGCGCTCTCGATGAACTGTAAATAATTGGCCTCGGTTTTCTTCGCAAGCGGTGTATTTATCGGCCCCGCAGTCGGCATAATCACGTACCCGCCGTCCTGTTTGGCGGCGCGCATACATTGGCGCACCGCCTCATCCACGTCCTCCTCCGATCCGTGTTCGAGCAGCTTGAGCTGTATATTGCCGAAGATGCACATCCTGCGGCCAATTTCCTTCTTCACCTCGGAAAGCGTAATATCCCCGTCTGGCGGCGCCTCACACGGGTCGATGCTGCCTGCACCGGTCTCGACGATCATGTCGAGAACCTGCCGGATCCTGCCATGACAGTGGAATCTGCCTTTCGCACCTTTACCGTGAATCACATCCACCATTTCGGAAACGTACGGGACGACGAACCGCTTGAAAAACTCCGGTGGTAAGTAAGGTGGCGTCGCATATTCCGGCCCACAGATACGGTACAGGTCAACGACGTTGACTTCGAGCATTTGCCGCAGGTTCTCCATATTCCGCTCGTGCATCGCGGCCACGGTCCGTGAGAAATGCTCCGTATCCGTCATTGCCCAGACGGTATAGCTGCCGAACTCCATCAAGTCTGCCGCGAGCCATAACGGGTCCGCAAGCGAAGCCATGACGATGCCGTTATCGCCCACCTCGTCTTTGATCCTCGCATAGTCCGACGCGTCATATTCGACGGGCTCATACGGCACGGATAACGCCCTATCGACGTCCTCGACGCTCTTGCACCAATGCTCCGTCTGCCACGTCGTGTACACGTTGTCCGTAACTTTGGTGGTCTGATGGATATCGCCCCCGGGAGTGTGGATGGTCTTATTGCACACGGTCGTGTTGCCCTCGCGGAACTCTTCGACATCCATATCTACCGGGTACGAAGACTCCAGGAACACGGCATTCGAGGTCGGGTTCCACATGCACACACAGTCCGTCTTTTCACGTATCGCCTGCATCAATCGGGCATATGAGGGGTCCCTGTTCTCGAACGCGGCGCTGTTATACCCGACCAGTTCGTAGGTCGAAATCGGCACTCTATCCGGCACCTCACAGGCGAGCGCGGCAAGCAATCTTTCTCTCGAAGTCACGTCACCATACTCCAACCACCGATCCGGACTTCCCGAAAAGTCATTCTTTCGAAAAGCGC
>Ga0180434_10008235_pt1 | contig 11560 bp, 7 predicted proteins | sample SS_ome_7_FD_132453 | JGI IMG/M metagenome (GOLD analysis project Ga0180434, IMG submission 132453) | Hypersaline lake sediment archaeal communities from the Salton Sea, California, USA - SS_1_D_2 metaG | ecosystem: Environmental > Aquatic > Non-marine Saline and Alkaline > Hypersaline > Sediment... | reverse complement strand
ACGCACGGCGCGCCGGTCACCGATCTGCCGGACAACATCTGGCAGGCGGATGAGGTCGCCGACACCTTCGCGTTCAAGCTCTACCTTGCGATCCCGGATCTGGACATCGACGATGACTACGCGAACATGTCCGGGAACGAGATGGAGATCGAGGTCAATCCTGGCGACGTCGACATCATGATCGGCGAGTTCCAGGTGTACGCGGCCGGCGCGTCGACGAACGTCGACGACTGGGACGGTCCGGGTACCGAGAGCATCCTCGACCTTCAGTACTACGATCCGACCACCGACATGCTGACGAAGATCCCGGCTGACGGAGTTTCGACGCCGGTGAGCTTCTGGGTCTACTCGCCGAGCGGCGCCGACTCCATCGAGATCCTTCTCGACGGCGTCATGGGCGATACGCTTCTGCTGAACGGCCCCTCGAAGCTCTACCGTCTGCGTGTTGCTGAGATCCCGGCCACGCTCCCGGCAGGGACGTACGTGACCGATCATCCCACGAGCTGGGCTCCGGGTGACGGTACCGTGCCGATCTGTGCCAGGGGTTGGGCGAGTGGTGTGGGCTGGCTCGCTGGTGAGTTCGGTCCCGCCGTCGTCTACGATCCGGAGATCGACGCGGTCGAGACGCTGATGGACTACTTCGATCTGACGGTGATGGTGAGTGCCGTGATCGATGTGGATTACGAGGACGCGCTGGTCGTTCTGACCGGCGAGCCCGGTGATGAGGCCTGCAACATGGTCACGGTGAACAACATCGGCAACTTCCTTGCCGACGACATTCACTTCGCGGCCCCTGCGTACCTCATCGGTGACGATACGGGTATCGCCCTCAACGGCGGCATCCTCGACTTCGATCCGACCAACATGTCGATCCCGATCGGCATGTCGGATGACTTCGAGGTCTGTGCTGCCATTCCGGCGGACCAGCGCGCTGACAACTACGTCGGCACGATCGGTCTGCTGGCCGACGGTGAGACGCTCTTTGACGAGATCGACGTGAACCTCGTCGTCGAGTGTGTCCCGGCAATGGAGATCGTCGATACCGGTTACGACCTCGTGGCGGGCATGATGGACTACACGGCTGGCGCCGGTGGTTCCGGAGCGCTCCAGTTCGAGGTCTGCAACCTGGGCAACTGCCCGATCGAGGATCTGGATGTCACGGTGACAGGTCTGCCGGCCGGCCTCATGGCTGATGTGACGCTGGCTGAGACGCTTCCGTGGGACGACTGCCTGGTTGGCGTGGTCGAGGTCGATTGGACCGACGCGACGCTGTCAGGTTCGTACTCCGGAACGGTGACGGTCACTGACGGCACCCTGATGGATACCTTCACGCTCACGGTCGAGTGCTACACCGCCATGAACATCGTCGACAACGCGTACAATGTCGTCGGCAACGTCATGGAGCTCGCGCCGGAGCCCGGCGGCAGTGTGACCGGTCAGTTCGAGCTCGCGAACATCGGTAACGATGACATCGCGGGTATCGCTGAGATCTCGGTCACGGGTCTGCCGGCTGGCGTGACGGCTGACGTAGATATCGCTACCACGTGTGACTGGAACATGAGCGAGATCGGCATAGTCGAGGTCGAGTGGACGGATCCGGAGGTCGTCGCTGGTATGTACGCGACCACGGTGACTGTCCAGGCCAACGGCGGACTCTCCGATGTCTTCCACCTCCAGGTGGTCATCGCCGAGCTCAAGACCGTTGCATTCGAGGCCGAGACTGAGGTTGACGTGATGGGCATCGCCGGTGAGATGGTTGATGCGACGGTGACGGTGGAGAACACCGGTAACGTTGACATCGACTCCGGCATCGCCTTCACGATCGAAGACCTGGTCGGTACCACGGGTTCGGTGATCCCGAACGGTAACATCACGTTCGATCCTGAGTCCGCGGCGATTGACGACGATGAGTCGGCCGACTTCGTTCTCCACATCGACGTTCCTGAGGGTCTCCTCGGTCAGACGTACGAGGGTGAGCTGACCCTGTGGCTCGACGGTGAGGAGATGGACGCCATGGACGTCATGGTCACGCTCGAGCGTGGTGACGCGATTGCTGTCTACCCGAACCCGTACCGCATGGCTGAGCACGACGGCGGCATCACCATCGCCATCGGCGACGTCAGCGGCGATCTTGAGGTCATGGTCTACGACATGTACGGTACGCTGGTGGCCGAGCTCACGGGCGAGGCTGCTGCACGCGGCACCGACATTCAGTGGGATCTCAAGAACGACGACGGCAAGACCGTTGCGAGTGGTATGTACATCGTGACGATCGACACCGGCGACGAGGTTGTTACTCGGAAGATCATGGTCATCAAGTAAGACACCAACTCCTCGCGGGGAGCGACGGACGGCGCCGTCGCTCCCCAGCGAAGCAAGGAGGATGAGGCATGACTAAGAGACTCGGTCTTCCGGCCTTGATTCTCATCGCCGCGATGCTGCTGTCGAGCGCTGCGTTGGCGGGAGATGGCAAGGCTGGAAGTACCTATCTTGATGTCTTCGCTATCGGGGTCGGCGCAGGTCCGAGCGCCATGGGTGCCTACGCGGGCGCTCCTGGCGGCATGTGGAGCCTGACGTACAACCCCGCCGGGCTGGCGAATATTGATCGCCTCAAGCTCGGAGTCAGTCAGGTCGAGTGGCTCGAGGATTCCTCGTACAGCTACCTCGGCGTGGGGCTTCCCCGCGGCGACGGCGGCCTTGCGATGGGCCTTGCGTACTTCGATCTGGGTGGCGTCCCGGTCATGGACCCGCAGGGAACGGACCTGAACATGTCGGCTGAGGCCTACAACTTCGGCTTCATCGGTGGCTACGGGTTCGATTTCCCGAACGTGTGCGGGCTCAAGGCTGGTGTGTCGGGCCACGTCGTCCAGGCCAATCTGGACGAGACGGGCGCGACGGCGATCGGTATCAACCTCGGACTGCTCTATGGCATGATGGACGAGCAGGTTCACCTTGGTCTCGTGGTCAAGAACATGGGCACGAAGTTCAAGTTCGAGGATGATGAGGACAGCCAGACGTTGACATACGTCGGCGGTCTGTCCTACACGACGCTTGAGGAGCAGATTCCGAACGTGGACCTGACCGTTGGTGTGGATGCGATCATGCCGAAGGACCAGGACGTCACGATCGGCGTTGGCGGCGAGTTCTGGGTGTACGACATGCTGGCACTTCGCATCGGCTACCAGACCGGTTCCGAGATGGGCAACCTGAGCTACGGCGCGGGCTTCGCCTACAGCGACTTCCAGCTCGACTACACCTACGCTGACTACGAGGACCTCGAAGCGTCTCACAGGATCTCACTCACGATGGCGTTCGGGGACTAGCCTCCCTCGCTCGACATCTGATATCCCGGGGAAGGGCGTGCCGCTTGCGGTGCGCCCTTTCTTTGTGGGGTGGTGCGTGCTACGATGCCGGTGTGAGATCATCATGTGGTGCAGTCACCGGGAGGAGACGCGGATGACGGATGCAGAGCTGATCGGGATCGCGCGAGCGGCACGAGAGAACGCCTACGCGCCGTACTCCGACTTCAGCGTCGGGGTCGCGCTTCTCGCCACGGACGGTCGTGTCTTCACGGGCGTCAATGTGGAGAATGCATCCATCGGCCTCTCGGTCTGCGCGGAGCGCAACGCCATCTCGAAGGCCGTCTCGGAGGGCGCGCGGAGCTTCATGAAGCTGGCCGTCGCCACCGGTTCCCCGGAGCCCACGATGCCGTGCGGCGTCTGCAGGCAAGTGATCTGGGAGTTCGGACATGATGTTGAGATCCTCGTCGTCGGGTCCGGCGACGAGGTCGTCAAGACCACGATCGCCGACCTCTTCCCGCAGCCTTTCACAACCTTCGAGTAGCAGTGTCGTGGGGCCCCGGGCGGCCCGGGCGACCGAGGAGGGACCATGCCCATCGAGCGGCGTGACATCGAGAGGATCGTGCGCGACGTCGTCGAGACCGCGGTCCCGGACGAGCCCGAGACCTCCGTGCCGCCTCATCAGGGGCCCGTGAGCGCCACTGACGGCCGCATCGCCATCGGTTCGGATCACGGTGGCTTTGAACTCAAAGAGACGCTCAGGCGCTATCTTGAGGACGAGCTGGGCTACACGGTGGTGGACGTCGGAGTACACGACGGGGCGTCGTGCGATTACCCGGACTATGCTCTCAAGGTGGCGAACGCCGTGGCCGACGGAAGCTGTGTCCGGGGCATCATGATCGACGGTGCGGGCATCGGCTCCTCGATGGCCGCCAACCGGGTCCCCGGAGTGCTGGCGGCGTGCTGCCATGATGTAGCGACCGCCATCAACAGCCGGGAACATAACGGAGCCAACGTGCTGACGCTTGGCTCGGGCGTCGTGCCGCGTGGGCTCGCGCGGCAGATGGTGCGTACCTGGCTTGCGACCGGATTCGGCGGCGGGAGACATGAACGGCGCGTGAAGAAGATCATCGACATGGAGAGACGATGAACAGGGAAGAGCTCATTGCAAAGGTGACCGACGAGGTCATGGCTCGTCTCGGCGGTTCGATGCCCGGGGGACCTGTCTGCTCGGACGATCTGGATTCCATCATCGCCTCCGGCGCCAGTCGCATCAGTGCGCACTGCGGTGTCGACGATGTGCGGCGGGAGCTTGCCGGGATGATCGACCATACGATCCTCAAGCCGGATGCGAGTACCGACCAGGTCGCTCAACTCTGCGAGGAAGCCAAGCGGTGTCAGTTCGCGTCCGTATGCGTCAACCCGACACACGTCTCCTTCTGCGCGCAGCTTCTCAGGCTCACGAACGTGAAGGTCTGTACGGTCGTCGGATTTCCGCTCGGAGCGACGCTCCCGGAGGTCAAGGCGTTCGAGGCCGAGCGGGCGATCGCGTCTGGGGCTCAAGAGATCGACATGGTCGCCAACATCGGCGCCATCAAGTCGAAGGACTGGAACCTCGTCGAGCGCGACATCCGCGCGGTGGTGGAGGCGTGCCGCAGCATCGCGGTCTCCAAGGTCATCATAGAGACCGCGCTCCTCACGGATGAGGAGAAGGTACGGGTCTGCCAGATCGCGAAGGCCGCAGGGGCGGATTTCGTCAAGACGTCGACGGGATTCAGTACCGGCGGCGCGACGACGGCGGATATCTCTCTCATGCGGTCGGCCGTAGGCACGGAGATGGGGATCAAGGCGTCGGGCGGTATTCGGGACACCGAGACGGCGACCGAGATGGTCAAGGCGGGAGCCACCAGGATCGGCGCCAGCGCGAGCGTCAAGATCGTCGGGTGCTAAGCCGACCGGAGGTCGGCCGGCGACGGATGGTCGGCCGGCATCCCACCGTGCACATACGGGAGTCACATTGACAGCGTACGAGATCATCCACAAGAAGCGCGACGGGCGCGAACTCTCGGGGAGCGAGATCGATCGTATGGTGTCGGGGCTTCTCGCCGGCGATGTCGCCGACTATCAGATGACGGCCTTTCTCATGGCGGTCTTCTTTCGCGGGATGAGCCCCGGTGAGACGGAGCTGCTCACGCGGGCCATGCTGGCCTCGGGTCTGACCATCGATACGAGCACGATTCAGGGCGCGAAGGTCGATAAGCACTCGACCGGCGGTGTGGGGGACAAGCTCTCGCTCATCGTGGCCCCGGTCGCGGCCGCGGCCGGCGTCTTCGTCCCGATGATCTCCGGCCGGGGGCTCGGACACACGGGTGGTACGCTCGACAAGCTCGAATCGATCCCCGGACTCAGCACGGCTTTCGGCCCTGAGGAGTTCGTGACGCTCGTCGACCGCATCGGCATGGCCATCGTGGGCCAGTCGCCCGACGTCGTCCCCGCGGACCGGCGGATGTATGCGCTCCGTGATGTCACCGCGACGGTCGAATGTGTCCCCCTCATCGTGGGGAGCATTCTGTCGAAGAAGCTGGCCGCCGGCCTCGACGCGCTCACGCTCGACGTCAAGGTCGGACGTGGAGCGTTCATGGCGACACGGGAGCGGGGACATGAGCTTGCGCGAGCGCTTCTGGAGACCGCGAGGCGACTCAAGCTCCCCGCGGTGGCCGTTCTCACCGACATGAACGCGCCGCTCGGCCTGACGGTCGGCAACGCGCTCGAGGTCGTCGAATCGATCGACGTCCTTCGCGGGGGTGGCCCAACTGATGTCCGTGAGACGAGCCTGGAGCTCGCGGCGCAGATGATCGTGCTCGGCAGCGCCGCAGGCGACATCGAGGAGGCACGGAGGACCGCGGAGCGCGTGCTCGACAGCGGCGAGGCGCTTGAGGTGTTCACTCGGTTCGTGGAGGCGCAGGGCGGCGACCCGCGGGTCGTGGACGACATGTCGGTCCTTCCTCGGGCATCGATCGTGGCTCCTGTGACGGCCGTTGCGGCGGGGGATGTGACGGCGATCGATTCGCTGGAGATCGGGCTAGCGGGTGTCGGATTGGGTGCCGGGCGCGTGCGGACGGGCGAGGATGTCGATCCGGCCGTGGGTATCGTCATCACGACGCCGGTCGGAAGCCCCGTCGCTACCGGCGAGACGCTGGCGACGGTTCACGCAGCACGTGAGGACGCGGCGGCACGGGCCGTCGAGCGGGTCCGCGACGCCTTCACGATCGGGGGCGACGCTGCCCCGGGAGAGACCCGGATACTCGAGATCATGACGCAGGGATAGGTGGGGCCGAGGGGAGACCGCCGGAGTTGCCGGCGGTTCGCACGCTAGAAACGAAGCGTCCCTCCGCGAAGCGCGGGGGGGCGTTCTGGTATGGAGTGGAACCGGCAGTGCCGGATGGGCTCGGAGCCCTGGACGAAGATCTCGTTGATGACATCCAGGCAGTTCTCGGTGGCGAGAAGCCCCGTCCTCGAGCAGACGCGGCGCGTCGTCACGCCGGGCGGTCTCGGGAACGGATCGCGCGGTATGCCGACGTGGGCCGCCTTCATGAACTCCGTCCAGATCGGGAGCGCGACACGTGCGCCGGACATCCGCGGCCCGAGCGTCTTCCGCTCGTCGTAGCCGGTCCAGACGCCGCATACGACGTGCGGTGAGAAACCGACGAACCAGGCGTCGGCGTAGTCGTTCGTCGTGCCCGTCTTCCCGGCCGCCGGGTGCTGGAATCCGCGCGCTCGTGCGCCCCATCCGGTGCCGCTCGACAGGACACTCTCCATCATGTTGGTGACGACGTAGGCGGTCTCCGGTGCCAGAACGGACTGGCTCAGCCGCGTGTGCTCCTCGATCACGCGTCCGCTTCGGTCCTCGATCCGCTCGATCCCGTACGGCTCGAGGCGGACCCCCTGGTTGGCCAGCACGCTGTATGCCTTGACCATGTCCCAGAGCGTCACCTCGGCGCTTCCGAGCGGGAGCGAGTACACGGGATAGAGCGTCGAAGAGATCCCCATGCGCCCCGCGTAGTCCGCGACCGTCTGAGGGCCGACCTGCATCCCGAGCCGGACCGCCGCGAGGTTGATCGACTTCTTGAGCGCGTACCTGAGGCGGACGACTCCGGCGAAGTCGCGCGCGTAGTTCACGGGCCACCAGTCCGTCGGCTCCTCGTAGTCAGGGTCGAGATCGCGGAATGTGATCGGCGTCCCTGCGGCCGGCACCAGGAGCGGCGCGTCGAGGATCGTGTCCGCTGGAGAGAATCCGTTGTCGATGGCCGCCGTGTAGAGGAAGGGCTTGAATCCGGAACCCGGCTGCCGCGGGGCCTGGGTGACGCGGTTGAACGGGCTGTCCTTGAAGTCGCGTCCGCCGACCATCGCGAGGATGCCGCCCGACCCGACGTCGAGCGCGAGAAGCGCGCCCTGCACATAGGGAATGAAGTCGAGGGAGTCCGCGTTGAACACGTCACCGCGCTTCACGGGGAACCCGGCCTCGATCTCGAGCTGCGCCATGTGTTCCTCGAGTCGGTGCTCGGCGACCGCCTGCAGGTCCAGGTCGAGCGTCGTGTAGATGCGAAGGCCTCCCGAGTACAGTGCCTCCGCGCCGTAGCGATCGATGACCTCCCGGCGAACGTGCTCGATGAAGTAGGCGCCGAGCTTGACCTCGTCCTCGTGTTCGACGATCCCGAGTGATGTCGTGTCTGCGGCGGCGGCCTCCTCGCGAGTGATCGCGCCCGAGGTCACCATCATGGAGAGCACGATGCTCCGTCGCCTGAGCGCTCGCTCTTCGTGACGCCGCGGCGCGTATCCCTGCGGGCTCTGTATGACGCCCGCGACGAGAGCCGCCTCCTGGAGATTGAGATCGGCGGCATCCTTGTCGAAGAGATAGTCCGCGGCCGCCTGAACCCCGTACATTCCGTCGCCGAAGTAGATCTGGTTGACGTAGAGTTCGAGGATCCGGTCCTTCGTGAAGGTCTGCTCGATCCGGAGCGCCAGGAGCGCCTCCCGGATCTTCCGCGTCAGACTGACCTCGGGTGTCAGGAAGAGGTTTCTGGCGAGCTGCTGCGTGATGGTGCTGGCGCCCTGGACGACTCGGCCCGCGCTGACGTTGGTCTTCACTGCACGGATGATACCGAAGATATCGACGCCCCAGTGTGCTTGGAAGCGTTGGTCCTCCGCAGCGAGAATGGCGTCGAGGACGTACGAAGACTCAAGGTCGTCGAGACCGACGAGGACACGGTTCTCGCGGAAGAAGTCGTGAACCACGCGACCGTCGTGGGCGTAGACGGTCGTGCCGAGCGCCGGTTCGATGGTCTCGAGCAGCGAGGGGGAGGGGAGGTCGCGTTGGAGCCACAGGATGGCTCCGACCATCCCGATGAGTACGGCGGCCAGGACGCTCCCGAAGATGATGAACCACCGTCTCACGGACTGTACCTCCTCACGATATCCACCCGACACGGTCCCGCCAAGCTATCCCAAGCGGCCCGGCAAGTCAACACGGCAGGCGGAAATGGCTTGCAGGGCTGGTCACGGCTTGGTATGTAATATGCATTGCTGGGTTCTCTGTTCGACACTGTATAGACGGTCAAGCTGCGGTGCTGCTTCGCGCCCGGCTGCCCGACCGCCCGGCCGCTGCGGGGCGGTCTTTCTTCTGTAGCGTGGAGGGACGACGGTTGCTGACGGCGAAGGAACAGCTCAAGGTCCTGACGGACGGTGTCGTTGAGACGATCAAGGAAGAGGAACTCGAGCGGAAGCTCGAACGCTCGGTTCGAGAGGACCGTCCGCTTCGAGTCAAGCAGGGCTTCGACCCGAGCGCGCCCGATCTGCACCTGGGGCACGCCATAGGACTGCGGAAGCTCCGTCAGTTCCAGGATCTCGGCCACGACGTCATCGTCATCATAGGTGACTACACGGGGATGATCGGCGACCCGACCGAGCGCGCCGAGACGCGGCCGCGTCTGACCCACGAGCAGGTCCGCGAGAATGCGGAGACCTACACGGAACAGCTCTACAAGATCTGCGACCCGGATCACACCGAGGTTCTCTTCAACGGGGACTGGTTCGCGAAGATGTCGTTCGCCGACGTGATGGACCTCGCTGGTCGCTACACGATCGCGCAGATCCTCGAGCGGGACGATTTCACAAACCGGTTCCAGAGCCAGCAGCCGATCAGCATTCACGAGCTGTTCTACCCGCTGATGCAGGGGTACGACTCGGTCGCGATCAAGTCGGATATCGAGCTCGGTGCCACGGATCAGAAGTTCAACTGCCTCGTCGGGCGCGAGCTTCAGAGGGCGTACGGGATCGAACCGCAGATCGTCATGCTGCTCCCGGTCCTCGAGGGGACCGATGGTGTCAAGCGCATGAGCAAGAGCATCGGGAACTACATCGGCATCTCGGAGCCACCGAAGGAGATCTACGGCAAGACGATGTCGATCCCGGACACGATGATCGCGCGCTACTTCGAACTCGCCGTCGCGCTGCGCGGTCCGGAGCTCGCCGACGTGAAGTCGCGGCTGGCGGAGCCGGGTATCAACCCGCGCGACATCAAGCGCGAGCTCGCTCGCGCACTTGTGGCCCTCTACTACGACGAGGGGCAGGCGCTCGCGGCGGAGGAGGAGTTCGACCGCATCTTCGCGAAGAAGGGACTCCCTGACGAGGTCCCCGAACCGACCATCGAGGTGCCTGCTTCACAGGATGGGACGGGTGGGGTCTGGGTCGTCGCCCTCATCACGGCGGCCGGTCTGGCCGGCTCCAACGGGGAGGCGAGACGTCTCATCAAACAGGGGGGATTTAGACTTGACGGGGAACCCGTCGGTGATGTAGACTCCACTGTCGTGCTGGACGAGCCGAGGCTTCTCCAGGCGGGGAAGAGGCGGTTCGTTCGGATCCTTCCAGACAACGTGAGATACCACGACAGGAAGGTGTAGAGGACGGCCCGGGGGCTCCCTCGAGGGGCTCTGAGTCTGTCTCTTCGTGTGACCGAAAAAAAGTGGTGCGGGGGCGAAGAAACTGCTTGACTCCAATCCCTGCCTCCACTATGATAACATGCTCGTGCTCAGAAACGGGCACGGTGGAAGACGGCTCTTTGACATATGAATAGCGTGCTAAACCAGTAAGTTTGACGCGGACCCCGAGGGAGCGCGTACAACGCGCGAACCCTATGGGGTTTCGGTCTTTTTAATTCCGATGAAACGCTGCCATCCGATGGTGGGATGGCAACCAGGAATAAAACTACAACGGAGAGTTTGATCCTGGCTCAGAATGAACGCTGGCGGCGTGGATTAGGCATGCAAGTCGAACGCGAAACGGATTCTTCGGAAACCGGAGTAGAGTGGCGAACTGGTGAGTAACACTTGGAGAACGTACCCTTGAGTGGGGAACATGTCCGAAAGACGTAAATTCCGCATAACGTCTTCTCCTCACATGTGGAGATGGCCAAAGGTGCCCTCTGTTTCATGGTACCGCTCAAGGATCGCTCCGAGCCCTATTAGCTTGTTGGCGGGGTAACGGCCCACCAAGGCGATGATGGGTAGCTGGCCTGAGAGGGTGGTCAGCCACACTGGGATTGAGATACTGCCCAGACTCCTAAGGGAGGCAGCAGTCGAGAGGCATCCGCAATGGGGGAAACCCTGACGGTGCGACGCCGCGTGGACGATGAAGGCTTTCGGGTTGTAAAGTCCTGTCACAGGGGGGAGAATTTCATCCAGGCGAATAGGCTGGGTGATTGACGTTGTCCCTGCAGAAAGACCCGGCTAACTCCGTGCCAGCAGCCGCGGTAATACGGGGGGGTCAAGCGTTATTCGGATTTACTGGGCGTAAAGGGCGCGTAGGCGGAATCGTGGGTCGATCGTGAAATCCACTGGCTCAACCAGTGAACTGCGGTCGAAACTGCGGATCTTGAGTTTGGTAGAGGAAGACGGAATTCCTGGTGTAGCGGTGGAATGCGTAGATATCAGGAAGAACACCAGTAGCGAAGGCGGTCTTCTGGGCCACAACTGACGCTGAGGCGCGAAAGCTAGGGGAGCGAACAGGATTAGATACCCTGGTAGTCCTAGCCGTAAACGATGGGTACTAGGTGTGGGAGGTACTGACCCCTTCTGTGCCGCAGTTAACGCATTAAGTACCCCGCCTGGGGAGTACGGTCGCAAGGCTGAAACTCAAAGGAATTGACGGGGCCCCGCACAAGCGGTGGAGCATGTGGTTCAATTCGACGCAACGCGAAGAACCTT
>Ga0180434_10008231_pt1 | contig 11564 bp, 10 predicted proteins | sample SS_ome_7_FD_132453 | JGI IMG/M metagenome (GOLD analysis project Ga0180434, IMG submission 132453) | Hypersaline lake sediment archaeal communities from the Salton Sea, California, USA - SS_1_D_2 metaG | ecosystem: Environmental > Aquatic > Non-marine Saline and Alkaline > Hypersaline >... | reverse complement strand
CTCTTCGGCGAGTTCGAGGAGATCGGCGAGCAGGCCGTCGCCTACGCCAACCGCTACGGCGAACTGACCCGCCGCTGCGATCCCTACGACCACCCGCTCACGACGCACAGCGTTGACACGAACAGCGAACTCGCCGGCGAGCCGTGGCTCGATATCGTGATGCACCAGAGCCGCGACTGGAATCTCATCACAGCCGACTGGAAGTTCAGAAAACCCATCGTCAACGCCGAGTATTACTACGAGAATCATACGGGGACGCCCAATGCCGAGTGGGCGCATATCGTGATGGACGCGAACCTGATCCGCACCGGCGCCTGGGAGATCGCCTCGCGCGGCGGGTACTCCGTCTACGAGATCTGGGGGATGGAGCGCGGCTGGCCGGAATCTCTCGACACCGAGGGGGCGCGCTGGACGATGTACGTCGGCAACTTCTTCCGGCGCCTGCCCTACTGGGAACTGCAACCCGCGCCCGACCTCGTCAACCGCGGGACGTGCCTGGCGGCGGACGATGGGACGGTGGTGATCTTCCTCCCCGTCGGCGGGCAGGTGCAGGTCGCGCGCGAGGGTGCGGCGCCGGACGAGGCCTGGTGGTTCGACCCCAGGCAGGATGTCTACCACGCCGCGGCTGCAGAGCCCGCGGACGCCCTGACGTTCCGCGCGCCCGACACGCGTGACTGGGTGCTGCTGCTGGGCGCGAAACCGCCCGCAGCGCTCGTGAGGCCGCTCCCGCCCCGCGAGGAGACGCCCATGCCGGCCGTCGGCGGGCGCGCGACCGATGGCCTCGCGGCACTGTACACGTTCGGCTCGCCGAGCCCGACGGTTGCCGATTCGTCCGGCGCGGGTGTCGCGCCCGCGCTGGAGGTGGTCGGCGGGGAGGCGATCCGCTGGCTTGAAGGCGGCGTCGAGATCACGGCCGGAGGGCGGCTCCGCAGCCAGGGGCCCGCGGACGCGCTCGTCCAACGCCTGGCCGAGGAGGGCGCCCTGTCGGTGGAGGCGTGGATCGAGCCGGCCCATCTGCAGCAGCACGGCCCCGCCCGCATCGTCACCCTCTCGGACGGCCCCTCGATCCGCGATCTCACCCTGGGGCAGGAGGGCGACCGCCTGACCGTCCGCCTGCGCACGAGCATCGGCCATCAGAACGGCGTCCCCGACCTGACGACCCCGGACCCCGTCCTGTCGGCACGGCCGATCCACGCCACCTTCACGTTCGACGGGTCCGCGTGGCGCATCTATCTCGACGGCCGCATCTACGCCACTGCGCCGACGACGCCCTGTGATCTGGCCAACTGGCAGGCCTTCCCCCTGTGCATCGGCGACGAACCCGGCGGGGCCCGCCAGTGGACCGGCAAGGTCTATCTGGTCGCCATCTACGCCCGCGCGCTGGGCCCCGGGGAGGTCGCCGCCAACTTCGTTGCGGGTCCGGCGGGCCAGTAGGATTCCGCGCCGCCGACGGCCAACTACTGAGCGATGTCCACCACCTCGGAGCCGCACGGCACGGCGCAGCAGACCGCGTCGTCTCCATCCCAACGCCCGCAGGGCCGCGGGCCGCTGCTGGTCGGCATCTTCCTCGTCAGCCTCTCGGGGCTCATCACCGAACTGGTGCTGGTGCGGCTGTTCTCGGTGCTGGCCTACTATCACTTCGCCTTTCTCTCGATATCCATCGCCCTTTTCGGCATCAGTCTGAGCGGCGTCTTCGTGCACATCTTCGGCCGGCGGCTCGAGGCGGCCGGCGCCGCCCGGCTGCTGCCTCGCCTGGCGTTGCTGCTGGCGCTGGGCGAACTGGTGGCGGTGGCGGTGCTCCTCTCGCTGAACCTCGATTTCACGCGCGGCTGGCGGTCGCTCCCGAACCTGCTGGCGATCTACCTGGCCTGCGCGCTGCCCTTCGTCTTCTCGGGCATGTGCGTGGCGCTGGCGCTCCGGCACTTCACCGGCCAGGTGAGTCGCATCTACTCGGCCGATCTCGTGGGCGCGGGCATGGGCTGCGTGGCGGTGATCCCGTTGCTCAACCTGCTGCCGGGACCGGACGCGATGCTGGCCGTCGCCGTGCTGGCGTGCGTCGCCGCGATCGCGTTCTGCGGGGTCGCCGAGGCGCGCGCCTCGCGCCGGCTCGCGGTGGTCGCGCTCCTGCTGGCGGCGGCGCTGCTGGCGATCAACCTTCAGGCCAAAGTGGTGCGCGTCCGCTACGTCAAGGGCGCGCGGCAGCCGCCCCTGCTGTGGGAGAAGTGGAACGCCATCTCGCGCGTGGACGTGCGCGGCGTGCTCAACCCCGACCGCCCCAGCGCCTGGGGCCTGAGTGAGACCTTCACCGGGCCGCCGCCGGCGGACCGCGAGTTCGTCATCACCATTGACGGCTTCGTGGGAAGCCCCATGGCGCGCTTCGACGGCGATCTCGCCCACGCCGACTACCTGCTCTACGACGTCACCGCCATCGGCTACTCGGCTGCGCCCGAGGGCGCGTCGCTCATCATCGGGGCGGGCGGCGGGCGCGACGCCCTCACGTCGCTGGTCTCCGGAAACAAGCCGGTCGTCGCCGTCGAGGTGAACCGCGCCGTGGCGGAGCCGGTGCTGGGCATGTTCGCCGGGTTCGCCGGCGACATCTACCGCCATCCCCACGTGGAACTGGTGATTGACGACGCCCGCTCCTATGTCCAGCGCTCGAAGGATCGCTACGCGGTGATCCAGGCCTCGCTGGTGGACACCTTCGCGGCGAGCACCTCCGGCGCGCTGATGCTCACCGAGAGCAATCTGTACACGCTGCAGGCCTTCCAGGCCTACCTGGATCACCTGAGCCCGCAGGGCGTGATGAGCTTCTCGCGCTGGCGGCACGAGGTGCCCCGTCTGACCGTCCTCACCCGCGAGGCGCTGGAGTCGCGCGGCGCCGTGCCCGCGAGCGAGCGCATGATCGTGGTGGCGGCCTCCGATGATCCCAAGGCCGTGGCCACCGTGATCGCGGCCCGCGAGGCGCTCACGCCCAGTCAGGTCAGTGCCGTCACGCACGAGGCCGAGCGCCTGCGTTTCCCGATCCTCTATGCGCCCGGCGTCGAGGGCGACGCGGAGATCTCCGCCCTGGTCGAGAGCCCCGACCTGGCCGGCCTTCTCGCCTCCGAGGCCGGCGACCTGGCCGCGCCCACCGACGACCGGCCGTTCTTCTTCAGCACCGTCCGGCTGCGCGACCTGTTCTCGGCGGGCCACCTGCTCGGCCGCTCGGGCGCCGCGGGGCCGATCACCCTGCTGGCCCAACTCCTCGTCGCCGTGGCCGTGCTGGTGCTGGTGTTCATCATCGTTCCCATGTCGTTCGCCGGGCGGCTGGGACACACGCCGCCGTCCGCCGCCGCGCTCCTCATCTACTTCGCCTGCCTGGGGCTGGGCTTCATGCTCATCGAGATCCCGCTCATTCAGCGCTTCATCCTCTTCCTGGGGCACCCCATCTACGCGCTCTCGGTCATCCTCTTCTCGCTGCTCATCTTCGGCGGCATCGGCGCCTCGCTCACCGCCCGCTTCGCCCCGGAGCAGGCCGCGCGCGCCGCGATGGCGGCGGCCGGCCTGGTGGTCGTGCTGCTCCTGTTCTACATCCTGCCCCTGCCGGGGCTGCTGGCCCGCCTGATCGTCCTGGCGGCGCCGGCGCGCGTGCTGGTGGCGGCGGCGCTGCTGCTGCCCATCGGGCTACTCATGGGCATGCTTTTCCCGCTGGGCCTCAAGGTCGCGAACCGGCGCTCGGCCGAGATCATCCCCTGGCTCTGGGCGGCCAACGGCGCCACCTCGGTGCTGGCGTCGGTGCTGTCCATGGCGGTCGCCATCACGCTCGGCTTCAGCGCCGTGATGTTCATCGGGTTGGCCATGTACCTCGCGGCGGCCGCGACTGCCGCCGGCCTGTCGCGGCTGTGAGGAATCTCGCGCGGCGGCAGGAACCCCGGTCGGCCGCCGCGTACTATCAGGGCGCAGAGACTACATTTCTGGGAGGCTCCACTCGATGAGAAAGCGCAATAAGACCATTCGCTGTGCCGTCGTGGGCTACGGCGGCGCCTTCAATATGGGCCGCGGCCACGCGAACTGGATCAACCAGGTCCCCGGCATGGAAACCGTCGCCGCCTGCGACCTGGACAAGGCCCGCCTCAAGGTCGCGGAGCAGGAACTGCCCGGCATCCGCACCTACAGTTCCCTGACCCGCCTGCTCAAGGACCCCGAGGTGGACCTCTGCGTCATCATCACGCCGCACAACCTCCACGCCAAGCAGGCCATCCAGTGCGCCAACGCCGGCAAGCACGTCGTCGTCGAGAAGCCGATGTGCATCACCGCGGCCGAGGCGACGCGCATGATCAACGCCGCCAAGAAGCACAAAGTCACGCTGACGGTCTTCCACAACCGCCGCCACGACGGCGACTTCATGGCCATGCGCAACCTGATCCAGAAGGGCACGATCGGCGACGTGTTTCAGATCGAGACCGGCGGCGGCGGGTACGGCCACCCGGGCAAGTGGTGGCGGGCCGACAAGCGCATCTCGGGGGGCGCCTTCTACGACTGGGGCGCCCACATCGTGGACTGGTGCCTCCACCTCATCCCCGGCAAGATGGAGAGCGTGACGGGGGTCTTCCAGAAACGCGTCTGGAAGGACGTCACCAACGAGGATCACATCCTGGCCCTGATCCGCTTCGCCAACGGGGCTACGGCCGAGATCCAGATGTCGAACCTCGCCGCTGCGCCGCGCCCGCGCTGGCGCATCCTGGGCACCAAGGGCGCCATCCTGGATGAGGGCGGCGGCAAGTCGTTCAAGGTGTTCGGCTCGATGGACGGCATCCGCGCCACGGCCGAGGTCCGCCACTACGAAAGCGACTGGGACGCCTACTACAAGAACCTGGGCGCCCACCTGCTGAAGGGCGCGCCGCTGGAGGTCACGCCCGAGTCCGCACGGCGCGTCATCGCCGTCATCGAGGCGGCGGAGAAGTCCTGGAAATCGGGCAAGGCCGAGAAGGTGCCCTTCGAGTAGTCCCGCCGGTCCGGCGCGACGCAGGTGTTGCCGGGCGCGAGCGGGGGGACAATGGAGCCATGAAGACAGCGAGTGCCTCGAACCGCAGGCTCATCGGCGCGCTCATCATCGTCCTCGCGCTGGCGGGGGCCTGGGCGGTCATGAACCGCCAGGACCGCATCCGCGAGCGCGAGCGCCACAGCCCCTTCTACGAGAGGATGCCCGTCCTGGAGCGCTGCGGCGTCCACCTCACCTCCGACGACGAGCACATGATAGGCCATCACAGTTCGGTCGCCATACCCTTCTCGCGCCTCGATAAGGACGGCCAGAAGGTCATCCTCGAGGCCGTCAGGAAGGAGCACACCCGCCGCCTCGACCGGCTGGACATGTCCGACGCCGACAAGAAGAAGAGCCTCGACTCCCTGCTCGAAGCCGTCCCGGAGTCTCTCGTCGGCTTCCACAACACCGCGCCCGGCAGCGCCTACGTCTTCGTCCAGGGCGAGCACGCCCCGCCCATCCCGCTCCACATCATCCCCGGCACCGAGCACGTGGAGAGCGTGCATATTGACCTCCACGGCCACGGCGAGTCCGAGCACGGCCAGTGGGAGCAGGACCAACTGCGCGACTCCGACGAGCCGCCCCCGCACGACGCCGAGTAGCCCATGCCCCCCGCCATTCCGCCCTTCGAGGAGGTCGTTGCCTTTCACGGGCACGTCTGCCCCGGCGTGGCCCTGGGCTATCGCGTCGCCGAGACCGCCATGCGCGAACTCCGCGCCGGCCGCCCCGAGGATGAGCAGTTGGTCGCCGTCGTCGAGAACGATTCCTGCGCCGTGGACGCCATCCAGTACGTCACCGGATGCACCTTCGGCAAGGGCAACCTGGTCTTCCGCGACTACGGCAAGCACATCTACACGTTCTTCAACCGCGACTCCGGCCAGGCCGTCCGCATCTCCGAGCACTTCCAGAGCGACGAGCCGGACCGCCAGGCCCGCATCCGCGAGATCCTCGCCGCCCCCGAGGAGACGCTCCTCACCATCCAGCCCGTGGACACGCCCGCCCCCGAGCGCGCCCGCATCTTCCGCTCCCTGCGCTGCGCGGCCTGCGGCGAGACGGTGATGGAGACCCGCACCCGCACGCGCGACGGCAAGGTCCTCTGCATCCCCTGTGCCGAGGGGCACTGACCCGCCGCCGGGCGTGACGGGCCGCTTCGCAAGCGGCTACCAGACGTTCGCCACGGCGGGCACCTCGGACCGCGGCTTCAGCGTGATCGCGTCGTTGGGGCAGACGCTGCGGCACACGCCGCACCCGAAGCACGCCGTCTGATCCACGAAGACCTTCTGGTTGGTGGCGCTGTAGCCGAGCGCGCCGAACTGGCAGGCGCGCATGCACGCCCGGCAGCCCGTGCACAGGTCCGGGTCCACCTCCGCCACGTATTCGGCGCGGAACATCACCGGCACGTCATGCGTGACGGTGGCCTTCATCGCCATGCAGTCGGCCCGGTCGCAGTTGCAGAGGCCGCCGATGAAGGGCGCCTTGAAGGTCCAGACGCTGTGGCAGAGGCCTCCTTCTCGTGCTCGGCCAGCGCCTGCAGGGCTTCGTCGTTGTCCAGCACCTCGAACTCCGAGGACTCGGGGCCGGACATGTAACTGCTGTCCAGCCCCTGCAGCAGGTCGCCCATGGCGCCGGCGCCCGGGCCCATCGAGACGGCGTAGCAGTAGCGCGCGTCGCGGCCGACCGTCACCTGGCGGCAGATGCACGGCACGCGCACGACGGAGTTGACGAATCCGAAGATGGTCTCGATGTCCTCCAGGGGAAGGACCTGGCCGAAGTGCCACTTCTTCATGTGACGGGTGATGAGCGCGCCCATCGCGCGACGCACGAAGGCGGGCGCCCGCGACAACGCGTCGAGGCGGCTCAACTGCTGCGCCAGGTGCTCGGGATGCCCGAAGAAGTCGGTGATGAAGCGGCGGCGGCGCGCGTCGCTGAGCAGGTCCTCGCTGTAGTTCTTCGCCTGGAGATACCACTTCTTACCCTCGCCGTGCTGGATGCAGAACTCGCACATGGCTCGCCCCTCTCTGGCTGTCGGCTATCGTCTCCGTCCCCGCCGAGTCGGCCGCCCGTCGCGCCGCGTCCCGTAGCGCACGAACGCCTGGCAGGCCCAGTCCTGCCATTCGGGCTTCACTCCGATCGCCTCGTTGCCCCTGTAGTAGCCTGCGATGAATCCGCCCTTGAATCCCCCCAGCCGCTCGACCATGTTCTTCGCGTTGCGCGCGATGCGCCGCCGGTTGCCGCTGGGCAGCACCCGCTGGATGTCCACCGGCGACCAGAACGTGACGTGCCCCCCGAACTCCTTGGCGAGCCGGCTGATCCCGAACAGTCCCGGCTGGTCCAACTGCAGCACCGACATGCCGACTTCGATCAGGTCCGGGATGATGTCGTAGATATACCCGCAGGAGTGCATCCACACGGCGATGTTCCGCGCGTGCGCCGCCTCCACGATCCTGCGGAAGTCGGGCTTGAAGATCTCGCGCCACATGGGCGGGCTCACCAGGAGCCGGTCCTGGGTGCCCCAGTCCTCCGCGAACATCACCCCGTCTGCGCCCACCTTGGCCCACCGGTCGAGACACCGGATCAGCAGCCCGGTGACCTTGTCCGCCAGGCGCCGCACCTCGCGCGGGTGCAGCAGCAGATCGCCCAGGAAGATATCCATCCGCCTCAGATACCGCATGATGGCGAACGGAAACCCCGGCAGATGTCCCAGGTGGTACTTGTCCGGCTGGGCCTTGAACAGGTCGGAGGCCGCCCGGTAGCGCGAGGCCTTGTCGAAGCGAGGCATCGCGTAGTCGTCCAGGTCCTTCCAGTCCTTGATCGCCCCCTCGACGACCTCGCCCTTCGAGAACTCGTCCAGGCGCGCCCACACGTTCCCCCACTCGTCCTCCCACTTGGCGCCCTGGGCCTGCTCCCACGTGCGCGAGGGCTTCCAGTCGGGGTCGGGTCCGATGCCGCGTCGCGTGATGTCGTCAGGATAGGGCGGCGGCAGCGTCATGGCCACGCGCTCCGGCCCGCGGAACCCAATGGTGCGCAACACGATCTCTCGGCTGGTCATGGCGGGACGCTCCGTTCCCACGTGCTTTTGGCCGCACGCGCCGCCATGTCCTGCACACCTCCACGTGCCAGCCGACAAGGAAATCGGCTCGATCCAGCCAAGAGAGTGCAGCGCGTTCCTTTGCCGAAACCCGTGTCAGGCGGTGACCGTGATGAAGGCTTCGAACCGGCGCACTCGCGTTGCGCTGATCCTGGGCGTTCTCATTCTCGCCGCGGGCGCGGCATGGCTTGTCTTCGGCGCGCTGCGCAGGCCGCCCAGCGGCCGCATCGAGGCGAGCGGCAGCATCGAGGGCACTCAGGTGCTCGTCGCCTCCCGCATCACGGGCCGCGTGGTCGAACTCCCCGTCGAGGAGGGTGACCGCGTCTCTCCCGGCGACCTCATCGCGCGCATCGAAGCCAAGGAACTCGAATCCCAGCACGACCAGGCCCAAGCCAACCTGGCTGCGGCGAGAAGCCGCCTCGCCGACGCCCAGGCGGGCGCGCGATCTCAGGAGATCGAGGCCGCCCGCGCGCGCCTCGCCCAGGCCCAGGCCGCGCTCGCCGGCGCCGAGCGCCTGCTCGCCCTGGCCAAGAGCACGTACGACACCAGCCTCGACCTTCGCGCCGAACTGGAGGCGGCCGAGACCCGCCGCGACACCGCGCAGTCGGCCCTCGAACAGGCGCAGGCCGCCCTCGACCTCGCCCGAGCCGGGGCCACCGCCGAGCAACTGGCGCAGGCCGAGGCCGCCGTTGCCCAGGCCAAGGCCGCCCACGAGCAGCGCCGCGCCGACCTGGAACGCGCGCGCCAACTCTATACCTCCGGCGCAATCTCCGCCCAGCAGCGCGACGCCGCTCAGTCGGCCGCCGACTCCGCCCAGGCCGCGCTCGATCAGGCCCGCGAACGCCTTGCCGAACTGCGCGCGGGGACGCGCCAGGAAGATCTGGATCGCCTCCAAGCGGCCGTGGCCCAGGCGGCGGCGAATCTGATCGGCGCCGAGAAACTGCTCGAGACCGCCCAGCAGGCCTACCGCGACCGCCCCGCCGCCAGCCAGAACCTCGAGGCCGCCCAGACCCAGCGCGACACCTCCGCCAAGGAGGTCGAGGCCGCGCAGGCCGCCCTCGACCTGCTGCTCGCCGGAACCCGCGCCCAGGTCGTGGCCCAGGCCCGCGACCAGGTCGCCGCCGCCGAGGCCGCCGCCGAGGCAGCCGCGACTCAACTGGGGTATGCCGTGGTTCGCGCCCCCGTCGGCGCCAACGTCGAGGTGAAGGCGATCGAGGTGGGCGAGTTGGTTGCGCCCGGCTCGGCGCTCGTGCAACTGGTGGACGACCGCGTCGTCTGGCTGCGCGTGTCCGTCCCGGAGACGCACTACGGCCGCATCAACGTAGGCGACGAGGCGGAGGTGTCGGTTGACTCGTTCCCTCGCGAGGTCTTCCGCGGCACGGTGACGGCCATCGCCTCCGAGGCCGAGTTCACGCCCAAAAACGTGCAGACGAAGGAGCAGCGCGTGAAACTCGTCTACGAGGTGAAGATCCGCCTGCCGAACCCCGACGCGCGGCTCAAGCCCGGCATGCCCGCCGACGCCGCCATCCTGCTGGGTGCCGGCGAATGAGCGGGCCCGCCGCCATCGAGGCGCGCGGCCTGTCGCGGCGTTTCGGCGATGTGGCCGCGGTTGATGGCCTCGACCTGCGCGTCGAGCGCGGCGAGATCTTCGGCCTGGTCGGGCCGGACGGGGCCGGCAAGACGACGACGATGCGCCTGCTCGCCGGGGCGATTGAGCCCAGCGCCGGCGCGGCTCTCATCGCCGGGTTCGACGTGCAGCGCCAGCCGGCCCAGGCGCAGGGCCGTATCGGCTACCTCTCCCAGCAGTTCAGTCTCTATGGCGACCTGACGGTGGCCGAGAACATGCGCTTCTTCGCCGACCTTCACGGCGTGGCCGCCGCCGACCGCCGCGAGCGCGAGGCAGAGGCGTTGCGCTTCAGCCAACTGGAGCCGTTCACGCGCCGCCTGGCCGCCGATCTCTCGGGCGGCATGCGTCAGAAACTGGCCCTGGCCTGCGCGCTCATGCACGGCCCCGAGGTGCTGCTCCTCGACGAGCCCACAACGGGCGTGGACCCCGTCTCGCGGCGCGAGTTCTGGGCGCTGCTGCAGCGCCTGCTGTCCCGAGGAGTGACGCTGCTGCTCACGACCCCCTACATGGATGAGGCCGAGCGCTGCCACCGCGTGGCCTTTCTCAACGACGGGCGGCTTCTCGTGACCGACAGCCCCGCCAACCTGCGGCGGCTGATGCGCGGAGCCATGCTCTCGCTCCGCTGCCGGCCGCAGCGCCGCGCCAAGCAGATCATCGAAGGTCTCGATGACGTGAAGTCCGTCGAGGTGTTCGGCGAGCGCCTCCACGTCTGGCTCGCCGGCGCCGAGGCGGATGCCGACTCCGTCGAGACGGCGCTGCGCGACGCCGGCCTTGACCCCCAGGACCTGCGGCCGCTGGCGCCCAGCCTGGAGGACGTGTTCTTTTCACTGGTGGCGCAATGAGCCGGCCGGCGGTACACGTCGAGCACCTGACCAAGCGCTTCGGCGATTTCGCCGCCGTGGACGACATCTCGTTCGACGTGCCGACGGGCGAGATCTTCGGTTTCCTGGGGCCCAACGGGGCCGGCAAGTCCACCACCATCCGCATGCTCTGCGGGATCCTGCAGCCGACGGCGGGCAGCGGCGTCGTCGCCGGCTTCGACGTCGCATCCCGCCCCGAGCAGGTCAAGGGGCGGATCGGCTACATGTCGCAGCGGTTCTCGCTCTACGGCGACCTGACCGTCGAGGAGAACATCGAGTTCTATGCGGGCGTCTACGGCGTCTCCCCCGAGCGGCTCGGGGAACGCAAGGCGTGGGTGCTGGAGATGGCCGGCCTCGACGCGCAGCGGGAGCGGCTCACCGCGGAACTCCCGCTGGGCTTCAAGCAGCGCCTCGCGCTGGGCTGCGCCGTGGTGCACGAGCCGGAGATCCTCTTCCTCGACGAGCCCACGGCCGGCGTGGACCCGGTCTCGCGGCGGCGCTTCTGGGACCTGATCTACGAAGCCGCCGGACGCGGCGTCACCGTCTTCGTCACCACGCACTACATGGACGAGGCCGAGCACTGCGACCGGCTGGCCCTGGTCTATCGGGGACGGCTGGCGGCCATGGGATCCCCCGCCGAACTCAAGGCAGGCCAGATGGCTCACCCCCTGCTCGAGGTGCGCTGCGCCGACCCCTCGCGCGCACTGGACGTCCTGCGACTCCTGGGAGGCGTCCACGAGGCGGCCCTCTTCGGCGCGGCCGTTCACCTCAGCGTGGACGAGGCCGAACCGGTTGCCCGGGCCGTCCGCGATGCTCTGGCGCGCGAGGGCGTCGCGCTTGAGTCGGTGCAGCCCATCGAGCCCTCGCTCGAGGACGTCTTCATCTCGGTGATTCGTCGCGCCGACGGCGGCGCTGCGAACTAGCCGGTGCTCCCCATGCTGACGCGGCTCAAGGCCATAGCCCGCAAGG
>Ga0180434_10008228_pt1 | contig 11564 bp, 12 predicted proteins | sample SS_ome_7_FD_132453 | JGI IMG/M metagenome (GOLD analysis project Ga0180434, IMG submission 132453) | Hypersaline lake sediment archaeal communities from the Salton Sea, California, USA - SS_1_D_2 metaG | ecosystem: Environmental > Aquatic > Non-marine Saline and Alkaline > Hypersaline >... | reverse complement strand
TTCGAGGGCTGGATCGGGGAAAGTCAGTTTTGGTAGGTGTTTCGATGGTGCGGTCACTATTCATGATCGATTAAAAATGCCGAAACTTAGCAACAGGCTGCCGGTGAACTGGGGCCGTTAGGCGGAATGGGCGCGTTGTATTTAGGTAGTGGTGAAATATTAAGAACTTTTCGATGAGAACTGAAAGGCAGTAAAATGAAACATTTCTTTTTTGTGGTCTGTCTCTGCGGTCTCTTTTTGTCAGGGGCCACGTCGATGGCCCAGGGCGACTATACGGAGTTTTATCCCTTGCAAATCGGGAATTGGTGGCATTATGTGACCGATTATAGTGGAAATGCATACCATGTGAAGTATGAGATAACCGATAGTCTCCAGCACAATGGACACCGGTATTTTCAATTTGGGACCGATGGATTTGCTGTCCGCTTTGATACCGCAGGTAATTTTATCTATTTTAATCCGAATTCGGGGATTATCGATACGCAGTACCAATTCCATGCGCCCATTTGTGAGTGGCCCGAACAGGGAGATTCCTGCACGTGGTCCTGGGGCGAGGAACAATTTGGATGGTTGGCGGCTGCGACAGACTCCAGGCGCATTTTCAAGTTTAATGGCTTGATTTGGGAGGAACACTGGTTAAAACGAGGAATTGGTTTGGATTATAAGGAAGTGGAATTAACCAATACGTATTTAGTGGGAGCTGTGGTGAATGGTGTTGCTTATGGCGATACTGCTGCCCGGGTGGGCATCCACGAGGCGGTATCCCCTCCACTGGCTCTACAACCGAAATTGTACGAAAATTACCCCAATCCATTTAATGCCCGCACGACGATCACTTTTCATCTACCGAAGCAGACAGCGGTGACGGTTGCCATGTATAACCTTGCTGGACGTCGGGTCTGCACATTAATTCAAACAAGAATTTATGCCCCAGGCACTCATCAAATCCAGTGGGATGGTATCAACCAACAGGGAGAAGCGGTGAGTAGTGGCATTTATGTCTATCGGCTCACTACTCCGAAATTTGTGGAGACAAAGAAATTGGTATTATTGCAATAATGTTCGAACGCCCATTCCGCCTAACCTCCGTTGCACCGGACAGCATGAGCTGTTCAGCTCTTGGAATGTTCACCCAACACTTTATGCAAGTCGCATTTTTCAGGGCTGGATCAGGTAAACTTAGTTTTTTGTACATGTTGGAAGGTTTATCCACTATTCATGATTGTCGTCAAATGCCGGATCGACTGGACAGGCTGCCGGTGAACTGGGGCCGTTAGGCAGCAACATGTCATAAATGGTTTTTTCTGGTTCTGTGCGTATCATTTTTTCGGTGGAAAAACCGGGTTGAAAGCACAGTAAATTGGCGAAGGCGTCGTTTCTCGTTTTCTAAGCTAATAAACCTTATGAATGTATTGGAGCATTACGGAAGCCTCGCTCGTGTTTTCACACCTCAGTTGTGGCGCTCCAGGTTTTTCCAGGTTTTGTATTTAGCGAAGGTTTTTTCAGAATCGAAGATTGGTCAAATTCTCAATGTCAGTTGTAGGGCGGAATCGCTGGATAGTCGAGTGAACTTTTCCACCTTTCAAACTGCCGCACACAAATGCGTTGCATTAGAGCGCGGCTTCATTGCCAATTCAAATTTACCTTTTTGCATTTCTGGTCGAGTTTTCATATCCACGTACAATTTTCAAGACTGTGGCAATTGAGTTTGGGGCGCCACGGCCGTCAAAACTTGGTGCATGTCCCGGTGGTTGCTGCCTAACCTCCGTTGCACCGGACAGCATGAGCTGTTCAGCTCTTGGACGGTTCACCCAGCACTTTATGCCAGTCGCATTTTCACAGGCCGGATCGGGTAAGATCAACTTTTGTGCATGTTTCAAAGGTTCGGTCACTATTCCAGATCATCCGAAATTGCCGAATCGACGTCACAGGCTGCCGGTGAACTGGGGCCGTTAGGCGGCTTTTTACTTCAAGTCAAATTTCAGAAAGGATTGTATGGACAGAGTTACAGACCTACTTGAACACACGCAACATTTACTAGATCAGAATGGGAACATTTCTTCTAATGCTATGCAATTGAACATTTTTACCTTACTTCGGGAAATACATGATGAAGTGAATCTCCATTCTGTCTTTCTCGCAGAATTACTGAATCCATTTGGTACACATAATTGCGGGACAATGTTTTTGGAAAGGTTTCTTGAACTTGTGGGCATTCCACTTGAGGCACAAGAGGTACGTACCGTTCAACAGGAGTTTCATCATATGGATATTTTTATATCAACGGATTCAGACTGCATAATCATTGAGAATAAAATTTATGCGGGGGAGCAACCAAAACAGGTGCAGCGGTACTATAATTTTGCAAAAACTCAAGGGTATAGTACCGTCTATGTTGTGTACTTGACCTTATTTGGTGATTCCCCAACAGCACAGAGTCAGGGTACCATTGACTCACAATTCATCTGTCCGATTTCTTATGCAGTGGATATTATTTCTTGGGTGGCGCATTGCTTACCACAAGTACAAACGCGTCTGCGTATTCGGGAAACTTTAATACAATATCAGCAGGTTGTAGCCCAACTTACTGGACAATATTATGGAGAAAATCTTATGGACATTATGACCCAACTTTCTGATGTAAAGACTTTCGAGGCAGCCGTGGCCGTTCAACAGGCACTGTTACAAAAAAAGATCGATACCCAGCATAAGTTTTGGCAAGAACTTGAATTGTATCTTAAATCGACTGGTTTCTCCGTTAAACATTCGTTCTACACGTATAACCGCAATAAAATTGCGAATTTTTATCGACCGAACAAACGAACGCTCTCCTATGGAATATTGTCAAATATTGAGCATCCTCGCATTCAATCAAAAGTCGGGCTATATATCACTGTAGAAGATCAGTTCTATTACGGATTTGTTGGCCTTGAGAATGGAGAACGGGTAAAAATAATGGGAAAATCTGCCTTTGATCCCTTTCGAAAAATACTGGATCAAATGGAGATGGAGCGTGATGAATCGACGTGGTATTTGGGACATCACTTGCCAAAAATGCCTCTGGAATTTATGCAATTTAGTAATCCCCAAACCATGCAACTCATCAATGAACAGGAACGTCGAAAATATATTACAAAATTGGTCGATGAGATCCAGGAAACAATCGACGAATTTCTTACAAAAGCCGCCTAACCTCCGTTGCACCGGACAGCACTAGCCACCTGCTTTTGGAATGTTTTCCCGGGAAAGGAATGGAATTCGAATTTTCCAGGGCCGGATCGATTAAAGTTAATTTTTGTAAGTGTTTCGAAGGTTCCGTCACTATTCATGATCGCAGTCAAATGCCGGATCGACTAGACAGGCTGCCGGTGAACTGGGGCCGTTAGGTGTAAATTAATTATAATCAGGAGGTTACTATGAGCAAATATACCTATAAATTTTTCACTCCGCTAGTAAATTTTGATTCTGAGGAAAGATCATTTGAAATATTCGATGGGGTCTCAATAAGAGAAATCAACGAAACAGAACTTGCCGTTTTTCAAAAAGCCAAAGAGGAATGGCCTAATGCTCAAGGAGGCAATTATATAATTGAGTGTATTCTCCAAAAAGACGCGCCAGAATCTAAGCCAAGGGAATTTTTTCCAGAGGTAGAGCATATTTTTGATCAAATTATAACAATATTGCGTTTATTTAAACCTGAGAGAGTAGGTTATAATCTTATCTTACAACCATATAGTTCTGAGCCTAGCGCAGCATACTCTGGGTTGCATTATAAACACCAAATTATGTGGATGCTATCTGGATCCGATTATGTTAACGAAAAGTACGAGATTTCTAGGGCGGATTCCTTGGACTTAATACAATTTGCAAGGGAAATACCTTTCGGTTCTTTCTCGGAATTGAAACTCGCAATAGAGTATTTCAATAAGAGTTATATTGAGCCTTACACCCCTCGCGATGCATTTATCGATATTATGATAACATTGGAAAGTCTTTTTTTGAAAGGTTCAAGACAGGAACTAGGATATAAATTAAGAATGCGGATGGCATTCTTCATGACAGATTCTCCCAAAAAAAGAGAAAAAATCTTTGATAAAATGCGAGAAGCTTACAAAATACGGGGTGCAATTGTTCATGGTGGTTCGACTGATAAACTTGATTTAGATTTTTTCCTAGAGATGCGAAAGTATGCACGAATAAGTTTAATTGAATTTCTTAAAAAGCCTAATCTTAGAGATGAACTTGATACTATAATTTTAAATAGTGGCAATCCTACTTGAATATTTCAATATCAATTAATTTACACCTAACCTCCGTTGCACCGGACAGCATGAGCTGTTGAGCTCCCGGAATCTCATCTCAGGATCGAACCGAAGTCGTATTTTTCAGTGATCGATCGGTCCCATTCAATTTTCTGCACATGTTGGAAGGAATGTTCACTATTCATGATCGGCGTCAAACACCGAAACGAAGAAACAGGCTGCCGGTGAACTGGGGCCGTTAGGCGAAAACACGTGATGAAGCAATTAGCGTGTATCCACTGTAGAATATATTAAGCAAAGGAGAACCGTATGAGACGGTATGTACTGTATGTTCTTAGTTTGGTGATATTTATCCATCTGCCTTTTTATAGCTCGAATGCCCAGGCTCCCATGGCGGGTGATACCTTAACTCCAGCCCGGTATGCCCTGCAGTTTCAAATCGCAGAGCAGTTCAATTTCCGTTCCTTTGACGGGAGTGTTCTCTCGATTCGGGACTACCGAGATGGGGTACCTGATCGTCGATGGGCAGTAAGTTTCGATGCGAGCATTCAACACGGGAAGCAGGTGGAAGAGACCAAGCATGATACAACAACGAACGAAAATCGTTATACTCAGAATCAAATAAGTGGCCGTCTTATTGGTCAGAGGCTTAGCGCTTTATATCATCGCGGTCCGGTAACAGCATATTGGGCATGGGGTTTGACTGTCCCCTTTGGCTTTCATTATCAACCCACAAAATACTGGCGCACTGAGGTCGATACCAGTCATACCACAAGAACGCAGCGAAATACGGATTGGATCATTGGTGTGGGGGGCCAAGGGAATCTGGGGGTGGAGGTGCACTGGAAACCCTGGATGTACTGGTTTGTTGAATACGGGGTGCGAGCTGAGTTTCGATATCTATATGGGCGCTCGAAGCAAATACTCCCTCAATATACGCCACGTCACACCTCTATTAATACCGAATCAACGTATCGATTTGAAGTGAGCCCAGTTCGACTTACGCTGGGTTTAGCTATCCAATTTTAATGTCCCGTTTTTTCCTGTTTTCGCCTAACCTCCGTTGCACCGGACAGCACTAGCCACGTGCTCTTGGAAGGTTTTTCCAGCAATTTATGCAAGTCATATTTTTAAGGGCCGGATCGATGAAGGTCAAATTTTGCTGATGTTTCAAAGGTATGGTCACTATTCCAGATCGAATGCAAATGCCGATTGTTCGTCACAGGCTGCCGGTGAACTGGGGCCGTTAGGTGGTTTTGGGCGAGTGAGTTTAGCGGTTATTCAAATTACGACTTTGGAGTAAGGTATGAGAGAATTATCAGGAAAATTTACTTTGATGACTGGCGAAGAATTGTGGAATTACCTCAGCGAAAAAGCAGCTGAATTCCGCGAAGCGTATATTCTTGCTCCGTTTATTTCAATTGAAGGTTGGAAACAAATCGCCGCATTAATTGATGCAAAACCTCGTAAGGTACACTGTCAGATATTGACCCGAAAAGATATCCTCAGTTTAGCGTTACAACAGTTAGACCTCCGTGTCCTTCAGAACATTTTAGCGCGGAAGGCTGCGGCTCGATATAATTCAACATATCAATTGCGGTGGATGCCTGGTTTACATGCGAAAATGTATCTGTTTAAACCACATAACATTGGTGTTGTAGGCTCCTCAAATCTCACAAAAACAGGATTCAGTGATCATGGGCATGAATTAAATGTCCTGTGGGAAAATTCGCCAACGATTTTTAAAAGTCTCGTGCAGCAATTTGAATATTATTGGACATCGTCCGCTACAGAGGCAATGACACGAGACCAATGTGAAAGGATGCAAGAAACCATTAATTTATCCCGGTTCCAACGGTTGCGAAATAGTATGGAAATTCTGCGTTCCCGCCAACACGAACTCCCGGAATTTTCCCGGCAAAATGCGGAGCATCAATCAGCAGACATACTCCAGCGTATTGTAAAATTTCTTGAGTCGCAACCGACCTGGAATGCACTGGAATCGTATCTCAAACGATTGAGCAAAGGAGAGTCTGTTGACGCAAAAATTTATTTTCTGATTCAGAATGGCTTTTTGGAGTTAGGTGCGAATGAGACACTCCATGTCACGGAACGCGGATATAAAATTATTGAGGACGTGCAGCAGTTGTTTGATTGGATAAGCGAAATTGAACCAGAAGTTGTCACTATTTTTCGTTGGCTGCGATCAAATCCACGGTGCACCTATGAGGAGATAGATCATGCTTTATCTGCTATTGAATTAGAAAAGATCCAAAAGATTGTTCGTTGGCTGGCATCGATGGATATCGTTGGATTTCATACGAGAAACGGGAGTCGCGAATGGTATGTGACAGAAGAAAGTCCCGGTATCCAATTACCCAAAACCACCTAACCTCCGTTGCACCGGACAGCATGAGCTAGTCAGCTCTTGGAATGTCATCTCAGTACTTTTTGCAAATCGCATTTTCGAGGGCTGGATCGAGTAAACTGAGTTTTTGGTACATGTTGGAAAGTATGTCCACTATTCCAGATCGACGTCAAATGTCGAATCGATGTCTCAGGCTGCCGGTGAACTGGGGCCGTTAGGCAAACTGGCGCAGTGAGCCTCAAATTGGGATTTGTAAGTCAGCCGTATTTCAGTTAATATTTCAGTGAATGGAAGCAAAGGAGTGAGTGATGCCTGATAAAAAGTTTGAGGAACTCGAAAACGCAGTCCTGCAACTCCCGTCTGAATCCCGCGCCAATTTAGCCGAAAAGTTGATTCGAAGTTTAGAGGCAGAAAAAGACGCAGAAGTGGAAACCGCGTGGGTGCAAGAGGCTGAGCGACGCTACCGGGCTATCCAGGCCGGTGAGGTAGCGATGCTTGACGCCGATGACGTCTTTCAAAAAGTACGAGCCCAACTCTAAGTGTATTCCCTTGTATTTCATCCGGGGGCCCGAGACGAATTACAGACGTCCGCCCTATATTATGAAGAGGAAGTCACTGGTCTCGGTGGGGAATTCCTGGATGAAATAGAACGGGCGACGGCGCTGATTCAAGAATTTCCGGACAGTGGGACGCCATTTTCTTCCCATACCCGTCGCTATCTTGTGGATCGATTTCCATTTGGTATCATCTACGCCATTAAAGCCGATCGTATTTTCATTATTGCTATTATGCATCTGCATCGCAAACCTGGATATTGGCATGATCGTATCTAAACACCAGTTTGCCTAACCTCCGTTGCACCGGACAGCACTAGCCACGTGCTTCTGCGTTGGTTTTCACTCAAATTATCGAAAGTAACATTTTCAAGGGCTGGATCGGGGAAGGTTACTTTTTGTAGGTGTTTCGATAGTGTGGCCACTATTCATGATCGCAGTCAAATGCCGGATCGACTGGACAGGCTGCCGGTGAACTGGGGCCGTTAGGTGGTTTTTTGCGGAAGAGGTTTTCTTTTGTGAATCAACTTGCCTTCGAATTACGTTTAATCAAATAAAAGCGGAGATTTATTATGAACAAAAATTCACCCTTTCAGCCGGCAGATATTGAAAAAGCATTCCAGGATGCGTTTCAGCAATTTCCCGAATTGAAAGACAATGGTGCTGAAATGTTTTTAGGAAAATATTATGCGCATCCGGAGAGCGAAATTTTAATGCTTGGGATTAATCCAGGAGGTAATCAAACTCATAAAATTGATACTGCACTCAAGGATGAGAACTGTTTATTAGGAAGCCCAAAAGACGAGAAAGAAAAATACTGGAAGCACGCCCGGACATTATTTGGCTCTTCAAGCGAATTAAGTAATAAAATGGTGCATGCCACTTTTAGTTTTATTATTCCTGTGCGAACTACGAAATGGACGGGTTTAAAACCTCCTGAAAAACGTATCGCACTTATCAATGGTGCAAAACCGATAACCCGCCAAATAATATCAGATTGTAACCCCAAATATATTATTGTTGCCGGGAGCGATGGCCAATCAACCTTGGTACATGATATTCTTGATTTGAAAAAGACCCCTTACAAAATTCATCATTATGATAAACCTGCTGGATTCACCAGGGGTACATATCAACTACAACGCATCGATGTAGAATGGGAAGATAAAGCAATGACAGTTTTACAAATTCCACATCTCAGCCGGGCAAGTTCCAAGGATAAACTTGTCCAATGTGGTCAATGGCTAACACAAGAATTACAACGCTAATTGAGGAGCAATTCACATGAGCGAGTCGAAATACAGTCCCTCTGTATTTACTGCATTTTATCATCCGAGACTAACGGAGGATATCTCAAGAATATGTGAGCAGTATTCCTGTAAAATTAACCGATACACCGCTGACATTGATCTTTGGGCAGATTCTTCCTGTATTGCTGTCATTGACAGAGAATACTTTGGTGAGGAAGAGTGGGAGAATTTTGTAACCATCAATGCCGAATTAGACCAAGCATTGCTGATATTTATTGATGGACGAGATGATTTGCCCAATTCTGAGCAATGGGAAACATACCTTTTTGATATGCACGATGAAGCCCAATTGCACCAAGTACTGAGTCTTATTGATAGGTCACTTGCACATTACCGACGAATTCAAAGTGAAGAGGAAACCCGATTTGATTCACTTGAGGAGATTAATACCATTGGGAGAGGTCTTGCTCCGTCCGCATATGTGACAGATGGTATTGTGGATACCGAGCGTTACAGTGTACAGCGCACTCAGATACTCTGGTGTCTTGATGCATGTCCGGATACCAGACGGTGGAAAAATGATCTACGAACGTATCTGACAGAGTATCGTGTCCATCATATGCACCGGGAATCAGAGGATGATAGGCGATGGCGTCGAATTCATGATGTCACCCTTGGGGTTCGGAAAGTGATGGAAATGGAGAAGAATATCACATACTCTCAATTTAGCGAAACACTGGCTTCAAGTTTTTCGCATCGTGAATCAACCTTCAACACCTTGGCACTGATCAATATGAATAAATTGCCGGATAAAATTGCTGAACCGGAGTCGGAATTTATGGGGGAGTATTTTTCCAGAATTGTTCGAGAGCAGTATTTGTACATTCATCCAGAGGTTGCATTTTTCGGTCTGAAGGCAAAATCCCTTATCCCAGTATTAGTGCAAGAAGAAATGTTAGAGTCGGAGGAATTATTGGTTATTGATGGGCAGACTTATTTTGTTCATTATTCGAGGAATCTTTCGCCAATATTGTTTGAATTTGTTGACCCTATTTCAGAGTCTATATCCGATGAGGTGTACTTTGATACAATAATGAGTAAACTCTTCGAACTTTTTCAAAAAACCACCTAACCTCCGTTGCACCGGACAGCATGAGCTGTTCAGCTCCTGGACGGTTCACCCACAACTTTATGCAAGGCGCATTTTTGAGGGCCGGATCGGGCAAGGGCAGTTTTGGTAGGTATTTCGACTGTTCGGTCACTCTTCCAGATCAGTTGAGTTTGCCGACAGTCTGTCACAGGCTGCCGGTGAACTGGGGCCGTTAGGGGGCTTCATATTTTTTCCGGTGGCCAATTTTTGTCCCAGTGTGGTCAGATTTCTAACTTTTCCATGGGATTCAGGACATCATAAATCGCTGGGAACCCATATGTACATAATTTTTTAGCGTAATGCGATTTTTGTGCTTTGATATTGACTACTCTGTCTCCATATTGTTTTAAGATTTTTGCTATCACATGAATAAAATTTGATTATGAAGCAAGGATAACATGAATTAAGGAGAAGAGTTTTGGAAACTAAAATATTTACTCTGGCATTCTTAATTGCAATTTCAACAACAAGTATTTTTGGCCAAAACCAAACTGAGAAAAGTAAAGTGGAATCAACCGAAAGAAAATTTTTAGTAAGTACTACTTACCTTTCATTTGTAAATTTTGGTGAAGAAAAAACAAACACGCATCATTACGAACTTCATGTTGGATATAAACTTACTCCAAAAGACAGAATTGGAATAAAGTTAGCCACTTGGAAAATGTTTGCTCCTATGGGTATGCCGATGCAAGAGCAACTTAAATTTGACGAAAGTAATTTCTACCCTGGTAGACTGAGAGAGAGTGGATTAGGCATTACCTACCAGCGTATGCTGTGGAAAGGTGTATTTGCTACAATAGAAGTTTTACCTCAATTGAAAACCTACATAGATAAAAATGATGAGAATATCGGGAATGGCTTTAAGTTATATACTTCTTATCATCTTGGGTATCATTTATCCATGGTAAAAGGTAAAATCTATATTGAGCCACAAATTCATTGTCAAAATTGGTCAATTGATACCAATACTCCTCAATCGTTTAAAGAGCAAGAAAATGGATGGAATACCTATTTTCTGTTTGAGCCAAATTTATATATTGGTTTTACATTTTGAAAATAGCACGAAATAGTACAATGTATAAGGACGAAAAATTCTGGGATAGAATAGCTTCTAAATTCGATAGAATTGAACAGAATGATATCTCGTACAAGATATTTATTGAAAAGGCAAGAGACTATATAAATGCAGATGACGTAATTTTAGATTTTGGTTGTGGTACTGGGCTTATTTGTAATGAAATTGCCGGAAATGTGCGAAATATTCAGGCAATTGATATATCCACTAAAATGATTGAAATCTCAAAGGCTAAAGTATCAGAGTGTAAAATCCAGAACATTGATTTTGCACGTACTACCATATTTGACGAGAAATTCAACGTAGGTTCATTTGATGCAATTATTGCTTTTAATATATTTCATCTTTTAGACGAACCTCAAAAGCATTTTCAAAGGTTACATCAATTACTAAAACCCGGAGGTTTAATAATATCATCAACACCTTGTATGAGTGAAGCGCATGTATTAAACATTGTTCTAAAACTCTTTTCTTTTATTGGTATGACTCCCCAATTAAATTCATTTACAAGTTCTGAAATGGAACATTTACTCTTAACCGAATCATTTAAAACAGTAGAGTTTAACAGAATAAAACCAAAATCGCCTATATATATCTATATTTTTGAAAAGCAATTATAAAATACACGTCCACTTTTAATGAGTGTCTTGATGAAAAAAATGAAAAACGAACGCACGACACACGTTACAAAACATTGGGGTTAAGTGGTTTGCTAGGCGCATCGCACGCTGGCAAGGTTTGTATCAGATTTTAGGTTCGCGGCTCTCAATTCCCCAATGTTATAGGATCAAGTCCTAAAAAGTGTGTAATTCCACTTTCCACTAGAGATTGTCATGCGGCGACCGCTTCTGGCTGGTCTTCTGTTGTCGTTCCCTGTTTCCATTCCCAGTATTCGGTCATATCGA
>Ga0180434_10008225_pt1 | contig 11565 bp, 4 predicted proteins | sample SS_ome_7_FD_132453 | JGI IMG/M metagenome (GOLD analysis project Ga0180434, IMG submission 132453) | Hypersaline lake sediment archaeal communities from the Salton Sea, California, USA - SS_1_D_2 metaG | ecosystem: Environmental > Aquatic > Non-marine Saline and Alkaline > Hypersaline > Sediment... | reverse complement strand
GGAGCGCCTCCGGCTGGGCTACGAGATAGTCACAGCCTTCCGGTTCGCCGAGCGGGGCGGCCGCCTCTCTTGTTGGCTTGCCCGCGTGCAAAAGGACGGCGGCGAGCCCCTGGCCGAACTGACCTACGGCCACGCTGCCACGTTGCGGCGGATTAACTTGGGTTGGCGCAGGCGCACAAACCAGGATCAAATGGGCTTCCTGCTGGATATCGAGCGAGGCTACTGGGCCCGTCGCGAAGACGAAACGGAGGATGATAGTGACCCGATGAGCCCGCGCCGAAAGCATGTCATCCCCTATGTGGAGGACCGGAAGAATTGCCTCATCTTCGAGCCCACCGGCGGACCGGGTGACAAGGAGATGGCGTCTCTCCAATCCGCCCTCAAGAACGCCATCCAGGCGTGCTATGAACTGGAGGACCGAGAACTTGCGGCCGAGCCATTACCGTCAGTCGACAAACGACGGTCCATCCTTCTTTACGAGGCTTCCGAGGGCGGCGCGGGCGTTCTCCGGCGGTTGCTTGAGGACGCCGGCGCCCTACGGCGGGTGGCTCGGACCGCGCTGGAACTGTGCCACTTCGACCCTGAGACGGGTCAGGATCTGCACCGGGCCCCCTCGTCGTTGGAGGATTGCGAGGCCGCCTGTTACGACTGCCTTATGAATTACGCGAACCAGCGCGACCACGAATTGCTCGACCGTAAAGCCATCCGTGATTACCTCCTGGAGTTGGCGGAGGCCGAAGTCGCGTTCTCGCCGGCCAACCGCTCGCCGGAAGAACACCTGGAGAGGCTGATGCGGCTCGCGGGCTCAGAACTCGAGAAACGCTGGCTCTGCTTCCTGAACGATGGCGGCTACCGTCTCCCCTCTGATGCGCAACGGCTTTTCAGGGAATGCGGCACGCAACCGGACTTTGTGTACGCGGACCGCTTCACTGCCGTGTATATTGACGGTCCGCCGCACGATTTCCCCGAACGGGCCGAACGGGACCGCCAGCAGACGGCATGTATGGAGGATGCCGGCTGGACGGTTATCCGCTTCCGTGAAGCGGACGATTGGCAGGCCATCGTCGCATCGCATGCCAGTGTGTTTGGAGGAGGTTCATGACGTTCGCCGTCGGATCACTGGTCCAAACCCGAGGTAGAGAGTGGGTCGTTCTGCCAGGCTCCTCAGACGCCCTGCTGTTGCTCCGTCCGTTGGGCGGCACGGATATGGAAACGGCAGGTGTTTGTACAGCCCTTGAGAAGGTGGAGCCTGCTCACTTCGACCTGCCGGACCCCTCGGCGGTGGGCGATGCGCGGTCCTGCCGCCTCCTCCGCGATGCCCTCCGGCTGGGGTTCCGCTCCAGCGCGGGGCCGTTCCGGTGTTTCGGGAAGATTGCGGTTGAACCGCGGCCCTATCAGTTGGTGCCCCTTCTCATGGCCCTGCGGCTGGACCCGGTGCGTCTGCTGATTGCCGACGATGTGGGCGTCGGCAAAACGATTGAGGCCCTGCTCGTCGCCCGGGAACTGCTGGACCGCGGCGAATGCCAGCGGTTGACGGTCCTCTGTCCGCCGCACCTCGCCGAGCAGTGGCAGCGGGAAATGGCCGAGAAGTTCCACATCAACGCGGAACTCGTCCTGTCCGGTACGGTCCATCGTCTTGAGCGGAACTGCCGGGCCGGTCAATCCGTGTTCGACGTGTATCCTTTTACCGTGGTTTCCATCGACTATATCAAGTCGGCGAGGCGGCGCGACGAGTTTCTGCGAACGTGCCCCGAACTGGTCATTGTGGACGAGGCTCACACCTGCGCCTTCGAGGAGAAGCAGTACCGGGGACGCCAGCAGCGGCACGAACTGGTCAAGGCTTTGGCAGCAGAGGACGACCGCCACCTGATTCTCGTTACGGCTACGCCGCACAGTGGCAAGGAGGGGGCGTTCCGCTCGCTACTGACCCTCCTCGATCCCGGCTTCGCTGACCTTCCCGACGACCTCAGCGGACCGGCCAACGAGCGTCGCAGGCGCCGTCTGGCCGCGCACTTCATCCAGCGAAGGCGGGCCGACATTCGGCACTTCCTAGACCGCGAGACCGTCTTCCCCGAGCGCGAGGAGAGCGAGGAGCATTACAAACTCTCGCCCGACTACCGCCGGCTGTTCGACCGCGTGCTGAAGTACGCACGCGAACTGGTCCTGGACCCCAGCGGCGGCCTGCATCGCCGGCGGGTCCGCTGGTGGTCCGCCCTGGCGCTGCTGCGGTCTCTAGCCTCCAGCCCCGCGGCCGCGGCCGATACCCTGCGCAGCCGCAGCGCGACGTCCGAGACCGAGACGCCGGAGGAAGCCGACGCGCTCGGCCAGCGGATGGTTCTCGACCAGGCCGACGCCGAGTCCACCGAAGCCATGGACGTGACACCCGGCAGCGATACGGAGGCGGAGCAGCCCTCCGACCATCCAGCCCGGCGTCGGTTGCTCGACTTGGCAAGGGAGGCCGAGAACCTCTGCGGCGAGAAGGACAACAAAGTCACGAAGGCCACGAAACTCATCCGGGGCATCCTTCGCGACGGCTACAGTCCCATCGTCTTCTGTCGATTCATCCCCACGGTGGAGTACGTGGCCAAGTACCTTCGCGACAAACTGCCCAAGGGCGTCACGGTCGCTGCCGTGACAGGTCAACTCCCGCCGGAAGAACGCGAACGTCGTGTCCTGGAACTGGCCGAATCAAGCCCCCGCGTGCTGGTTTGCACCGGGTGCCTGAGCGAGGGCATCAACCTCCAGGACCACTTCGACGCGGTCGTCCACTACGACCTCTCCTGGAACCCCACGCGCCACGAGCAGCGGGAGGGCCGCGTCGACCGCTATGGCCAGCCGCGCGACACCGTCCGCACGCTCATCTACTACGGCATCGACAACAAGATCGACGGCCTCGTCCTCGATGTCCTCCTCCGCAAGCACAAGGCGATTCGCTCCTCCCTCGGCATCTCCGTCCCCGTCCCGGCCGACACGAATGCCGTGGTGGAGGCCATCTTCGAGGGCCTGCTCCTCCGCGAGCGGGCCGATTACGACCAGTTGACCCTCGACTTCTTCCAGGAGGACATGGACCGGCTCCACGCCGACTGGGAGAACGTCAGCGACCGCGAGAAACGCTCGCGGACCATGTTTGCCCAGGAGCGTCTCCAGGGCCGGGTGGACGAGGTCGCCCGAGAAATGGAAGCCACCCGCCGCGCCGTCGGCTCAGGGGCCGACGTCGAAACCTTCACGCGCGAGACACTGCGGGCCTACGGAGCCGCCGTCAGCGATGTCAACAGCCATGCGGAGTTCGACTTGGGTAGCGTCCCCCTGGCGATCCGAGAGGTCTGCGGCAACCGCGAAGGCTTCAAGGCCCGCTTTGAACTGCCCGTCAAGGAAGGCGTGCTGCACCTCAGCCGCACCCACCCGCTGGTTGAGGGCCTGGCCGACCACGTGCTCAATACCGCCCTCGAATCCGATGGCGATTCCATCGCCCGCCGTTGCGGTGCCATCCGGACCAGTCAGGTTGAGCGGCGGACCACCCTGCTGCTCCTCCGCTACCGCTACCACCTGATCGCGCGGCGGGGCGACGAAACGAAAGAGCAACTCGCCGAGGATAGCGACTTGGTAGCCTTCGCCGGCCCGCCCGAGGACCCCGACTGGCTCGACGCGGACGCTGCCGAGGCGCTGCTGGCCGCCAGCGCGGATGCCAACATCGCCGCCGAACAGGCCGCCTCGTTTGTCCGGAAAGTCGCGGACGGGTTCGACCACCTCCGCCCGAAACTCGAAGAGTTCGCCACCCGCCGCGGCGACGAACTGCTCGACGCCCACACCCGCGTCCGCAAGGCGGCCGAATTGAAGGGCGTCCGATACCAGGTCCGCCCGGAACTGCCGCCGGACGTTCTCGGCATCTACGTGTATCTGCCTGCGAAAGGCCTGGCGTAGCCGCCATGCAAATCCGCCGGCGCGACATATTCGACACTGTCAAGACCGAGGGGGGCCTGCTGCCTGCCGACTTCCTGGCCCGCATAGTCGAGGGCGACGGCGACATCCAGGGCCTCACGCCCGAGGCATACCACCTTGCCAAGGGCGAGCGCCTTGGCGAAGCCGCTACCCGGGCCTGGAACCGTCTCCTCGGCGCTTGGGAGTCCTTCCGCACCGCCGCGGAGAACCTGCCCGACTCCGATGTCGGCACGACCCTCACTCGCGAGCGCTGGCTCCTGATCCTGTTCCAGGAACTCGGCTACGGTCGCCTTACCACGTCCAAGGCCTACGAGATCGAGGGCAGAAGTTACCCCATCAGCCACACGTGGCAGAAGGCGCCCATCCACCTCGTCTCCTTCCGGCTCGAACTCGACCGCCGAGCGCCCGGCGTTGCGGGCGCTGCCCGCGTCAGTCCGCACAGCCTCATGCAGGAGTTCCTCAACCGGTCAGACGACCACCTGTGGGGTTTCCTCTCCAACGGCTGGCGCCTGCGCTTCCTCCGCGACAACGTTTCCCTCAGCCGCGCGTCCTATGTCGAATTCGATCTCCAGGCCATGATGGATTCGGAGGCCTACAGCGATTTCTTCCTCCTCTACCTCCTCTGTCACCAGTCCCGCGTCGAGGTGCCGGAGGACAAACCGCCCGAGCAGTGCTGGCTGGAGAAGTGGCGCAACACAGCCGCGCGCGAAGGCACTCGCGTGCTCGACCGACTCCGCGACGGCGTCCAGCAAGCCATCGAGACGCTCGGCGGGGGCTTCCTCGCCCACCGGGCGAACGGTGCTCTCCGCGAGAGCCTTCGCAGCGGTGAACTCGGCACCCAGGAGTACTACCGCCAGGTCCTCCGCGTCGTTTACCGTCTCCTGTTCCTCTTTGTGGCTGAGGACCGCGGTCTCCTCCTCGACCCGGACGCCTCCGAAACCGCCCGCGAGACCTACACCGAGCACTACTCCACCCGCCGCCTCCGCCAAATGGCCGAACGCCGTCGCGGCACACGCCACCCGGACCTGTACCGCGCCCTGCGGCTCGTCTTTGTCAACCTGTACAGCGGCTGCGCCGAACTGGCCCTGCCTGCTCTCGGGTCGTACCTCTTCCGGCCCGACAGCACCGCGGATCTGAACGAGGCCAACATTCGCAACTCCTGTCTGCTCGCCGCCATCCGGCACTTGGCCTTCACGGTCGATGAGAACGTCCTGCGTCCCGTGGATTACCGCAACCTCGGCCCCGAGGAACTCGGGAGCGTCTACGAATCGCTCCTGGAGATGCATCCCCGGCTCAACACCGACGCCGCTACCTTCGCCCTCGAGGTCGTCGCCGGCAGCGAGCGAAAGAGCACCGGCTCCTACTACACCCCGACGAGTCTCGTCAGTTGCCTTCTCGATTCGGCTCTTGACCCCGTCCTCGATCATGCATGCAAGGCCGCAGACCCCGAGAAGGCTTTGCTGGACCTCAAGGTCTGCGACCCGGCCTGCGGCTCCGGCCACTTTCTCATCGCGGCCGCCAACCGTTTGGCCAAGCGCCTCGCCACCGTCCGCGCCGGCGAGGACGAGCCCGCCCCCGAATCTATCCGCCACGCGCTCCGTGACGTGATCGGACGCTGTGTGTACGGCGTCGATGTCAACCCCATGGCCGTTGAACTCTGCAAGACCAACCTCTGGCTCGAATCGGTCGAGCCCGGCCGCCCACTCTCTTTTCTCGACCACCACATTCAGTGCGGCAACTCGCTTCTGGGCACGACGCCGGCCCTCCTCGAAGACGGCATCCCCGATGACGCCTTCAAGCCCATCAAGGGCGACGTGAAGAGCGTCTGCAAGGAATTCAAGAAGCGCAACCGCCAGGAACGCAAGGAAATCGAGAAGGGCCAGAGCACATTCGGTTTTGCGGCACCGCTCGGCATCAAACTCGGCAACCTCCCGGCCACGTTCGCCCGCCTGGACGCCATCGACGATTCCACCCTCGAAGGCGTCGAGAAAAAACGCGAGCAGTACGCCCGCCTCGTCTCGTCGTCGGACTACAAGTACGGCCGCCTGCTGGCCGACGCCTGGTGTGCGGCTTTCGTCTGGAAGAAGAACACCCCCGAAACCCGTGGCGGCGACGCCATCACCGAGTTCACGTTCCGCCGCATCGAAGAGAACCCCCACGCCCTGGCGCCCTGGATGGCCGAGGAGATCGAGCGCCTCCGTGACCAGTATCATTTCTTCCACTGGCATCTTGTCTTCCCAGACGTATTTCGCTTACCGGGCAAAGAGGAAGAGCCCGAGAATGAGCAGACCGGCTGGTCCGGCGGCTTCGACTGCGTCCTCGGCAACCCACCTTGGGAGACCCTCGAGTTCAAGGAAAAGGAGTGGTTTGCGGGGACAAGGCCGGACATCGCAGAGGCGAACACAAACGCGAGGAAGAGAAAGATCAAAGGACTGGCCCAGGAGGATTTGGCTCAGCATGCCAGGTACAAGGCGGCCGTCCGGCGGGCCGAAGGAGAACGGGCGCTCGTCCGCGACACGGGGCGGTTCCCCCTGTGCGCCCGGGGCAAGGTCAACACGTTCTCCATCTTCGCCGAACTCAAGCGCAGCCTGCTCAATCCGTCCGGACGCGTCGGCTGTATTGTCCCCTCTGGCATCGCCACGGACGACACCACCAAGTTCTTCTTCCAGAACCTCATCGAGACGGGCTCGCTCGTGAGCCTCTACAGCTTCGAGAACGAGGAGTTCATCTTCCCGGCCATTCACCACGCGACCAAGTTCTGCCTCCTCACCATGGCCGCGCCAGTCTCGGCGGTTCAACGCGCAGTGGATTTCGCCTTCTTCGCCCGACAAGTCGAACACCTCGCGGAGAAGGAGCGTCACTTCACGCTTACAGCCGACGACATCGCACTGATTAACCCCAACACGCGAACTTGCCCGATCTTTCGGCACAAGCAGGACGCAGAACTCACCAAGTACGTCTATCGCCGTGTTCCCGTCCTGTTCCGCGATGCACAGCGCGACAGGCCACAAGACAACCTGTGGGGTGTTGCTTTCCGGCAGGGGTTGTTCAACATGTCCACCCACTCCGGGCTGTTCCGCACACAGGAGCAGTTGGAGGCGGAAGGCTTTGCGCTCAATGGGAATGTCTTCACGCGGGGCGATGACGTTTACCTGCCACTCTACGAGGGCAAGATGTTCTGGCACTTCGACCACCGTTTCGGCACCTACGAGGGTCAGACCCAAGCGCAGGCCAACCAGGGCAAGTTGCCGGAACTGACGCCGGAACAGCACGCCGATCCTGATTTCCTGTCCTTGCCGCGCTACTGGGTAGATAGGGAGGAAGTCAGGAGCCGTATCCCCCGTCAGCCCAAGTTGCTTGCTTCTGCACTGAGTTTCTCGGGCGACCTGCGGCGAGAAGCCGTTCGGAAGGCGTTTTGCTACTGGGGCGCCAGTTTCTACCGGAAGGCCGGCGATGAACGTCGGGCGGAGAAGCTCTTGCAGACCGCTTTGCCGGTGCACCATACCGACACTCCGATTGACGATCTGAAGCACTGGCTACTTGACTACCAGTGTGAGCAGATGCAAGAGCGTTTCCCCCTAACGCACGCCGATGTTCAGGAGATGGGTGCGGCCCTTGAAGAACCGGAGTCTTTGGCTGAGGAACTTGTCGAACGCTTCTCCCCACACTGGTTCGTGGCCTTCCGCGACGTTACCAGCGCGGTAGTCCTGCGCACGGCTGTATTCAGCATAATCCCCAAGATTGCCGTAGGCCACAAAGCACCGTTGGCTTTTACAGATAAAGGCCCCTTGGAGACCTGCTGTTTCGTGGCGGCAATGAACAGCTTCCCGCTCGACTATGTTGCGCGGCAGAGCATCGGCGGAAGCTCAATGAGCTATTTCATTCTCAAGCAGCTTCCAGTTGTACCCCCGAACTCTTGCTCGTTGCCGTGCCCATGGGACACCACGTGTTCTCTTTGCCTGTGGCTGGCGGGAAGGACGCTGGAACTTTCCTGCACGGCGTGGGATCTGACCTCGTTGGGCGCAGATTGCGGCTACGACGGCCCGCCGTTCATCTGGGACGAAGAGCGGCGATTCCTCAGCCGCGCCGAACTCGACGCCGCGTTCTTCCACCTCTACCTTGGCACCGAAGAGGAGTGGAAGCAGAACGGGTCAAAGGAACTCCTGGCTTACTTCCCGTCGCCTCGTCATGCCGTCGAACACATCATGGACACCTTCCGCATCCTGCGCGAGCGTGACGAGGCGGCCTACGGCACGTACCGCACCAAAGACACGATCCTGGAAATCTACGACGAGATGGCCGAGGCGATTGCGGAGAACAGCGCTGCCGAAGCCGCCGGCCGCCAGCCCACCGCCGCCTACCAGACCCGCCTCGACCCGCCCCCCGGCCCACCCACGGACGCCGCAGGCAACTTCATCCCCATGGCCGAATGGGACGCGGCGCACTGGCCACCCCATATCCATCAGCCGCGGGAGGCCGTCCGCCCTGTCCCTGTGCCCGCGGTCGCCGCGGAAGAAGTTCAGTTCGGCCGAGCCGTTGCCTACATCAATTTGCTGCTTCACACCTGGGGCAAACCGGTCGTTCGGGATGCGTTGGAAGCGGGCCTTGTGTTCATGCTCAACGATTCGATCCGGCAGCGTGTCCTGCGCGGAACCCGTCCGACGCAACCCGCCCCGGCCGGCCGGGGACACTTCCTGTCGGGCATGGATGCGGTCCTGTCCAACATGAAGGCCAACGGCGCAATCGACACGAGGACCGACACCGGCAGGATGATCGTAACGATTGGCCGACAGCCAGTGTCCATCGCCAACGCGCCAGCCGCCGACGTGGCGAAGACAAAGGAAGCGATCCAGGCAGTCCAGAAACTCGGCGAAAGCCGCACCGCGGCAGAATACGCGGGGGTGCTCGATGTCCAATACACACTTGTTTGAAGACAAGCCGCACGAGATCAACCCAGCCGAAGGTCGGACCGAACCGGCGGTGTGGATACGCCGGCTGCGGGTGGTGGAAGACCTGTCACGCGACGCCGGGGTCATCCGCGACATCGACTTCCGGCGTGGCCTGAACATCATCTGCACCGAACGCGCCCGTGCCGAGGATCGCAGGGTGGTCGGCCACAGTGTCGGCAAGACGCTTCTGCTTCGACTGATCCGTTACTGCCTGGGGGAGCATGCCTTCTGCACGAAGGCGGTCCGCAGCGCCATCGCGGCCGCCCTGGAACGCGCCCATGTGCTCGCGGAGGTCCGCGTGTGCGGACGGCCGTGGGTTGTCGCCCGGCCCGTCGGGCTGGAAACCGCCCGACCTTCGTCGTGGGCGCTGGAAGGCAGCGACCTCGACCGGCTGCTGGCCGGCCCGGACGGGGCGGTCAAGTTCCCGGACTTCGTGAGCGTGTTGGAGCAGGCGACGACAGCGCCTTTCGCGGGCGTCGTCCTGCCACATGCGCAGCGAGAAGCGACCTGGCTCGACCTCTTGGCATGGCTCTCGCGCGACCAGGAATGCCGTTTTCGCCATCAGGGCGAATGGCGCGACCCGGACAGCGAATCCCGGACCGCGCAACTCCAGATCGAAGACGCCAGCCTTGTCATGCGAATGGCGATGGACCTGCTTGGCGACGAAGAGAAGAAGTTGCGGGTCGAGCACCTCAAACTGCTGGCCGATAGGAAGAAGATCGTTACCGAAATGGCTCGGTTGGAACTGCTTCTGGACTCCGAGGAAGAGAACCTCCGGCGCATCCTCCAAATCGACGGCGATATCCGGGCCGGAGAACTGTTCGGCTCGACAGCCGGCGACACGGCAAGGACCAAGCAGAAGCAGCTACAGGGTCTCCTGGAAGAGCGCGAGGCCGACACAACCGTTGAAGACGCCGACCGTCGGCGGCTGGAACTGGTGACGGCAGTCGCCCGCCTCCAGCAGCAGAAAGCGACGAAGGAAGGTGAGCGCGATACCGAGCAGACACTGCTGGAACAACTAGAGCAAGCAGATGCGCAGACCTACTACGCCAGACTCGCGGTTCTCGGTCAGCGATGGTGCCGGTTCTTTCAGACCGAAGCGGATGCCAAGGCGAAAGGTTGTCCGGGCGAGCCGACGGTCCCCCGCAAACCGGGCGAAAAGGACCCCGAGCAGGCCCAGCGCATTGCAGACTGTCGCCAGCATATCAATGCCTTGGGAGAGCAGATTGTCCAGCTTGACCAAGACATGGCCGCAACGGCCGCCGAGCTCGACGAGGCACAGCGGGCGTACCAGGAAGCCTTTGGTAAGCACGTGAAGGCCATTGGCGAAATCCGCCAACGGATCGGCTACTGGCAGGAGGTCGAGGAGCGTGCCAAGCGATATGGCGAGTGGTGGGCGCAGATTACCCGGAAGCAGTCTGAACTGGATGGCCTTGACAAGAGAATCCAGGAGTCCAACGAGAAACAACGAGCGGCCCGTGCCCGGTTGGAGTCGAAGCGGGTTCAACTGTCCCGCCATTTCGATTACGTTCTGAAGACGCTTATCAGCCCCGACGCTAGCGGCGAAGTCATCTTGGAAGCGCGCGGGGTCATCCCCCAGCCCAACGGCTCCGTGGCGGCAAGCGGACAGGCGCTGTCGACATCGGCGATGGTCCTCGGCTTCGACTTCGCGTGCTTGATCGGCTACATCACAGGCATCGGGCACCTGCCCGGCCTCTTCCTCCACGACAGCCCCCGCGAAGCCGATATGGAAGATGCCCTCTACCACCGGCTGTTCGATCTTGCGGCCAGTCTCGAAGGAGTGTTCGCAGGAGCAGAGCCGTCCTTCCAGTACATCGTGGCCACAACCACTCCACCGCCTGGCGAACTGGACCGGGAGCCCTACGTGCGCCTTCGCCTGGATGCTCGTGAAGAAGATGGGCTGTTATTAGGAACGAGGTTCACAGTTCAATGAGGGCTCACTGCCCGGAGAGAACAGATGAACCACGAAATCCATCAGGGCATCTACGAGGCGGTGATGCAGGCTGCCCATGAGCGAAGGATTACCTACTACGGTGTCATCGCCCCTCTGGCCGGCCTGGACATGCGGCGGGAATGGGACCGTGCCGAGATCGGGAGAATCCTCGGCGCGATTTCCAGACAGGAGCACAATGAGGGGCGTCCGCTCCTTTCGGCCGTGGTTGTTCACAAGCCGGACCAACAGAGTGATGAATCGCTCGGGCCCGGACGAGGGTTTTTCACTTTGGCTCGGGAGCTCAGGTTAATGGCGCCCGATGAAGACGAAGACGATTTCTGGCAACGGGAGTTGCAGCGCGTACACGACTACTGGGGCTCATGATCTCCTGTGTCTATTATGTGCCGCGCGGCTGGTGCGACAAGTGGGACGGGACAGAAGATGGCATCCGACGCTTTCAAGCTGTTTAAGGCGCTCATGGATTACGTGGAGCAGCTGGTCGAGATACATGGTAGTGTCCAGACGGGCCGAGGTAGACGACACCGCCAAGAGGCCTTGCACCGAGCGGGAGTCGTCATGACGGTTGCGGCTTGGGAGAGCTACGTGGAATTTGTTCTGCTAGAGGGGTTCAAAACGATTGCTCCGGCGGCTGGCGACCCTGCGTGGAGCAAGGCTTCCTTCAATCTGAGCAAGGTCAGGGCGAAGCAACAGGCTGGAGACTTT
>Ga0180434_10008224_pt1 | contig 11567 bp, 13 predicted proteins | sample SS_ome_7_FD_132453 | JGI IMG/M metagenome (GOLD analysis project Ga0180434, IMG submission 132453) | Hypersaline lake sediment archaeal communities from the Salton Sea, California, USA - SS_1_D_2 metaG | ecosystem: Environmental > Aquatic > Non-marine Saline and Alkaline > Hypersaline >... | reverse complement strand
CTTCGATGTTGGATATTCTGCCCTGAAGGCAGTATTAAAAGAAATGATGATAACACTGTGAATATTAATTACGATTATTGCAAAGGTTGTGGTGTATGTAGCAACGTCTGCAAAGTAAAAGCAATCACCATGGAACGGGAGGCGAAAAAAGAATGACCATTATGATAGACACAGGGAACTACATTGCAGCAAAAGCAGCAGTAATGGCAAGACCACAAGTGGTCGCAGCATATCCGATCACGCCACAAACAACACTAGTTGAAGGAATCGCAAACTATGTAGCAAATGGAGAGTATAAAGGTGAATACATCTGTGTTGAAAGTGAGCATTCCGCTATGGCTGCATGTATCGGTGCTAGTGAAGCTGGATCTCGAACATTTACTGCAACCTCCTCACATGGTCTTTTGCTCATGCATGAGATGCTTCATTGGGCAGCCCTTGCAAGATTACCCATTGTCATGTGTAATATTAACCGAGTAATTGGACCTGGCTGGAACATATGGGCCGATGAGAACGATTCTATTGGTCAACGAGACACAGGATGGATCCAACTCTATTGCAGTAGTAACCAGGAGATCTTTGATACGGTCATCCAAGCATTCAAGATCGCAGAACATGAAAAGATCGTTCTACCAGTAATGGTCAACCATAATGCGTTCATCCTCTCACATACATCAATGCCCGCTGATATCCCTGATCAAAAGGAGATCGATGATTTCCTCCCATCATTCAAACCACAATGGAAATTAGATGTCAACAACCCAATAACACATGGTAACATTATTGGCACCACCCATTATGAGAAGATACGAAAAGCAATGCAAGATGCACAGGAAAATGCAAAAAAGATCATTAAGGATGTTGCCAAAGAATGGGAAAAACAATTCGGTCGGCATCACGGGGATCTTTTTGAATACTATCATTGCGATGATGCAGAATATATCCTCATCTCTATGGGTGCAATAGGTGCAGAGAGCAAAGCTGCAATTAACAACCTTCGAAAAGAGGGTATTAAGATCGGTCTTGCACGATTAAGAGTATTCAGACCATTTCCTGAAGAAGAACTAGTGAAACTTGCTTCAAAAGCAGAGCTCATTGTCATTGATAGAAACATATCCATTGGCTCCACTGGCGCTATTTATAATGAGATAAAATCCGCATTATATGGTAAATCAGATACAAAGGTCACAGGTTTTATCGCAGGTCTTGGTGGAAAAGATGTACCGTATAATGATATCGAGACGATGTGTAAGAAAGCCATCAAGAAAAAAATTAAGGATCAAATATGGTTCGGTTTTGATGGGGGTGACTAGAATATGGCACTGAAAGATCTACCAGTTGAAGAATGTTTATTACAAGGAAACGCTGCATGTCCAGGATGTCCTGCGACAATTGCACTTCGATTAGTACTTAAGGCACTAGGTAAAAACACGGTCATGGTCGTTCCTGCATGCTGTACCGCAGTCATCGAAAGCCTTTATCCTACCACCTCATTTGATGTTCCGGTCATGAACATCGCATTTGAAGCCGCTGCAGCTGGTGCATCAGGTGTTGAAGCAGCTCTTCGGCAACAAGGAAAAGAGGATACCACTGTTCTTGCATGGGCTGGAGATGGCGGCACCTATGATATCGGTATCCAGGCATTATCTGGAGCATTGGAACGGGGAACCAATTTTATCTATATCTGTTACAATAATCAGATCTATTCAAATACAGGCATTCAACGAAGTGGTGCTACACCGTATAGTGCATGGACCACGACAACCGTATCAGGAAAAACCGAGTTCTACAAAGAGATGGGCGATATCGTCCGTGCTCATCACATCCCTTATTCAGCTCAAGCATCTATCAGTCAGCCTGAAGACCTTTATAAAAAGGTGAAAAAGGCAAAAGGCATCAAAGGACCAAAATATATAGAGATCCTCGCACCCTGTCCACCAGGTTGGCGTTTCAGTATGGACCTCACCGTGGAGATGGGTGATCTTGCCATTGAGACAGGCGCATGGACCTTATATGAGTGTGAAAATGATGTTGTAACATTCAATGGAAAGAGCAAACTACTGCTTGAACAAAAAATTAAACCCAAACCAGCTGAGGATTGGATAAAACATCAAGGTCGGTTCCGTCATCTCTTCGCACCAAAGAAGGATGAGAAACGAATAAACCTTATTCAGCAACACATTGATAAACAATGGGAACGTTATAGAAAAGAATTCTTATAAAATCAAAAAGGTGTAAGAAACATGGAGGCTATAGGTTATGCTTGCAAAGGAAATGCTCAAACAGAGCCTCCCCCTCGTTCTCCTTTGTGGCATCGGCGGTCTATTCACCGGTAATACCTTAGGGTTAATGATAGATCTTTTTGAACGAATTCCTGGTCTTTTAGTCATTGTACCTGGCATCATCGCACTTCGAGGGAATATCAGCACTGCTTTTGGCTCTCGACTTGGTTCTGCCTATCATCTTGGTATCATCAATGAAAAGAACATGTGGAACAATGAGCTGAAACAAAATGTCCTTGGTTCCTTAGCTCTCAGTATGCTTATCTCCATCATCATGGGAATTCTTGCTTACATAACAACAGTATTTTTCTTTCATACATCTCCAAACCCTGTCATCCTCATCGGCATCGTCATCATCGCAGGTATCATCTCAGGATTGATCCTCACTGGCCTTACCATCATCATTATCTATCTCGTGTTCAAAAGAGGATATGATCCCGATAACATCACTGGCCCAGCTCTTGCGACCGTTGGTGATATCATAACCATCTTCTGTATCTTTGCAACTGCATTGTTCATGGAGGCGATATTCTAATGTATCATTGGAAGACCATCGTTCGATATGGCCTACCGCTGCTTACAATCTGTGTTCTCATTGAGATCTTTGTTGGTCAACTCCTCCAACAACAGGATAACCTGCTTCTGGAACGACTTCCGATCTTTCTCATATCCATACCGGTCATCAACAGCGTCGGTGGTAACATAGGAAGTATCCTAGGAGCCCATCTTGCCTCAGGGTTACATATCGGTTCTGTAAGCCTTACATTAAAGGATAAAACAATGAGAGAGACCGTTTTAACCGCCCTCATCATGGGTTTTATCACCTATAGTTTTCTTGCGATAGGTATTTATCTACTTGGAATATTCACAGGAATAAACATGGATATACATTTCCTCAACTTTATCGGTATATTGCTTGCCACAGGATTTGTCCTTGTCTGCTTGCTATCCATTATTAGCGTCCTTACAGCATTTATATCTTTTAAGAGAGGAATTGATCCAGATGATGTCGTCTCACCAGTTGTAACAACATTTGGGGATACCTTAGGGATCATTCTATTGTTCTTATTTATTGGAGTAGGAGGTCTATGAAAAAGGATAAACATCGTCGAAATATCCTTGGACGATTACAAAGAACACCAAAATGGGAAAAAGAAGAATTCAAAGAAATTGAATATGAACCAACACCGGTCAAGGATCTTCTTACCGAAATGAAAGATATCTCAGAGCTCATGATAGATCTCGCATATTCAGCCATCCTTTTCAACAGTGAAGAAATCGCTGAAGAGGTAAGATTCCTTGAAGTAAGAATGGATAAGCTCAACTATGATATCCGTATGATGACGATGATGGCTGCTCGAAGTAAAGATGATGCTGAGCAGCTTGCAGGTATCCTACAGATAGCTCAAGCAGCTGAAAAGCTCTCCAATGCTGCTGGTGACATCGTACGGCTCATGAGTAAGAAGCAGGAGCCCATCCTCCCCAAGATTTTACGTCAGGCTGATGAACGATTATTTCGTACAAAGATATCTGAGAAATCAGCAGCATGTGGTCAACAGATAGGTAATCTCAGAGTAGAATCAGAAACAGGGATGAGGATCATTGGTATCAGACGGGAGAACTGTTGGATATATAATCCACAGTCAAACAACATGCTTCTTGCAAACGATATGCTCATTGTACGAGGGACTGATGATGGATTTAAAGAGCTCAATGATTTTCTCATGGGCAAACAGCAGGTGTTAGAATGAATGGATCAACCATTGAAAAAAAGGTCCTTGAGATAAAAGATACCTCTGAGCTTATGATCGATCTTGCCTATTCCTCGCTTCTCTATGATAATAAGACCATTGCAGAAGAGGTCTATGATCTGGAAAATGATATTGATGAAAAATATGATCAACTGCAACGTGAGATCCTCTCAGAGGTTCAAAAAGGAAATCTTAGTGTCGATGCAGCCATCGTTCTTATGAATCTTTCTAGAGCTGGAGAAGAGATAGCTGATGCAGCTAGAGAGATTGCTGATGTGGAACTCAGAGACGTTGAACTTCACCCGATCATTAAGCTTAGTATTCGAGAATCCGATGAGGTCATCACAAAGGTACAAGTTCTGGAACAAAGCATCCTTTGTGGTAAGAACCTAGGTGATCTGAAACTTGGGACCGATACAGGGATGACCGTTATCGCAATGCGTCATGGGAATAACTGGTTGTACGGACCGAATAAGAAGACCTGTATCGATCCACATGATATTCTCTTTGCTAAGGGACCTGAAGATGGTGAAAAACATCTGATAGCGCTTGCAAAGGGAGAGACCAACGAGATTTAATCATTTTTACTGATCAGTCGAGCGCCCTTTATATCAACTTTAGTAACAAAAGGTGTACCAAAGAACCGAAGGGTCTCAGCTAATTGCTGAATATTACCTGTAGCAAATATGGAACCACCTAGCATACACATACTTGCCTGACCCTTTTTCTTGACCATATCAATGACCTGTAGTACTTGATTTGTTGCAAGACCTGTTTTCCGAGTGAAAAGTTCTGATAATGAGAAGAATTCTTCAATGGTAGGATTTTCTAAAAGAGCATCTGTACAGGATCCTCCATAGATATTAATGGATCGTTTTTTCTTTTTATCAGATAATACATCCTTGGTAACAATTGCCTTATCAACAACACAAAGGACCATGTCACATTCCTTAGCCATCTTCATTATCTTTCCATCAGGCGGAATTCCTGGCATACTTCGGATCTCAAAACCACCTTGACTGCTACCGATGACATCTCCAAGACCTGTTTTCATTGATACCTCAGCTGCATGAGCTGCTCGTATAGCATCATCAGATGAAAGACCGATACATTCAGCAAGAGCAAGAGCAGTACTTAGCACACTAGCAGCGCTCATTCCAAACCCTTGACTGACAGGTAGATCAAAGTGAATGTTACATGTAATTATCATTTTCTTTGTTCCAATTAGAGATCGTATACATGTTTCGATCAATGATGATTCACTGACAGTACCATTAAGAATTGTAACGATTCTTTGGGTCTTTCCCGGCTCAATAGAGACCTTTGAAGTCGCGCCAAGAGAAACGCTAAATCCTGCGCCTCTTGACCCAGTCCTATAGATATTCTCAGGATCATAGACCGGTTGAAAAAAACCTGAGATGTGACCTGGGGCAAATGCAACAGCATTAGTCATGATCCATCGTCTCTTTTAAAAAGGAAAAAAATACTTCAGCGATCTGGGCTTTCGTCCCTGAAATCCTCTTTGTGATGCCTTTTTTTCCAATAAAAACAACCTGTCCCTTCTCCGTATGAAAATTCTTTGTCGTGTTAGCTACTACGATATCCAGATCATTTTTCTTTTGAAGGTTTTTAGCTCGTTCAACAAGCTGTTGTTCATCATCCTCGAGTTTGAAACCAATAACTGAAGCATTAGGTGCCATTTTTCTAAGATATGAAATGATCTTTGGAGCAGGGTGACAAACAATAGTTAGATCCTCTTTATCTGATGATATCTTACCTTGCAATGAATCTGGTATATAATCAGATAATGCTGCACAGACAATGATGATATCAAACCGAGCGATATCAGATTGCTTAATCAAAGACATAACATCTTTAGCAGAAGAAAAATATCTAACCGTACTCAGAAATGAAGGAATGTTCTCTTTGCTTTGACCATACCAAAGCTCTACAGAGGCACCATGATGAAATGCACATGTTGCTAATTCAACAGCGGTCTTACCTGAACTTGTGTTACATATCCCTCTGACCGAATCGATCGGTTCGATCGTTGAACCACCAATAATAAGTACGGTCTTTTTATCGAGATCATTAGGACCAAGTATCTGAATGATCTGATTTGTGATCCGTTCTATCGAGGCCATCTTTGCCTTATGTGATTCTAAAAATGGATCGATGAAGATCAATCCCTTCTTCATGAGCTCTTTAATATTCTCCTGAACAATACGATGTTCATACATAGAAAGATGCATCGCAGGAACAATAATAACAGGTATCTTAGACCCAATAGCTGTGGTTGCAAAGGTCGTAACTGTAGTATCGTCGATACCATGAGCGATCTTGGATATCGTATTTGCAGTGCAGGGTGAGATAAGAAAAAGATCTGCCTTATCTTCTACTTGGCCACAAAACCGAACATGTTCAGTATCACCAGTAAGCTCACAGATCGGTCTATTACCAGTAGAGAACCATAAGGAATCAGGATGGATGATGCGGGTAGCTGCCGGGCTCATAACAGGTATGACCTCAGCGCCATGACGAATAAGTTCTCTAGAAAGTTTTATCGTTTCAACCGCAGCGATACTTCCAGTTACACCAAGAATTATTCTTTTACCGGCTAATTTCCGGCTTTTACTACCTCGAATTTCCTCTGAGGGATGCATACATTCTCACAATGTTGGATATCTAATTTTTTTATCTGACGACCAATACGGATACTCCAGCGTAACGAACGACCTTATCAGTTACACTGCCTAAAAGAAAACGACCTTCTTTCCCATATCCCTTGTATCCTACAACGATAATATCAGCCTCATGTTTCTTAGCTGCGAGGAGGATCTCATCAGCAGGGTCACCAATCTCCACATCCACATTCACCTGGCTTACATTAGAATCAAGATTACTTGCAAGCATGGACAATGATTCCATTGCCTTTTCCTTGAAGCTACCTGATTGAACAACAGAGCTCATATCGATTGTTGGAAGTAACATCTTTGTAAATGATGACTCCACAAGTTCTGCGGGAATTATAGTCAATAGAACAATGGCATCCTCATCTTGAGCACACTTCAACCCTACATCTATAGCTTTTTTCGATGCTTCTGAACCATCATAGGCAATAAGTATTTTTTTCATAGTTCTCCACAAAAGAATCATGCTGTTGTTCTAAAACATTTCGAAGTAAGAAAACATTGATCATTGAGTCAGATATGATATGAACTGTGAGAGTGGCATCCCTTGGTCCCAGCGCATGATGTAGTTATCACTTTTACTTTTTTCAAGTAGTGGGATCCTTCGGTGAAGGATATCCAATCGTCCATGAAGTGAAATGAGATCAAAGGTAAATATCCTCCATGAATCACCCCGGTAGTTCTTCAAACGAAACGCATAGATGGGAAGGGTAGCTGTCTTTTCACAGATATTTTTCATTTCCAGAGCCTGTTGCTGAAGCTTGCCATTCATACTACTGAAATGTAATGTATCTGAACTACTGGTCTTTATCTCAATTAAAAATGAGATATCTCCTCTTACCGCAACTAGATCAACACCAAACGATCCTGCCGCCCGAATTACAGCAAAGGGCTTATTTATTATCTTAAGATAGTTCTCCTGTTCAAGAACTGAACAGGTCTTTGTAACCTTACTAAGAATTTTTGTATCGGCTTCTAGAATACAGCGAAATTCCCGCTCATACTGACTCCCATTCATAGCCACCATTTTTACAATCAATCGAAAGGTTTTAATGGTTTTGATAAATTGTCCCTTTATATCGTGATATGAAACAAGCCTGAGGAAATAGAATGAATAAAGGCAGTGTTATAGTCCGGGAGGCAATGAAGGTTAAACCAGTTACGGTTTCACCAGATACTAGCGTCCAGGAAGCCGCCATTCTCATGACGGAACATAAAATTGGTAATTGTATCGTTGTTGACACTAAACCAATTGGTATCATAACAGAAAGTGATATCATACGAAAGGTTGTATCTGTAGGAAAACAAGCTAAAAAGGTAATGGTCTCTGAGATCATGACCACTCCAATAATGGTCATTGATCCTTATGTTGAACTTAATGAAGCAATGAAGATCATGGGGAAATGTAACATCCGAAGGCTTCCGGTGATAGAAAACGATGAACTGTTAGGGATTATCACGATAAAGGATATTGCTCGGTTATCCCCCCTTCTTCGGGAGATATCAGAGGAATGGTCAACAATAAGCCCACGGGATGAATCATATTACAAACAACAGGTGTTCTCTGGTAAATGTGAGGATTGTAATATGCTTTCAACCAATCTTCGCAGTGTGGATGGACGACTTCTTTGCGAGGATTGTATTGATGCTTTGAAATATGAATAAGTTTTATTTATGAAATGAAAAGAAAAAAACCGAGGGATGATGATGAAAGTAAAAGATGTAATGACAACAGAGATAATTTCAGTGGATAAAGACCAAGATGTAAAATTTGTATTGAAATTAATGAAGAAAAATGGAATTACTAAGATCCCTGTTCTTGAAGAAAAAAAACTTATCGGCGTGGTGAATGATGAGATGCTTGCGGTAAAGCTTGGTGCCATCCGAACAAGGGGAATTCCTGCTGCTCGAATGCATGTTTCATCAGTGATGGATAAAGAGTTAGATATCATCTCTCAAAATGATGATGTATCTTCGATCCTTTCAAGGGTCGGTGAACCAGGTCCAACGATCCTTATGGTCGTTGAAAACGATCAATTGATCGGTATTGTCACAAAGGCCGATCTTCTTCCCTTGGTCAACAGTGAAAATCCTGTTGATGAGATCATGGAAGAAGTTCTCCGTAGTGTTTCCCCTGAGGATAGGGTGATACATGCACGTCATGAGATGATCGAAGCCCATGTCGCTAGACTTCCTGTTGTCAACAATGGGATGTTAATCGGTATCATATCTGACTTTGATATTGCATTGGCTCTTGCAAAGATAAAAAAGGCATTTCCACTTGGTAAACAGAAACATCAATTAGATGAACTGTTGGTCAATGATGCAATGAAATCACCACCTATATCCATTGATTCAGGAAAAACGATAAAGGATGCCGCTATGATGATGAAAGATAATGGAATTGGATGTCTTCCGGTTATAAAGGGTGGAAAGATCGCAGGTATCATCTCTCGAACAGATCTTCTAAAGACCATCTCACTTCCGGAGAAAAAGAGCATTTAAGTAATCCTTCTTTGATTCTAAAGCAGATGTCATATCAGATACCTTCTGATGAGCAGTTGATCTCTGCATTGAAAAAGGTGTTAAAGAAACATCGAACAGTGACATCCCAGTTCCTTTTACGAAAACTTGTGGATACTGAACTTAATAAAAAGGAAAGAAAATTTGGTGTTCACGCGGAACGTTTACGAAAACTTGTTCTATCAAATAATATTGGAACTGTTGAAATCTATTCAAGAGAGGGAGATCCTAAAAAATCCTTTGCTGTCTGTCCCGTATGTTCCTATCCTTTAAAACGAGTGAAGAATCTAACGATCTGGGGTGGCGTGGTCACCATCGAATTCCAATGTTCAAACTGTGGTTATTGGACCGGGAAGAAAAAACAGATACCTACTCGATATGTTTTTCATTATAAGGAATAAGAGCCGCTTTGATTTTTCATTGATTATATTTTTAATCGAGGGGAAATTATTATAATGCTACTTTTAATATGGTTGTGTTGAAACCGTATTTTTCCATAAACGGTTACAGATTGTGGGAGTGTTATTATGATACAAAAAAATAATGGCATTATGATTGGTGCAGCAATTTTCATCGTTCTTATACTTTTATTCTCAGGCATATACTACAGTTTTATCTATTTTAAGGATGAATCTGAGGATGAACAAATCGACACTGAAGAAGTAACGCTTGATGATCAGATAAGTCCTCTTGTTAATCAGGGTGTTGTACTTGAGGTATTACGTATCAGACATCGAGGGCTCCTTGACACGTTACTGCAGTGGGGTTCAAAATGGAAACAACAACCTGTGTTCTTCTTTGTTAGCAACATCGATGATCAGGAATATGTTAGTAAAGACATTGAAGGTGCTGGAGGCGTGGTGACTGAAGATCCCTTCGAAGGCTGGGATACCATGTTTCAGGAACATAAGATTATGAGGGACACTTTAGAAGGACAAGAGACCTCAGATATAGCTCTAAGCATTGTAGAAATGAAAACTTCTGGACTGCTTGGTAGGAAGACAGAATTTATTGAGCGTGATAGCTTCTCACTGATCTATGATTATCGAACAGGTCATTGGACTGGTGATGATTACCTTGGTGATTCTGATGGGTATGGTCATTATCTAGGTGAGACCTTTGAGATATGGTTCAATGTCTATCAGATTGACTATGATGGTGATAAGATCCCGTATTGGACCGAGGTAAATGTGTATGGGACCAATCCACAGGTAGATGATCGATATCTTGACCCTGATAATGATGGCATACCAACAAGTTGGGAGTGGAAATATGGATATGACCCTCTAACCTGGGATGATCATGAATATCTTGACCCCGATGTTGATGGGATTGAAAATATAGAGGAATATAAGATCAGCAAATGGTTTGCCGATCCATTCTCACCTGATATCTATATAGAGGTCGATGGCATGGAGAAGGGTGGATTGCTCGATCCGGCTCATGTACTCTATGATGAATGCATACAAGCCATTATAGAACGATTTGCGCAGCATGGGCTGAATGTCTATTTCGATAATGGTTGGCCAGCTGGGCCAATCAATGGAGGCGGGGAACTTGTCCGTCATGTTGAAACCCTTTCCCAGGATGCTGGTCAGTTCCTTCAGTTCTATAACAATAATTTTGCTGACGAACGGAAAGGTATCTTTCGATATTGTGTCATAGGACATAACACAGGGTATTCCCATCCATCTGATTCGAATAAGGTTGATTGTCTTAGCGCGGATTCAAGTCTCTATAAGCTCTATTTCAAACGATTTGCATTTACACAACGGACACAAAGGATCGTTATTGCTTCTGCGACCATGCACGAACTTGGTCATTCCCTTGGTATTCATTCATGGACATATGATTCTGTTGACAGTGGAGGGTATGATAATCCAGAGTATCGGAGTATCATGAACTATAAATATATCTTTAACAAGAAACTTCTTGATTATTCAAGCGGTGAGAACGGTGTTGGTAATGATCAGGATGATTGGGGTGTGTTGTACCTTCCTCATTTCCAGGATGTTGATGTGGTCATTGAGGAACCTTATTTCACAAGAAGAGAGAACCGTGAGGATTTCATTGTTGAAAAGAACCCTGAACCAATTCTTCCTGGTTGGGAGTATGATATAAATCTAACAGAACATATCGGTGACATGGTCTTTGATGTTCCAACCTTCTATTTTGATTCATATGATTATCGTATCTATGTGAGAACAAATGATTCATATAAACACAGCGATAAAGATGCTCGATTGTATGTAATGGCCGATATTGATCCTACCCATACCTTATGGGTCCTTGTATCTGAGGCTATGATCCTTGATGATGAT
>Ga0180434_10008223_pt1 | contig 11567 bp, 13 predicted proteins | sample SS_ome_7_FD_132453 | JGI IMG/M metagenome (GOLD analysis project Ga0180434, IMG submission 132453) | Hypersaline lake sediment archaeal communities from the Salton Sea, California, USA - SS_1_D_2 metaG | ecosystem: Environmental > Aquatic > Non-marine Saline and Alkaline > Hypersaline >... | reverse complement strand
GATGCTTTTTACGATCCTGTATGGCGATATGCGCCCGATCGAGGTCAGTGGGAAGCGTTAGTTGGGACTGTACCAATTCCTTCATCTACAAACAGATATGTTACTGAAGCTGATTTCGGATATGCGTCAACAGTGCAAACAGTAGATGATACCCCTCAGACTTTATATGAAGTTGAAGTCCCAGAAGATTCAATTATGCTTCTTCAAACGTGGGTTACTGCAGCTAGGACTACAGGTGGGATGGGAAATGTAGGAGACTCCGATTCCTTCATTAAAATTGGCACAATTAAAAATGTCGGAAATGTGTTATCATTAAAGATAGAGGAATCTGCATACACTTACCGTGACCAACCTTGGATTGTATTTCTCGATACTAATGGAACAAAAGCACGAGTTCGAGTTCGAGGCGCACTTAATAACACAATTAGTTGGTCAGGGAAAACACGTACACAAACACAAACTTTTTAAAAGGTTACTATGGTTACTTGGGATGATGTTACTGATTTTTATAGAAAGGCACCAGCAAGATTTAAAGCTGTTCAGTATGAGAAGGGTGTAGAATTGCCACCATTTAAAAATCTTTTTCACAACGAAATTGTATTAAATGAGGGTGATTGGGTTGTTTTGGATATCGAGACTGATCGGACTTTTATTTTAAAAGAAACTATTTTTTCTTTGGTGTTTGAAAAAGTGAACTAAACGATTTGGATACTTTGGTTACTGTTTTTTTATTAATTCGAATTTTTATTTAGTAACCGAGGAGGTCAAAATGGCTAATATACTTGATCTTAGAACCGTGGGCAACAACACGATTTACGTTGTCGATGACGTGCCGAGTTCTGGTGCAGGAACTCCAGCATTTGTCGGATCTATCGCAATGTTCGACGGGAACGATATTGCAGAAGTTTCAAAAGCTACTTTTACTCAATTAGGCTCTTATTACGATGTAGTTGGTGTCGGTAAAGCCATCCAACTCTATGACGCTACCGCTGGTCATTACTTTTGGTTTAATGTTACTGACGGTACAAACGGTCCACAAACCGATCCTACCCTTGTGGGTACAGGACATCAAGTAGATGTTCTTGCAGCAGATACCGCTTCCCAAGTAGCAACGAAGTTTGCTGCTGCCGTAGACGCATTAGGTGGATTCTCTGCACCCGCACCGTCTTCTACAGTCGTTATTATCACTAATGCTGCAGGTGGTGCTGTAACAGACATAAGCACGACAGGTGCTGCCGCTACTGTAGCTGTTACGTCACAAGGTAGCGATGCTGGAACAGTTGGTCATCTCTATTTAAAATTCGGCCCAGCCGATGTTGATTGGACAGAATTTGCAACGACAGATTCTCAGACTCTCGTTAAAGAAGGTGACTACCGTCGTCTAGCAATTTACTCTATAGATTCTAGTGGACAAACACTAGATGACTCCGTGGATATGAACACCCACGAAGTCTCTGTCATTATTGCAGACCAAGGTACTCGAACAACTTCAATTGAATATACGATTCCAAATCCAGGCGATGCTATCGATGCTGCCGATTTCGTTCTCACCGAAGGTGATCAAACAATCTACGGTGATAAGACATTCGGTACAGCCATCACTCCTGCTGCCATTAGTATTTACGGATCTCTCCACGTTGAAGGTACATTAACTTATATCGATACCGTAACCTTACAGGTTACTGATAAGTTGATCACCCTTAACAAAGGTGGAGCCGCAGGTAGTGCTGACGGTGCAGGTATTGAATTTGAAGAAGATGGAGCTATCACGGGCTACATCAAAGTTAATACCACACGAGATGGCTTTCTCTTTAAGCCACCAGCCGCTGCTGGATACGGTGAGTTTATGTTCGATACTCTTACTGCTGACCGAACATACACATGGCAAGACCGTGATGGTATCGTTGCTCTACAAGCACAATTAGGTGTTGATAAGCAAATTGCATTCTACAATGCTAACCTTCTTCTTGATAGAGAATCAGGTACAAGTACGGATGCGATAACTTGGGATTACACAAATAATTACTTAGGTATCAGGACTGGTACTCCTACACGACCTTTGGATGTAAATGGATCTTCCATTTTCAGAGGAGCGTTAAGGATTGAAGCTCCAACTACTGGAGTTAATTATGAAATTATCCAAGCGCAAGTATTAACTACAGATGCTACTGAAACAGCAATCCACACCTTAGCAACAACTACCGATACTGTTATGTTAGTTGAAGCTAGGATTCTTGGTAAAAGAACTGGTGGAACTGGTGGAACTACAGGAGACAGCGCTGCGTACATTCGTACTTTCCGAGTTAAGAATGTTGGCGGTACTGTTACCATTAAACATTTAGACTCTATGTATACTTCCGAAGATGTTGTTCCTTGGAACATCACAGTAGCTCCTTCAGGAACAAATGCTGTTGTTAGCGTAATAGGTGCAGCAGACAATAATATTACTTGGGATGCAACAACAATCATTCAGATTCTATAATCAATTAATGTGGGGGAGTCATTTCCCCCTTGTTACTTTACTTAAGGATACTTTTATGAAAATGTTACTAGCTAAAATCGTTTCTTCTCGTTTTAGAAAAAGTCTTGATAAACTGTCTTCTCAAGAGCTACCTATCAAGGCTATGTTTCAACTGAAAGGTATTGTAAAACAGCTACGAGAAGAAATAACAAAATGGGATGAAGTGCAACTAGAAGCCGCTAAAAAATGGGCTACCAAAGATGCAAATGGTCACCCCATTTTAGAAAAACAAGAAGGCAAAACATCTTACTATAAGATGGAACGTGAAAATATGGTTCAATTCGCAGCAGAGTTGGGCGAATTAGCGAAAGTTGAAATCGAAGTGCAAGACGTTAAGATTAATGATTTAGGATCTGCAAAATTAACAACAGATGACCTAGTAGAGCTGGAATTTCTAGTCGAAGGCTAGGTTTAGATATATTGAGTGAGCTATGGCAAATATAGTTTCAGAACGGACTTTGGGGAACGTCTTATTTTTACAAGTAGACGCTAATCCCTCGGTATCTCCTGGGGTTGCTGCACCTATGGGATCTCTAGCCGTTATCCTTAATGTTGGGGATATGTGGCAAAAGATCGGATCGGCAGACACTGCTTGGGGGATTATTTTAGCTGGCACAGGTACGCCTACAGGTATCAGTACAACTAATGCGGAAGGCTCCGCAGATCTTGCTGCTCGAAGTGATCATGTCCACGAGCATGGAAACCTACCAGGAGGTAACCTCCACGATGTAGCTACTCAGACTGTCGCTGGCTTTATGTCTGCTTCAGATAAAGAAAAGTTAGACTCGATCTCTATCGCATATTTAAAAATATATGCCAACAATATCTTAGCAACTTCTTTTAGTGGGAACCCTAAAAAAGCCTCTGTAACATTCACAAGCGCAATGCCAGATACTGATTATACGATTACAGTTACGAGCGCAGATGCTCGCGTCTGGACGTTTGAGAGCAAAACCATCAGCGGTTTTACTCTAAACAGTAACAGCAACCAAGCACTTACAGGCGAAGTGCATTGGCAAGTAATTGAGGACTTCGTAGGATGACCGTAACAAATATAGATCTAATATCAAACGGCATTGTAAGGAATTTATTAAAAACTCCTTACTTTTTACGTATACCTAAAGATCCCTATAGAAAAGATCGAGTAGGTAAAAAAATAGTTATCCCATCGACAGAAGATGTGGAGATTGACTACAGGGATTGGAAACTCGTTGAATTTGATTTAATCACTAAGGATAAACTTAAAATCCTTAAAATAATAAAATATCCAGCTTCTACATTAGCATTTACAGGTTTGGTCGTAATCAATAACTATTTCGATCTTCCAATCAACCCACCCCCAGGTACAATTGTGTGGGTACAGTACGGACCATACCAAGGTATTTACTATTGGGACACAATAAGAAATGAATGGTTAAGCGAGAACCAATTATTCCACACATGGAATTCATCCACGAATGTCAATACAACATCCGTAAACTTAGTTCATCATTCAGACGATACACAAACCGACAATGATGCAACGTGCTCGATTCCCTTAACCATAACAGCAATGGCCGGATCTCAGGTAAATCCTATTACAGCAGGAAACGCAACTAGATTTAGTGTTGGAGTTCACAGTCTTAGTACAGGTATAACTTCTCCAAACGTCGCTGTTCTTGACTTAAATACAGTAAATGACCGAGGAGCATGTAACACAGTATTAAATATTCCTGTGGATGCCAGTAATGGTATTGTGTTCTCAGGTACACGAATAAAAGTATCAGGAACAGATCCAATAACAAGACCAGCAATGACTGTTTGGTATCGGTGGAGATTAGTACCGTAATGAGTTACCTCGCTAAGATTAAAGCCGCTGTTGCTGAGAAATATAAAGGGTTGGAACTGACATTAGATAGTTACCCCAGATATGCCCAAGGGCGTAGTGGGAAATGGTATGAACTGACTGCTAAGATGAACGGGAAAGACGTAGGCTATCTTAGATATAAAAAGAAGCCTGGGGGTTTTTCTGTTATCGAGGTATTTGTAGAGGCAGCATACCGTAGACAAGGCATAGCAACAAAAATGTACGATTATGTAGAAGCCAATTATGGAAAGCTCTTTAAGTCTAAAGATCAAACAGACGATGGTAAGGCTTTTCGAAAAAGTTACACGTCCAAGATTAATGCTGCCGTGGCTAAATACTCCGTACAAAGATTTATAAAAAAAGTCACCCCCCTACTTAAAGACTTACAAACGCCACAAGGCGCATATTGGGCTTGTCAAGAGGTAGTAGGTGTGCTCAAACCGATACTAACTAGGCTTGGGATTAAAGCTACAGTTGGTAGTGCGGAACTTAAATTCCCTAAAAATGCGGATTGGGCCGAAGAACCTGGGAAATACGTAGGACACTATTTTTTGGTTATCGACAATAAAGTGGTTGACTTTACACTTAGGCAATTTGATCCTGATAGTCCCTTCCCCTTCGTAGCCCTCAAATCTAATCCCTACGTACAAAAAACATATAACAACCCCAAATGGGCCATTGATGTTAGTAATTTTGGTGGTGGTAGTAGTTGGGAAGATCATCTTAAAGAAAAACTAGATGAAATATTTTTTGGAGGAGAAAAATGATTCTGGAAAGACACCATTCAGATAGGTTTCAAGTGTATGCTTCAGCAGCTCTTTCGGATTTCCCACAAACTCGTGACATTGCTAAAGAGAGAATCCGTAAATTAGAAATTCTTAGCTCAAAAAAGAATGTCGCTAAGATCGGTGGATCTACACTTGACTATAGTTGGCTTAAAGGAGCAAGCGAAACTTATCAAATCTCTGCTGACATCAAAGACTACATCATACAAGAAGTTCCAATCGTAACTGTCGATTATCCGAATCGAAATCTCCATGCGTTCCCTTTTGATGAAGTGAGTTATTTTGATCCGAGATTCGGTCAATTCATTTATAAGACCTTTATAGGGAAACCCACGTTTGCCGACCATAATAATAAAGTGTTTACTGAAGCAAAAGGTGTTCACTTCGATTCATCGCTTCGTTATGTGCCGGGGTGGGATGTTTGGAAGATCTATGTTCTCTTAGGCTATGATAGATCTAAAGACTCAGCTCTAGCTCGACAGATTGAGAAAGGCCAGCGTAGGAGCTATAGTATGGGCGCATGGGTGTCTTACTTTCTCTCGTCCTTAACGGGACAACTTTCAAACGGAAGTCAACCATTAAAATACCCAAAAGGTACAATCCACAAAGGAAAATTGTCCTATGACCTCTGTACCGGGTGCGAATATTTTGAAACATCTTCGGTAGTTGGCCCCGCAGACGTGACAGCAGAATCCCACCAATTATGGTATTTTTAACAATACCTTGTGCCACATTTAGACCTATGATATTCTCTACTCCTTCGCAACAAACGTAAGGAGTAGTCAATGAACTACCAATCAAGATTAGACTTATATGAAACGTACAATGCACAACGAACTTTAGAAAGATTTGGATATTTATATCCAACTCGACCAAAAGAAAAAGTATCTTTAAATTGTGCAAATTGTAAAAAAGAAGGACAGCTTACTGTTAATGGCTTTTTATCAAAAAAGAAAACGTATTTATGTCGATCTTGCGGAGCATTACAACGAGAAGCTGTGCGTTATAATATTAATTGGGAAGAACGCTGTAAAACAATAGAAGGTTATGATTCTGTTAAAACAGAAGACATGTATGGCTATAAATATCCTCAACGTAGTAATGACCTTGTATGCGTTAGATGTGAATGCCAAATCGAGTCACACCAGCCAATCATTGAATTCTGGCGAAGAAAAAAAAGATACCAATGTAAGATATGTATATCAAAACAGGAATTCTCTAAACGAAAAGAAAACATGTTTGCAGCCAGAGATAAATTTTGGAGCAAAGACGAGAATAGAAAATGGGCATCTGACTTAGCAAAAACACAAGAACACCGAAAAACAGTGATGGAAAAAAACAACCAGAACCTAGATTTCCAGAAAAAAAGAAGAGCGGGATATGCTAAGAACGAAACTGAAATAAAACAAAAACAATCAGAAGCATCTAAAAATATGTGGGCGGAACGTTACGACGAAATGTGCCAGCATACTAAAGAGACAGCTCCCCTCCGAGCTGAAAAATTAAAAGCGCGGATGGAAGATCCTGTAGTTCGAAGTCATTACTCTAATAAAGCAAAAGAGACTTGGGAAAATCCTGAATATGTTAAAAAACAAAAGAAAGCTTGGACAGAAGAACGAAAAGAAGCATTAAGAGAACGAAATAAATCTCCTGAAATGCTTGCTAAGGTTAACACACGAGTTAATACAACAGAGGAGGTCTTATTACGATATTTTTTCGAAAGTCTCGGTATAAAAGTCATTCCAAGTCATACGATAAAATATTATGTCTTTGATCTGTACTTACCGTCGTTAAACATACTGATTGAATTTGATGGATTGCGATGGCATCATCCTGATTATGTAGAAGGGAACGCAAAATCCAATATCGCTCGTGACAAATCCAAAACCACTTATATACAAAAATATCATCCCGAACTAACCTTAATTCGTATCAATGAAAATGCTTTATACCAAAAAGGCTATTTAGAATCTAAATTCCAACACTTATTAAAAGAACAAACTTTTTCATTTAAGGATGTCTCCATACAAGAAGTAGATAACAAAACTGCTCTTATCTTCCTCACTTTATTTCACTACAAAGAAAATCAACGTGCTGCACCTGGAATGAAAATAGGTGCTTATCTTGATGGTAAACTGATTGGATTAGCCGTATATTCTTCTGTTAGCCGTCAAGAGATCGCAACAAGTATGGGATGTAAACCAAAAGAAATTTTAGAATTATCTCGATTTTGTATACACCCCAATTACCATAAAAATAATTTTGGTTCTTGGCTTCTTGCTCAATCCAGAGAGAGTATTAAAAAAGAATACCCATATGTGCGAGGTATTGTTACCTTTGCCGATACCACTTTAGACCACCAGGGTACAATTTATAAAGCTGCTGGGTATTCTTTTGTGTCCGAAGTGTCTGAAGATTATCATTACCGTCATAAAGATACAGGTCACTTTATGCACAAACGCACTTTATGGGGATTGGCTAAAAAAATGAGAGAACCTGAAATTATTTACGCTGAAAAACATGGTTTTAAAAAAGAATGGGGAGCGAAGAAATTAAAATTTTTCTATTCTTTTTAAAGAAACCTCTCTAAGTAAGCCGCCAACCCCTTAGCACGTTTCTTCACTTTCTTTTTATCCTCGTCTGTAATCTCAGGTTTCTTCCACACATATTTCCCAACGGGTTTAGCTTTTTTCTTACGACCTCGTCTTTTCTTTTTCTTTCTTATTTTTTTCTTTACAGGTTTACTCTTCTTTAACTTTTCGTATTCCTCAAAAAGAGCGATAAGTTCTTTCTTTTCTTTTTGTATATCTAAATATTCTAGGACACTATCTCTTCTAGTTTTATCCCCATACTGGCTAATAAGATCCTGAATGTTATTGTCCTTAGCTTCTTTTTTGAGCTTTTGTACTCGCTGCCGAATCTTCCTTTCTCTGGCTTTCCGCTCCCTCTGTAACTTGTCAGCCATCCTCTCATCGGCTCGTTTTTTCGCCCACCTAAGTTTCTCCGTATCTTTCTTTAAACTCTCTAATATACGTTGGAGTTTCTCCTGACGATTTCCATCCACAAAATCATTTAATAACTCTCGTATTTGTGTTTCAGCCTTTTTCTTAAGTTCAGCCTCTTCTTGATTTCTCTCTTCAATCATCAAATCATAGATAGCTGCTTCGGCTTTTTGTCGGAACACCTCGAACTCTTCTTCTTGCTTGGAATATTCTTCCCAAGACATACGATCTTTTTTTACATTAATTGGATGTGTAGGATCGTTAATTAATTCTGGGTAGGAAAGAGTATTTATATCATTTTCGGGCATAAGATCGCAGACGGTAAGGTCTGCATTATATAGTGGTGATCTTACATTTGCCATTGGACACAAAGATTTCGCTTGAGGAAGCATCCCTCGCAGAATGTCTTTAAGAATCCGATCTATGGTCTTTATATCCAACCTTCCACCTCCACAAGCAGGTATCGGCAAGTAGATACCCAAACTTAAGATGCAAAATCTATACCTTTATTATCTATGGGATTTTTTTTATTGTTCTGTCTAAACTTTAAACATTTGATTGCTGTTAAGACAAACTACAGCTAACAGCTAAGATTTATATATATATATTATTATTAAAGGAGGGTACTTATGGCTACAGGTGGAAAATTAAAACTTGAAGAAGGTACTGGTGGTGGAGATCATGTAGGATTCAAAGCTCCAGATACCGAAGTCGATGCCGAAGTTATTTGGACTTTACCTGACACTGACGGTGCTACAGGTCAAGTCATGGCAACTGATGGCACAAAAACTCTTGATTGGATAACTCCAGCGTTATCGTCTGAGTTGGGTGCGGAAGAGACTGCAAGGTCTTTAGCTGATACAACTCTTCAAAATAATATTGATACAGAGATTACTGCCCGAACCAACGCTGACAATGCAGAAATTACTGCCCGATCTAACGCAGACACAACATTACAAAACAACATTGACGCTGAAGAAACCGCGAGGTCTTTAGCTGATACAACTCTTCAAAATAATATTGATACAGAGATTACTGCCAGAAATAATGCAGATACAACTCTTCAGAATAGTATTGATGTAGAGATTACTGCCAGAACCAACGCTGACAATGCAGAGATTACTGCCAGAAATAATGCCGACATCACTTTGCAAAACAGCATCAATTCGTTAATTAATACAGGAACGGTAAATATAGCAAATGCAAATTATACAAGAACTAATTGCAGTGGTACATGGGATCTAAGCTGTGCTTACTCTGAGGTAGGGGACAGTGTTACTATATCTTTCACAGGTATTATATCATCTGCAACTGCTGCTTGGTCCTTTTCTTTTGATGATAGCTATATTAATAGTGTTTTAAATACGTCACTCAGAACGCGTTGTTGTTATAATACTGGTGTTTTAAGGGCATCGTTTACTAATGTATCTGATGGTGTTCTATATGACGGAGGTATCTATGTTAGTAACACGGGATTAGTGACTCTAAATTGCACTACTGTTCAATCAGGTATTTATACATGGACAGCAACTTTTTCAACACTCTAATGGAAGATTATTCCTACCCATTATTAAGAGTCAAACTGTCTAAAATTTAGACACTTGAATGTTGCTAAGGCAGGTTCTGGAAAAATTCTAGAACCTAGATTCTATAGGGAACTGGAGGGCAATAAACATGAGCTATCTTAAAAAAGTCGAAGCTGCCAAGGGACCAGCCATGGCTACCCTTAAAAAAAATAAAGTGAAGCTAACTGATGATGAGCGAAACGAAGTTATGAAAGCCAAGGCTGTGTGGCATCATGGACCGAAAGGCGAAGCGACACCTGCCGTATGGAAAAGTGTTATTAAGGGGGAGACTTGGTATGTAACTAATACACATCGAGCTTACCAAGCTAAGAAAACATTAAAAGCTGCTATCAAGGCTTTTGATTTTATAAAAACAACAGCGTAGGGAATAAAGGAGTTGGTGACGCATAAGATTAGATTTATCAGGAAGGGTATGCGTCAACAGACATATTTCATTTAATATGTTAATATATTAATAATCTATAATGTGGAGCTATACAATATGGTTAAAACATCAGCGGCAACGGCAGAATTATTAAGAGATCTGACCGTAAAAGTAAAAAATGGAACAATGTCGAAAGAAGAAGCAACACGCCAAGCCACTTTGGCATTACAAGAGGTCGCTGAGAAAGATATGGCACCTGACGTTAGTGTAGGCGAAGGCGAAGAGGGAACACCTACGGAAGCTCCTGCACCTGCTCCTGAAGAAGAAAAAGCTCCCCCTGCTGTCGATCCAAAAACAAGAATCCTTAGTCTTCTCACTCAATTTGAAATGGCGATTCAAGCATCTTTGAAGAAAATAGAGAATGACATCACTGGTATTATAAAAGAAACCGAAGGTGCTGCTGTACCTCTAGGTGATTTCTCAATTGGAAATGATTTACATCATCGAACAGGCGGAAGTGCTTCTGCCAAGATCACCATCGAAGCTGGTGACAAACCTGCTCAAGTTCTAGTCACCTATAATCTTAAAAAGATGTGGAATGTAGATGGAGTCAATCTTCCTGTTCAAGCAGCGGCAGCTCCCAAATCATGTCACCTTCCCCTACGTCAAGAGTTATTGGCATTGTGTACTGACATTCGAGAAGGTACAGGCAGTGAGTTATCTTGGAAACGAGCTAAAAAGCTTCCTCTTGAGCAATTAGCACATATCGAAACTCTTGCGTCCACATCTGGTGATTGCAAAGTAAAAGAAATCATTGAAGAAAAACCGACAGATGCGATGGCTGAAAGTTGGAAGAAATGGGCTGTAGCTGGACAAGTATACTTGTTGGGTACTGATTGGAGTGAAGATAAGAATTTTAAAGCGGTCAAACAAGGCTTGTAGGAGAAAAAACATGTCATTCCTTAAACGAGTACAATCCCAATATGCTATTTTGGCATCTAACGAAATCAAAACCGAAGAGCCAATTAAGATTGAATGGGACTTTGATGCTAATACATTTGAAATTCTCGTTGATGATATTGCTTATGCTATTATCGACCATGTATCAAGTCCAAGTGAAGTAGATCTCGACAAGGTACGGACGTGGGTAGAAAATACCTATGATAGTGGAGATTATAAATCGTCCATGTATATAGCTCCAAGATTATCCTTAGATGAATTCAAAAAATAAGAGAGAGTTATGGAACTTATTCTTAGTTTTGGCGGTGGTGGTTCGGGTTATTATCCTTACACCCAAAAGCCTGTTGACTATCAACCGTATCGACCTGTCTATCTATTCAGAGGTCCACCTCCTGATGCAGGTTTTTCTTATGGTCTTTTCGAAGATGAAGAGTCGGGGAAAAAGTATTATGCAGATCTGGGACTTGATGGGTTCTCGCCCTTAAGTGGTAAATCGGCAAAAT
>Ga0180434_10008222_pt1 | contig 11567 bp, 10 predicted proteins | sample SS_ome_7_FD_132453 | JGI IMG/M metagenome (GOLD analysis project Ga0180434, IMG submission 132453) | Hypersaline lake sediment archaeal communities from the Salton Sea, California, USA - SS_1_D_2 metaG | ecosystem: Environmental > Aquatic > Non-marine Saline and Alkaline > Hypersaline >... | reverse complement strand
GCATATATCAATCAGCTTTGTCATTACTGTGTGGATCGAGAATACACCATGGCTCGATACTCACACGAATACCTTATCACGCATCCAACGTGGCCCACAGAATGGATCATGCATTCCGTATTGATGGCCTGGGCGGATTATCTCTATACCGGCGATACAGACTCGATCCGGCATTTCTATGACGACCTGAAAGCAAAGACCCTGATTGCGCTGGCCCGCGAGGATGGTTTGATCAGTGTCAATACCAATCGCGTGACCGATCAGGTGCTTGAATCGATTCATTTCCACGGCAAGCTGAGGGATCTCGTGGATTGGCCTCACGGGGGCATCCTTGGTCTGAAAGAAGGCGGCTACGGTGAGACGGACGGTTTTGTCTTCAAGCCCATAAACACGGTGGTCAATGCGTATCATTATCGAGCCCTGGTCCTGATGTCAAAAATGGCAGATGCCATAGGCCGCAAACGCGATGCCGCTTATTTCTCTAAGGCAGCGGCGCGGGTGAAAACGTCCTTCAATCATGTTTTTCTCAATCAACAGACGGGGACCTATGTTGACGGAGAGGGAACTGAACATAGTTCGCTTCATGCCAATATGTTCCCCTTAGCGTTCGGGTTGGTGCCGGAGAGCTATCGGCAATCAGTGGGTACGTTTGTCAAGAGTCGGGGCATGGCCTGTAGTGTTTATGGTGCGCAGCATTTATTGGAGGGACTGTACCGAAACGGCATGGCCGACTATGCGCTCGAATTACTAACAGCTACTCACGACCGTGGTTGGGCGCACATGATTTATGATGTCGGGACGACCATAACATTGGAGGCGTGGGACAATAAGTATAAGCCGAATCAGGACTGGAATCACGCCTGGGGCGCGGCACCGGCCAACATCATCCCGCGTTATTTAATGGGCGTTCAACCGCTCAATCCGGGTTTCAAACGAGTACTCATCATGCCCCAACCTGGAAATATCAAAAGCGCAGAGCTTAAGTTGCCCACAATTCGCGGCACCATCCACGTCGATTTTGTGCACAAACCAGGAAATTCTCTCATTGTAAACGTGGAGTTACCGGCCAACATCACGGCTGATGTCGTACTGCCGAAATACGATGAGGCTCAAGAGAAACTCCTCGTCGACAAGAAGCCGTTGACTGCTGAAGAAGCTGAAGGCCGTCTCCGGGTGACAAATATTGGCGGAGGCAGGCATCAGTTTGTGAGCGGAGAAGGCCTTTGACGCATGAAGGAGCGCTCACTTCATGGCAAGCGACAATACGCTTTGCAGGGAATCCCTTAACAGACATATTTGAGTATGCGCGGCAGACCAGGTTCAGCCCTCACTTCATGGGAGACGAACGATGACAAGGACCAAAATTGTACAATGTGTTTTGGTAGTGGTCTTGTTTTGTGCGTGTTCTGTTTTCGCAAATGAGTGTTACGAGCCAACGTGGGAATCTGTTATGCGGCATGAGGCAACGCCTCAGTGGTACGAAGATGCTGTTCTTGGGTTTTATTTTCACTGGGGACCTTATTCCGTACCGGCCTTTGGTTGTTCCGGCTATTGGACCATGTACATAAAAGGCTCACGTACCTATAGATTGGTCAAGCAAAAATACGGAGAACCGGGAATCGAATTTGGATATAAGGATTTTGTGCCCTTGTGGAAGGCCCCGCAATATGATCCTGATGAGTGGGCCAGGCTCTTCAAGTACGCCGGTGCCGACTTTGCCGGTCCCGGTGCCGAGCATCATGACGGCTTTGCCTTGTTGTACTTCTCCATCTGGGCAATTGCCTTTTTGGTGAGATAGCCACGTCCTCTCCAGGCACCCTCTGGAAAAGTACCCGCGCCATAAGGCTCAACTGTCCATCCCTGGCGGTCGTCACTGGGATGGTGATATATCTTGCCGATAGACACCGTCTCGTAATCATTGTTCTTGAAATGCTCCGGAAGGCTAAGTACATCCGGCATCGCCTTTCGAACAGGTGTCCTGTTGCCGTAAATTCCGGTAGTGTCAGGCCGAGCACCACTTAACAAACTGGCGCGCGAGGGGCCGCAGACGGCTTGCTGGCAATAGCTCCGCTCAAAAAGCAGGCCTCTCGAAGCCAGATGATCGATGTGGGGTGATATGATCTGCCTCTGACCATAGCAGCCGAGCTGCGGACGCAGGTCATCTACTGCAATAAAGAGCACATTCATCTTCCTGGAGCTGCTACGCCGGGCCAGCGAAGCCTTTGGCACCAACAGAGGCAAAGTCGCATAACCCGCTATCATTGACAGAAACTCTCGACGATTCACATAGTCACTCATGGTAAATCCTGTTCTATCTGTGGGTCACGGACTTCTCTGCAACGAGAATACGATGAGAATAGTCTACCGAATTCAGATCAGATTAACAAAGCCAAATATCGACCATCGTTCCTTAGAATCAACGAGATTCCGTAGTTTCCACGATTGTCAAAGCACTTCTCAAACAGCTAAATAGGAGAGATAGATGTAGGAATTATAGGGCATATTTCGCGTCCAATGCTACAGGAGGTAGCCATGGTGAGGGGGGTTGCTGACGTTGGTTTTCTAACTGACCGGGAGCTGTCGGTTCTTGTCCGGCTGATTAACCGCCGGCGTTGTTTGCCCATCTTCCAGGGGTGGGCCTGGCGCTGTTATGAATGTTCTTTTGAGTGTACGAGTCTCGAACTCATGGCAAGACACATCCTGCGCGTTCATGACCCTGCTCCCCTGACCGAGGAAGAAGAGCTGTACGGGACCTTCGAGAGCAAATCAGAATGACTTCACTGTCAAGATGGCCACGATAACTGGTGACTTGCGCCCGCCCGGCTCGCCGAGCGAACGGGTCCGTCGCCTTCAGGTGTAGGCATTATCGATGACCTCAGAATTGATGAAGGGTCGTTTGCCCATCGGTGGTGTAGAACGCGGGCTATGAAGCGGAGCACCTGCGGGGACCGAGAACATGCCGCACGCGCGGTGCTTGAAAGAAAGTACCTTTGTAGGTATATTCAAAGCACTTGGACACAACATAGTGACTGAATCGCGCTGCTACCGGTATTTGAGAGGCCAACAATTGAACCGGGCATACATAACACAAATTGCAGTAGAAATGTCACTGAGGCCCCGGCAAGTAGCAGCGGCGGCCGAACTGCTTGAAGATGGTGCCACAATACCGTTCATTGCTCGGTATCGCAAAGAAGCCACAGGCAGTCTCGATGAAACGGCTATCACGACCATCCGTGACAGGCTGCATCAGTTGCAAGAGCTGGACGCCCGACGTGAATCCATCCTCAAGTCGCTCGATGAGCGTGGCCAGCTTACAGAGGAGCTCAAAGAGAAGATCATGCAGGCCGAGACCATGGCCATTCTGGAAGATATCTACCTGCCGTATCGGCCAAAGCGGCGGACGCGAGCGACAATCGCCCGCGAGAAAGGGCTGGAGGCTCTGGCCGAGCTTGTTTTCGCGCAGGACCCGGCAAGGGACCCGGCGGCTGAAGCGAAGGCGTTTGTCGATGAAAGCAAGGGTGTTGAGTCTGTCGAGGCCGCCTTGGCCGGCGCTAAAGATATCATCGCCGAATGGGTCAGCGAGGACCAAACCGCACGAGCAAAGATGCGCGAGCTGTTTACCAAGAAAGGCTCTTTCCGGACCAAGGTTGTCGAAGGTAAACAGACGGAGGGATGCAAATACGAGGATTACTTCGATTGGCAAGAGCCGGTCGCCACGGCACCATCCCATAGGATTCTGGCGATGCGGAGAGGTGCACGGGAAGGCTTTCTGAAGTTGCGGGTCATAGCAGGCGAAGAAGAGGCCCTGCGAATACTTGAACAGTTATTTGTCAAGGGACAATCGCCTTCTTCCACACACGTCATGGAAGCTGTTCACGACAGCTACAAGAGGCTTCTATCGCCATCGATGGAAACGGAGATTCTTGCTGCGACAAAACAGCGGGCCGACCAGGAAGCGATACGAGTGTTCGCAGAGAATCTGCGGCAACTGCTGCTCGCGCCTCCGCTGGGCCAGAAAAACGTCATGGCAATCGACCCCGGATTCCGCACGGGCTGCAAGGTTGTGTGTCTCGACCGGCAGGGCCAGTTGAAGCATTCCGACGTTGTTTACCCCCACCGCAGCGAAAAACCGGCAGCGCCCGATGCGTCAAAAATAGCGGCCTTGTGCGAGCGGTTTGACGTTGAGGCAATCGCCATAGGCAACGGCACTGCAAGCCGTGAAACGGAAGCGTTCATTAGGAACATCAAGCTCTCCAAAGACATTCCTGTCATAGTAGTCAATGAAAGCGGTGCTTCGGTTTATTCAGCGTCGAAGACGGCGCGCGAAGAGTTTCCTGACGAGGATGTGACAGTCCGTGGCGCAGTCTCTATCGGTAGAAGGCTCATGGACCCCCTTGCAGAACTGGTCAAGATTGAACCGAAATCAATCGGGGTCGGTCAGTACCAGCACGATGTGGACCAGGCACTGTTGAAGCAAGGCCTCGACGACGTCGTCATCAGTTGCGTCAACGGTGTTGGAGTCGAGGTGAACACAGCCAGTAAGCAGTTGTTGACGTACGTGTCGGGCCTCGGGCCTCAACTGGCGCAGAATATCGTTGATTATCGGAGCGAAAGCGGCCCTTTCAAATCACGGCAGGAGCTCAAGAAGGTTACGCGTCTCGGCGCAAAGGCCTTCGAGCAAGCAGCAGGTTTTTTGAGGATAAGAGACGGCGTCAATCCGCTCGATTCCAGCGCCGTGCACCCCGAAAGTTATCACGTTGTGCAGGCAATGGCGGCAGATGCAGGTTGCTTGGTTGCGGACCTCATGAAGAAGGAGTCACTTCGAGCGACAATCCGTCTGCAGAACTACGTTAGCGATACTGTCGGACTGCCCACGCTCAGTGACATCATGCAGGAATTGGCTAAACCGGGCAGAGACCCCCGCGAGAAGTTTGAGATCTTCAGCTTCGCAGAAGACGTTAAGAACATCGAAGACCTCAAGAGCGGCATGAGACTACCCGGAATCGTTACGAACATTACCGCCTTTGGGGCGTTCGTGGATATCGGAGTGCATCACGATGGTTTGGTGCACATAAGTCAGTTGGCAAACCGTTACGTAAAAGACCCTGCAGATATAGTCAAGGTGCACCAGAAGGTCACGGTTACGGTTCTCGATGTGGACCTTGCCAAGAAGCGGATCGGCCTCTCCATGAAAGATGGCGGAAAATAGACAGCCGCGTTGAGTGTCTTTTTCTGGCCTTCCCGACAAGAGCTGAACAGCGCGTCCGCGTCCTTCCCAACGGCCATAGGGATTTCCATTGTATCGTCGGCCGTATCTTCCAGGAGAAATCCGTAAGGCACTACCTGCCGCTCTGCAAGCGGCACTTCGATAGTCAGCGAAGCGGCTGTTTTTTTGCTGATATTAACCATGGACTAATACCAATTCCACGAAATAAATGCGCTTTTTGATAAAGGATCATTCACTCTGTCATGCCTGCGAAAGCAGGCATCCAATACATATAAACATTATGGATTCCCGCCTTCGCGGGAATGACAAGGCGCAAGACCTAACCTGAATTGGTATAAGAGGCGTTTTTTTCTCCGGCCGTTTTCCTTCCGGCAGGTCTTTGCTTAGTGGTTCTCTTCCGACGTGCCATAATCAATACTCCTCAAGAAGGCAAAATCGGACACTTTGGTGTTAAAACTTCCGACACCACATTATGGACCACGAGCTGGACATGTCGGACGGCATTGTTGTGTCAGTGTAGTTGATTTTGATGACATCATAATTGATGAATTGACTTGCATCGGCGTTGTAGTCATTCTTGATGACATTGATGGTGATGACGTCGGTGTTGACGACATCATTTGTGATGACATGGAAATTGAGGAATCTATTTCGGACGAGGGCGTCGGGCAGGAAGGAGGGCGGCTCTCAAACAAAGGCTAACGGTTTTGTCGTTCGTTGTGTGACTGTCGAGCGCACGTTCGCAGTCAGAAAATGATGTGAGAGTATTGAGAGATGAAGAGGAGGTCGAAAATGAGAAGGGCAATTCCACTTTCCGCAGTTCTTATCCTGCTGTCATGCTGCTGTTGCTTCGGAGTGGCGCGATTCCAGAGTGGTGCACTCGGTTCCGCCAACGGAGTGATAAACACGGGACCGGTTCCCCAGTGGAGTATAGGTGGCCTGTTAGGCGGGCATGGTCAGTTCGGGACGGACATATTTAACAACATGGTGGCTCAGCGAGAAGGGGCGGCGGGGCTCCAGATCGCCGGGGCCGCCGGTGTCGGGGGTAACTCAGGCGCTCTGCAACTTATGGGGGTGGGAGGCGCACAATTGGACATTGCTACGAACGTAGGCATCGTCCAAGCCCAAACAGGCAACCTGTTCGTGGGTCAATTGGCGGCTAAGACTGGTGGCCCGGGCTGGGCGGTCGCCAGTCAGGCTCTTGGTGCCGGACAACAGCAAGCAGCCTCTTCACCATTTGTTGGCCAGGCGACACAGAATCAGTCGGCCGCAGTTACGCAGCATGCCTATGTCAGCGGTGCTCCGGGTTCTACGGCTGTCGCTGGAGGAGGCGTGGCAATCTCGACAAGTCAGTCGTCCGTAGTGACAAACTAACGATTGACAGCATCAGCACAGGGTTGCCAGAGAACTTCGTGAATGACCGGGGCCTCAGAGCGTGGTTGAGGTTGCGCTGGATGCAAAACATACGCTCTGAGGCTCCGGTTCGTAAGCTTTTGGTGGCGGTGACAGAACGTTTTGCCTGCACCGCAAAAGCGCCAGTTTTCGTTGCTGCGCTTGCCTGCGAACTATGTCGTACTCTGTAGAGTCTTTAGTGCATCACCGATCCTCTTTTTGTCTCCACGCTGCAGTACTGTTTCCGCTCCTTTTTGCTTGCTGAGCCTTTTCAAGATATCGGGCAGTTCCTTTGGCAGGCCATAACGGTCTTGCCCGAGTGTCTGGAGCAACCATTTGCCATATTTTCCCACTTCTTTCGGTGGTAATATGATTGCCGCTTCTGCATCATCTCGGTGCAGCAGCTCTATTTTCACGCCCTGTTTTCCCAAGTCCGTAGCCGAGAGTCTATAACCATTTTGGTATTGAAATCCGGAAAGTGAAGGATGCTGCCGACTGAGTTTGTGGTCGGCGCGACTCCCAGTTGCGGTATTGTCCTGATTCATGCTAAGTGACCCTTCAAATGTAGACCAGAGTGCCAGTGAAAGACCTACGTACACCCCCTCCCGACCTTGATCCTTGGCGGATAACGCGTCTTGGGCATCCGCCGTGTTCTCATAAATATAGACGGCCTCACGCAGGTAAATATTGTAAACAGTCCGGAAAAAAACTCGGCAGCGGTGCGTGAATAGCTTTTCCCAGCCCAAAAACAAAAGTCCTATAGTTCCGTAGGATATTCCCAGAGCGTTTTGCTTTTCCTACGGGCATTAGCCGACCGAGTTAACTTCCCAGGAAAAAACGGGCGCCCGCCAGAGCTTTAGCCCTTCAAGGATTCTGTCTCGCGCCCGTTGCTCAACCACACTGTGGGAAGGACTCGTGTAGCCGTGCGAGGAGTTGTGCACATTCAGGATCGTTCCAGAAGGCAGCTTGGAGTGAGGTTTTCGTCTGCCAAGTAACGGGCAAAAATTCTTGGCTGCTCGTCCGATAAAAGGCCTCTCGGTTTGGTTTGGTTTGCCCTTACTATTGGGTAGAGAGCTTTTTCTCCGCTTGTCTCTGTACACGGATTTCGTTTGTGTTAAAATAGGTAAAGTAGAGAGGACGGGGGTTGGAGATGAGAATGTTTTTGTTCATGTGGAGATGGTGGTGTAAGTTTTGGCGCTCAAGTGGGGGTCCTCTGGCGGGGATCGATTCCCATAGGTGGGAACAGAAGATCGAGATCTTAAAAAGTCTCTCGGATCGACGCTCTTGACGTTCACCTTTGAAGGAATCGGATAACCACGAAAAGGCAGGCCCTCTTTGCGTCGTCCGTTGGCACGGCGCGGGCAATGCGCGCGTCGACAGCGACTTTTCGCGGCGTCGTGGCTCGCGGCTGGGCTTTCACTGAAAGATCCGCTTCGAAGTCACTGCTGCTGCCAGGTAGAACCCCAGGGCCAAGAACACCAGGGCGGTAAAGCCCAGAGAGATGGCCAGAAGGGTGCCCAGCACGGCGCCGGTTACCGAGGCAAAGCCGTTGATTCCCCACGCCCATGGAATCAGTGTTTTTCTGCCCATGTAGAGTCCTCGTAGGCCCGTTGGGAACGGAATGCCCATGAAAAATGCCGGCGGTCCGCACATTGTCAGGCCCAGTAGAATCCGTCCGCTACGGGAAAAGCCGACAAGCCAGTCAAATCGAAGCGTCACCAACGTGATGTTGGCGATGCCCAGGACAAGGATGCCGAGTACGGCCATCCATACGATGCGCGAAGCTCTTACTCGCGATTCCAAGGTAGAGGTCGGCACTTGGCGGGTCAGGACACGTTCAGCTACGAGTGCGCCACACCCGGAGAAGACCAAGAACCCAAGCAGCGTGACTGTCACGCCAAAGACGGGATGTCCTATCAGAAGCGTGAGTTTTTGTATGTAACCCATTTCCAGAAACATAAACGCAAGACCAAGTAAGAGAAAATAGACAAAGGTGGGGGCTTTGCCGGACACGGCTTCTCTGACACGTCTGGCAATAATCAACGGAAGCAAGATAAACAGCGCGCTTGTGCCCACAGCTTGCAGGAGCGTTACTACCAGAAGAAGATAACCCCACTCGGAGAAGCGCAGCCACTCTTGGGGCAGAGCACGAATTATATGTGGCAGAGACCTCCATTTGAAAAAGTCAAAGAAATACGGCCGGTCATCCGTAGCAGGCCGAATGTCATAGACGTAGTCGTGATAGAACGCTTCGTGGTCCGGCGAGAGAATTCGTTGAGCTGCTTCGAAGTAAACTGGTTCGTCAAGCACATGGTATTCGTTGACCTCCTGGGCTTTAATATCGGGTAGATGAACCAGATCAAAAGAACGGGCGCGGGCGAACTCGCGAACGTCGGTTGTTTGCGCATCTGAAAGGGGCTGCGGTGAAGCGACGATCGTGGCCGTTGCCAGGCTTCGGATCATAATGATGTGCCGGCCGGGTTCGCTGATGCCACGTTCTCGCATTGCCTGGGCTACCGTGGCGAGCATTTTGAGACTATCTCGCGGCGGGGTCTTGAGCACGCGGGTGATACTCAGCAAGCCGTGCGGCTGTAGCCTTGAAAGGGCCTTATCTACGGCCTCCAACGTATACAGGTGGCTTTCATTGAGAGCATAAAGTCCCGCTGCAGATGCACTGAATGAGTCCAATAATGAGATATTGATGATGTCAAAAAGTCGGTCCGTTGTCTGCAGAAAACTTCGACCTTCAGCTACCACTATTTGCACATCGCTCCGATTGTACAGACCGGAGGCGAAGTCGTCAAAATCGGAGCGAACCAGTTCTATCGTATCGGCGTTCATCTCAACCGCCGTTATCCTGCCCGCGCCGAGAGCCAGAGCCTGCGCAACGTCGGAACCTCCTCCAGCTCCGATGATACAGGTATTGGGCTCCTTGAGCAAGTGATAAGGCAGGGCCGAAGTTGTGTAGTCGTAACAGCGCAGGTCCTGGATGTCTTGGAAGTGGTTGACCGGCGAGAGGCCATCCGCATCGCTGATGATGAGCATCTGCTGCGGGAGTTGGCCTTGGTAGGCAAGGCTCAGACCTGGAAAATATCGGATGGCCGGCGCACGCACACAATCGAGGCGAGCCAACGGGCCGTATTTTCGGGCAAGAACTTCAGCCTGAGGCAGGGCGGTGTAATAGACCAGCGATTTGTGTTCGGAGATTTGAGGCTCGAGCGGAAACGGCCCTATGGAACTGAAAACGAAGAGACAAATCACCGCCAAGATCAAAGTGCCCAGCAGGAGACATCGGGATGACTTAGCGACCGAAAGCATCGCTGCAAGAAAGGCAACGGCGCTGATCAACAGCAGCAACGTTGGCGGGGCATTGCCGTACATCAAAGCCACAATACCGGCCGCCCCGATTCCGGACCCGACCATATTGTAGAAGTACAAACGGTGGGCCTTGTCCCCAAACGCAGAGAAACAAAGAGCCAAGAATGCGCCGCCGCAGAAAAAGGGTAAAAAGAATAGAAGATAATACCCCAATAAGTGCCATATCTGTCGTCGATCCCAGATCAGTTGCAATTCATCGAAGGGGATGCGTTGGCTTATCTGAAAAGCGATTGGAACCGATAGGCCAAAACCCAGAGCAAAAACCCACAGACTCGTCAACAGCTTTTTTGTGAAGAGCTTGGAGCCGATTGTTACGAAGATGCCGCCCGCGCCAAAGCCCAGAAGCGCGGTGCTGATGACCAAATAGGAGAAATGGTGCCAGTGACCGATGGACAGAATCCTGACTAGTACGAGTTCTAGTCCAAGGGTCGCGGCGGAAATCAGGAAGATGGCGATTGACACGATTGTCATTTGTCGCTTCGTCGATTAGGCTCTTGTACGGCGCCGAGCATGGGGACGAATCGAACCGGCAAGAGGCGTCTGCTGCGGACCTGGCCTTGGTCGTTCTTGGTGATGAGCACGAGCGTCTGGAAGCCAAACGGGCTTCCCAGTGGCAGAATCATTCTACCGTTGGATTTTAGCTGCTCGATGAGCGGCGGGGGGACCATACCTGCGGCACACGTCACGATGATGGCATCGAAAGGCGCTTTCTCCTTCCAGCCGAAATACCCATCGGCCGCCTTGACAGACACGTTTGCATAGCCGAGCTCTTTCAGATGCTGCTTGGCAGATTTGGCAAGTTCCGGGAGGATTTCGATTGTATAGACTTGCTGCGCGATCTCGCCGCAAACGGCCGCTTGGTACCCGGAACCGGTTCCGACCTCCAGGACCTTGTCGTTGGGGTCGAGCTTCAGCGCCTCGGTCATGTATGCCACGATGTATGGCTGGCTTATGGTCTGGCCCAGGCCGATGGGCAAGGGATGGTCATAGTAAGCCCGGCGCAGGTCACTCGGCCTGACGAAGGCGTGTCGCGGAACCGTCCGCAGGGCAGCCAGCACATTCGGGTCATCTATATCTCGTGCCTTAATTTGTCTGGCCACCATCCCGGCTCGCTCATCGACGCGCTCCTTGAAGGCCGGGTGGTCATGCGTGGGACGTGGTACCTTGTCCTGCTTTGCTTGCTGCTCGGTGTCATGCCGGCGGTTTGTCTCATCGCTTTCGGAGGCGCAGATCCTCATTGGACTCGTTGCCGCTATCGCTGCGGACAAACCCACCAGTAGTGCGGCCCGCATCAGCGCAGCCGCAGGCCTTCCTCTGTTTTGGCAATTGTGCTCAACCATTGGTCAAAGCTTCGTACTATCGTGCTGCCCTGGCACCTATTGGTTTCTCCGTCATTCAGCATCCATGATAACACAGCGCCAGATTCAGCCCAAGCCATTTTTGCTCTGCTAGCCCAAGTTCGCCAGTTATGAGGCTGTTTTTCATTTGTCAGGCCTGTGGAAGGCTTTTAGCACAAAAGTCTATACTACATTTCATGGGGAGTTTTGGGCTTTCGGACCCATGAGGGTCG
>Ga0180434_10008221_pt1 | contig 11568 bp, 8 predicted proteins | sample SS_ome_7_FD_132453 | JGI IMG/M metagenome (GOLD analysis project Ga0180434, IMG submission 132453) | Hypersaline lake sediment archaeal communities from the Salton Sea, California, USA - SS_1_D_2 metaG | ecosystem: Environmental > Aquatic > Non-marine Saline and Alkaline > Hypersaline > Sediment... | reverse complement strand
CGGGCGACGTCGAGGACCGGCGCGAGGCCCTGGTGGACCCCGACCGCGCGCATCTGCCGTCGGACGACTTCGGTCATCCGCTCCACGGCGTCGGGATCCCACGTGCTCGCCAGGCCGATCGCCTGGGGGAACAGGGTGCATCCTTTCATCAGGAATCCGGAGAGGCACTCGTCGTGCATCAACGCCGGGATCCCGAGGCGCGTCTCCTCGATCAGGAACTTCTGGATCGCGTTGCTCAGTCGCGCCGATTCCTCGGCCCCGTATCCGGATCCCCCCGCCGGCCGGGCGATCTGCCCGATCCCGTTCGCGAGGAGCTCCGCCGCCCGCGAAGGCGAGTACGCTCCGTCCTCGAACAGCCGGAAGCTCCAGAGCCCGGCGAGCTGCGCGACCTTCTCCTCCAGGGTCATCCGCGCCAGCAGATCGTTCGCTCGGAGTTCGATCGGCCGCGACGGATCGCGGTACCGTTCATCCGACATCGGCGGCCCCCTCTCTTCCTTTCGTTCTCATCGTCGCCTCGTCGTACAGGAAGCACTTCACCTGGACGCCGTCCACGTCGACGTCGGGCGGCACGGTCTCGTGACAGACGTCCATGACCTCCGGGCACCGGCCCGCGAATCGACAGCCTCGCCTCAGGTACTCCTCGTGCTCGATGTCGGTCAGGCTGATCCGCTCCTTCCATTTCTTGCTCGGATCCGCCTCCGGGATCGACGCGCGCAGGAGCTTCGTGTACGGATGCTTGGGGGACATCAGGACGCTCTCCACCCCGCCCATCTCGACGACGTTCCCCCGGAACATGACGGCGATCCGGTCGCAGACGTAGTAGGCCGTCGCGAGATCGTGCGTGATGTAGATCACGCTCACGTCGAACTCGTCGCGCAGCCGCTTGAACAGGTTCACGATCGACATCCGAAGCGACGCGTCGACCATGGAGACCGGCTCGTCGGCGAGGAGGAGCGACGGCTTGGTCAAGAGCGCCCTGGCGATCGAGACGCGCTGCAGCTGGCCGCCGGAAAACTCGCTCGGATACCGGCCCGAGACCTCCCTGAAGCTCAACCCGACCGCCTTCAGCGTCTCGTCGATCAGCGTCTCCGCCCCCTTGCGGCCGCTCGAGAGCCCGTAGTTATGGACCGTCTCGAAGAAGTAGCACTCGACGCGGCGTAGCGGATTGAACGTCTCGAACGGGTTCTGGAAAATCGCTTGAACCCCCTGCGTGAACCAGACCTTCTCTCGCTTCCTCCGCCGGCCTTTCCGATTCGCCCCGTGCAGGATCGAGCCGGCGGTCGGCTCCTCGAAGCCGAGGATCAGCCGCGCGGTCGTGGTCTTGCCGCACCCGCTCTCGCCGGCCAACGCGAAGATCTCCGCCGGCATCACGTGGAAGGAGACGTCGTCGACCGCCGTGATGCGGAGGCGCGACAGCAGGCTGCCGAACGCGAAGTCCTTGCGGAGGTTCTTGACCTCAAGCAGCGCGTCCATCGCGATCCCCCTCGACCAGCCAGCAGGCGACCTTGTGGTCCTCCCCGATCGTGACGATGTCCGGCATCTTCTGAACGCAGACGTCCATCGCGTGCGGGCACCGTGGATGGAACGGGCAGCCGCCAGGCAGCTCGGCCAGGGACGGAGGGCTCCCCGGCGCGCTCTTCTTCAACGACTTGTCGCCGAACTTGGGCAGCGATTCGATCAGGTACTGCGTGTACGGGTGGAGCGGCTTCTCGAACACCCGCTCGACCGCCGCCTCCTCGATCATCACCCCGGCGTACATGATCCCGATCCGGTCGGCCACGTTGGCGTGAACGCCCATGTCGTGCGTCACGAGCACGATCGTGTTCTTCAGGGTCTCCTGGATGCTCTTCAACAGCTGGATGACGCCGCGCTGCACGATCACGTCGAGCGCCGTCGTCGGCTCGTCCCCGATCATGATCCTCGGTCCGAGAAGCGCCGCGAGCGCGATCGTGACCCGCTGCCGCATGCCGCCCGAAAGCTGGTGCGGATACGCGCTCAGAACCTTCGGCGGCAGCCCGAGCTGGTGCAGATGCTCCCTGGCGATCGCCAGCGTGTCGCGTCTCGTCTTCCCCGCCACGTGGCTCTCGAGGAAGTCGCCGTAGGAGTCCTTCAGCCGCTTCACCGGATTGAGTACGCTCATCGAGCCCTGCGGGACGTAGGAGACGTACTCCCACCGCAGCCTCCGCTTCTCCTCCCTGCCGAGCGAGTAGACGTCGATCTCCTCGCCGTCCCGGACGTAGAACACCTTCCCACCGATCCGTCGAAGCGGCGGCTCAATCGCGGAGTACAGCGCCTTGAGGAGCGTCGTCTTGCCGCAGCCGCTCTCGCCCGCGATGCCGTAGACCTCGTTCTCGCGAATCTCGAGGTCGACGCCGTTGACCGCCTTGACGATCTTCTCGGTTCCGAACGCGTCGAGGACGTAGAACGTCTTCAGCTCCTCCGTCCTGAGCACGAGCCCGCCGGCCGCGCCCGTCATCGCGCACCGACCCTCTGGATCCGCGTCCGCGGATCCAGGTACTCGCTGATGCTGACCGAGAGCCAGTACAGCGCGACGAACAGAAAGATCGCCAGGACGATCGGCGTCAGCAGCCACCACCACCAGCCGAGGAGGAGCGCCTGATAGCTGATCGCCCACTGCAGCATCGTGCCCAGCGTCGGGATGTCCATGTTCGACAGCCCGAGGATCGCCAGCGTGATCTCCATCCCGATCGCCCACGCCATGTTGTTGATCAGCGTCGAGAAGATGAGCGGCGTCGCGAACGGCAGGTACTCCTTCATCACCAACCGCATCGTCTTCGTCCCGGACAGGATCGCCGTCTGGGTGAACTCGCGCTCCCGCAGGGAGAGGATCTGCGACCGGATCACCCGCGCGTCCCACGCCCACCCGAAGAACGCCAGCAGGAGGCCGAGGTTGACCAGATTCATGTGCTCTCGAACCAGCATCGCCAGCAGCACGATGATCAGAAACAGCGGCATGACGAGGAAGCTGTCGCTGACGAACATCAAGACGCGGTCGGTCAGCCTTCCTCGATACCCGGCGACCATCCCCACGAGGATCGCGATGACCCGCGAGACGGTCCCCGCGATGACCGAGATGATCAGCGAGTTGCGCACGGCGTACGTCGCCTGCCAGAAGACGTCCTGGCCCTTGGAGTTCGTTCCGAGGAAGTGCGTCCAGGAGGGGATGAGATCCCGCGTCGCGTGCCACCAGAACGTCGGGTCGTACGGCGAGAACGCCGACAGCAGCGCCAGAATCAGCAGCAGGCAGAGGACCGTGAAACTGAACGCGAACCGGTAGTCCTCGAAAAGGTCCCTCAGCACTCTCACGGTCTTCGCCCCCTACATCAGCCTCACCCGCGGATCGAACAGCGGGTAGACCAGATCGATGAGCAGAATCGCGGACGTGATCGCCAGGATCGACAGGGCGGTGATCCCCATGATCAGGTTGTAGTCCCCGGTCACGATGGCGTTGAACAGCAGCGACCCGAGCCCCGGATAGGAGAAGACGATCTCGGTGATCAGCGCGCCGCTGAGGATCTGCCCGAGCGCCAGCGCCAGGTTGGTGATCTGCGGGAGCATCGCGTTCCGGATCACGTACCTCGACACGATCCGCCGTTCCTTGACGCCGCCGAGCTTCGCGTACTGGACGAAGTCCTCCGCGTTCACGTTCTGCACGATCAGCTTCATCGTCTGGAAGGTGGTCGCCACGCCGAGCACGATCATCGACAGGGCGGGAAGGAACGCGTGACGGAGCACGTCCGCGATGAACTTCCAGTTGAACGCCGCCTTGCGCCCGATGTCCGTCCCGCCGGCGATCGGGAACAGTCGGACGACGTACGTAAAGAGGATGAGGAGAGACAACGCGAAGATGTAGTACGGCATCGGCCGGACAACCATCGCGACCGTATCGAGCGCCCTCGACCATCGGCTCCGCGCGTAGTAGCCCGCCAACCCGCCGAGCAGGTTGCCGACGATCCACGACAGCAACGTCGCCCAGAGGAGGAGGCCGGCGGTCCAAGGAAGGGACATTCGGATCAGGTCCATCACCGGCGTCGGGAACTGAAAGAACGAGACGCCGAAGTCGCCGGTGAAGACCCGCTTCCAGAACGCGCCGTACTGCTCGAGCATCGACCCCTCGAGGCCGTACATCTCTCGCAGATCCTCGACCATCTCGTCGATCGAGCCGGGATCCAGATACGAACCGTGCGATTGGAGCTCGGCGATCGTCCGTTGGACCGGATCGCTCGGCGTGAACCGGGGGATGAAGAAGACGGCGGTGATCCCGAGGAAGATCACCAGCACGTACTGGATGAATCGGGGAAGAAGATACCGCCTGACGAATCGCATCCCTTCCTCCTCAGGACTCTCCGCCCATGTCCGGATGAACAGGCCCCCGGGCAGGGCCTGATCCGCGCCCGGGGGCAGCCTTTTCCTGCGTCTAGTTGCCCGTCGGCTCCAGGAACGGAGTCATGTACTTGAACGTTCCCCAGTGAGCGTACGGTCCGATGTAGGAGTTCTCCGCTCCGGGCCAGTTGGTCCAGTAATACTCGTCCCAGGTGACGAAGCCGATGTACCCGAACGTCGGGGTTCCCGGCATCTCCGTGAACGCGATCTTCAGTCCCTCGATACCGAGGGCGATCGTCGCTGCCGTGTCGGCCGGATCGGTCGCTCGCAGGTCGGCGAGGACCTCGTCCATCTCGGGGCTCGACCATCGGGAGTGATTCCCGTTCGTCAGTTCCCCGATCGGTCGGACGTAGGTGGAGTTCCACGCGTTGAGCGTTCGATAGAGGTCCGGACCGGCGCCCCACGGCTCCTGGGCCGGCCAGTTTCCGGCGATGTCGAAGTCGCCGTTCTGCGTCAGGGTCGCGGCGGCGTCCGTCGGGACGTGCACCGCGTCGATCCCGAACTGCTTCCACTGCTGAACGGCAGCCGAAGCGTTCTTGAACTCGAGATGTGACGTGTCCGACCGGCTGACGACTTCGATTCGCCAAGGCGTGCCGTCCGGCAGCAACCAGTTGCCTTCGGCGTCCTGCGAGAAGCCGTTCTTCTCAAGCAGCTTCGCCGCCGCCTCGGGCGCGTACTTGAACCAGCCGAGGCCGAACGCCTGCTCCTGCGCTGCCGGATCGTCAGAGACGATGTACCCCCTGCTCCGCGCGTACGCGACCACGCCCGCGGGCGCGTCGGGATCGTACGGCTGGAACGTCTCGCCGTTGCCGAGATCGAGCGTGAACGCCTCGAGCCAGTCCTCCATCGGCTTGATGAAGTTCGCGGGATAGGAGCCGAGCGAGGGGATGTGCACCGGGCTCAGCGTTCCCATCCCATCGACCGCCTGGCCGGCGTACTCGACGATGTCGATCGCCAGCGTCAGCGCCCAGCGGACGTCGGGGTTGTCGTACGGCGCCTTCGCCGTGTTGAAGATGAACCCGGTGATCGCCGGGTCGTTGTTGACGACCCAAGGGAAGCTGAGCTGGTACGCCCGGACCGTGTCGCCCTGCGCCAGCGCGGCCTTCAATCCCTCCGCAGAGAGATCGACCCCATCGAGTTGGTGGGTCAGCTGCGCGACGATCTTCGCGCCCTCGTTGGCGAACGCCTGGAGGACGATGTACGTCGGCTTCGGCTCGCCGTAGAGGATCCCGGTCGGGCTGTTCGCCCAGTCGTCGCGCTTCTCCCAGACCGTCCAGTAGCCGGCCGGATCGTACGAGTGCAGCTTGTACGGCCCGCAGCCGACGAACGGATCGAACTCGAACGTGACCGGGTCTTCCACGTCCTCGAAGATGTGCTTCGGCATGATCCAGGTGCAGCCCCAGCGATCGAGGAACGTGGTATGGAACCGAGAGTTCGCCGTTTTGAGATCGAAGCCGACCCTGTAGTCGCCGAGCTTGTAGACGAGTTCGACGTTCTCGGCGAAGAACGCGTGGTTGTTGAACCCCGGTGTGTCCATCAGAAGTTCGACCGTGAACACGACATCGTCCGCCGTGAACGGTGTGCCGTCCGACCACGTGACCCCTTCGCGCAGGGGAATCTCCACGTGGAAGAAGTTGCTGTCGTAGACGGGATCACCAGCGGCCAGCCCGTTGACGATCTCGCCCGTCGCGAAGTCGATCGACCAGAGCGGCTCGTTCGCCAGGTTCTGCATCCCGCGATCTCGCCACTTCCAGCCGACCCACTCGTTGAAGTTGCCCGGCGTTCCGACCCGGCCGGTGAGGATGCTCATGATCAGCGTCTCGCTGCGCGGAAGGTCCGCGAGCTGCGAGACACCGACCAACGGGAGGGACAACGCCACGGCAACCGCTAGCGCCAAGCACCAGTGCTTACGCCACATTCAGTCCACCTCCAGCTTGCTTATCGGTTATTCTCAAGACCCGAGGAGCTGGTCGCGGTTCGGTCCAACACTCGTGCGCGTGCGTCCCACGTTTGCGGGACACGGTAAGTCACGATGCGGATCGGCGTTGCCGCGGCCAGTTCTTCTTCCTCAGTCTATGCATCATCCTTCGTCTTTGTCCTCGTTCTTTCCTTGTTGCCCGGTCTCGTTTCACCGCGTCCTGCGCTCCGATCACCTCCTCGCGATCCAGATGGAGAGGTACACCTCGTTTTCCGTCGATCGATCGCTCCCTGAGGCACCCGTGCCGACGACTCGCGCACCCGCAACGTGCACTCAAGGCAGACCTGCTCCGGGGGATTGGGGTTTCCCTCGATCCGCCGAACGAGCATGTCCGCCGCCTGATAGCCCATCTCGAACGGCTGCTGCGCCACCGACGTGATCCCCGGGTAGAAGGACGACGCCCACGGAGGATCGTCGAAGCCCACGAGCGAGACGTCCTCCGGATAGCGCAGCCCCGCGGTCTTCAGATGCCTGAGAATGCCGAGCGTCATCAGGTTGTTCGAGCTGAAGATGGCCGTCACACGATCGGGCGTGCTGAGGAGCGCTTTGGTCGCCATCTCGGCGCCTTCGATCTCGAGGCCGGCCTGGCGCACGTCCCCATCACGGACCTCGATCCCGGCGTCGGCGAGGCCTCGCCTCCAGCCGCGGATCCGATCATCGAAGCTGCGAATCCCCGAGATCTCGACGATCGCTCCGATCCGACGGTGGCCGAGCTCTACGAGGTGGCTCGCCGCTTCGTAGCCTCCACGCTCGTTGTCCGAGAAGACCTGATCGACCGGAAGCGCAACGGGCCGATCGACCACCACCAGGGGGGTCTCCTGACTGACGAGCGGCTCGAGGGTGCGAACCCCCTCCAGCGTCGGCGCGACGACGAACCCGTCGACGCGCTGCTCGACCATCATCGCGAGGTTCCGCTCCTCGACCGACGGGTCCTCGCCCGTGTTGCACAGCATCACGTCGTATCCGCTCTCGAGGACCCGATCCTCCACCCCGCGAACGATCTCGGAGAAGAACATGTTCCCGACGTCCGAGATGACGACGGCGATGGTCTCGCTGCGGCCGCGGCGGAGGCTTCGCGCGCGGCGGTCGGGCTGGTAGTTCAACGCGGCGATCGCGTCGCGCACACGCGCGTCCAGTTCCTCGCTGACGAAGCGGGTGCCGTTGATGACGTGGGAGACTGTGGTAAGGGAGACTCCGGCGTGTTCCGCAACATCGCGCATCGTCGCCATCCGGGGAGCCTCCCGTCCTCAGGTGGGCCGTGCAAACCTTTGCGCAAACTATTGCGCAATCGTTTGCTTATACCACGGATCGGCCCGCATGTCAACCGCCAGGCGGGGATCGAATGCGGAAAACCCTTTGCAGGTCTTGCAATTGGCAGCCCTCGCGCCCGAGTACGCCACGCGGTCGGGTCGGAGGTCGAAAGGCGGCCGTCCCTGAGGGCGGAACCCGCTCGTGCGCGCACTCACACCGCAGAGATATAATCCCGCCATCTCAGCAACGGGGGGGAGGCTCCCATGACCTACAGAATCGCGCTGCTCCCCGGCGACGGCGTCGGAGGCGACGTCCTGGAGGCGGCCAAGGGCGTGCTCGACGCGATCGGCTTCGACGGCGAGTACGAGTACGGTGACATCGGGTGGGAGTTCTGGAGAACGGAAGGGAACCCGCTTCCCGACCGGACGATCGACCTGCTCAAGCGGACCGATTGCTGCCTGTTCGGGGCGATCACGTCGAAGCCGAAGGACGAGGCGGCGGCCGAACTCGCTCCGGAGCTGCGGGGCAAGGGGCTCATCTACTCGAGCCCGATCGTCGGGCTCCGACAGCTCTTCGGACTCCACACGAACCTCCGTCCGTGCAAGGCGTATCCAGGGAACCCGCTCAACCTCCGCGACGACATCGACCTGGTCGTCTTCCGCGAGAACACCGAGGGGCTGTACTGCGGCGTCGAGTGGCACCCCGTGCCGGAGAACGTCCGCGCCGCCTTCGACGCGCACGCGAAGATGAAGCGCTTCGAGCCGGTCGCCAATGACGACCTGGCGATCTCGACCCGGATCTTCACCCGCGAGGGCTGCCGTGCGATCCTTCGCGACGCGTTCGAGTACGCGAAGAAGCACGGGTACCCGACGGTGACCGTCGTCGAGAAGCCGAACGTCATCCGCGAGACCTCCGGCTTGATGATCCGCGAGGCCCGCGCGATGGCGAAGGAGTACCCCGGCATCGAGCTGCGGGAGACGAACATCGACGCGATGTGCATGTGGCTCGTCAAGAACCCGCAGGACTACGGCGTCCTTGTCAGCTCGAACATGTTCGGCGACATCCTTTCCGATCTGGCGGCGCAGATCGTCGGGGGGCTCGGCTTCGCCTGCGCCGGGAACCTCGGCGACGACTACGCCGTCTTCGAGCCGACGCACGGCTCGGCGCCGAAGTACGTCGGGCAGAACAAGGTCAACCCGATCGCGACGATCCGCTCGGCGAAGATGATGCTCGACTACCTCGGCGAGCCGGAGATGGCGGGCAAGGTCGAAACGGCCGTGGCGAACACGATCCGCGAGGGGCGGCTTCGGACCTACGACATGGGCGGGACGACGACGACGACCGAGATGGCCGAGGCGATCGCGAACGCCGCCGAGGAGGCGTGAGATGACGAACGGAGACTCGATCAGCCGGGGGATGGCGCGGTTCGCCCTTTCACTCGACTACGATCAGATCCCGGAGTCGGCGAGGAAGGAGGCGAAGCGGTTCCTGCTCGACTCGGTCGGCTGCGCGCTCGCCGCGCTCGACCACGAGGACATGCAGCAGGCGTACGGGTTCGTCCGCGGCCTCGGCGGCACGGAGCAGGCGTCGATCCTCGGCCACGGGACGAAGACGAACATGGGAAACGCCGCGCTGATGAACGCCCTTCTCATCCGGGCGATGGACTACAACGACATCTACTGGAAGCAGGACCCGTCCCACCCTTCGGACGTCATCCCGGCGGCCCTTGCACCGGCCGAGTACAGCGGCCGCAGCGGGAAGGACCTCCTCGTCGGGATTCTGGTCTGCTACGAGCTCGAGATGCGGCTCTGTCTCGCCGCCGATCCCGGCGTCCGCGAGGTCGGCTGGCACCACGCCTCGCTGACCCAGTTCGTCTCCCCGCTCGTCGCCGGCCGGATGCTCGGCCTGAACGAGGACCAGGCCGTCGCCGCGTGCGGGATCTCCGGCTCGAGCCACTTCACCCTCGGCGGGGTCGTCGCCGGCCACCTGACGAACATGAAGAACACCGCCGATCCGATGGCGACCGAGGCCGGCGTCCGCGCCGCGATGCTGGCGTCGACCGGGTACACCGGTCCGGTCGAGCTGTTCGAGGGGAAGGAGGGTGTCTTCGAGGTCGTCCGCAACGTCGCGTGGGACTCGGCGAAGATGCTCGACGGGCTCGGATCCGAGTTCCTGATCACCGACTGCGGCTACAAGGCGTTCCCGACCGAGGCGCTGACCCATCAGCCGATCACGGCGGCCCTCGAAGTAATGAGCGCGCATGACATCGACCCGCACGACGTCGCCGAGGTCCTGGTCAAGACGACGACGCGCGGGGCCGACATCCTGTCCGACCCGTCGAAGTACGAGCCGCGGACGAAGGAGACGGCCGATCACTCCCTCCCGTACTGCATCGCCGTCGCCGTGACCAAGGGGAACGTTCTCCCGTCCGACTTCGAGGAGGCGGCGCTGGCCGATCCGTTCGTCCGGGAGACGCTGCCGAAGATCAAGGTCGTTGCAGACCCGGAGATCGACGCGATCTTCCCGGGCGTCAAGCGGGCGATCGTCACGATCACGGCCGAGGACGGGCAGAGCTACACGGTCCAAGAGGACCACGCCAAGGGCCGCGCCGAGCGGCCGCTCTCCGACGAGGAGCTCGTCGCCAAGTTCCGCGCCAACGCGTCGGGCGCGATAACCGAAAGCGCGATGGGCAGGGTCGTCGACGCGACGTTCGCGCTGGAGGAGATCGCGACCGTCGGCGACTACATGAAGCTCCTCGTGAGGGACGGATAGGGGCAACAGCCGGGCCGCGGCTTCCTCTCCGACATGACGACCGACGACAACCGCATGAGCGTCCTCCGCGAGCGCCTTCTCGCCTGGTACGACGTCGAGGCGCGCGATCTCCCGTGGCGCCGCGCCGACGACCCGTACGCGATCCTCGTTTCGGAGTTCATGCTCCAGCAGACCCGGGTCGAGACGGTCCTGTCGTACTACGGGCGGTTCCTCGATCGCTTCCCGACGATCGAGGACCTCGCGGCGGCATCGATCGACGACGTGCTGAAGGGATGGGAGGGACTCGGATACTACCGTCGCGCGCACAACCTGCATCGCGCCGCCCGGATCGTGGAGCGAGACCGCGGCGGCCGGATCCCGACGACGGCCGAGGAGCTTCGGAGCCTTCCCGGCGTCGGCCCGTACACCGCGGCGGCGATCGCATCGATCGCGTTCGGGCTCGACGAGCCGGTCCTCGACGGGAACGTCGTCCGCGTCCTCGCCCGGCTGTACCGCGTCGAGGGAGACCCCGCGAAGGCCACCACTCGAAGGAAGCTCCGACGAACGGCGGAGGGTCTTCTCCCGCGGAGCGAAGCGTCGCGCTTCAACCAGGCGCTGATGGACCTCGGCGCACGGATCTGCCTGCCCCGTTCCCCGCGCTGCCACGAGTGCCCCGTCGCGGGACAGTGTGCTGCACATCACACCGGACAGGAGGTCCTCTATCCGCAGAAGCCGGCCCGTCGAGCGGTTCCGCGCGTCGACGTCGTTGGCGGGATCGTCTGGGACGGCGAGCCGCTCGCCCCGGGGGCGAGACACCTGATCGCCAAACGGAAGGCGGACGACATGCTCGGCGGGCTGTGGGAATTCCCCGGCGGACGGGTCGAGGAGGGGGAGACGCGTGAAGAAGCGCTCGTCCGCGAGCTACGCGAGGAGCTCGCGATCGACATCGAAGTGATCGCCCCGTTCGTGCAGATCGATCACGCGTACACGCACTTCCGGATCACGCTTTACACCTATCACTGCCGGCACATCGGGGGCGATCCCCGTGCGATCGACTGCGCCGACTGGGCGTGGATCCGCCCCGACGAGCTGGACAACTACGCTTTCCCGACCGCCGATCGGCGAATCCTCGAAGCCTTGACAACTCAGAACACCTAGAAGCTCCAGCGCAGAGGCCACGGAGT
>Ga0180434_10008219_pt1 | contig 11570 bp, 12 predicted proteins | sample SS_ome_7_FD_132453 | JGI IMG/M metagenome (GOLD analysis project Ga0180434, IMG submission 132453) | Hypersaline lake sediment archaeal communities from the Salton Sea, California, USA - SS_1_D_2 metaG | ecosystem: Environmental > Aquatic > Non-marine Saline and Alkaline > Hypersaline >... | reverse complement strand
CTTCGCATTTTGTTTCGGAATTTGTTGCTTTGAGACCTGATGCTATTAGTTTTGATTGGACCTATCCTCTTCATGAGGTTCGGAAGCGCGTGCCAGGAACCATTGCCGTGCAAGGCAACCTTGATCCCGAGATTCTTTATGCTCCCCCAGCAGCGATCCAACAAGAGACAGAGAAAATGCTTCGAAGCATGGAAGGGGACCCTGGATATGTTGTAAACTTAGGACATGGGGTTCTGCCCGATATTCCTGTTGATCATGTTCGCGCATTTGTTGACACTGTCAAAAATTTCTCACCACGTAGCAGTGGGAGGCATGGAGCATAAGATTGCTTCTGGATTGCCTCCTGATGTAAACCCAAACTTTGTTCCCCGATCATAAAGAAGATTGAACTCCACATAGTGGGCGCGCAATCGATTTTGCACCGCTTTGTCTTTTTCGGTATAAGGAGTATTTTTCCGTTTTTCATAAACAGGAAGGATCGCATCTAAAAAGGTAGAGCCTACCTCTTTCCACATCCCGTAGTCTTTCTCAAAGTCTCCCGTGTTGTAATAATCAAAAAAAATTCCACCCACGCCGCGTTCTTTTTTCCAATGCTTGATAGTGTAGTAATCTGCAGCATTTTTTGAAAATTCATTGTAGAGAGTCTCTCCAAGGGCTTTTTTTGCAACTCCGTGGAAATGCTTCGTGTCTTCATTTTTATCAAAGCCCATTGGCGTCAAGTCATATCCTCCTCCAAACCACCACCTGTCACCGGTTCGAATGTAGCGGACATTCATGTGAACCGTAGGCATAAAAGGATTTTTCATGTGGGTGATTAGACTGACTCCTGTTGCAAAAAAAGGTTCTTCCTCGTCATTAAAAGGGAGCTTTGTTCCTTTGACTCCAGACCAATTAACCGCAGCCTTTTCAAAAACATCTCCGCGAATCACCGAAATTTCGCCGCCGCCGCCGCTATGATGGTCCCACTCTTTTCTTTCGAAGAGTGCCGTGGGCTCAAAATTTTCGAAACCCGCAATAATCTCATCTCGAAGCAATTTCAAATCGGCAACAATTTTTTCTTCCCTTTTGCATATTTTTTGCATCATGGCTAACCTCCTTGAGTGCATCCCTTGGATTAAAAACTGACACGGGAGTAAAGTCAAGGAATTACACAAATGCGTGATAATTACACATGAAAAAAAGCTCTTTTGAAGTTAGCCTTTTTTGTAGAAAGGAATGACCATGAGAGACTATCTATTCAAACACAATTTGCCAGTAAAGAAATTCGCTGCAGATTTAGGGATCTCAGCATCATATCTCTACCAATTGCTTAAAAAAGAAAGAAAGCCATCACTAGAACTAGCCCTTAAGATTGAGAGGTATACCCAAGGAAAAGTTTCCGTTGATGAATTGCGCAAAGATGGAGCAGAAGTTAGGAGTTCTGATAGCCTAAATGCCTTTCAGAAAGTGATTGAAAACAAGCTTAAAGAAATTGAATTTTTTTTAGAAGGTCTTGATGAAAGAGTGAGAATTCTTGAAGAGACTATTGAACTCCATTCAGTATAAAAATCTGTCGCATGTTAGTCTTACGTTATACAAAGGATACATGCTATGGAAAAAGTTGTGATTGTTGGTGGGGGAATCTCGGGTCTTGCTGCACGGTACAGGCTTTCAAGGCAGTTCCCAGAGGCAGAAATTACCCTTTATGAAAAAAGTGGACGTCTTGGGGGGTGTATTGAGTCGTCGCAAGATCCTTATTTCTTCGAAAGGGGGCCCCGAACAATTAAGGCATCGCGCAGTGGCGCGCTTCTTCAGCTTATTGAGGAGCTCGATCTTCATTCGGAAATCATTTATTCAAGCAAAAATGCGAGAAAGCGCTATCTTTGGGTCGACCAAAAACTTCGTCCCCTTTCTTCCTTTATTCCTAAGCTTATTCCAGCACTTCTTAGAGAGTGGCGCCAACCTTACCCTTGGGCTGGCGATGAATCAATTGCTTCTTTTGTAGAGCGGCGTCTCGGGAAATTTGCAGCCGAAACGTTGTTTGATCCTTTGACCCTAGGGATTTTTGCAGGAGATATCCATCACCTTTCGATTTCTGCCTGCTTCCCTGAGCTTAAAGCAATGGAGCAAGGGTATGGATCGCTGACACGTGCATTTTTTAAACGAAAAAGAGAGAAAAAAACAAAAGGACTTCTGACTCTAAAGGGAGGACTTCAAACCCTTATTGATCGACTTGTCGAACAAGGAAAAGGCGCGATTCATGTGAACACTCCACTAGAGGAACTGCCAAAAGAGAGGACAGTTCTTGCCGTTCCATCTTCAGTTGTTCCCTCCTTTTTTAAAGGAGACGCTGTCGTGGAAACTTTTTTCGAATCGGTCCCTTCTGTTCCCTTAACTGTTGTGAATATTGCTTTCAAAGAAAAAGGCCTCACTCCACAAGGATTTGGGTATCTCGTTCCCTCCAAAGAAAATGAAACAATTTTAGGAGTTGTATTCGATTCCTCAATCTTTCCAAGTCAAGGCCAAGAGGAGGAAACTCGACTGACTGTTATGCTCCGCAATGGAGGGAGAGAAGAAGCCCTTTCTGCACTCAAACGACATCTAAGGATCGAATCATTTCCTTCAGCAGTGCATGTCAAAACGTATCCTCATGCCGTTCCGCAATATGGAGTGGGTCATCTCGAAAGAGTCGACGTTTTTAAAGAGCATCTTAAAGAGCATTATCCTCATGTGACCTGTATTGGCAATTATCTTGAGGGAGTGTCATTGAATAGTTGTATCAAAGCAGGTTGATGTTAAGAATGTAAAAGATCCAGAGGAAGATCATTTTATAAACAACCATCAAGAAGAAAGGAAGTGAAAAAAAGAAAACTTTTCTCTCGAGCAGAAAGCCATAAAACATGAAAATAATCAATGTCATGAAAAGGATGGTGATTAAGATTGGGGAAGCGATTTGAATCGGGATATAATAAAAGCACACAGGCCAAAGCATATTTAATGCTAATTGAATGACCCATGCGGCAAGGGCAAAACTTCGAATGTGGGAAGGTCTTTTGATGTAGACCATGGCTCCCGCAATAGCCATAAAGATATAAAGAACAGTCCAAAGGGGGAAGAGCACATGAAGGGGGAGAGTCCAAGGCAGATCTTGCCCCGATTCATAAATTTTCAAGATTCCCTTGCGGGCAATAAAAATATGAAAAATCTCTATAGCAAAGACAGCTAGAAAGAAATTAATGTAGACTTCGATCTTTTGCTTTTTTGTATACATCCTTTCTTCCTCTTATCTCAGCTTAGAGAAAAGATCAACTCACACAACACTAGTTAGATTAAAAAACTACTATTACATACTAATAAATATATATTATAGATGTTTTACTCATCTGGAGGGATGTAATTATGACGAATAATATAGTATTTGATAGCTCATTTTCAGTGGCTAAAGAAACCTTCGAAGATCACGCCCTACACACCCTCACGAACAAATCAAGAAAACCCAATATAAGTCGTCGCTCTTCCAACCACAGAAACAGGCACCAATTGGGTTAAAAAATTCCTGGGAGGGCTTTGCCTAAAAGCTGAAGAATATAAGAGCTCATTTGCCGCGCTGGAATGGAGGGATCTTCCAGAATAGAAGAGCATTCCTTCTATACAACAGAGAGGCTGGGTTCCTCGCGGAGGCTTTGGAGAGTTTCGGCTAAAAGATTGATATCCTCTGGAGTATGCAATGCATTCACCGTGAAGCAGAGGCGCATTGCTCCTTGGGGAACAAGAGGAGGGCGGAGCATTGTGGCCAAAATGTTTGCTTTGAGAAGTGCATTTGATAGCTTGAGACATTCACTTTCTTTTGAGCAAATAAGGGGAACGATATGACTTGTTCCACTCCCGATATCCCAGTGGTTATTTGTAAGGAGCTCTCTAAGAGTATGGCCGAGCATGTCTACCTTTTGCCTTTCTACGTGCATGTCTGGAATTAAGTCTAGGGAGCCGCTTATTGCCCCAAGTCCTGCAGGAGGGAGCATCGTTATTTCAAGAAGCTCAGGATTGAATGCTAAAAGGTAGCTTCGAAAAAGTTGGTTGGTTGCAAGATACGCGCCAAACGTTCCTGATTGCTTTCCAAAACTTCCAAATACCACATCGACTCCTTTTCGATGAGATGCAAGACCCATTCCGTATTTTCCCATAACACCCACGCTGTGGGAGTCATCGACATAAGTAAGTGCACCGTATTGATCCGCCACCTCCACGACTTTTTTCAGGTCGGCAGTCATGCCATTGATTCCAAATAACGATTCAGTCACAACCCATTTGTGGCTTGTGCTATTTGTTTTTTCAAGTAAAGCTCGCAGCTGCTCTAGATTATTATGCTCATAGCGGAAGACTTGAGCACCCGAGCTAATTGCCGCTTGAATCAATCCATGATGACAGTACCGGTCGATAAAAATCATGCAGCGGTTGTTCATAAGAGTCGATAGGATTTGCTGATGAGCATTATATGCCGATGGGAACAGAAGAGAGGTTTCCTTTCCAACCAGGTCAGCAAGTTTTTCCTCCACAGCGCGGTGACACTCCAAATGCTTCGTCACAAGGCGGTTCGGCGTCGTGCCTGCTCCCCACTCCAAAACATACTTAATCGTATTTTTCTTTACATAAGGGTGCCGAGAAAGGCCTAAGATGTCGCTTGAGGTGAAGTTCAGACGACTATTGTCGCTCTTTTCCTCCAACGCAGCTACGCATCTAAGTTGCCTGTACTCTTTTTGTTCTCGCTTTTTTTCAAGCGAAGTCTGATAAAATTCGTACTTGCTCACCCTAACAGAGTACGCCTCCCGAAAAATAATTTCAAACCCAATCTATAGAAGCATCTTCAAAAAGCTGTTTCTTCGGATTCAATCTGAGTTTTTTTTGCTTTCGGCACGTCTTCTAAAGAGCGCAAAGCAAAAGCGTTTTTTGGCGCAATGGCAAGAGAATCTGTAAGCTTTTTCTGAGTCTTGTTAAGTTTCGCTAATAAGCGCAGTGTTGAGGTGTGTTCGGGTTTGATGGCAAGGGATTTTTCAAAGCTGTTCCGAGCTTGGCAAAGTACAAAGAGACGAGAAAATCCAGAGAGAAAGTGTGCTTCCAGCAAGAATCCTCGACCTATTGAGCGTAATATTAAGGCATTATTTGGTTCAATAGTAAGAGCTTTTTCAAGTATAGATTGGGCTTGTTTAATTTTTTTTGAGTAATCATAACGAGGAAAAAAATAGACTTCTAACATAACTATTTTACCCAATGAATGCAATATTGAAGCATTATTTGGCTCAATATTAAAAGCTCTTATCAGTATAGATTGAGCTTCATTGAGTTTAGTTAAGCGAGCTGAGCCTGAAAGAAGGAATGATTCAAAAAGAAGAGTTTTCCCTGAAAAAACTAACACACTTAGCTTCTCTATAGATCCACTTTGATCAAGTTGTGTGCAGTGTGATCCGTTTAGCTTAGGCACATTGCTAAGGGGAGCAATGCTTGAACTGACAACTGACATGATTATTCCCTCCATCATGTAAATAAATTTTGGGGAAATTCTACTAAGAAATGGAATTGATTTAAACGAATAAAATAGAAGAATAATTATTTATTATGGAGTGATGACGATGGGATGCGTGTCTGGGCGCACGTGATCGCCGAAGCCATAGCCGAGCTTTTTTAGAGCATGGGTATGAGGATCGGTAGGAGTGAGGGCGTAGAGAGCATTTTCCACTGAGTAGATAAAAAAGAGTTGAGTGAGGTGAGAGGTTGTGGTGAGATAGTCGAATGAGATGGGAAGCCTTGTAGAGAAGAAGGTGGCGCTTCCAGGTTTTTTAGGTTGAGGATCGTCGAGCTCTTCGGATGAGGAGAGGTGGAGAATGACCCCGCATGATACTCTTTGAACTGAGCAGAGGGTTTCAAGAGGCATCGGTTCGTTGAAAACTTTTTCCTCTGAGAGGTTCCCGGAAAGGATTTGGCTTGATGCTAAACGGAGGGTGCGCTCTTTTGTAAGCTGCGAGACGATTTCGGCAAGGCGAAGGCTTAGCGCGGCTTTTGTAATGCGGGGGTCGTCTTGCCAGCAGTGACTCCCTGCTAGGTAAACCTTTTTAGGGTCGCGGATTTTTCCCATCCGTTTTGTGAGAACTTCTTCAACAGCCTCTTCGAGCGAAAGCACGTCTTCAAGAGTCAGAAGATCTTCAAACTCGATGTAATGATTCCGATAGAAGAAATCAAGATGATCTTTAGTGAGCGCAAACCGCATGTTTACCTTTTACAATATATTTGGTAGGATCATTATAATGATTTTAGAGCCAGAAGTCCAATGAATACGTATGATCATTTGAGGAAAGGCGTTCCTCTTATTGAAGCGCAAATTAACTATACATTTAAAGAAAAATCGTTGATCGAGCTTGCCTTTATTCACCGCTCATTTACCAATGAGAATCGCGATGTTGTCGAGGGGCATAATGAGCGATTAGAATTTTTAGGTGACGCCATTCTTGGACTGATCGTCAGTGATTTTCTCTACAACCATCTTCCTGATCGCCCTGAAGGAGAGCTTTCATATCTCCGCTCTCGTTTGGTTGAAGCTCCAGCCTGCACGTTGTATCTTCAAAAAATTGATTTAGAGAAGTTTCTCATGGTTGGAAAAGGGGAGGCTATGAATGAAGGAAAGGGACGTGGGACGATTCTTGCGGATCTTTTTGAAGCAATCATTGGAGCACTTTATCTTGACGGAGGAGTTAAAGCAGCCCGCACATTTTTCTTTGATCAGTTCAGGGAGGATGTTCTCTCAATCATTGAAAAGCCTCATCGAAACTGGAAGGCTGAGCTTCAGGATTATTGCCAAAAAAACCACCAAAAACCCCCAGATTATGAAGTGCTCAAAGAGGAGGGGCCTGACCATCTCAAGACCTTTTTTATTAAAGTGCATCTCGACAATAGAGAGCTTGGTCAGGGGAAAGGGTCTTCTAAAAAAGAGGCAGAGCAAAGTGCTGCAGAAAACGCAATTGAAAACTTAGGGTTATAAATGGTCAAGCAGAAGTCGGTTTGGGTGTGCAATGAATGTGGAAACAAGCAATTCAAATGGACAGGAAGTTGCAATATTTGCAAGAGTTGGGATTCTCTTGCTGAAGAGCTTGAAGTCAGTGAAAAAGTCGGACGGTTTGAAGCAAAGGTTTCTCGGGAAACCAAGCCCGTATTAATCGAAGATGTCGATGCCGCAAATTTCAAGCGTATGCATACAGGATACCGAGAATTTGATCGTTTAATGGGAGGGGGGATTGTTTCAGGTTCCCTTAACTTGCTCGGAGGCGAGCCGGGGATTGGAAAATCTACGATGCTCCTCCAACTTTCCAAGCGCTTAGCCGATCAGGGACTGACAGTCTTATATATTTGCGGAGAAGAGTCGGCAGAACAAACCTCTCTTCGAGCCAAAAGGCTCGGCATTAAGAGTGATAAAATCTATCTCTATAGCGAAACGAGTTTTTCTCAAATTCGTGCACAAGTCGAAAAGATTCATCCTGATGTCTTGATTGTCGATTCCGTTCAGATTGTTTATAAAAGTGAGCTTTCCTCTGCCCCTGGTTCTGTAACGCAAGTGCGCGAGATTGCCATGGAATGTATGCATCTTGCCAAAGGGAGTGGAATCACAACGTTTCTTATAGGTCATGTGACGAAAAGTGGCGATATTGCGGGGCCACGCGTGCTTGAGCATATTGTCGATACCGTCCTCGAGTTTGAAGGGGATCGTCAACATGGATATCGTCTGATGCGCTCGGTTAAAAATCGTTTTGGACCGACAGATGATGTGGCTCTTTTTCAGATGAATGAAAAGGGATTGGTTGAAATTCTCAACCCCTCATTGACTTTTTTAGAAGAGAGAATGACCGGCGCTCCGGGGTCTGTCATCATTCCAACGATTGAAGGAACCCGCTCTTTGTTAATTGAGGTGCAGGCTCTTGTTGCCCCCAGCTCTTTTGCAACCTCCACTCGGCGCTCCACAGGTCTTGATCCCAAACGGTTGACCCTTCTTCTCGCCGTTCTTGAGAAACGGATGGGGTATCAACTTCATGCTCTCGATGTTTTTGTTTCCATTGCTGGGGGGATGAAAATTACCGAGCCGGCGATCGACCTTGGTACGATTCTTGCCATCGCCTCTTGTTATTGCAACAAGCCTATTCCCTCAGACACAATTGTGATGGGAGAAGTGGGGCTTGGTGGCGAAGTGCGAAGTATTCCTCGCATTGAAAGTCGTATTAAAGAAGCCATTAACATGGGATTCAAGCGGTGTATTCTCAGCACTAAAAATCTCAAAGGTCTTAACAAGAAACTTTCAGAAAAAATTGTACTCCAAGGCGTCACGCGCGTTGAAGAAGCGATCAAGACATTGCTGGGATAATCGCAAGACCTATGCAATTAGTGACATTCCTGACAGGCTCTTAATAAATTACTCTTGTGGTGTGAAAGAAAAAAGTTTATGCTCGGGGCTTTGGGAGTCTTTTGGAGGAGTGTTTATTGATGAAAATAAAGGTGGGAGCACGGGGATCGAAGCTTTCGCAGCGGCAGGTGGAAGAGATTATGGGAGAACTCGGGGTCGAGTATGAGTGCAGGTGGGAAGAAACTGTGGGGGATCGAGACCTTGTTTCATCGCTAGGTCCGATGGATAAGACGGATTTTTTCACGAGGGAAATAGATGAAAAAATCTTAGGGGGACAATACGATGTGGGGATTCATTCAGCAAAAGATTTGCCAGACCCAATTCCAAAAGGGCTCAAGCTTGTTGCCCTGACACGGGGCATTGATTCAAGTGATAGCTTAGTCATGCGAGCCGGAGATCGGTTGGAGACTCTGAAGAGGGGAGCTGTGATTGGCTCTTCATCTTTTCGTCGCAATAAGGTCGTTAAAGGGCTGCGCCCTGATTTCCTTTGCAAAGAGTTGCGCGGGCCCGTTGACATGCGATTAGAGATGCTGGACCGAGGAGAAGTCGATGCGCTTGTTGTTGCTGAGGCGGCCCTGATCCGGTTGGGCTTAACAGGTCGAAATCGGGTGACCCTTCCTGGGAAGGGAGCACCGCTTCAAGGGAAACTTGCTGTGGTCGCGCGAGATGGGGACTTTGAAATGGAAGAGGTATTTAAAAGTTTAGACTCTCGAAAAAAGAAGAGGGTTCTTTATTTAGGAACAGAAGGGAAAAAGGGGATGGAGCACCTCCCACTTATAGAGATTATTCCACGCGATTTTCAGGGATTTGAAATACAAACAGCAATGGCCGACTTTTCTCAGTATACCCATGTGATACTCACAAGTAAAAATGGGGCGCGGATTTTTTGTGACTGCATGGAGTATTACAATGTGAAACTTCAGGGGAAAAAGGTTTTTGCTGTAGGAAAAGTGACTGCTAAAGCTCTAGAAGAGAGAGGGGTAAAGGTTGATGAGGTGGCAGTAGAAGAGACTCAGGAAGGGGTGATTCACCTCTTGGCAATGGAAGATTTGGATGATGCCTATGTTCTTCTGCCGCAATCTTCAAGAGCTCGTTCTGCACTTTCCTCTTCCTTAATGCTCAGGAGAGTGCGTCATCAAAAAGTGTCCATTTATGATACAAAGCAAAAGATTCCAAGTGTCAAACCTGATTTAGAAAGTTTTGACGAAATTATTTTTACAAGCCCGTCGACGGTTGAAGCTTTTTCAGAAACTTTTACAGCGGTGCCCAAAGGAATTAAACTGACGGCGATAGGAGCAATTACGCTCAATATTTTAAAAATTAGATTACGGGCTTAGGGATGATCAAGGTTGTGTTCTTTTGACCGGTTTGGTAACCTTTTGGCAAATGCTTAATCAAGATGGCTTGATATGAATTTTTTAAATCTTTTTACGCGTCGTCGACAGATGGTTCAAGTCGAGTCGACGAAAAAAGACGGCTTTAGTGGTTGGATCAAATGCACAAAATGCGAAGAGATGATCCATGCTAATGAGCTTCAATCGAATCACAACTGCTGTCCGAAATGCGGACATCATTACCGTCTTTCAGCAATGCAGCGTGCAGATCTTCTCGCCGATGAAGGAACTTTTGAGGAACTCTTCGGTGAAATTCATCCTAAAGACCCCTTAACATTTGTCGATTCTGAATTTTATATTCAGCGCCTAGAAAGAGCGCAGAAGAAGACGGGACGGACTGAAGCGATCCTGACTGGAACCTGTGAAATGGGGGAAAATAAAGTTGCTCTTGGGATTTTAGACTTTGGATTTATGGGTGGATCGATGGGATCCGTTGTTGGGGAAAGAATCACGCTCTTAATTGAGCATGCATTAAAAGAGCGTATTTCGGTTATTCTTGTCTCTTCATCTGGCGGAGCTCGGATGCAAGAGTCAGTTTACTCTTTGATGCAGATGGCAAAAACTTCTGCAGCACTCGCAAGACTTCACAATGCTGGAATTCCCTATATTTCTGTTTTGGCTAATCCCACAACGGGGGGAGTGACGGCATCATTTGCATCTCTTGGAGACATTATGATTGCGGAGCCAGATGCTTTGATTGGATTTGCAGGACCACGGGTTGTAGAGCAAACCATTCGCCAAAAGCTTCCCGATACAGCTCAAAAGTCTGAGTTTCTTCTAGAAAAAGGAATGATAGACTGCATTGTTAAGCGGGGTGAACTTAAAGAAAAAATCGTTTTCTTTACTGAGTTCTTAACAGGAAACCAAAAACTCCCTGAAAAGAATGGTAAGAAAGTAGAGCGAGAAAAACTTGACGATCTCATCGCTCTTTCACAAAAAGAGCGGGAAAAAAACGCGATTAAAGTTAGTAAGCCATGAAACAACATGATGTCCCCACAAAACTAGAAGAGGGGGCGGAGCTCCCCACCTACGGATCCGAAGAGGCAGCAGGGGCAGATGTCCGTGCGCTGCTCCAAGAAGAGCTTGTCATAGCTCCCGGGGAGAGTAAGCTTGTTCGTACAGGGATTCGCTTAGAAATTCCAAAGGGCTTTGAAGTTCAGGTTCGCCCTCGAAGTGGATTAGCGTTAAAGCATGGCATTACTGTCTTAAACACCCCAGGTACAATTGATTCTGATTATCGCGGCGAAGTCGGGGTGATTTTAATCAATCACGGCAGGGATCCCTTTGTAGTCACGCCAAAAATGCGAATAGCGCAACTAGTCTTTGCACCAGTTTTGCAGGCATGCTATAGAGAAGAAGACAAGCTAAGAACGACAGAAAGAGGGGAAGGCGGTTTTGGCCATACTGGAACGCATTAACCATCTCTTTAAGAAAGGAGAAGACGTGACTCTTTCAGAATTTATCCAAGAGGGAGTGATCTGCTTTTTAGAAGCAGAAAGTCGAGACAAGGCGCTAGATCAAATGGTAGAAGCTCTTGCAGATGCAGGTGAGCTCGGTGATAAAGTAGAATTTCGCGAAGCTATTTACAAAAGAGAAAAAATCGTATCGACTGGAATTGGAATGGGGGTTGCTATCCCTCATGCGAAACTCCCCACACTTAGCCGGTTCTTTTTAGCTGTGGGGCTTCAAAAAGCAAAGGAAGGGATTAAGTGGGATGCAGAAAATACACCTCCTGTCCGGTTGATCTTTTTGATTGG
>Ga0180434_10008218_pt1 | contig 11570 bp, 6 predicted proteins | sample SS_ome_7_FD_132453 | JGI IMG/M metagenome (GOLD analysis project Ga0180434, IMG submission 132453) | Hypersaline lake sediment archaeal communities from the Salton Sea, California, USA - SS_1_D_2 metaG | ecosystem: Environmental > Aquatic > Non-marine Saline and Alkaline > Hypersaline > Sediment... | reverse complement strand
CGCGGTACGTGCATGCGTGTACATACCGCTTTTCTCCAAGGATCACCTAACCGGCACCTTCATACTCGGACGGAACACGGGCGAACCGTTTGGCAAGTACGACATCGAAGTGCTGGTGCAGATAGCCGGTCAGATCGGGGTCGCGATCGACAACGCGCGGCTGTTCAAGAACCTCGTCAGGTCGTTCGAGAAAGTAAAAGAAGCGCAAGAGAAACTCGCACAGGCTCACCAGGAACTGAAGACGCTCGATACGATGAAGACGAACCTGCTCTCGAACGTATCGCACGAGTTGCGCACACCGCTCGTTTCAATCATGGGTTACACCGACATGATATACCGCGAGAAGGTGGGAACGCTCAACAAGACACAGAAAGACTATCTTGAGATATCGCTCAAGAACGTTGACAAGCTGGTCACTCTCATCGAGAACCTGCTGGACTTCTCGAGGCTTCATGGTGGCACCGAAATGTTGGTTTTCGGACTTGTCGACCTCGTCGAGCTGGCCAAGTCGAGCGTGCAGATTATCAAACCGGTTGCCGACCGGCGCAATGTAAGCGCCGAGCTCAACGTGCCCGAAGACGGCCTGGCGGTCGAGGGCGACAAGGAGAAGCTCAGTCAGGTGTTCGACAACTTGCTCTCGAACGCGGTCAAGTTCAATAACAGCGGAGGTTCGGTCATCGTAGATCTAAGAATGGACAGTTCCGATAATGTTGCGGTTTCGGTCAAAGACACGGGTATCGGGATACCGAAAGAGGCGCTGGACAAGATATTCACCCGATTCTACCAATACGATTCCTCTTCCACACGCAAGTACGGAGGGACGGGAATCGGGCTGTCGATCGCTCAGGACATCGTGCGGATGCACGGCGGACGAATCTCTGTGACCAGTGAGGAAGGCAAGGGATCCACGTTCACCTTCACGCTGCCGCTCGCTCAACGCAAGGAGCAATGGGAAGAGGAGAAACACCGACCGCTGCCCGAGATGCGCGGACTTGTCCAGCTTGTCACCAAAGACAGGAGCCTGGCCGAAAGCATTAAGGCGCAGTTCACCGGCGAAGGTATCAACGTCATGCATGTAACCAACAGGGACGAAGCAGTACGCCTCGCTGGGAAACATCTTCCTGACTGTGTGGCGGTTGACGCAGAAATCGACGGACACGGAGGGAAAACTGTTGTGGAAAGGCTGAGGCATGATGCATACACCAACAGGATACCCATCGTGCTCATAACCGAAGACGGACACGAGACAGAGTGCCCGGACGCGTGGATCGCAGCCCGGATCTCGAAATCGTATCGGAAAGGGCGGCTTCTCAGCACGGTAAACTACGTGATCGGGCTGTCGGGACGTGAACCGAAACCTCGGGGCGACAAGATACTCGTGGTCGACGATGATCCGGACGTGACGGAGTTTCTGAGCCAGGTGCTCGGACACGAGGGATACGAAGTAGTCTGTGCGGGTTCAGGCCCGGAAGCCCTTGAAAAGTTACACGACGGAGGTATAGGGCTCGTCCTTGTTGACATTGCCATGCCGCTCATGGATGGATGGACGGTGTGCCGAAAGATACGCAGCGATCCGGAGTACGCTAACGTGCACATCTGCGTGATAACCGCAAAGCCGGAAGCAAGCATCGCCAAGAGAATCACCTCCAGCGGCGCTGACGGTTACATCATGAAGCCGTTCCGCACAGAGGACATCATAACCAAAGCACGCGACGTTGTCCGCCCCACGCAGAAATTGCCCACGTAGAGAGCGTATTGACCTCTCCAGTATCATCTGCCCGCCCACACCGGCGAGCCTGAGACCACACTGTGTCGGCCGGTCAGTTCGGCGTATTTCGCACCTTGCCAGCGTCAACCGCCACAGTTTGCGGGCCTCGATTGGCAGATGCAGCGACACAGATTCCGCACTGGTCGCGGTCGCATCAACCGGAGGTGGGCAGATCGGCTGTCGCCGAGCGTCCGAAAGACCGCGGCGAGGTTTGCAATAGAGCCGCTTCGCATGCTATAAGATACGGCAGAGGCGCGGGTTCGCATGGCGGGAAACAAATATGAAACATCGACGGGGAGGTCCAGTGTGGCTGACCGCAAACCAGCGGTGATCGGGGGCGAACCGGCGTTTCCAATGCCCCTGCCGATGCTCAGGCCGCACCTGCCACCATACGCGCATGTCGCCGACGATTTTTCCCGCATCCTGGCCAGTGGTCTCATTACCAACGGGCGCTACGTCGGTGAGCTTGAAGAGCGTGTGCGCGACCACATCAAGATAGACCATTGTGTAGCGGTATCGTCGTGTACAGGCGGTATGATGCTTCTCTTCAAGGCGGCGCAGCTGACCGGAGAGGTCGTCGTGGCGAGTTTTACGTTCACGGCGACTGTGGGTGCCTTGCTGTGGGCAGGCCTGGAACCGGTGTTCGCGGACTGCCGCCCTGACACGTTCAACGTGGACCCTGAGGACGTTGAGAGGAAGATCTCCACGAAGACGAGCGCAATACTCGCAACACATGTGTTCGGCAATCCAGCCGACGTGGACGCCCTCGAAGAGATAGCCGCTTCTCACGGGATCAAGCTGTTCTTCGACGCAGCACACGGATTCGGATCGCTCCGTAATGGAAGACCCGTTGGCTCATTCGGCGACGGCGAGATATTCAGCCTGAGTCCCACAAAGCTCCTTATCGCGGTTGAGGGAGGGATCGTCGTCACCAAACATCCCGAACTTGCCACCCGAGTCCAGTGGGGCCGGAATTACGGGAATCCGGGCGATTACGACTGCCGATTGCTCGGATTGAGCGCTCGTATGTCCGAACTGCACGCAGCGCTCGCTCTTGTAGGGTTGGAGGGAGTGAGCGACCGCGTGGCCCGCCGCAACCTTCTGGCTGCGCGTTATCGTGAGGAGCTTGGTCAACTGCCAGGTATCAGTTTTCAAACTATAAGATCCACTGACCGGACCAGTTACAAGGATTTTACCGTAGTGATCGACGAAGAGGCGTTTGGTCTATCGCGCGACCGTCTGGCCATGGCGCTTGAGGCCGAGAACGTGGCTACGAGAAAGTACTTCTTCCCGCCCGTGCACGAGCAGCAGTTTGTCAGATCCTCCCCTCACCGGGCGGAGGGACTGGGGGTAACCGAACGCCTCTCACGCCGCGTTCTGAGCCTCCCGATGTATTCTTTGCTGTCGGAACAGGAGATCGAGAAAATATGCGAGGCAATAGGGCGGATCCACCATCACGCAGCGGCGGTCCGGTCGGCAAACGCGCCCTAGGTGCGCAATCCGCTGCTCTGTTCAACTTCGCGCGACGACACCGGGCTACAATTGCCCGGCTCGTGGCGGACGTGGTGATGGTGAATGTTGCCCTTATCGCGGCGCTCGCATTGCGCTTTCTGCACGTTTTCTTTTCGAGCCTCGAACCCGAACGCCTGCGCGAGGTTCTCACCTGGTACAACCATGCTTACCTTGTGAACGCTGTTCCCTTCAGCGTGGCGGTGGTCCTGGTCTTCTATCTGAACGGCGTCTACACCCGGACTCTGGGTTACGCGGGGAAATTCAAGGCTGTGGTGATCCTGCGAGCAACAACCATTCTGTACCTTGTCGGCGGTTCGTTCCACTACTTCGTCTGGCAAGGCGAGATCCCGAACACCTTCCCGCGAGGTGTCCTCCTCATGGGCTGGTTGTTTACATTCGTAATGGCCGCAGGAACGCGCGTGGCAAAGGACCTGGTTGTAGCGCATGTGCGTTCCGCGACCGCCAAGACGCCGAAGGTCTCCCCTGAAGCACCACAGCGTGTTCTCGTTATTGGTGGCTGTGGCTATACCGGCAGTATCGTGTGCCGCAGACTACTCGGTGAAGGATATCGTGTGCGCGTTCTAGACAACCTCATGTTCGGCCTGAAACCCGTCGAAGAACTCATGGAGGACGAACATTTCGATTTGGAGCGGGGCGACTTCCGGGAGGTGGAAAGTGTGGTTCGCTCGATGCGCGGTGCGAACAGCGTCATACACCTGGGAGCGATCGTCGGGGATCCGGCGTGCGCGATTGATTCTCAATTCACCGTGGACGTCAACTACGCAGCAGCCCGTATGGTTGCCGAGGTAGCCAAAGGGTACGGTGTCGAACGCTTCCTGTTTGCTTCGACCTGCAGCGTGTACGGGGCCAGCAACGACATCCTGGACGAGCATTCTGTTCTCAATCCCTTGTCGCTCTACTCTCAGACGAAGCTCGACGCGGAACAGGCGCTGCTCCAGGCTGCCGGGAGCGACTTCAATCCCGTCATTCTCCGGCTGGCGACCGTGTTCGGTCTTTCTCCCCGACCGCGTTTCGACCTGGTGGTGAACCTTCTCACTGCGCAGGCCTACACGGCGGGCAGCATAACCATCTATAACGGTGAGCAGTGGCGGCCGTTCATCCACGTACGCGACGTTGCCGAAGCGATGGTATGTATCCTGCGCGCGCCCATGAACCTCGTGCGAGCCCAGGTGTACAACGTGGGAGCCAACCACTTGAATTATCGCATCTCCGATTTGGGTATGAGGATCGGCGAGATAGTGCCTGAAACCACCGTGCATTTCGAGGCTAATAACAACGATGCGCGCAACTATCGCGTCAGTTTCGACAAGATCCAACGCGAGCTGGGGTTCAGCGCGACGCACGACCTCGACTATGGCATCCGGGAAATTGTGGACGCGCTCGAGCGAGGCGAGATCGACGATTACAGGGATGATAAGTACAGCAATGTCGCATACACACGGCGCATCCTTGAAGCAGAACGCCGCCGCGCCGAACAGCAAACATGATCTCGGGCCAACTGGAGACGCGTCCCAGACTTGTCGTGCCATGGGGACGCTCCAGTACCGGAAAACGGCTGCCGCCTGCGGTAAGTGCCGCGTCGTGACCTCCGCCTTCATTCATTCTCAGGAACGGGATGAGGGCTGTTGAGAAAGGAGTACGCGTAACGTGCGCCAGTCGTCCGCCGACAGATGGCCTGACCTGAATCGCCGGTTCCACGACATTCTGACCTGGTCGTTCGCCTTCATCCTATGTATCGTTCCCCTCACAATAAGTGTGCGAGGTGTGACCGGTGCCGGACTCATCAAGACCGTCGTCGCCCAGAGCCTGATCCTGATCGTCCTGGCGGCGTGGCTCATCAAAATTGGCGTCTTGAATACCAGACCGCGCACTCTTCCTGGATTACACGTGCCCATCGCGATTTTCATATGCCTGAACGCTTTGTCGCTGCTTCGCACGTCGGACCTCGGCTCGGGTCTTCTCAAGTTCTCACAACTGCTCCTGTTCGCATCGGTGACTATTGTCTGCACGGACATCTTCGGACGGCGCGAGGACGTGCTCAAGGTTTTTGGTACAACCGTCTTTGCAGGGTTCCTGGTGTCGGCATACGGTATTGCGCAACATTACGGTATGGATTTCATTCACTGGGAAATGATGCGGCTTGACATTCGGAAAGCCCCGGCGACGTTCGGGAACCCCAACTTTGCGGCGGAGTTTCTGGTGGCAGCACTGCCGCTTTCGGCAGCCCTGTTTCTTGTACTGCCGGGTTTTTGGCGGCGAGCAGCTATAGCGGTCTGTACGTGTATGATGCTCCTTCACCTGTCGTTCACGCATGCACGCGCGGGGGTTGTGGGGCTGGCCGCCGCCGCTGTGGTCATGGTTCTGCTGCTCGTACCGAATAAGGTATCACAACGAAAAGCCCGAAAGACAGCGCGAATACGGTGGCTTATTGCGATAGTTGTCGTTGCGGCGCTATTGCTGGGCTGTATCGCGCTCGCAACGTCCCGATATCCTCACGAGATGTTGAGGGTCTTGGACGAGAACACCGTCGCACGCCTTCTCACGTGGCGGAGCACCCTCGCTATGATTCGGCACAACCCGGCCGGAGGTGTGGGGCTGGGAGATTTCTATGCGACAATGCCACAGTACTGGAGCCCTTCCGACCAAAGAGCGTTCGTCGAGGAGAATACGGTCACGAGAAGCGCCCATAACGACTACCTCGAAATAGGTGCCGAAACGGGCATCCCGGGGTTAGCCGTGTTTCTCCTTATCCTGATTGCTACCGGCGTCCTGATCGGTCAACGCGTCACGAGGGAACGCTCCTTCAGATCGAAAGCGGTCCTCGCAGCGATCGGCGCCGGCCTGGCGGGCATATCGGTTCAGGCGGCATTCACGTTCAGCCTCCAAAATGCCTCGTCAGCGCTGCTCTTCTGGACGCTGCTCGGGCTGGCCGGAGGTATGATCCGCTCCGGGACGCAAGGCTCTGCCGAGCCGGTTACAGTTCCGCAGACTGGATTGCACCGCCCTACGCGGACTCTGCTGTACGTCTTCGCGGTCGCATTGGTCTCCTGTGTGCCGGCACGGTTTCGAGCGATAGGGGCGGATTACCGCCTTCGCGCAGCCGAAACGTTGCTGGAGGAAGAGAAGTTCGACGAGGCGGTCGCCGAACTCGATCGGGCTTTCATGCTCGACCCGTTCAATTTCGAGACGTTGTTCAAGAAAGGTGGGGCTATGACCACCCTCGGAGAAAACCGGCAGGCGGAGCTGGCGTACCGCAGGTGCCTCGAATTTCGTCCTCACGACGTTCTGACTCTCACCAACTTGGGCCTGCTGCTGCTCAACGAAACACGCGTTGAAAAGGCGCTACCTCTATTTAAGCGCGCGTGCGCCATTGCACCGAACGACCCGGTCGCGCGTCGAGGGCTTGCATCCTGTTACGCAGCGCTGGGAAACCAGGCTCTCGCTACGTCCGAGCTGCGCACGGCGATGCACTATCATCCCGAAGATGCTCAGATTGTTCTAGAACTCGCCAGATGTTACCGACGTGCAGGACGGGTTGAGGACGCTATCGTTCGATACGAAAGAGCGCTGTCGCTGGGTACAGACAGCGTGGCTGCGCTCATCGAACTAGGAACCCTATATCTCGCGAGCGGAAACCACGCTGCAGCAACTAAACTGCTCGAGCGCGCACTATTGGTAAACCCTGCCGCTACCGAAGGTCGCGTCGCGCTCGCCCAGGCCTACCTGCAAGGCGGACGCCTTCTTGAGTCAGCCCTGGAGTGCGGGAACTATATCGTGCGTGGAGGCGCTGACAGCGAACGGGCGCGATCGCTCGCTCTGCAAATCGGAGCGCAACTCAGCACCGCTCGATGGCGCGATGAACAAGCGCGTGCCGAGCTCGTCCGATTCGTGCTCGCACGCATTTTTCTCGCGTTTGGGGAACCGGAACGCGCGCGGCAGCAACTAATGCAGATTGCCGATCATAACGAAAGCCTTCTGTTCCAGCAAAGAGTCATACAGACATTAGCCCAGTTCGAAGAGCACGCTGTGGAAACCCGATCGGGGCAATCCGATGATACATAGTGCCGAGACTGAGATCCGTTCTGGTACCGCCCTCCCGTTTCGAAAACATCTGGTGACCGCTCTCCAGATCCTGCTCGTGCTGCTTCTCCTCTGCACACCGCTCGTCGTGTGGGAGCTGACCGGTATCCCGAAACACGCAATCAAACAGGCGTTTGCAGAGCTGCTCACCGCTCTCCTGTTGATAGTCTGGATACTGAAAATGAATGAGACCGGTCAATGGAGGGTTCGCGTCAGCGCGCTCACCGTCGCAATAGGCCTCTTTTTGATTACTCAAGCACTGTCTATGAGCACCGCCGCCAACCGCGGTCTTTCTCTCCACTCAATGCGGCTTGTAGCGTTTCCGGCATTGCTCTACTTGGTGGCGCGGAACACTATGAAGGGCGAAGAGGCCGTCCGGCGCTGCCTCATTGCGATGGCCGTATCCGCGTTCGTCGTCAGCGCTTACGGACTTCTACAAAGCGCCGGTAACGATTTCATGGGATGGTGTACGGACGGTGTACCATGCGTGCTGGCACCGTCCTCATTCGCATCCGCCGCTGCTGCGGCGGATTTCCTCGTGATCGCGCTCCCGGTGGTTGCGGCACTTATCTTTTACGCACGGTCACGTGTCGGGAAACTGATTGCGACAGCCGCTGCTCTACTCATTCTGCTTCATTTGCGGCTGACGGCGCGTGCGGAAGCGTTCGTTGCGCTTGAACTGGGCATCATAGGGACGTTCCTCGTCGTGTGGCTGGCACGTCGGGCTTCGGTGACGAAGAATGCTTCCGGTACGCGACGGTTCGCCAGCCGGCGTCTTATCGCCGCAGCACTCACCCTTCTCGCCGTGGTGGGCGTCGCTCACGCCCTTACGCTCCTTAGAAGCCGTTCGGCAACGCTCAGCGAAGCGCAGACGACGCTGATCAACGAGCAAGTGCTGCGAAAAGCCGCGTGCGAGTGCGCCGCGCGCATGGCTATTGCGTATCCCACGCTCGGAACGGGGAGCGGCTCCTATGGGATTGAGAGCCCGCCGTTCTGGAACGAAGTACAGCAACGATGGTTCGCGCATTCCCCCGAAACTGAAGCCACCGTTGAAAACGAGTATTTGCGCACCGCTGCTGAATCGGGAGCACCGGGACTGGCAGCATTGGTTCTCATCATCTCCTTATCCTGGGCATACTTTTTTGCTGGATGCCGGCGTGCAACCGCCGGTCGCACCGTGTACCTGGCAATGGGCGTTGGTGGCAGCCTCATCGCGGGTGCCGTGAACGCCTTTTTCAGCGAGAGCTTCCATGAACCAGCGGTCCTGTTCGCCTACTTCTTCCTGCTGGCTGCGATCGAGGTGACCGCACGCGGCGACAATGACCAACAAACCGGGTCGGTCGACACCAGCGGTATTAGGAAGCGACCCGTCGTCTACTACCTCGTGTGGGCCGCCGTGATACTGGTCACACCGCTGGCCGTGCTTTTCGTAGGCAGGCAGCTCGCGTACTACCATTACCTGCACGCGTGCAACCAAGCTATCGCGGACGAGCGTTTTGATGACGCAAAGAGAGAGTACGCCGCCGCGTGCCGCATCCGGCAGTGGGCGTGGGAACCCCATATGCTGCGGGCCGGCTCTCTCGCCGAACAGGGTAAGGCGGAGCGTGCAACGATGTTGTATGCAAAAGTGCTGGAACTGCATCCCAACCACGTGGTGGCGCTTACCCACGCCGGTACAGGACTGCTGGAACGCGGCATGCCGGTAGAGGCTATAACGCTCCTCGAAAAGGCGGTCGACTTCAACCCTTACGTTTCCGCCATCCGGTATGCTCTCGGAGAGGCATACGTCGCACGGGAAGAGCGGGCTGCAGCGCTCGAACAGTTCAACGCCGCTGAAAAACACGGCTATCCCGAGCGCGACCATCTGTACTTCAATCAGTACAAATGTCTCTACAAATTGGGCCGATACGCGCTGTCAGACGAACGGTTGGAAGCGCTGTTGCGACGTAAACCGCACGATCCCGGGTTGTTGTATGACGTGGCCCGGTTGGAGCTCGAGCGCGATCACACCAGTCGGGCATTCGAGCTGCTCGACAGAGCACTCTCATTGTCCGAGCGTTACCCGCCCGAGCCCGACGTGCTCGCCGGTATACATTACGAGCTTGCGATGCTTCACCTCACGGCACGGAAAGATGTTGCAACCGCGCTCCACCATGCCTCACGGGTAAAGCAAATCTACCCGAAGCACAGCAAGATCAAAAGACTTCTCGTAGGGCTGGCGATAGCTGTTCAATCCGATCGAGTACGCGCGGCCAACGCCGACGTCCTGCCGCAATTTCTCTACAGCGTCGGCACATCATTCTCCCGCTCCCCGCGCCCTGTGGACCCGACACCGTTCCTGGAAGAAGCCGCGTCCCTCGCCGGGGAGAAGCTGCCGGCGATCGCCCGGGACGCGCACGTTCGCCTTGCGGAGCACAAACTCAAGCTGGGGTATCTCAATGAGGCGCTTGCCGAGCTCGAGGCTGCCGAACACGTTGATCCGTTTGATCACAACGTCTTTCGTGTCCGAGGCGGCGTCTACGTTGCGATGTTCGAACCCGACGAAGCCCGGCACGCCTATCAGCACGCGCTGCATATTATGCCGTCGGACGAGCAGAGCAGGGCGAAACTGCTTCAACTCGAGGGACTCGAAGAGATCTAGTATGGTATGGTACTTGATCTTGCGAGCTGGGCATCCGCCGCGGCGAATTATATGGCTAAGAAAAGCGGTACTCGCCATGGCGACCGCCCTATGCCAGATCAAGGCTCGTCCGCTGCGCTGTGGGCAATGTAACGGTTCGTCGCTTACCTCGGACGAAGGGCGCGTGGCCAGCCATGGCAGGGAAGCCCCGAAGGGGCGACAGAATGTAGCCCAGGGCGATGCGAAGCGAGCCCTGGGTCATCGACGCCCTACACCACGAGCCCCCGAAGGGGGCGACAGAAGCGCGTCTGCGCAGGTAATAAATATCCTCGACATCCTGTGTATGCCTGTTCCAGACGTAGCCGGGACGAGATGGATATCCGGGATGTTCGGAAAATGGACGGACTCATGCTGCGCAATGCCGACGCTGATACGCTTGGGTCGTTACCTTCCGGATCGCTCAGCCGACTGTCACCCTCCCCAGACGCGATAGGGCAAGCCCAGCCAACCACAGCAAGCCTGCGGCAAAAAACACGCACGCCGTCCCAAAAGCCGCCGGCGAACTCACGGCTACAGTGGCGAGCGCGACCACCGGCGCCAACGCTGCGCGCACGATGGTTTTAACGGCTGGACGTGCTTCAATGAACCGCGCCACCGGTGGGCTTAACCGATAATAAGCTCGCGCTAACGCACGTCCTGCACGATTGGTCAACAGGTAGGTATCCCGGAACCGCAGCAGCGTTCGCACCTGGTCAGCCCCAGGCCTGCCATACGCCGCCGTCGCGATAAAACAGGGGTTGAGCTTTTCAAGACCATTTTCGCTGTGGCCTCCTCCCCGTGCGGCGACAGCGGCATCCGGATCCTCGAGCGCGGACAGGTCGAATACGGTGACGTACCCGTCCGTAGCGCCGTTGTACGACTCGTCAAAGGTAGCGGCCGTGATCGGGAAATTGTTCGAGCCGGTCGAACCGCACACGAGTCCGTAGCCGGCATCGTCCACCGCTATTGCAGCACCAATCTCGTCATTGACCCCGCCCAGATACGTCGAGTAAGCCAATTTTCGGCCGCGCGAGCCCAGCACCGTCAGGAATGCGTCGCTCGATCCGCCGAGAACCGCATCAAACCCGTCGACCGTCTTCGGAAAATCGCCCGAAGTCGCCTGGCCGGTCACGTACGCCATCCCGGCGCTGTCCACGGTGACGGCGGTTGCCCGATCGGCGTCCGCGCCGCCCAGATAGGTCGAATACGTCACGCTGGTGCCTGCCGAAACGAACTTCGTGATGAACGCGTTCTCGACACCGTTGAGCGCACGTTGCACCACGCGTGCCGTAACCGGAAAATCGGCCGACATTGTGGATCCGACCACGTAGATGTCCCCCTGATTATCCAGAGCGACGTCCGTTGCGGTCTCGTCGGAAGAACCGCCCAAGTACGTCGAGTAGAGCAGCTCCGAACAATCTGAACTGAGCCGCGCCACAAACCCGTCGGTACCTCCGCCAAGAGATTGATACGGTGCGTCGGACGATATGGGCAGGTCGTCGGAAGAGGTCCCGCCGACGACAATCGCGT
>Ga0180434_10008217_pt1 | contig 11571 bp, 10 predicted proteins | sample SS_ome_7_FD_132453 | JGI IMG/M metagenome (GOLD analysis project Ga0180434, IMG submission 132453) | Hypersaline lake sediment archaeal communities from the Salton Sea, California, USA - SS_1_D_2 metaG | ecosystem: Environmental > Aquatic > Non-marine Saline and Alkaline > Hypersaline >... | reverse complement strand
GGCACCACGTGGTTTCGCCGATTCTCTTCGCGAACGGCGGGGCTTAGTGGTGCGACATTCCAACTATAGGCGCATTCATCCACGGCTAAAGCCGTGGATTTCTGCGGTCGGGGTAAGGGAAACTCAGGGAATTTTATGACGTGTTTTATGTAGGTAGGGTCTGGATAATATCAAAATTTTTGGTTACAGAAAATGCTGGGAGCCTTATTTAGAGATAGACTAACCGATTCATGTATTTGATAGGCTGTTGTTTGAATTTCTAATTTTGCTTGCTTAATAATCTTCATAACCCCTTCCCTGGTTAAGCCAGCACGCCACATAATGACCCGGCTCTACCTGAAGCAGTGGTGGGGCTATCTTGTTGCACATATCAGTGGCATAGTGGCATCTTGTGTGAAACGTACACCCTGGCGGAAGGTTTATTGGGCTGGATACATCTCCCTCCATCGGAGACAGCTTGCCTCTTTGGTGCGGATTAGGCTGCGGTACTGACTCTAAAAGGGCTCTAGTATATGGATGTCTTGCTATTGTTGTAAAGCAATGTTTTGGTGCCAACTCAACTATAGCCCCTAAATACATAACTGCAATCTTGTTGCATAAATAATTAACTACACGAAGGTCATGGGATATAAATACATAGGAAAGATTATAATCTTCCCTGAGCTTTGCCATTAGATTAATTACCTGTGCTTGTATTGACACATCCAGGGAACTCACCGGTTCATCTGCAACTATTAATTCGGGTCGCGTAGAAATAGATCGCGCAATGCCTATCCTCTGGCGTTGGCCGCCAGAAAACTCATGAGGGTATTTATCTAAATCCTCCGGCCTCAGTCCTACCCGCTTTAATAGATCAGCGGCAAGTTCACGCCTGCTATTTCTTGACAAATCTTTTATGGAACGCATAGGCTCTGTAATAATTGAAAAAACCTTCATACGCGGGTCTAAGCTTGAGTAAGGGTCTTGGAATATTATCTGCATTCTTCTACGGACTAAACGCATCTCAGCATTATTTAAGGTTGAAAAGTCTTTGCCATCAAACTCTATCCGCCCGATAGAGGGGCTTACCAACCCAAGTATTAATCTCGCAAGTGTTGTTTTTCCACATCCAGATTCCCCAACTACACCAAAAGTTTCACCCTTTTCTACCTTGAAAGAAACGCCATTTACGGCCTTTACCCATGAATGCGGTTTTTTCAATAAACTCCCTCCAAGAGGAAAATACTTAACAAGGTCATGAACCTCAATCAGGGGTGTTTCAATCATGATATCTTCTCTTTTCCGGATAATCCCTGAGCCAGCATCTAGCACGCTGGCCATCTTTAACTTCTAAAAGCTCAGGGTGTTTCTCACTGCATAATGGGAAGGCAAAAGGACATCGATCTGCGAATTTGCAACCCTGTGTTAATCCTGTAGTGCAAGGCGCAATTCCAGATATCTCCGTTAATCGATGGGGTTTATCCCCGACTTGCTTGTCAAGGGTAGGCATTGACCGAAAAAGTCCCTCAGTATAAGGATGAAATGGCCTATCATAAAGGCTCATAACGTCTGCCTCCTCTACTATTTCACCAGCATACATAACCAGCACACGGTCTGCCATCTGGGCCACAACACCTAGATCGTGGGTAATAAGCAAAACAGACATATTGAGTTCTTCCTTAAGCCCTGCTATAAGGGAGAGTATTTGAGCCTGTATAGTTACATCCAGTGCAGTTGTCGCTTCATCGGCAATTAGAAGCTGAGGGTGGCATACCATTGCCATTGCTATCATTATGCGTTGGCGCATGCCCCCTGATAGCTGATGGGGATAGTCATACAGGCGCCTCCTGGACTCGGGTATCTTGACATGATCCAGCCATTTAATGGCCTCCTGAAAGGCTTTTGCCTTTGATATCCCCTGGTGAGCAATCAAAGGCTCTGCTACCTGGCGCCCTATAGGAAGAACAGGGTTAAGAGAGGTCATCGGTTCCTGAAAAATCATTGCTATTTCCCTTCCCCTTATCTTCCTGACATCCTCACTGCTAAGATTAAGGAGATTTCTCCCTTTAAAAAGAATCCTATCTGCCTTAATATAGCCTGGGGGAGAGGGAATCAAACCTAAAATGCTTAGGGAGGTAACAGTCTTGCCACATCCTGATTCCCCGACAAGACCAAGGGTTTCTCCATGGGATATATGGAAACTAGCTCCATCTACTGCACTAGCTGGTCCCTGCGGAGTGTCAAACTGTACATGCAGATTGTCTACTTCCAAAAGGTGATTCATTACGAACTATCCCTTGGATAAAGGTAGTGTAAGGCTATTAGTGCATATATTTTAGCCGTTTCAATGAGCTGATCTAAATCAACCCACTCATCCACCTGATGAGCGACCTGGCGATCACCAGCTCCCATTGTAACAATAGGAATGTCCTTAAGAGACCAGAGAAAGGTGCCATCAGTAGCCCCCGGTACACCAGCATAAACTGCTCCTCTCCGAGATACCTGCCTTGTTGCCCAGTCAGCTGCAATAACGAGGGGATCCATCTTATCTGTAAAAGTGCAAGGCCTGTCGGCCGTAAATTCTACTTTAACCCCTATATCACGTGCTCTATCCAGTTTAATAATATCATCATATTCCTTGTAATACTTACGTGTATTCTCTTCTACGTCTTTAGCCAGCTCAATTAGCCTTCTGCGAATATCTCCGTGCACCTGCCCAGAAGCAGTTCGAATGTCCACCAACAGCTCGGCCATTGACGGAATTACATTTAATTGAGGGGGGCCGACGACAGGGGCCATTATTGCTGTTGGTGTGAAGCTGGGCCACCCAAGAAATTCATCATATCCAACCTCCCTGATTGCATTTAGCTCCATTTTGTGAAGCCCATCTATTAATCTTGCTACAGCCGGTGCTGTATTAAGACCTGATAAGGGCATCGCGCCATGACTCATCCTCCCTGTAACAACAAATTTTGCTCGTAAGGCTCCTTTTTGAGAAATACAGATCAAACCGTCCTGAGGTTCACATATTATCGCACCGGTAATTGAATCCGCATGCCCTCGCCTAATAAAATCCTGGACTCCAAGCATTTGATCCTCCTCGTCACATAAAACCCCTCCGATAATCTTGCCGGTTAATTCCGCCCCCGATTGTCTTAGCGATTTCATAGCCACAAGCATGGCAGCAAGATTACCCTTTGTGTCGTTTGTCCCTCTCCCATACATTCTTTTTCCTACAATCTCAGCCCCAAAGGGATCATAATGCCAAGCAGAAATATCACCTGGCGTTACAACATCTGTATGACCCTCAAACATAAGATGGCGTCCCCCTGGATCAATATCCCAGGTAATTATAGTATTAGGCCTGCCTGAGGCCACTTGATCCATTTCAACCTCAAATCCATAAGCCTTGGCCCAATTGCCGGCAATCTCCGAGGCACGCTGTTCACTTGTACCTTTTGCTGGATCCCATACCGAGTTAATCCTTACCAAATCTCTCGTAAGGCTAATCAATTCATCAGGATCTACTTCCCTCAATACCTTTTGAATTACTTCAGGCTGTATCATTTTTTTACCCTCTTTTCAAAAAGGAAAAATGCCTGCATTCGCTACTCATTATTGTATGTATAGTAATTAATTGTATCTCTTCCTAACCATCTTTGGGTCAAAGGTGTCGCGAAGACCATCCCCTAATAGGTTAAAGCCAAGCACTGCCAATGCTATAGCTACACCGGGAAAGACCGCCATCCACGGCGCAAGGGTCATAAATGTCTGGGCCTCATTAAGCATCCTCCCCCAAGAGGCAAAAGGTGGTTGAGTACCTAGCCCAAGGTAGCTCAAAGCTGCCTCTGCCAAAATTGCCACCGCGAATTGAATTGTGGCTTGTATAAGAAGAGGCGAAAGGATATTAGGAAGTACGTGTCGCCACGTAATGTAAATCTCATTTACGCCGCAAGCCCTTGCGGCCTCAATAAAGTCCCTCTCCCAAATGGTCATTGCTACTGCCCTTGTAAGCCTCGCAAACACAGGTATGTAAAAAATTCCAATAGCCAGCATAGCATTTATTATTGATGGACCAAGTATAGAGGTAATCAGAATAGCACTAAGAACAGCAGGAAAACCAAATAAAAGGTCTGAAAGCCTCATAATTGCCTCATCCACAAACTTACCAAAATAGGCGGATATTAGCCCCAGAAAAACTCCAAGACTTATACCGATGGCGACTGTTACCAAACCTACAATAATCGAATTTACTGCACCAACCATAACCCTGGAGAGTATATCCCTGCCATACTGATCAGTGCCAAGGGGATGGGTGAGAGAAGGACTCGCGAGGCGATGAAGGGCATCCATGGAATTTGCATCATAAGGCGTCCACACAAGGCTTGTCAACGCCATCATTACAATAAACAGCGACAGAATAAAACCAAGTGTAAAGTTCAGGTTTCCAAAAAAACGTTTCATCTCAATACCACAAAAATCACATCTTTTGCAGCCTCATACGCGGATCGATGGAGGCATAGATAAGGTCTACAATGAAGTTTACAACCACAACCGCTACAGCCATAAATAAAACTACCTCCCGAACTACCGGTAGATCTCTCTGCCCAATTGCCTGGAAAACCAATCTACCCAATCCCGGCAAGTAATAAACGTTTTCAATGATTATTGCCCCTGCCATGAGCTGGCCTAACTGAAGGCCTAATATAGTGAGCACAGGAATCAACGCATTTCGTAGGGCGTGAACATAAATAACCGTCCGCTCCTTAAGTCCCTTCGCCCTTGCGGTCCTTACATAATCTTCACATAGCACGTCAAGCATGGAGGACCTTGTAAGTCTTGTCAGGATAGACGCACGAATTACTCCAAGTGCAAAGGAGGGCAATAAAAGGGACTTTACCGAACCCCAGAAATCCACTGACCAGCCTGGAAACCCTCCTGCTGAAAAAATACCCCAATGGACAGAAAACAGCAAAATCAATAGAATCCCTAACCAAAACTCCGGGGTAGCCAAACCTAATTGGGTAAAAAACATTACGCCCAAATCACCCTTTTTGTTCTGGTGGCGTGCTGCATAAACTCCAAGGGGTATGGAGATTGCAACCGCAAATAGTATAGCCATTAATGCAAGAGGCCCTGTGACAGACAAACGCGAGACAATCAATTCGTATACAGGCATATCATAGTTAATTGAGCGGTTACCCCTTCCACTAATAAGGTTAATCATCCAATCAGCGTACTGGTGCCAAAAGGACTTATTTAGACCAAGCTCTGAACGGAGATTTTCCAGGGTCTCTGGTGTGGCATTTATTCCAAGAATGATCTGGGCAGGATCCCCAGGCAAGAGAAATAGCACCGAATATACGGTAATAGAGACAAGAAATAAAAGAATAAGTAATGTTATAAATTTTTTTATTAAATAAGAAGCCATTCCTTTAAACAAAGGCAGCCGGTCTGATACCGGCTGCCTTAGAAAAATGCAGTCTATTTTTTCCACCAAACCTGGGTGCAGTCAAGTGCAATTGTAGGATAGTTTTCCCACCAGCCCATTACAGAGGCCTTCATTACAGGCAAGCTAGGTGCAGAAAACATATAACCATTAACCGCATCATCTGCGATAATTTCCTGACATTGCCCAAACCACCTGGCCTTTTCATCCTCGTTAGGGGCCTTCAATGCCGTTGCATATGCATCGCGAAATCGCTGAGAATCATATTGAAAATAATATTCGGGATTGGCATAAATTCCAATATCCCATGCCTCTACGTGGCCTATCATTGTTAATTGATACTCTTTTTTCTTAAATATACGTTCAATCCACTGTCCCCACTCTACAATTTCTATCTTAAGTTTGATACCTACCTTGCTCAACATATCTGCTATTACCTCCCCTGCCCTTCTCGAATAAGAATAAATCGCCGGAAGTTTTATGGTAGCCTCAAAACCGTTGGGGTAACCAGCCTCTTTCAGTAACTCCTCGGCCTTTTTTGGATTGTAAGGAAATTTTCCAGTTAGATCCACATAATAAGGCGTGGAAGGAGACCAGTGTGAGCCTATAGGGGTGCCATAACCAAACATTACAAGGTCAACTACTGCCTGACGATCAATCGCATAAGCCATGGCCTGGCGTACCAGTTTGTTGTCAAAGGGCTTCGCCTTGTTATTTGTTGACATTATAACCTCTCCGGTAGTGGTACCTGAAAAAACCTTAAAACGTTTATCTCGCGACATCTCCATTGCAGACTCCGGTGCAGCAATATAGCCAATCACATCTATATCTCCTGCCTTAAGCGCTGCAATCTGGGCACTTGGGTCACCAATAAACTTAAACGTTACCTTATCCAGATATGGCAGCTCAGGGTTCCAATAGTCATCGAATCTAACCATCTCTACCCGGTCACCTCTTACCCATTTAACGAATTTAAACGGACCTGTTCCAATAGGATTAGACTTTGTATTCTCGTGACCTTTCATTGGTAGCATAATAGCATCGCCCTCTGACATGTGGGCGATAAACAAGGCATCAACATCATTCAGGGTAAGCCTTAATGTGTAATCATCCAGTATATCAATCTTAACAACACCCCTGAAGTACTCAGGGTGTGGATTCGTTGTTTTACTATCCTTAGCCCGCTCTATATTCCACTTGGCAACATGCGCATTAAAGGATTCGCCATTATGGAATTTTACACCCTTTCGCAGATAAAATGTGTATATCTTACCGCATGGTGAAACCTCCCACCTCGTTGCCAGGCCCGGTATAAATTCCCCCTTACTGTTGACCTTGATTATGCCTTCAAAGATATTGGAGAAAACTACCCTGTCAATCGCTGCAGCTGTGTTTCCGGTAGGGTCAAGCCCTGGCGGTTCTGCCGGCTGGCACACAATCAGGCTTCCACCCTTAACCGGCGTATTTGCGAGTGCTGTGTTTGCAGAAAAAATGAGGCACGTAACTAACATAAAAAACAATCTTCTCTTCATAACTTCTCCTTTTTTTAACGTCGTATTGTTAAAACAACTTAAAACCCCCTATATACACAATGCATATTCAAAACAACCATGTTTTATCTTCCATTTTCTACTTAATTGCTAACAATATAAATGAATACGTTTAAATAAGACATTTAATCTATAAAGAAAGGTTTACGTTTAGGTTTGATGGTTTCGTAAAAGGTCATTTTACAATTTTGTCAAGTTTAAAAGCCCTAAAAATCTCTTATAAAACAATTCTAAACAAATCGGCAATACATTTGTTCGTGAAATGATTTTATTTATCGCCCCTGAATAGTAAACTGTAAACTTTTATAATGCTCCATCGAGCTAAAGCCTAACCAAAGATATTTGAAATTTGAAACTGAAAACTTGAGAGCAAAAGGGCCTAAAGGTGCCTTTTTCCACTTTCAAGTTTCGAGTTTCCAGTTTCCCAAAGGGCTATTTAGAATTATCAACCTATTATAAATTGTGAGAGAAAAATTTTCAGATTGGCCAAGTAGGAATCTACAGATCCTCAAGATCACAAAACGCAGTGATACCTCCTAGGCTTTCAGCGCTTAATACACCCTTGATTATGGCCCTGCTCATACAGTTGGCTGCGGCATCCCCTAATTCATTAATGGCATTTGCCTTGGGGTTTGGGAAAATTCCCCTTGATTCTGGAACCTGCTTTTTACATGTAGCAAGGCAGAAGATCGTGTCGCCGTCAAACATAGTATGAGAAGGACGAATGGCACGGGCCATGCCATCGTGGGCCATCTGGGCTATCTTTAGGGCCTGGGTCTTCGAGAGGTCCGCATCGGTTGCGATAACGCCGATTGTGGTATTCTTTCCTGCCAAGACGCCCGTTATAGGCGGAAGTCTTACGGCCCTTTTACCCTGATGCCCGAATTCATCTTTCATTTCAAGGCCAAATTCCCATGGCCTGCCATTCATTGGATTTATTATTGAGCCCAGCGAGTTAACTGCAACTATGGCAGCAACTATAAGCCCATTATCTAAGGGTAAACTTGCCGTACCGAGCCCTCCCTTTATGCCTCCGGAGATAGCACCAACACCGGCTCCCACGCAACCAGAGGCCAACAAATCATTTCTCGCATTATCGCATGCCTTTCTGCCCCATTCCGCATTAATCGATGGCACAAAATTCCGCCCCCTTCCAAGATCATAAAGGGTCGCTGCGGGAACGATAGGGGCTACGTGGTTATCCCCTAGCTGAAACCCAAGGCCTTTTTCTGCCAACCATCTCACTACTCCATCCGAGGCAGCCAGCCCGAAAACAGAACCTCCAGAGAGAACAACACCCTGTACTACTTCAACCAAGTTTACGGGATCAAGAAGGTCAGTTTCGCGTGTTCCCGGCGCTGAGCCCCTTACATCAACGCTTGCTATAGCGCCTTCAGTGCAAATTATCGCAGTAACCCCGCACATGGCTTCTATATCCGTATAATGACCTACCATTAAGCCTTCAATATCTAATATGGAGTTACCTTTTGCAAATGTAGTAGTAATATTCTTTTCTTTCATACCTTTATCCCTGGTTGCTATGCACTAATTATCATCGCACATGATAGTAACACAACAATAGCAAAAAATCATTTTCCAGCAAGGTTTTTTCAGCCTCGTTTGCAAAATTCTTGACCAACGAATAGTAATTTGCTAAAAATGAATAATCGTTCACATTACTATTTCCTATAATAAAATATATGAACAGGAAAAAAAGCGAAAAATACAACAGAATCATTGCGGCTGCAACAAAAATGTTTGCAGAAAAGGGCTATTACAAAACCAGGATATCTGAGATTGCCAGAGAAGCAGGTATTGCAGATGGCACTGTCTATATATATTTTAGCCATAAAGATCAAATACTTATTGCCCTATTTGAGGAAAAAATGCAGGAAGTCTTAGATAATATGAAAAGGCAAATAGGCTTAGAGGATGATCCCCTGGCAAAAATAGAACGATTTGCCCTTACACACCTTAGACTCATAGAGGATAATAAGGACATGGCAGAAATTATCCAGGTAGAGCTTAGACAAAGTAGTAAATTCATGAAGAATTATCACAACCTAAAATTTTCCCAGTACCTTGATTTGATAGAAGATATCATCAGGGAAGGACAGAAAAAGAATTTAATAAAAAAGGAAGTAATCCCCTCAATTGCCAAAAGGGCCTTTTTTGGGGCATTAGATGAAATGTCACGATATTGGGTATTATCAAAGAGCCATAAATACGATATAGAAACCGCCGCAAAACAGATCAACAGCTATTTCATACATGGCATAAAGACATAATCTGCCTGATTGAATATTAGATTCTTACTCAGTCAATCTAAGAAATTGCCTCTCAGATTTGTCATTACCTGAAGTTATATTTTCATTTAGGTGTTTAGGCTGAAGGGTTGATGATAATCCGTTTTTACCTTGAGTCTAAACTCCTTCAGCCTAAAAGGCTTCAGCGCAGCTGGTTAGTTTTTACTACAATTTCATACTTCTTTATTGACATAACTAACTGTTTAATGATAAAGAGTTAAACAAAAATAATGGGTTACATATAAAAAATTTATTTTATTAATCATCAACTAAAGATTACAAGAAAGGGGGATTGAAGTGAATATTATAGTTTGTTTAAAGCAGGTTCCTGACACCGAGACTCAGATAAGTATAGCAGCAGATGGAAAATCCATTTCAACGGACAACATTAAGTGGGTAATGAACCCCTATGACGAATATGCCGTTGAAGAGGCGTTGCAAATCAGGGAAAAATTTGGCGGAGAGGTAACGATTGTAGGTGTCGGCCCTAAAAGGGTAACAGAATCTATAAGAACAGCATTAGCCATGGGCGCTGATAAGGGTATTCTGGTGGATGACCCAGCTATAGCCGGAGGTGATTCCCTTGGAACAGCCAGGGTACTTAATGCAGTTATAAAGGATCTTGATTATGATATTATTCTATGTGGTAAACAGGGCGTTGATGACGATTATGGAATTGTCGGCTCCATGTTAGCAGAGTTTCTTGATATTCCTCAGATATCTATAGCTGTCAAGCTTGATATCAGTGAAGACGGATCAAAGGTGACGGTCAACAGAGAAGTTGAAGGGGGGACTTTTGTTATAGAAGCGCCTCTACCTGCACTCGTAACCGCCCAGAAGGGATTAAATGAGCCTCGCTATGCCTCACTGCCTGGTATAATGAAGGCCAAAAAGAAACCTCTCGACGTTAAGACAATAGCTGATTTAGGTTTAGATGCCGGCTCCGTTGGGGAAGCAGGGGCAAAAATTGAAATCAAGGAAATTACCCTACCAAAACCAAGGCAGGCAGGTAAAATGGTTGAAGGTGAAACACCTCAGGAAAAGGCGGCTAATCTTGCTAAATTCCTGCATGAAGAGGCAAAGGTGCTTTAACCCAAAGGGCGATTAAAATAGATTACATGTCAAAAGAGTTTCACTTGAAAAAGATTTATCTAAAAAGAGATTAAGGAGATAAAAATGGCACAGGGAATTTGGATTATTGCTGAACAAAGAAAGGGTGATATTAGAAAGATATCATTTGAGTTGGTAAGCGAAGGGAGAAGGATAGCAGATAAAATAGGACAGCCTTTAACAGCGGTACTATTAGGTTCTAATATTAAGGAAAAGGCCTCGGAACTTGGAAAATATGGGGTAGATAACGTAATCGTAGCCGATGACGACCGGCTGGCAACATATACAACCGATGCGTATGTTTCTGTTGTGTCACAGATGGCAAAGGAAAAAGAACCGGCTATCATTTTGCTTGGCGCCTCGGTCCAGGGTAAGGATCTATCGGGAAGGCTGGCGGCTAGACTTGAAACAACGGTGGCTCAAGACTCTGTGGAGTTTTCTATAGAGAATAATAAGCTTGTTGCAAAAAGGCCTATATACGCGGGGAAGGCATATGCAACAATTACATTCAAGGACAACACAACACAAATAGCCACAGCAAGGCCAAATGTATTTGAATTAAATGAGCCGGATGATTCAAGATCCTTTGACATCATAGACGGAGAATTTAGCCTTGATGACTCTCAGCTGAAAACAAAAGTTATCGATGTTATACAGGAAGCAACAGGAAAGGCAGACCTTACAGAGGCGGAAAGAATAGTCTCCGGCGGAAGGGGGATGAAGGGACCGGAAAATTACAAGGTATTGGATGAGTTGGCTGATCTAATAAATGCAACTGTTGGGGCTTCACGTTCTGCAGTTGATGCGGGATGGAGACCTCACTCAGATCAGGTCGGCCAGACCGGCAAGGTCGTGTCCCCGAATCTCTATATTGCTTGTGGTATATCTGGCGCCATTCAACATCTGGCAGGAATGGGAACATCCAAGATTATAGTTGCTATTAATAAAGACCCGGAGGCGCCTATTTTTCAAAAGGCTGACTATGGAGTAGTTGGTGATCTATTTGATGTAATCCCGGCACTTACAGAGGAGGTAAAAAAGGTTCTGTAAGTTAGCCATACTGACTAAAAAAGCCTTATACTTACTAGCCGTTAATGTATAAGAAAATCAACTACTATCGGCTAAAGCCGATAGCTTGAGGGTCAAAGGCACAGAGGCACAGAGGCACAGAGTTTTT